>Ga0310826_100237_pt1 | contig 75659 bp, 67 predicted proteins | sample WT_ome_FD_201306 | JGI IMG/M metagenome (GOLD analysis project Ga0310826, IMG submission 201306) | Sorghum-adapted microbial communities enriched on wild type (WT) sorghum from Joint BioEnergy Institute, Emeryville, California, United... ... | reverse complement strand
ATTATGCTTCATCTAGAGCGTCCTCCTCATTTAGGGCAGTGAATGTGCGACATTCCCAGACCCAGCATACAGGAGGCGCTTTTTCTTTTCAAACCGCAAAATAATTCATTACAGGAATTGCTCCTTTTCTTTCTTTCCTCCGCCGTTCGTAACAACGACAAAAATATCATTATTTTTGCGTGAAAACAGGATTTTGAGGGGAATAATGGTATTTTGTATCACTAAATTGGAAAAATCTGTGCGATTTCAGACCGGGAGCTCGAAAATTATAGCAAAAATGTCGCTATTTCGCCCAAACAGCCTTGAAAACGAAAAAATAATGATACTTTTGTCGCTATTGTCCTCCACCGGCCGATCCAGGCTTCCCGCGCACGCCTCATCCCTCAGGTGGAGTTGCATCCAGCCGTGGCCGTCGAATCCTCCCGTGCGCGTCGCATCCATTCGTGCCCGCCGGATCCGCGCGCGCCGCTTCCATCCGGACCCACCGGATCCCTCCGCGCGCGCCGCTTCCATCCGGACCCACCGGATCCCTCCGCGCGCGCCGCTTCCATCCGGACCCACCGGATCCCTCCGCGCGCGTCGCTTCCATCCGCGCCCGCCCATCCCTCCAGGTCCGCCACACCCCTCCGAGCGCGTCGCTTCCATCCGTGCCCGCCGCATCCATCCGGACGCGTCGCATACATGCAAAACGCGCGGCTTATTCCAGCATATCGCCGGGAGAAAGCCGCGCGCCCCGGGCAAATTCCGCGGCGGGCATCGCCTTTTTGCCGGCGGGCTGCACCATGGCCAGCACGATGCTCCCGTCGCCCGTCCGCACCCGGATGCCCGAACGCCCCGCCTCCAACACCGCTCCTGGCGGAAGTTTCCCCCAGTCGCCGGACAGGCGGGTGTCTTCCTCCCGCGGCGGAAAGCAGGCCCAGACTTTGAACGGCTGTCCGCGCCAAAGCGCGTACGCGCCGACCATCGGTGCCAGTGCGCGCACCTGGTTGTGCACTTCCCGGGCCGTTCGGGCCCAGTCGATGCGCTCGTCCTCGCGGGTCAAATTGGGTGCGTAGGTGGCCAGCCGCTCGTCCTGCGGCGTGCGCGGCGCCGTACCGTCCATGAGCGCCGGAAGCCATCTGCGGAGCAGCTCGGCTCCGGCCTTGCCCAGTTTTTCAAACAGGTCGCCCGCCGTGTCGGTTTCCTTGATGGGCACCTCCACGCTGGCGATCATGTCCCCGGTGTCCAGGGTTTCCGCCATGTACATCAGCGTCACGCCCGTCACCGTTTCCCCGTTCATGATCGCCCGCTGGATCGGCGCGCCTCCGCGGTAACGCGGCAAAAGGGACCCGTGCACGTTGACGCATCCCCGCGGCGGCAGATCCAGCACTGCGCGGGGCAGGATTTGCCCGTATGCGGCGGTGACGATGAGATCGGGCTTCAGGGCCGCCAGTTCCGCCACCGCTTCCGGACGGCGCAGCTTCTCCGGCTGCAGCACGGTCAGACCGCGTTCCCGGGCGAACGCCTTGACCGGCGGCGGCACCGGTTCCCGCTTGCGCCCCTGCGGACGGTCGGGCTGGGTGACCACCGCCGCCACGTTCGCCCCCTCCTCCAGCAGAACGGACAGGGAGGGAACGGCGAAGGCGGGGGTGCCCATGAAAACGACCCGCATCGGTCACTCGCCGCCCCTTTCCGACTCCTGGGGCCGCTCGTACAGCGATTCGGCGAGATCGATGAACAGGACGCCGTTCAGATGATCCAGCTCGTGCTGGAACGCCCGTGCGAGCAAATTGACGCCCTCGTATTCCACCGGTTTGCCGTAACGGTCCTGGCCGCGGATGACGACGCGCTTGGCCCGCCGCACGTCACCTTGCAGTCCCGGGATGCTGAGGCACCCTTCCGGACCGAACTGTTCCCCTTCCTTCAGCACGATTTCCGGATTCACCAGTTCGATGAGGCCGCTGCCGTCCGCGTCCACCACAAATACCCGCTTCAGGATGCCGATCTGCGGTGCGGCCAGCCCGACGCCCTGGGCGTCATACATCGTGTCCGCCAGGTCGTCGAGCAGCTTGTGGAGATTGGCGTTGAATTTGGTCACTTCCTTCGCCCGTTCCCGCAACACCGGATCGGGATGCTGCACGATCATGCGTATGGCCATTTTTCATCATCCTTTTTGTCACATCATTATCTGCGGGTCCACGTCCACCGATACCTGGAGCGCGCCCCGTCGCATGGCGCCGCCAAGGGGTTCCAGCGCGGCGGACACCAGGCTTTGCGCATCCACGTCACCCCGATATTTTACCACACATTGGATGCGGTATCGATCCTTCAGGCGCGCCACGGGCGCGGCCGCGGGGCCGAGCACGTCCAGGGCCGCGGCGCCGGTGGCGTCGAACCGGTCGGACAGCCCCATTGCCTCCGCCCGGCTGCGCAGGAATCCCGCAAACGATTCGCCGGCTTCCATGGCCACTTCCCGCCGCGCGTGGGCGAATACGACGGAAATGAGCCGCCCGTAAGGCGGGTAGCCGAGCAGGCGGCGGTGGCGGAGTTCCTCCGCGGCGAAACCCTCGTAATCATGGCGTCTCGCGCAAACCACCGAAACGTGGTCCGGGTCATAAGTCTGAATGATGACTTCCCCCGGCAGTTCATGCCGGCCGGCGCGGCCGGCCACCTGGGTCAGGAGCTGAAACGTGCGTTCCCAGCTGCGAAAATCGGGAAGGCGCAGCGTGGCATCTGCGGCCAGCACGCCCACCAGCGTCACGTGCGGAAAATCGAGCCCCTTGGCCACCATCTGCGTGCCGAGGAGCACGTCCGCCTGTCGCTCGCGGAACAGGGTCAGCCATTTTTCGTGGGAACCCTTTTCCGTCGTGGTGTCCAGATCCATGCGGATGACGCGGACGCCGGGAAAGGCCGCCGCCAGATATTCTTCCGCCTTCTGCGTGCCCGTCCCGAAATAGCGGATGTGGGGGCTGGCGCACGCCGGACACGCCGTCTTTTCCGGTTCGGCATAGCCGCAGTAGTGGCACCTCAGATTCCCGGAACCGCGATGGTAGGTGAGGGAAATGTCGCAATGCGGGCAGGCCGCCGTAAAGCCGCAGGAACGGCACATGACGAAGGTGGAGTGCCCCCGCCGGTTGAGAAGCAGCACGGTCTGCTCCCCGCGGCCCAGCCTCTCCCGCAGCGCTTCCGCCAGATCCCGGCTGAACATGGCGCGGTTGCCGCGCCGGAGCTCCTCGCGCATATCGACGATCCGCACAGAAGGCAAAGGCCGGTTCCCGATCCGTTCCGCAAGCCGCAGGTAGCGGGGCCGGACGGCGGAGGAACCGGACGGCGCGAAGGCGCCGGAAGGCTCCGCCAGACCCGTCGCCGCCGCGTATGTCTCCAGGGACGGCGTGGCGGAGCCGAGTATTACCACCGCGCCGCTGTGCCTTGCCCGCTCCACGGCGACGTCGCGCGCGTGGTATTTGGGGTTGTCCTCCTGCTTGTAGGACGTTTCGTGCTCTTCATCGACGACGATCAGGCCGAGGCGCCGGAACGGAGCGAACACGGCGGATCGGGCGCCGAGAGCCACCCTGGCGCGGCCTTCGCGGATTTTGCGCCATTCGTCGTACCGTTCCCCGTCCGAAAGCCGGCTGTGCAGCACCGCCACATCGGCGCCGAAACGGCTTTTGAACCGCTCCGCCATCTGCGGGGTAAGGGCGATTTCCGGAACCAGCACGATGGCTTCGAGTCCGCGCTCCAGGCATTTCTGGATCGCCTGCAGATACAGCTCTGTCTTGCCGCTGCCGGTCACCCCGTGCAGCAAAAAAACGCCTCCTTCGCCGCGCTCGATGGCCGCGGCCAGCGGCGCGAAGGCGCTCTGTTGGGCCGGCGTGAGCGGCAGGGCCGAAGAGGTGCGGAACACGCGGCCCGCGTAGGGGTCCCGATTCACCGGAACCTCGCGGATCTCCAGCCAGCCTTGCGCGGCGAGGGCCCGCAGCACGGCCGGCGAAACGCCGGCCGCTTCCGCCAGCTCCCGCACCGGCACCGGCCCGCGTTCGGCCCTTTCCAATAGCCAGCGCACCGCTTCCCGCTGCTTTGCGGCGCGGGCGGGCAGGCGTTCCAGGGCTTCCCGGAGGCGTTCCTCCTCCGGCGGAAACACGGTGGGCACCGTACGCACAGACACCCGGTCTTCCACCCGCTGCGTCTCCACGAGGCGTCCGCTTCGCAGGGCCCGCCGCACGAAATCCGCTCCGTCCGGAAATTCCCGCAAAAGTTGCGACAGGCGCAAAGCGCCGCGCCGCTCCAGCGCGCTGATGAGAGCACCGTAAGCAGCGCGTTCCCCTTCGTCCCACGACTCGCCGTCGGCCGCGGACACGTATTTCTCCGTCCGGCCTTTCAGCGCCGCCGGCAGCATCGCCTGGAGCGCCACGCTGAGCGGGCAAAGCCAGCGGCGGCTCATCCAGATACCCAGTTCCACCAGCTCCGGCGTCAGCGGCGGCGTCGCGTCCAGCACCTCCGCCACCGGCTTCAGGCGTTCTTCGCCGACTTCCGCCCGCTCCGCCAGGGCGATGACGATGCCCTGCAGCGTGCGGCCGCCGAACGGCACGGCGACGCGGCTGCCCACCTCGATCCACGGTTTCAGCCGGTCCGGTACGAAATAGTCGAAAGGCCGGTCCGTCTCGCGGCTGGGCACGTCGACGACCACGCGGGCGACGTTCATGCGTCCCCGTCCCCTCGCAGCGCCGCGGCGCGCCGGGCCGCCAACCGCCAGACCCGCTCGGCCACCGCCCGCTTGCCCATGATCGGCAGCGCCTCCACCAGCCCGTTCGCGTCGTAGATGCTGACGATGTTCGTGTCGGCGCCGAATCCGGCGCCGGCCGCCGACACGTCGTTGGCCACGATCAGATCGCATTTCTTGCGCGCCAGCTTCTCCTTCGCGTGCCGCTCCAGTTCGCCGGTCTCGGCGGCAAATCCGATGACGAACGGCGCGGGCTCACCCGCCGCCCGGCGGGTGGCCGTCCATTCGCCCACCTCTTGCAGAATGTCGGGATTGCGCACCAGCTCCAGCGTCAATCGCTCCGCATCCTTCTTCATCTTATGCCCGGCGCGGACGGCCGGACGATAATCCGCCACGGCGGCGGCTTTGACGATAAAATCGGTGCGAGGCAGGCGCTCCATGACCGCCTCGCGCATCTCCAGGGCCGATTCGGCGCGGACCACGGTCACGCCTGCGGGCGGCGTCCCTTCCGTACGTCCGCAGACCAGGGTGACGTCCGCCCCCAAAAAGCGCGCCGCTTCGGCCAGGGCGAATCCCATCTTGCCCGAAGAATCATTGGTGATGTAACGAACCGGATCGATGCGTTCCACCGTGCCGCCGGCCGTCACCAGCACGCGCCGGCCGGCCAGCGGCCGGTCGCCGGCCAGCATCCGCACGATGGCCGCGGCGATGTCTTCCGGCTCGGCGAGCCGCCCCTTTCCGACATATCCGCACGCCAGCTGCCCGGTGCCGGGTTCCACGAACGCCACGCCCCGTTCGGCGAGGATTTCCATGTTGCGGACCACAGCGGGATGTTCCAGCATGTGCACGTTCATGGCCGGCGCGATGAGCACCGGCGCGGTGGCGGCGAGCAGCGTCGTGGTGAGCATGTCGTCGGCGATCCCTGCAGCCAGTTTGCCGATCAGGTTGGCCGTCGCCGGCGCCACCACCACGAGGTCGGCCCAGTCCGCCCAGGCGATGTGACGGATGGACGCCGCGTCCGGCTCGTGAAATACGTCCGTCGCCACGGGGTTGCGCGACAGCGTCTGCATGGTGAGGGGCGTGACAAATCGGGTCGCCCCTTCGGTCATGATTACACGCACTTCGGCTCCAAGCGAGACAAGGCGGCTGCACAGGACAGCCGCCTTGTAGGCGGCGATGCCGCCCGTGACGCCGAGAACGATTTTTTTTTCCGCCAGCGGTTGGTCCAACCGTTACACCTCCGCTCAAGGACCGGCCGGGAGAAAAAAAACAACCGCGAAGGTTGCGGTCTGATCCGGCCGGCGGCCGGTCCGTTCATTTGCCCGTCATCTGGATGTCGACGAGGCCGTGGTAGATTTCCTCCAGCGCCACGCCAACCACCTTGTTCGACTTCGGCTCCTTCAGTTCGGTGGGAGCCCCGTCCCGCAGGGCGCGCGCCCGCTTGGAGGCGGCGGCGACCAGCGTGTACTTGCTGTCCACTTTTTTCATCAACTCGTCGATGGAAGGATACAGCACGCTTACCTCACCTCTCGGAAATGGGATCGGCGCTCGTCATGCGCTCGAACTCCCGAAAGTAGCTCCCCGGAACCCGTTCGGTCCGGCAATGTTCCGCCGTGATGATCGCCTGGATGCGCGCGCAGCACGCTTCGATGTCGTCATTGACCACGGCGTACTGGTAGTCCCGCACCCGGGCCACTTCTTCCGCGGCCTTGACCAGGCGATGCGCAATGATCTCGGGCGGTTCGGTGCCCCGTCCCGCGATCCGCTCCTTCAGCGCCTCGAAGGAAGGGGGCAGCAAAAACACAAAAATGCCCCGCGGAAACTTCTCCTTCACCTGCCGGGCGCCCGCCACGTCGATTTCAAGGATGATGTCCTTGCCTTCCGCAAGCGTGCGCTCCACGAACTCCCGCGGCGTTCCGTAAAAGTTGCCTACATATTCGGTATATTCGAGCAGCGCGTCGCCGCGGATCATTTCCAGGAATTGTTCGCGCGTGCGAAAAAAATAATCGGTGCCTTCCCGCTCTCCCGCACGCGGCGCGCGGGTCGTCGCCGACACGGAATAGACCAGTTCCGGCATCCGGCTTCTGAGCGCCTTGCATACCGTTCCCTTGCCGACGCCGGACGGTCCGGACAGTACAATGAGCAATCCGCTGCCTGAGGTTGTCATCGCATCATTCCACATTTTCTTCGTCTTTTTCTTCCTTGGCGGACAAACGGTGCGCAACGGTTTCCGGCTGCACGGCGGACAGGATAACGTGGTCGCTGTCGGTGATGATCACCGCGCGCGTTCGACGTCCGTAAGTCGCGTCGATCAGCATGTGCCGGTCACGCGCTTCCTGGATAATGCGTTTGATCGGAGCCGATTCCGGACTGACAATGGAGATGATCCGGTTCGCGGAAACGATGTTCCCAAAACCGATGTTGATCAATTTGATTGCCATGAAAAAAGGTCCCTCCGGTCTCTCACGCAAGCAACGCCCAGGGGTCGGACTACACCCTTCCACTGTTTCCGGAAGCAGTCCCACGCATCCATCGGTTGCAGGTCTTTTCGGTCGCGGGCCTGTCCGTGCGTACCGCCCGCCGATCACCGAGGCCATCGCTTGAGGTTGCAGGATTTTCCTATCTCGAGTCCCGCCTGTTTATTGCTTTATTTTACTTGAAAACGGGGGGCGGGACAAGAGGGCGGGCCTTCCTTCCGCCTCAAGCGTTGGCCCCGCCGGCGAAGGGCGTCTTCGCGGCGGCTTTCAGGCAGACGTACCGGGTCAGCTCGACGGTCATTTCGTAGAGCATGAAGGGCGTGATCAGATAGATGCCGTTGAAGCGTTCCATCGCCGCGTCCAGAAGCTCGCGGGCAATGGCCAGCCCCTCCCGCCGGCCTTCCTCGCCCTCGCGCCCGCGCATGCGCTCACGGACCCGGTCGGACAGCTGGATGCCCGGCACCTCGTTGTGCAGGAATTCCGCGTTCCGGCCGCTGGCCAAGGGCATGATTCCGATGAAAATCGGCACGGAAATGTGCCTTGTCTCGTCGGCGATCCGTTCGATGAGCAGCGGATCGTACACGGGCTGCGTCATGATGAAGTCGGCCCCGGCTTCCACTTTCTTTTCCAGGCGCCGAATCGCCTTGTCCAGATACTTCACGTTGGGATTGAAAGCCGCCCCCACAACGAACCGGGCGCGCTGGCGGAGCGGTTTCCCGGAAAACGAGATGCCGTCGTTGAGTTGCTTGATCATGCGGATGATCTCAAAAGAAGTCATGTCGTAGACGGAACTGGAACCGGGCAGGTCGCCGAACCGCGCCGGATCGCCCGTCACGGCCAGCACGTGATCGATGCCCAGGGCGTGCAGCCCCAGCATGTGCGACTGGGTGCCGATCAGGTTGCGGTCGCGGCAGGCGATGTGCACCAGCGGGCGGATGCCGATGCGCTCCTTTACCAGCGCGCCGACCGCCATGTTGCTCATCCGCGACACGGCCAGCGAGTTGTCCGCCATCGTGAGCGCATCCGCCTGCGCCTCCTTCAGCGCCTCGGCGCCCGCCATGAAGCGGCTGAGGTCCAGGTCCCGCGGCGGATCCAGCTCCACGATGACCGTGGGGCGCCGCCGGACCAATTCGACGAGGGTCGGTTCGCCGCGGGCCGGTACGCTGCCGGCCGGTACGCCGCCGGCCGCATTGCCGCGGGTCGGTTCGCCCCCCGGCAAAACGGCAGGCGAAGGCTTTCCCCCGTCACCGTCGGCCCCGGCCGTTTCGCCCGCGATCCGGACAGCGGACATGGGCGCGGACTTCACAGCCGCCTCCCCTCCGGCGGCGTCCGCGCGCGTTTCCGCCTGTTCCGCGGCCGGGCCGCTTTCCTCCGAAAGCCGGGCCGGCGCGTATCCCCGCAAGGCCCGGGCGACGGCCGCGATATGCTCGGGCGTCGTTCCGCAGCAGCCGCCGATCAGGCGGACGCCCAGATCCGCGAACGTCCGCGCGGTCTCCCCAAAATATTCGGGCGGGGCGGAGAACACGATCCTGCCGTCCACGTAATCGGGCAATCCGGCGTTGGGAAACACCGACAACGGCGCGTCCAGCCCGGGAAGTTCCGCAAACGCCCGGATCATCGCGCTGGGGCCGCCGCGGCAGTTGAGCCCGACCGCGTCCGCCCCTTCGCCGATCAGCCGCCGGAACGCTTCCGCCAGCGGCACGCCGTCCGGCGTGCGCACCGGGTCCTCCACGGCGAACTGGCATACCACCGGCAGATCGCTGCGTTTTCTGACCAGGCGCAGAACCATCGACAATTCCTCGAGATCATAAAACGTCTCCAGGATCAGGCCGTCCACACCCGTCCCGATCAGCGCGCCGATCTGTTCCTCGTAATCCCGCCGCCGGACGCCGGTGCCGGGCACCGCCCGTCCCGGTCCGGTGCGGAACGGGCCGACCGCCCCGAGTACCCAGGCGCGGCCCGCGGCCGCCTTCCGGGCGACGGCCGCGCCGGCCGCGTTGATCTCTTCCGCCTTTTCGCCGAGCCCGTATTTTTCCAGCTTCCAGCGCTGCGCGGAATAGGTGTTCGTTTCAACGGCTTCCGATCCCGCTTCGATGTATTGGCGGTGCACGTCGCCGACGACGTCCGGGCTGCTCAGATTGAGTTCTTCATGGGAGATCCCCACCGGCACGCCCAGCTGATGCAAATACGTCCCCATCGCGCCGTCGCCCACGATCACGCGGCTGCGCAGGGCGGTTCGCAGGTCCGTTTTCATCCTCTTCCCATCCGTTTCCCCGTGTCGCAATCCGGCCCCCGCCCGAAAGGCGGTCGCGGCCGGCGACTTTAATGGTAGCATATTTGTTCCATCGGCGTCATGCCCCGTGGGCGGATTCGCGCCCTTCCCGCCGATGTGCGGCGCGGAACGCATCCCCGGAGGCACACTTGGACCGGAATTGCAGCCGTTGTGCAGCCCCGTTCACCGCTGCGACGCCGCCGGCCGGACGCCCAGTTTCCTGCGGCGCTGTCTTCTGCCGCCGATTACGCTGCCCGCGCCGGCAAGGAAGGTGGGTATGCCGGCGGCCACAAACACCAGCGCCCAGTCGCGCAGGCCGAGGGGAACCGTGTGGAACACCGGCTGCAGCGGTTCTACGTACAGCACCGCCAAAAGCAGCGCCAGGGACGAGAGGACGGCCAGCACCAAAAGCTTGTTTTCCAGCAGGTTGCGATGGAAAATCGAGCGCGAGCTGCGGCAGTCGAATACGTGGATGAGCTGCGCCAGCACCAGCGTGGCGAAGGCGACGGTCTGCGCGTAAACGAGCCGCTCCGGATCGTCTTCCGCGCCCCGCAGCGCGAGGACGAACGCCCCCAGGGTGCACAGCCCGATGAGCACACCGCGGCTGATGATTTTCCAGCCGAGCCGGCGGGCGAAAATGTTCTCCCTTGCGGGGCGCGGCTTTTGCCGCATCAGGTCGCTTTCCGCCTGGTCGACGCCCAGCGCCATGGCCGGCAACCCGTCCGTCACCAGGTTGACCCACAGAATCTGGATCGGCACAAGGGGCAGCGGCAGGCCCGCCAGCATCGCCATCAGCATGGTCAAAATTTCGCCGACATTGGACGCGAGCAGATAGCGGATGAACTTGCGGATGTTTTCGTAGATACCCCGTCCCTCTTCCACCGCGGCGACGATGGTGGCGAAATTGTCGTCGGCGAGCACGAGGGACGACGCTTCCTTTGTCACGTCCGTTCCCGTGACGCCCATGGCGATGCCGATGTCGGCGGACTTGACGGCCGGCGCGTCGTTCACCCCGTCCCCCGTCATCGCCACCACGTGGCCGCGGCGCTGCAGCGCCTGAACGATGCGCAGCTTGTGTTCCGGCGATACGCGGGCGTAGACGGCGACATCTTCGGCCACGCGTTCCAATTCGCGGTCGTCCATCGCCGACAGCTCCGGTCCGGTGACCGCCTTTCCGTCCCGGGACAAAATCCCCAGTTCGCGGGCGATGGCCTCCGCGGTGAGGCGGTGGTCGCCGGTGATCATCACCGTCCGGATGCCCGCCAGCCGGCACTGGCGGATGGCTTCCGTCACTTCGCGGCGCGGCGGATCGATCATTCCGGCGAGGCCGACGAACACGAGCCCCGTTTCCGCCTCCTCGTCGCTGGCGGGATCTTCCCCCGAGCCCAAATCCCGATAGGCGAAACCGAGCACCCGGAGCGCCCGGCCGGCCATTTCCTCGGCAGCCTGCAGCACCTTGCGACGGATCGTCGGTGTCAGCGGCAGCACGCTGCCGCCCCACAACACATAGGCGCACCGATCCACCAGTACGTCGGGAGCCCCTTTCACGCAAATCAGCCTGCCGCCCTGGTGCCGGACGACCACGGACATTCGCTTGCGCGCGGAATCGAACGGGAATTCGCGCTCCCTCTCGTACAGACGATCCGCCCCCGACCGGTTCCAGCCGGCTTTTGCCGCCAGGACCAGCAAGGCCCCCTCCGTCGGGTCCCCCTGGATCTGCCATCCGCTTCCTCCCTGCTCCAGACGGGCGTTGTTGCAGAGGGCCGCCGTCTGGGCCAGCCGGCGAAGCGAGGCGTCCTTCCGGATGTCGGCCGGCTTGCCGTTTTCCAGCAGTTGCCCCGCCGGGTCGTAACCGCTGCCCGTCACTTCCAGCGTGCGGCCTTCCAGCCACAGCCGGGTGACGGTCATTTTGTTTAGGGTCAGCGTGCCGGTTTTGTCCGAACAGATCACCGTGGCGCAGCCCAGCGTCTCCACCGATGGCAGCTTGCGGACGATGGCCCGGCGCCGGATCATCCGCTGCACGCCCAGCGCCAGCGCGATGGTCACCACCGCCGGCAGGCCTTCCGGAATGGCCGCCACCGCCAGGCTGACCCCGGCGAGGAACATGTCAAACAGAGGCTGCCCGTGCAACACGCCGGCCACGACCACCATGAGGGTGAGAGCGACGGACAGGGCGATCAGAATCTTGCCCAGCTGTTCCAGGCGATGCTGCAGCGGCGTCTGCACGGTTTCCGCGCTCTGGATGAGGCCGGCGATTTTGCCCATCTCGGTGGCCATGCCGGTCTCCACCACGACGCCCCTGGCCGAGCCCTTGACGACCATGGTGCCGAGATAGGCCATGTTGCGGCGGTCTCCGAGGGGAACTTCCGCCGCCGCGATGGGTTCGGACCGCTTGGCAACCGGCACGGATTCCCCGGTCAAGGCAGCCTCCTCGATGGCCAGTTCGCTGGCGGCGATCAACCGGATGTCCGCCGGCACCCGGTCCCCGCTTTCCAGCAGCACCAGATCGCCCCGCACCAGCTCCCGCGCCGGCACCCGCATCATTTCGCCGTCCCGCATCACCCTGGCCGTCGGCGCGGACAGTTCCTTCAGCGCCTGAAGCGACTTTTCGGCACGGTATTCCTGAAAAAATCCGAGCAGGGCGTTAAGCAGGATGATGGCGATGATCGTGATCGCATCCAGTATTTCGCCCAAAAAAGCCGAAATGACGGTGGCCCCCGCCAGCACCAGCACCATGAAGTCCTTGAACTGGTCCAGCAGCAGGGCGTACGGGGGTTTCCCCCGCTTTTCCGCCCATTCGTTGGGACCTTGTTCGCGAAGCCGCCGTGCCGCTTCGTCCGCCGAAAGTCCCGTCCGCAGATCGGTGCGAAGCGCCGCCGCGGCTTCTTCCGCCGTGAGCCTGTGCCACGCTTTCCCTTCCGCCCGCAAGTCGTTCATCCCTCCCGCATGCGGCCGCTCCGGCCTTGGCCGGACAGCCCTTTCTCGTCCATGTTTATTCAGACAAGCCGCAAAATAGCACGGAAGGGGTTTTCCGGGAGGTGCCCCTTGTGGCATGATTAACTGTGATTGACTTTGACGAGACAATAAGCCCTCAACGGACGGGAGATTTGCTTTATGTCACTTGACGGATTGGCGATTCGCGCCCTCGTGCGCGAACTTCAGGTCTGGACGGGCGCGTGGATTTCCAAAATTTATCAACCCACCGAATACGATCTGGTGCTGCACCTGCGCGGAGCGGCCGGCACCGGCCGGCTGCTCGTTTCGGCCCATCCCTCGCTTCCCCGCATGCATCTCACGGAACGGACATGGGAAAATCCGCAGGAACCGCCGATGTTTTGCATGCTCCTCCGCAAGCATTGCGAAGGCGGCGCGGTGGAGGCGATCCGCCAAATCGGCGCGGAGCGCATCGTGGAAATCGACGTCCGGCACCGCAATGAGCTCGGCGACGCGACGCTGAAACGGCTGGTCGTGGAACTGACGGGAAGAAACAGCAACATCATCCTGCTGGATCCGGCCTCCGGCACGATCCACGATGCCATCCGCCGCGTCACCCCCGCGATCAGCAGCTATCGCACGGTATTGCCCGGCGGCCAATATACGCCGCCTCCGCCCCAGAACAAGCGCGATCCGCTGGAAGAAACAGAATCCGGTTTCCGCGCGGCGCTGGACGGTTTGAAGGCGGAAGGCGCCCCCGCGGATACTGAACGGGCGCTCGTCGGCGCGTACGCCGGAATCAGCCCGCTTCTCGCGCGGGAAATCGTGCACCGCGCCGGAGGGGATACGGCGGCCCTGTGGGACGCATTCCGCGCCGTCATGCAGGATGCCGCCATGCACCGCTACCATCCCGTCATCGTCGACCAGCCCGGCGGGAAAACCGTGTTTTCCGTCTTCGAGCTGACCCACCTGTCCGGGGAAAAACGGCGCTTTCCGGGCGTGCAGGCGTGCCTGGAAGCCTACTTTCGGGACAAGGCGGAGCGGGAATACGTCCGCCAGCGGACGGCGGAGCTGGTCCGGCTGGTCACGGGGGAAATCGACAAGAACGAACGCAAGATCGCGAAGCTCCGGGAAACGCTGGAGGAAGCAAGGGAAGCGGAAAAATACCGCCGCTTCGGGGAACTGCTCACCGCGCACCTTCACGCGGTAAAGCGCGGCGACGAGCGGGCGGAAGTGGTCGACTATTACGACGAAAGGCAGCCGACCGTCTCCATCCCCCTCGACCCGCAGCTGACCCCGAGCGAAAACGCGCAGCGCTATTTCCGCAGGTACACGAAGCTGAAAAACAGCGTCTTGGCAGCGACGAAACAGCTGGAAGAAGCGACGGAGGAGATCCGCTACCTGGAGTCGGTCCTGCAGGCGCTGGAGACCGCGGGGCCCGGGGACATCGCGGAAATCCGGGAAGAACTGGCCGCGCAGGGATACATTCGCGGTCACAGATCAACAGCCGGCGGCGGAAAGAAAAAGAACGGCCGTCCGGCCGTCCTCTCTTTCGTCTCCAGCGAAGGCATCCCCATCCTGGTCGGAAAAAACAACACGCAAAACGACTACCTGACCAACCGCCTGGCCGCGCCCGACGACATGTGGCTGCACACCAAGGAGATTCCCGGTTCCCACGTCGTCATCCGCGCCTCCTCGTTCGGTGAAGCGACGCTTCGAGAGGCGGCGATGCTGGCGGCCTACTACAGCAGGGCGCGGCATTCGGGCAACGTGCCGGTGGACTACACCCTGGTCCGCCACGTCCGCAAACCTTCCGGCGCCAAGCCCGGGTTTGTCATCTACGACCATCACAAAACGCTGTTCGTCACCCCGGACGAAGCGGTCATCCGCGGCCTTGTGTCATCGGCGGAGCCATCCGGCGGCCAACCGGCGACTTGACCGGGAAACCGTCAGCGCGAATTCCGGCGAAGTTCCGCAAGCACGGCCGTGTCCACCGTCCGGCTGCCGACGGGCCCGTGGAACACGCGGCCGCCCCGCTCGCCGTGATAATCCGAGCCGCCCGTGACGATCTTGCCGGCCTTGAGGGCCATGGTGCGATACCGCTCCTCGTCCCCGGCTCCGTGGTCCGGGTGGAACGCTTCCAGTCCGTCCGCGCCGGCTTCCAGCAGGCGAAGCACGAGATCGTCCCTCCCGTACAGCCCGGGATGGGCCACGATCGCCGTCCCGCCCGCCTCGTGAATCCAGGCGATGGCTTCTTCCGGGGACACGCGGGGCACCCGGACGAATGCGGGTTTTCCTTCTCCCAGGAAGCGCCGGAACGCCTCCCGCATGTCGGACACGTACCCTTTGCGCACCATGGCCGCGGCGATGTTCCCCCGCCCCGCCGTCCCGTCTTTCCGCCCGTCAGGCCGGGACAGACCCGCTTCCTCCGGATCGACGGGCATCCCGAGTTCGGCAAGCCGCGCCAGAATCTCCTCGTTGCGCCGCCGCCGCAATTCGCGGAGCGATTCCAGGCGCCGCTGGAAGGCCGGATCGCGAAAATCGACATAATAGCCAAGCACATGGATGTCCCGGCCGTCCAAAGCCGTGCTGATTTCCACGCCCGGCACGACTTCGACGCCGCAGCGGCGCCCGGCTTCCATCGCTTCGGCAAGGCCGGCCGTCGTGTCGTGGTCCGTGACGGCGATGGCGGCTAGCCCCGCATCCCGCGCCAGGCGGACGTTTTCCGCCGGCGATCGCATGCCGTCCGATACGTTCGTATGCGTGTGCAAATCCGCGCCGCCCAAAAGAGAGTCCCCTCCCTGATCCCATATGGCAAACACAAAGGGAACCGCACGGGTTCCCGAAAAGCGCCTCGTCTGCGTTTTGCGTTTGTGGGTCCGCGTCATGCGGCGGAACCGGATTCACGCCCCGGACAGCTGTCCGTTCGATGCGGACCGGTCGAAATCCAGCTCGTTGCGCATCGACCGTTCCACCTTGCGGACATAGGGAAGCCGCTGCACGTGGCGGATCGTTTCCTCCGCCGTTTCGGCGTTGAGATACAACACCGCGTAATTCATTCGGCGCGACATGTAATGGACGGTCCCGTATTTCTCCAGGCCTCTGGCCGCTTTCCAATCCGAAAACCAGACGATGTAGCCGACCCGTTCGACGAACACATGCTCCCCTCCCCGTGTCAGCCGTAGCAATCGCCGGAGCACGCGCAGCTTCCTCCGGCGCCGCATCCCGTCGGCACCGCGTCGTCGGTCGGCACCTTGATGGTGTCCGACACGGCGCGCGCCAGCGTCAGGGACACCTCATAAAGCACACGGCCAAGGGCTTCCTCAGCCGCTTTGTATTTGCGGATGGATTCCACCTCGCCGAGCTTCCGTTCCCAGGCTTGCACCCGGTCCAGCGCTTCGCGGTAATCGGGATGGAACCGGCCGAACCGTTCGCACTCCGCAAATTTTTCCTTTGCCCGCACAAATTCCCGGATCATCGCCTGGGCTTCGGCATCCCGCCTCATCTCTTCCTTCCGGAGCACGTATTCATGCACGTAAACCGACCGCTTGATCATCTCTCCCAGTTCGCCCGCCAGCGTCCACAGGGCGGTCGTATCGACCTCGTCTTCCCGGTTGCCGCCGGATTCCGGACGGAAAGAAACGTCGGTCTGTTCGGGCACTTCCGTCAAGTTGGCCAACGGTTCCACCTCCTCTTCCTTTTCCGCATTGTATTCATCATACCATACCGGAAGGCTGCCCGGTCAATCCCGCGGGGAGGACGATGCGCAGTTCCGCCACGTCGGCGGCGCGGATGACGGCCGCACGGACCTCGTAGGGCGGCGCGTCGGCCGGTGCGCCGACGTCGGCTGGCCCTTCTTTTTCCACCTTTCGCTCCCGGATGAAGCCGCGGGCTTCCCACTGTTCCGCGGTGCGCTCCAGCGACAGGGGCACAAACTCGATTTCCCGGCCGTGGACGGACAGGCGCAGCCCGGTCCGCCAGGCCAGCGCCTGCCGCACCAGAAGACCCGCGGTGGAAGGATGATAGCGGCGCATGGCATGGAGCCAGGTCGGAGGAACGGCTTTGAGGCCGGGGAACAACTCCTCCGATTCGTCATCCGGACCGGACGGGCCCGGATTTCCCGAAGCGGATGCGGGAACCGCGCTTTCGCGTGCCGCGGCCGGCCGATCCTCAAACCCTCCTTTGCCGGCAGGTGCGGGATACGCCATCCCGCGGTCCGGAGCTGGCCTTTGACCAGCCTCGCCGTCGACGGCCCCACGGTCGGGGTTTCCCCCCGTGACGGTGTCCTGCAGGCCGGCGCGGCGGTTTTCCGGAGGCGGCCCTTCCGACGTTCCGGCCGCCGGTCCGGCAAACCAGTCCGCGAGCGCAGCCTGGACCGAAGCGGCAAGCGGATTTCCGGATTCCCGCTCCAGGAAGGTAACCACGGCCTCCCGCCCGAGGCCCGAGGCCTGCGCCCGGGCGCAGGCGGACTGCGTCAGGCGGTAGACAAACACTTCGTCCGCGGATGTCCGCTCCGCGATCCGTTCCAGCTCATAACGGCAGCGGAGGCCCGCTTCCGGGAGCGCCCACACCTCCAGATCCGGCAGCACGCGCAGGGCGCGCGACGGCCTGTCGGCTTCCTCCGGCGGCTTTTTCCAGCGGAACACCCGCTCATCGCGCCAGCGGCCCCGCTCCAGCCATCCGAAGGACACCATATATGCCATCCAGGCTTCCAGCGTGTCGGCGTCCGCACCCGCCCGCACCGCATCGGCCACCCGAAACCACCGTCCGGACGGAAACTGCCGCAGCGTGCACGCGGCAAAAAGCAAAGCGGGATTGCGCGAAGCGTAATGCTCCAAAAGCAAGGAGTGCAAGGCATCGTCCGCTTCGCTCCGCCGCCGCCCCAGCCAGTCCGCCAGCCCCGCGGGGTCCACCGCGATGCGTTCCGGCTCCCGTTTCAACGCGCGGCACCTTTGGCCAAGATCGAGGGCCAGCGCCAGCTGCGGCGGCAGTCCGCCGTGTTCCGCTGCACCGCCGTCCCGGGTGAAGCCGACCTCGTTCCGCTCCTCAGCCAGCCCCTCCGAAGCGTCCGGCGGAAAAGGCAAACCGGCCAACTCCTCCGCCTTCAACCGCATTTCCGCCGCCAGCCGGGCGGCCGCTGTCCGATGGGGACCGCCCCGCCTGGTCAGCGGCAGTCCGCCGCGGCGCTCCAGGTCAGCCCAGACCAGCAGCAGTTCAAGCGACAGCGGAAGCCGGTGTGCCGCCGTGTCCCGTCTGACGGCATGTTCCTCCGTCTCCGGCAGGGGATCGGGACGCAGCGGAAAAAGAACCCGATACCACCGGACCGCCGCGGCGGCCGGAAGCCTCCATTTCAGGTCGCCCCAGGCCGGACGCCACTCGACCAGCACGCCGTCCCGGACGAGGCGGCGGAGCGCCAGACGGATCTCCGCGCCGGTCCACGGCCCCTCCGCGCAAAGTCCGGACAGCTCTTCCTCCGCAAACGGCCAATCCCCGAACCGGGGCAAAATCCCCCGCAAAACCCACCTTTCCGCTCCGTTGTATTCCCGCATGTATTCCCGCATCACGTCCACCATTCCGTCTCGTAGGCGTACCCCTGTTCCAGCAAAAACCGCCGCCGCTTCCGGGAAAATTCCCGCTCCACCGTCCCGTCGCTGACCACCGTGTAAAACGAGGCGCCGGATGATTTCGGCCGGAGGATCCGGCCGAGCCGCTGCGCCTCCTCCTGCCTTGAACCGAAGCTGCCGGAAACCTGGATGGCGACGCTGGCGTCGGGCAGGTCGACGGCGAAATTGGCCACCTTCGAGACGGCCAGGGCGACAATCTCGCCGCGGTTGAATCGGTCGTATAACCGCTGCCTTTCCGCCTGGGGCGTTTCCCCCGTCACCAGGGGGAGAGAAAAGATTTCGGCCAGCTCCTTGAGCTGGTCCAGATAATGGCCGATGATCAGCGTGGGTTCCCCCGCGTGGCGCTCCAGCAACCGCCTCACCGCTTCCGCCTTGCGCGGGTTTTCCCCGGCCAGGCGGGGACGTTCGCCGCGAGGTGCGGCGGCGTACCGGGCGGCCGTCTCCTCATCCAGGGGCACGCGCACCTCCGTGCATCGCGCCCGCGCGATAAAGCCCGGCCCTTCCACGGCGCGCCAGGGAAGTTCGTACCGCTTGGGTCCGATGAGCGCGAATACGTCGGTTTCCCGCCCGTCTTCCCGCACGAGCGTGGCGGTCAGCCCCAAACGGCGGGTGGCCTGCAGGTCCGCCGTCATACGGAAGACGGGAGCCGGCAGCAGGTGGACTTCATCGTAAATGATGAGTCCCCATTCGCGGCCCATGAACAAGCCCCGGTGCAGGAACGGCCCCGATTTTGAACGCCGATGGGTCAGCACCTGGTAAGTGGCCACGGTGACCGGGCGCACTTCCTTTCGTTCGCCGGTGTAAGCTCCCACTTCGGCGGAAGTGAGCGTCGTCCGCGAGGTCAGTTCGCGGATCCACTGGCGGACCGATGTGCCGTTCGGCGTCAGGATGAGCGTTTCGCACTGCAACCGGACAAGGGCTCCCATGCCGACCCATGTTTTGCCGGCGCCGCAGGGCAGCACGACGACGCCGCTGCCGCCGCCTACAAACGCGTCCACCGCTTCCTGCTGGTAGTCCCTCAGACGCGGAGGACTTCCCGTTTCGTCCATGTCCCGGAACGCCGCCGGCAGCCGTTCTCCGTCCCTGTAGCCCGCTTCGTCAATGACTGGCAGGCCGGCCGCAGCCATCGCCTGTTTCAAGAGTCCCCTTCCTTCGGGCCGAACCTCCGCCGTCCGTTCGTCGACGTCCGCACCCAGCCATCGCGCGGCTTCTTCCTCGTCCCGGGCGAGGCTCAGATCGGAAGGGGAAGCGCATTGCAAAAGCAGCCGCCCGTCCCGGGTGACCAGGCGGTAACGCCCGTACACCGCGACGTGCCGGCGCACCTCTTCGGCCAGGGCCGGAGGAACGCCGTTTTCGGACCACGCCCCGAGCCGCCCGAGGAGCGCGTCCGCCGTCCACCCGGCAGCCGCCGCGTGCCAGAGGGACAGCGGCGTCAGCCGGTAGGTGTACAAGCCGCCCGGGCATTTGACCAGCTCGGCCACGCCTTGCAGGAAATCCCTGACCTCCGCAAATTCCGGATGGCCGCCGTCGGCGAGCAGCAGTCCGTCGGACTGGATCCAGAGCGGGGCGCTTTCGCACATGTCGCATCCTCCTTTGTCCCATCCATTCATTTTGGACAAGGATGCGACCGCCCATGCGGGAGCGCATTAGACGAAGAGGGCGGTCCATTGAGGGGGAACCGCGTGGACTGGGTGTTTGCCGCCGCGAAAGCAACGACCACGACAGGCCTTCGCCCGGCGGCAAGGCCGCCGCCCCCTCAGCGGGCGGCTCTCCGGAAGCCGGCCTCCTGTGCCTCCTCTTCCGTACAAAACCACTGCTCGGCGATGGTGATGTCGTAGTATTGCCCGCCGGGCATGTGGTAGATTTTTTCGCCGCGCGAGTTGATGTTCCCTTTGATTTGCGGGTTGCTGCAGGAGGCGGAGGAGTCTGCGGCCCCGGAATCTTCCCCCGCATCGCCCCAAAGGCCGCGGAGACTTTCCCGCGCCTCCCGTTCCAACTTAATGAACGTCTCCGCAAACAGCACGTCCGGCGGCACCGTCATGACATTGGCGTATCCTTCCCTGAGCAGCGTCTCGTTGAACATGACCGGATCGCCGACGATGAAGACGTACCGGAGCAGCCTGCCGTAACGGTCGGTGTCGCTGACGTCCCGGAAATGGTAAACGGTCTTTCCCTCCAGGCGGCTGCGGGCGAACTCCCGTGCCGCTTCGCCTAGCTCGCGCGTCTCTCCCCCCAGTTCGGGCGTGTTCACGCCGATGAGCCTCACCTTTTGCCCGCTGGCCGTTTCGTATGTATCGCCGTCCACGACCCTCTTTACCGTTTCCTTCGACCACCGCTTCCCCGCAAGCTGCGGATAATCACGCACGATCGTATCGACAAAAGCATCCGAAGACGGCGAAGGCACGCATCCCGCCAGCGCCAGCAGGACCAGAAACGCAGCAATATACGCCCCGAACCGGCGGCCGGCGGTGTTTTCCGCTGTCCGTTTCCCCATGTTGTCTCCCCCCAAAAAATCTCCCGCTCATGGCGCGCCGGCGGCCTGGGACCCCGGCAAACCAAAAGTTCGCCTGCCCGGCCGGGCGGCGAACCTTTTTCCGAGTTTCGGTTTGCGATTCAGCGGGCGTAGAACGGTTCCCGGTGTTCGTGCTCGGAAATGCCTTCCAGAGCTTTTTCCGCCTTGTCCGCGGAACCTTCCCGCACCGCCAGATCGCCCAGCGAAACGATACCGATCAGTTCCCCGTTTTCCACCACCGGCAGTCGGCGGATCTGGCTGGCGGCCATCTTCCGGGCGGCCTCCTCCACGGAAGCGGACGGCGCGATCGTCACCGCCTTGTGGGTCATCACGTTGCGCACTTCTTCGGATCCCGGGTGCTTTTCGGCGTAACCCCGGACGACAAGGTCGCGGTCGGTCACGATCCCCAGGAGCCTCCGTCCATCCACCACCGGCAAAAATCCGATGTCGTTGTCCCGCATCTTGACCGCGCACTCGAAGATGGAATCCCCGGGCGACACGGTGACGCAATCGGTCGTCATGATGTCCGCGACGGTCTTCATGGGCATCCTCCTTTCTGACGGCTATACGCGTAGCATGGCCCGAAAGGCGGCGGCCCATGCGCGGAAAATGCGCGCTGCGGCGCCTGAAGTCAATCCTCCGCTTCCTCCGCGGCGTCGTCCGCCACCGCGATGAGCAGCCGCGCGGCGGCAAACATCGCCTCCTCCTCGATGTCGAAAAGCGGATGGTGATGCGGCGCCGACGAACCGTCCGGGCGGCCGGCTCCGACGAAGAAGTAGCAGCCCGGCCGCTCCCGCAAAAAGTAGGAAAAATCCTCCCCCGCCATGATCCGGTCGCACTCGGTCACCTTCCAGCCGCCCTCCAGCGCCGCGGCGACGCGGAAAAACCGCGCCGTCTCCCGCGGGTCGTTGACAACGGGCGGATACCCCTCCACAAATCGGAATTCGTGCCGCGCGCCGTGCAGGGCGCAGACGTGGGCGGCGATCTCCTCCAGGCGGCGGCGGATGACGCTGCGCGCCTCTTCCGTGAAGGTGCGGACCGTGCCGCCGATGCGGCAGGTTTCGGCGATGACGTTGTTGGCCGACCCGGCGGCAAAGCGCCCGACGGTCACCACCGCCGTCTCCAGCGGATCCACGTTTCGGGAGACGATGGTCTGGAGCGCCGTCACCAGGTGCGCTCCCGCCAGCAGGGCGTCGGAGGACAGATGGGGCATGCCCGCGTGCCCGCCGCGGCCCGCGATCTCGATCTCGAATTCGTCCGGCGACGCCATGAGCGGACCGGGGCGCGTCGCCACCACGCCGTACGGAAGCGGCGTCCACAGATGGCAGCCGAACACGGCCGCCACGCCGTCCAGGGCGCCTTCACGGATCATGGCGGCGGCTCCGCCGGGCAGCGTTTCCTCCGCCGGCTGGAACAGAAACACCCGCGTTCCCGCCGTCACTTCCCGGCGCAGGCTGTAATAGCGGGCGACGGCCAAAAGCTGCGCCGTATGCCCGTCGTGTCCGCAGGCGTGCATGACGCCCGGCGTCCGGGAGGCATAATCACAAGTCTTTTGGTCCTGGATGGGCAAAGCGTCGATATCCGCCCTGAGCGCCACGGTTTTCCCCGGCCTGGCGCCCCGCAGCGTGCCGATCACGCCGGTGCCGGCGACGCCGCGTTTGACTTCGAGCCCCCAGGATTCCAACAGAGCGGCGATCCGTTCCGACGTCCGGTATTCCTGAAAAGACAACTCCGGATGGCGGTGAAAATGGCGGCGCCACTCCACCATGTCCGGTTCCAGCATACGAATCGTTTCCTCCGACAGCACTCGCTTCGCCTCCCTTCCCTTCCCATTTTAACATTGTAAAAAAACGTTCGCATTCCGTCCCCTTTTGCCGGCCCGCGCGGCTTGCGCAACCTCTCCAAACCGTCTAATATGGGAAATGGACATTCACTCCGAAGACCAAGTGTCCGACACGGGAGGATCCGAGACGATGATTCTGGAGAACACCGGTTTGAACGGATTGCGCAGCGATCTGGCCCATCTCGACGAATCCGCCGAGAAAATCGGTTTCGTGCGCTGGCAATGGGAATACCTCCGCGCCACCTACGACCTTAAACTGCACGAACCCAAAAGCGGTTCGGATTATTATCTGCGCATCAACACGCGGGCGGTGGAAGGAAAGCTGGAGAACCCCGACGCGATTCTGGAAATCGAATCCGTCTACATCGGGCGGCACACGTTCCCCCACGGCCTGGACTACGAATCGCCGATTCCCGCCCCGATTCTGGAAGCCGCGGAGCGCAGCGCCCAGCAATTGAAGCAGCTGCTCGCCTGAGCATCCGGGAGGAACGCGGATGAATGCCCCCGCCACCGAACGGCGCGGGACGCCGGATTTTCTTTTGCTGATCCTGACCCTGATCCTCGTCGGCTTCGGCATCGTGATGGTGTTCAGCGCAAGTTCCAGCATGACCGCCGTCCTGCAGAAATTTGGCAACGATCCGCTCTATTTCACCAGGCGGCAGCTCATGTTCGCCGGAGCCGGCACCGTGATGATGCTGATCCTGATGAACATACGCTACGAGCGCTACAAGGTCTTGTTTGCGCCTTTTCTGCTGGTCACGCTGGTCCTGCTCGTGGGCGTGCTGTTCACCAAAGAGATCAACGGGGCGCGCAGCTGGATCGGCGTCGGCCCATTCTCCATCCAGCCGACGGAATTTGCGAAAATCGCCCTTATCGTATATCTGGCCGCCATCATATCCAAAAAGCAGGAAAAGTTCCGGGAGTTCAAGCGCGGGCTGCTGCCCGCCTTGCTCGTGTCCGGGCTCGTCGCCGGGCTGATCCTGCTCCAGCCGGACCCGGGTTCGGCCGCGGTGCTGGTGGCCACCGTGGCGGTCATCTTCGTTGTCGGCGGCGCCAACCTCAAGCACGTGCTGCTCACCGGCTTTGCGCTTGCCGGTGCGGGCGGACTGGTGCTGGGCATCTATCTGCTCTTTAATCCCGATTTTGACGGCGGATTCCGCATGAACCGGCTGATTGCGTTCCGCGACCCTTTCGCCGACGCCCAGGGGGCCGGGTACCAGTTGCTCCGGTCGCTGGAAGCGTTCGGCCACGGCGGACTGACCGGTACCGGGCTGGGAAACAGCGTGCAGAAGCTGTTCTACCTGCCTTATGCGTACAATGATTTCATTTACGCCGTGATCGCCGAAGAGCTCGGCTTCATCGGGTCGTCGCTGTTCATCCTGTTTTACGTGTTCTTTCTGTGGCGCATGCTGGTTGTGGCCCTGCGCTGTCCCGACCTTTTCGGCACGCTGGTCGGCGTCGGAATGGTCACCCTGGTGGCGGTGCAGGCTCTCGTCAACATGGGCGGGGTTAGCGGCGCCATACCGATCACCGGCGTCACGCTGCCGTTCGTCAGCTACGGCGGTTCGTCGCTGCTTTCGCTCATGATGGGGATGGGCATCCTGCTTAGCGTATCCCGGGAATACAACCGGCTGCAGGGCAAATCCCAGTAAAAACGACAAGGCGTTTCCGCCGCCCTTCCGGGCCGGCGCGAAACGCCTTTTCCGTTTTTCCCGGTGTCAGATGCATCCGGAACCCGCCTACTTCACCCGTTGCTGCGGTTCCTCCGGCTCTTCGTCCTTGAACGAAACACCCTCCACCTTTACGTTGACTTCCACGACGCGCAAGCCCGTCATGTTTTCCACCGCTTCGCGGACGTTCTCCTGCAGCCGGCGGCCCACTTCCTGGATCGGCACGCCGTACTGCACGATGACGCGCAGGTCGATGGCCGCTTCCAGCTGGCCCACTTCCACGGAGACGCCTTTCTGCGCGTTGCGGCCGCTCAGGCGCTTGGCCAGCCCCTCGGAAATGCCGCCGGACATGGCGGCGATTCCCGGCGTTTCCAGCGCGGCCAGCCCCGCGATGGTGGCAACCACGTCATCGGAAATGCGAATTTGTCCGTGCTCTTCGTGCATTTCCGGGTGATCCGTCATCGGCATCCCACTCCCTCAGCCCAAGGCTTCTTCCATTTTACAGGAACCGAAGTTGCCGGCGCAAGGGCGCCTCCGCGTCCGCGATGCCGCGGGATCCCGCAGCCGGACGCGCAAGGACACGCCATTTCCCGGGCGCAGCCCGAAAACTCCCGCCCCGCCCGGCGGGCCGCTATCGGCCGTCCGCCAGGCGGTCCAGAAAAGCATTCAGCATGGCCACGGCCGGCTCGAGGTGCAGCCGCGCGCCCTGCCGCATCGCATCCGCAGACTGGATATACGGTTCCCCATCCACGATCTCATGCACGCAATTTTCCAGCATCAGGCGGAGGTTGTCCTCCAGCATTTCCATGTGGAACTGGAAGCCGAAAACGGACCGGCCGTATGCAAACGCCTGATTCCGGCAGCCCTCGCTGGATGCCAGCAGCTTCGCCCCCGGGGGCAGGCTGAACGTTTCCCCGTGCCAGTGGAACACCGTGGACGTCCGGGGAGCGGATGCGAAAAGGGGCATATCCAGCGCTTCGTCCGTCCATTCCACGGGGAACCAGCCAATTTCCTTCCGGCCGTTCGGATAGACTTCCCCGCCCAGAACCTCCGCGATCAGCTGGGCCCCCAGGCAGACGCCGATCACGGTTTTCCCGTTCCGGACCGCCTCCGCGATGCAACGCTTTTCCGACTTGAGCCACGGATGCTCCGCTTCGTCATGCACGCTCATCGGACCGCCCATGACGACCAGCCAGTCCCAGTATTCGGGAGGCGGCGGTTCGTCCCCGGCGAACCACCGCACGACGGAAAACGGATGCCCCCCGCTTTCCGCCCACTTCAGGATGGCACCCGGATGTTCAAAAGGCACGTGCTGGAAAAACAGAATGCGCAACCTTACCTCCCCTTTCCCGCCGATGAAAATGAAAAAAGGATGATCCAACGATCATCCCGTCGGTCATCCTTCCGCTTTCTCCATCGCTTCGTATAGCAGCGCGAGGTTTCGCTCCAGCTGCTTGACGAGGGATTTGCCCTCGTCCTCTTCCACCAGCCCCGCCCGGACGGCGAAATCGACCACCCGCGAAAAGCCGTAGATTTGCGTATCCAGGACTTCCTCGTAGACCGGGCACTTGCGGGTTGTCAAATTCTCCTTCTGCACGGAGATGAGTTTCTGGATTTTATCCATATCGTCCTTGAGAAGACGCAACGCTTTTTCTTGCAGGAGTTCCGTCACGCCCGAAACGTTCATTGCCACTCCCCCTCCGTCTCGTCTCGTCCCGGCCGCCGATGCCGTCCCTTTCATATTAGTCGAAATCGTGCACGCATACAAGAACGCCAAAAGATTCCCAAAAAAACAAGTCCCGCTTCAAAACGGGACCGTGACCCGCGCCGAACCGCGTCTCTAGCTCATTCCGCCAGTTTGACGTCCAGATTGTGCTTGGCGAAGACCGCCAGCATTTCCGCCTTCGCCTGTTCGGCGTCGGGACCATGTACGTGAAGTTCGTAGGTCTTGCCGCCGACGAGCGTGGTGAAAAGCCCGAGGATGCTTTTAACGTCGATGTACTTGTTTTCCGCCTGAAGCACGATGGACGAACGGAACTTGCTGGCCGTCTGCGCCAGCTCGGCGATGGCCGCGTGGCCGGACATGGCGATCCCTCCGTGAAAATTTGTCATCTCTTTATTTTCATCTTACTCCGACCCGCGGTTTGCGGCAAGAAAAATTTGGCGCTCAAACCAAAGCTTCGGGATTCAACCCCTCCAGCGCGGGATGGACGAACCGTCCGTCCTTGCGGATCAGAGTGTCATCGAACCAGATTTCCCCGCCGCCGTATTCCGGACGCTGGATAAGCACCAGATCCCAGTGGATGGCGGAACGGTTGCCGTTGTCGGCTTCCTCATAGGCCTGCCCCGGCGTAAAGTGCAGGCTGCCGGCGATTTTTTCGTCAAACAGGGTGTCGTCCATCGGATGCAGAATGTGGGGATTGAACCCCAGGCTGAACTCCCCCACATAGCGGGCACCTTCGTCGGTGTCCAGCACCGCGTTGATGCGGGCGGTGTCGTTGGCGGAAGCCTCCGTGATGCGGCCGTTCCGGAACGTGAGCCGGACGTTTTCGTATTTGAATCCGTTGTATACGCTCGGCACGTTGAACGAGATCGTGCCGTTCACCGAGTCGCGCACCGGTGCGGTGTACAATTCCCCGTCGGGGATGTTTCGGTGGCCGGAGCATTTCACCGCGCCGATCCCCTTGATGGAGAAGGAAATGTCGGTGCCGGGGCCGACGATGCGCACCCGGTCCGTCCGCTCCATCAGCTCCTTGAGCGGGTCCATCGCCCGGTCCATTTTGGCGTAATCGAGGTTGCACACGCGAAAATAGAAATCCTCGAAAGCCTCCGTGCTCATGCCCGCCAATTGGGCCATGGACGGATTCGGGTAGCGCAGGATGACCCACTTGGTCTTTTTGACGCGGCGCTCCGAATGGACGGGATGGCGGTATCCGGTGTCGTACAACCTCATCTTCTCCGGGGGCACGTCCGCCAGTTCGCTGGCGTTGTCCCCCGCGCGGATGCCGATGTAGCCCTGCATGAGCTCCATCCGCTTTAGATCGTATTCCTTCCACACCGCGATCTGTTCCGGTGTGGCGTGAAGCAGCAGCGTCCGGAGCACCGCGCGGTTTTCCAGCGTCACGAAGGGGCGTCCGCCGCGCCGGGCCACCTCCTCGATCAGGCATTTCACCAATTCCGTCTCCCCGCCGATCATTTCGATCAGCACGTTTTCACCGGGTTGGACGTCGATGGAATAATTCACCAGTTGTTGCGCCAATGTTTTGAGTCTCGGATCCCTCAAGCCTGATTCCTCCCGTTGCGTTGATTGTCGTGATCATTGCCTTGATCCGTCAAGCCAGGGCGATGCGGTTGCGCCCGGCTTTTTTCGCATCGTACAGGGCCGCATCCGCCCGGGAAAAGAGCGTGTCGACGGTATCCGGCCCTTCGCCGGTTTTCCATTCCGCAAGGCCGCAGGATACGGTGACCGGCGGCCGGGTTTCCCCCTTGACCCGCTTGCGGATGCGTTCCGCCACCCTGACTGCCAGGTTCATATCCAGTTTCGGAAAATAGACGGCCAGCTCGTCTCCGCCCCAGCGGGCGGCAATATCGCTGTCGCGGATGGAACCGGAGACGATTTCGCTCACCTGGACGAGCACCGCATCCCCCGCCTGATGCCCGAACGTGTCGTTGACCTGTTTGAAATGGTCGATGTCGATGAGGAGCAGCGCCCCCGCGCCGTCCTTGAGCAGCCTTCGCTGCACGATTTCGTCCAGATAGCGCCGGTTGTACATTCCGGTCAGATTGTCGGTGATGGACAGCCGGCGGACTTCCTCGTGCAGCCGGGCGTTGGACAGCGCCAGACCCAGGTGGATGGACAGAACGCTCAGCAGCTTGTAGTTTTCGTAGGAAAAATAATGCGGTTTCCGGTGAGCCAGAAAAACGGCGCCGTTCATTTCCCCTTTCATCGTCAGCGGGGTGGCGAGCAGCGAGCGCGAACCCGTAAGTTCCATGAACCGGGAACGAACAGGCGTCCGCAGTCGGTAGTCGGACAGGATGAGCGGTTCCCGGGAACGCAACAGCACCCCGCAAACGCCGCTGTCCGGGGGCATGGATTCGCCGGCCATTCTGGGCACGTTGGTGGTGATCACCACAAATTGATCGGTATGCGGGTCCTTTTGCAGGACGCAGCAGTATTCCGCGTCGAACAGCCGGAGCAGTTCCGTCGTGGCGAACCGCAGCGTTTCCTCCAGGTTCAGGCTGCTGTTGAGCCGCTGCGTGATTTCGTTGATGATGCGCAGCTCGCCCACCAATTCGTTGGCCTGTTCGTGCAGGCTGGCCTTCTCAAAGGCGACCCCCGAAGCGTCCGCCAGTTCGATGAGAAAGCGCAGATCCGGTGCCTCGAACGGAGTTTCCGCCCGGTCCATGAAGAGCACGCCATAGACGCCCTGCTTGCCGACCAGCGGCAGGGAGACCAGATGGCGGAGCCCCTGCCTTTCCTCCTGCAGCGTTCCGGTGAGATAAGCCCGCCTGCTGATTTCGTTCTCCAGCTGTTGGAAAATCAGGGGTTTGACACGCGGGTGGGAAATTCCGTAATCCTGGGAGAGATACAGGTCGATGCGGCAATCCGGATACAGCTCGTCCAAACTGTCCATGATTTCGGTGAGCACGCTGTCGACTTCGATGTGGCCGTGCAGCCGGCGCAGGACCGTAAGCAGCAGCTTGCTCCGCTGGACGTCCCTCGCCGCGTTGTCGGCGGCGTGCCACATGTCGGCGATGAACATTCTCTCGTAAAGGTGGTAGAAGCAGGTGCGGAAGTGCAGGGATGCCGCTTGCAGGAGCTTCAGGGAATCGTCCGGATTCGCGCCGGCCGGCACCAGGCAGGCAAAGTAAGCGAACGGGATGCCCGTCGACCGGCTGAGGACCGGCACAGCCAGCGAGTCGAACGGCTGCAGAGCAGGGTGGCGGTGGATTTCCGCAGGGGTCCACGCCGGCCGGCGCGACGCGGACGCGTCCCCGAAGGCGGATGGTCCGGCGGAGGCTTCATCCCAACGGTCCGGAATGTCCCCGCTGTCCGGCGCCAACGCGGTCACGAGACGCCCGTCCGGGTGCAACAACGCGACGCGCGAGCCGCAGGGCCACGGAAATCCTTCGGCTTGCCGCTGCCATTGCGTAAAGCTTTTTTCCAAAAGCTCGTGCAAAAAAGGAAGATCCGCTTCGGTCAGATCCATCTGTTCCGCACGCCGCAACGCATCCGTCAGCGCTTCTTCGCACCGGAGGACGTTCCCGGTGTTCGCCGCATCCACCTGCCCCACACCTCCTGTCGCGCTCCAAACATATTATATATACTGCTCCGATAATCCAAATATACTATAACGCTGCCTTGAAGTGCATCATAATTCGCCGCCCCGAACTTATGCCCGACGCGCTTGACAATGTCCGAAACGCTCCTATAATATTAACATGTTGAACATGTGGGCTCGGACTGGTCACCCTCCCGGATGCATCCCCCGGCGGGCAGCGGCTGATTTTTCCCGTCGGAACCGGCGCCGTTCGCGGCGCGGCACGGATTCGTCCGGCACAACGAGCGAACCCCATTTCGGTCACATGCGGACGATGCGCCCCGGCGGGCGCCGATGCCGCACATTTTTCGCATTTTCGGACAAAAGGAGCAGCGCGAAATGGCAAGGTATACGGGACCTCGCTTCAAACTCAGCCGGCGTCTGGGCATCTCCCTGGGCGGTTCCGGCAAAGAGCTGAAAAGGCCTTATCCCCCGGGACAGCACGGTCCGGGACAACGCCGCAAGCTGAGCGGCTACGGCCTGCAGCTGCAGGAAAAGCAAAAGCTTCGCTTCATGTACGGCCTGAACGAACGGCAGTTCCGCAACCTCTTCGACCGCGCCGCGAAGAAAAAAGGGATCGTCGGCGAGAACTTCCTCATCCTGCTGGAAAGCCGGCTGGACAATCTGGTGTACCGCCTCGGCTGGGCCAACTCCCGCGCCGGCGCGCGCCAGCTGGTGGTGCACGGCCACGTGACGGTCAACGGCAAGAAGGTGGATATCCCCTCCTACACCGTGGAGGTCGGCGATGTCATCGGCCTGCGCGAGCGCAGCCGCAACCTGAAGTCGGTGAAGGAAGCCATCGAAGCGCGCCATCACCTGCCGGCCTACCTGGAGTTCGACGCGGCCGCCATGGAAGGGCGCTACGTGCGGCTGCCCGCCCGCGAAGAGCTGCCGCAGGACGTGGATGAAAAGCAAATCGTCGAGTTCTACAGCCGCTGAGGCATGCCAAACGGAACGGCCCGTTTCCTCCCCGCCGGGAAGGGAACGGGCCGTTTTTATTCGCGCCGGTCTGCTGTCCGGCGGCCGTTTCAGCGGATGGCGATCCGGGCAAATTTCCGCTTGCCCACCTGGACGATGTCGCCCTCCCTGGGCTCGATTTCCCCGTTGGGGTCCGCGAGCCGTTCACCGTTGACGCGCACCGCCCCCTGCTGGACGCTGCGGCGCGCCTCGCTCATGGAAGCCTGAAGGCCGAGCACGGTGAGCAGCCGGGCGATGCGGATTTTGCCGTCCGCAAGTTCTGCCGCGGGCAAAACGGCTTCCTCGATCTCCTCCGGCAGCTCGCGCTGCTGGAACACGGTGACGAAGCGACGCTCCGCGGCGTCCGCCGCCTCCGTGCCGTGATACATGCGCACCAGCGAATGGGCCAGCCGCATCTTGGCATCCCGGGGATGAACCGCTCCTTCGGCGATCCCGCGCCTCAGCTCCTCCAATTCCTCATTGGAAATGTCCACGGTCAGCTCGAAATATTTCAGCATCAGTTCGTCGGGCACGCTCATCGCTTTGCCGTAGATTTCGTTCGGGTCTTCGTCGATGCCGATGTAGTTGCCCAGGCTTTTGCTCATTTTCTGGACGCCGTCCAGCCCTTCCAGAAGCGGCATCATGATGGCTACCTGCGTTTCCTGGCCGAACTCCTTCTGCAGATGGCGGCCCATGAGCAGGTTGAATTTCTGGTCCGTCCCGCCCAGCTCGATGTCGCTTTCCAGCGCCACCGAGTCGTATCCCTGCATCAGCGGGTAAAAAAACTCGTGAATGCTGATGGGCAATCCCGACGCGTACCGCTTGGCGAAATCGTCCCGTTCCAGCATGCGCGCCACCGTCACTTTGGCGGCCAGCTGCACCACGTCGGCGAAGGTGAGCGGCGCGAGCCATCGGGAATTGAAGTGGATGCGCGTCCGCGCGGGATCGAGAATCTTGAAAATTTGCCGCTCGTATGTTTCCGCGTTCCGCTTCACGTCTTCTTCGCTCAGCTGCCTGCGGGTCTCCGATTTTCCCGTCGGATCGCCGATGCGGCCCGTAAAATCGCCGATGATGAGCTGCACCTCATGGCCCAGCTCCTGGAACTGGCGCAGCTTTTGCAGCACCACGGTATGGCCGATGTGGATGTCCGGCGCGGATGGATCCAGCCCGAGCTTCACCCTGAGGGGCCGGCCCGTCGCCACGGACTTGGCCACCTTGGCGGCCAGCTCCTCCTCCGGCACGATTTCCGCGACCCCCCGGCGGATGACGGCGAGCTGCCGTTCCACTTCCCGCCGCTGTTCATTCGTCAGTTTGCTGCTGTCGAACCCGTCCATTACGAATGCCAAGCCTCCGTCCCCGTCCGGATAAATTCGGTTTTTTTCCGGGATGATCCGATGGCATCCGGATAAATCCTTTTTTTTATAGCACACCCGTTCGAAAGAAGTCAAACGTTATGGTATAATACTGCTGTTTCTGAAGGAGGCTTCTTCCATGGCGGACCGCAATCGCACCTCTGCTTCCCGCCGCCTGGCGAATGGCTTGGCGACGGCGGGAACCCTGGCAGGACTAACGGTGCTGTGGCTTCTCCTGTTCGCTCTGCTCGCCGGCCTGGTGGCCGGAGGAGCGGTCGCGGGATACGTCGCCGCCCTGGTGAAGGACGAACCGGTCCGTTCCCGCGCCTTCATCGAACAGAAAATCAACGAAAACGCCATCACGGGATTCGTCTATTTCCGCGACGGCTCCCTGATCGGCCAGCTGCGCACCGAGGAGGACCGCCGGCCGGTCACGTTCAACGAAATTCCGCAAGTGGTCCTGGACGCGGTGCTGGCCATTGAAGACAACGACTTCTTCGAGCACCCGGGCATCGATCCGTACGGCCTTCTTCGTGCCGTCAAACAGCAGCTTCTGAACGAAAGCGTGCAGACCGGGGGCAGCACCATCACGCAGCAGCTGGCGAGACAGGTGTTCCTTACCCTGGAACAGACCACCAGCCGGAAAGCGCGGGAGATCTTCCTCGCCCTTCGGCTCGAGCAGTTCCTGAGCAAAGAGGAGATCATCACCGCCTACCTGAACAAGATCCATTTCGGCAACGGATCCAACGGCTACAACGTGTACGGCATCAAGGCGGCCGCCAAGGGCATCTTCGGCATTGACAACCTGAAGGACCTGAACATCGCGCAGGCGGCCTATCTGGCCGGGCTGCCGCAGCGCCCCTCCGCCTACTCCGCCTTCACCAGCCGGGGCGAGTTCAACGAGGCCAACTTCAAACGCGCGTTGGAACGGCAACGCCTTGTGCTGCGCCGAATGCTGGAAGAGGGCAAGATCACCCGGGAAGAATACGAGGAAGCCCTGCGCTTCGACCTGAAGGCCTCCCTGGCGCAGCCGACGGAAAAAGCCTACAACACGTATCCGTACCTTATGCTCGAAGTCGAGCGGCAGGCGGCGGAAATCCTCGTGCTGAAGAACAACCCGGGTCTGACCAAGGAAGACCTGAAGAAAAAGGAAAACGCCCAGCTGGTGGAGGACGCGCGCAAGGAACTGCTCCGGGGCGGCTACAAAATCTACACGACCATCGACCGCGAAGTATACAACATGATGCGACGCATCGCGGAGGATCCGGACAATTTCACGCCGGATCACCCGGTCAAGGGGATGGAACAGGTCGCCGCCATCATGATCGAACACGGCTCGGGAGCCATCCTCGGCATGATCGAAGGCCGCGACTTCCATACCGAGCAAATGAACTTCGCCACGCAGATGACGCGTCAGCCGGGGTCGGCCATGAAGCCCCTCGCGGCCTACCTGCCGGCCATCGACATGGGGCTGGTCCAGCCGGCCAGCATCCTGGACGACGCGCCGATCATCCTGTCCACCGGCACCGGCGGTTTCCACATTCCGAAAAACTCCAACAACCGGTACGACGGCCTGATCACGGCGCGGGACGCCCTGAACCGGTCGATCAACACCGTCGCCATCAAGGTGTTTCTGGAAAAAGTGACCATCGAAAAGGCGTGGGATTTCGTCCGCAAGCTGGGCATCACCACACTGGTGCCGGAAGACAACTATGCGCAGACCGGCGTGATCGGCGGGCTGAAGTACGGGGTGACGGTGGAGGAAATGACGAACGCCTACGGCGTCATCGCCAACCGCGGCGTGTTCAACGACGCCTACCTGATCGAGGAAATCCGCGATTCCAGGGATGAGATCGTCTACCAGCACCAACCGTCGCCGGTCCGCGTCGTGTCCGAGCAGTCCGCCTACCTGATGACCGACATGCTGCGCACGGTCATCAGCGATCCGGGCGGCACGGGGGCATCCATCCGTTCCCAGTTCAAGGGCTACGGCAAGATTCCCGTCGCCGGCAAAACCGGCACCACGCAAAATTACGCCGACGTCTGGTTTGTGGGCTTTACGCCGGACATCACGCTGGGCGTGTGGATCGGCTACGAAAAGCAGATCCATACGCTGGGCACCGAAAGCCGCAGGCACGCCAGGGATATCTGGGCGAAAATCATGAACGAGGTGACGGAGACGAAACCCGACCTGTTCCCGACCACCGAGTTCGCCAAGCCCGACGGCATCGTTACGATGACGGTCTCCAGCGTAAGCGGCAAACTTCCCACGGAGCTGACGCGGGAAGCCGGACGGCTGGTGACGGACATCTTCAACCAGAAGGACGTGCCAAAAGAGGAAGACGACGCGCTGGTCAGGGTGCAGTATATTTCGTACAACGGCGTCAATTACCTGCCGAATCCGGCCACGCCGCCGGACATGCTGCGCGAAGCCGTCATGGTGATCCGGGAAAAGCCGCTGGACGTCCTGATGGAAGAGCTGCAGGAGGCTCTGCCCAAAAGCAGGGAACCCAAGCCCCTCGGCTATTATTTGCCGCGGGACGCGAAGGAAAGCGCCCCTTCCCGGCAGGATCCGCGCGTCGACGACGGCGCGGTTCCCAGCGCGCCGCGGAATGTTTCCGCCGAAGTCCTGGACGGCCTGGTGCGGATCACCTTCGCGCCTTCGCCGGAAGAGGACGTGGTGGGTTACCGCCTCTACCGCTCGATGAACGGAAGGCCGTTCGCCCGGGTGGAGGGAACGGTGCTGACGGGCGAAGAATACAAGTTCATCAACTACATATCTCCCGGAAACACTTACCTGTATTACGTCACCGCGGTGGACGTCGCCGGCAACGAATCGCCGCCGAGCGCCACGGTGTCGCCCCTCGGGGACGCCTATACGCCCTCCCCGGGAAGCGGTGATATGCCGGATTGGCTGTTCCCGAACCCGGACGGCGGCGGTTCCGCCGGCGGGCCTGGCGGCGGAGCGGGCGACGCAGTGCCGCCTTCGGCGCCGGCCGGTCTGGTCGTCTCTTCCACCCCCCTCGGGGTGAGGCTCATGTGGCAGGCCAACCCGCAGGAAGAAGGGGTCACGGAATACCGGATCTGGCACCGGCCGGATCCGTCCGGGCAGTACCAGTTGCTTGGTTCGACCAACGATACCGTATTCGAGTACGTGATGCCGCTGCCGCAGGGTTCCTTCCGGGTGACGGCCGTCAACGGCGCGGGAGAATCGCCTCCGTCCGCGGTCGTGGAAATATCGGCGGGAAATTGACCCCGCGAAAAAAGAACGGCTGCCTTGCCGAAACAGCAAGGCAGCCGATTTGTTTGACAACCCGATGACCCAGTCCTCAGTCTTCCATCGTGGACAGGTCGCCCGTCGGAAGGTTGAGCTCCCAAGCTTTGAGCACGCGGCGCATGATTTTGCCGCTGCGCGTCTTCGGCAGCTTGTCGCGGAACTCGATTTCCCGAGGCGCGGCGTGGGCGGCCAGCCCTTCCCGCACGAAGCGGGCGATGTCCTCTTTCAGCTCCTCGGAAGGCGTGTACCCTTCCCTCAGCGCGATGAACGCCTTGATGATCTCGCCACGGACGGGGTCCGGCTTTCCGATGACCCCCGCTTCGGCCACCGCGGGATGCTCCACCAGTTTGCTCTCCACCTCGAACGGTCCGACCCGTTCGCCGGACGTGTTGATCACGTCGTCCACCCGGCCCTGGAACCAGAAATAGCCGTCCTCGTCCATAAAGGCGGAGTCGCCGGACATGTACCAGCCGGGGAAGCGGAAATATTCCTCGTATTTGGCCGGGTTGTTCCAGATTTTGCGCATCATCGAAGGCCATGGCGTGCGGATGCACAGGTTGCCCATCCGGTTCGGGGGCAGCACGTTGCCCTGGTCGTCCAGAATGGCCGCCTGCACCCCCGGAATCGGCTTGCCCATCGAGCCCGGCTTGATGTCCATGCTCGGGTAATTGCAGATGAGCTGCGCGCCGGTTTCCGTCATCCACCACGTGTCATGGATGCGCCGGCCATAGACCTTCATGCTCCAGCGGATGACCTCGGGATTGAGCGGCTCGCCGACGCTCATCACGTGACGCAGGCTGGACAGGTCGTATTGTTTCACGACCTCGTCGCCCGCCCCCATCAGCATGCGGAACGCCGTCGGCGCGCTGTACCAGACCGTTACCTTGTATTTCTGGATGGTGGAATACCAGTCCTGCGGGCTGAACCGGCCGCCGCGCACCACGTTGGTCACCCCGTTGAGCCAGGGAGCGAAAATGCCGTAGGACGTGCCGGTCACCCATCCGGGGTCCGCCGTGCACCAGTAAACGTCGTCCTCCCGCAGGTCCAGCACGATGCGGCCCGTGTAATAGTGCTGAATCATGGCGTTTTGCACGTGGAAGACGCCTTTCGGCTTGCCGGTGGAACCGGAGGTGTAATGCAGGATGAGGCCGTCCTCGCGTCCCAGCCATTCGATCTCGGCTTCGTCGGACGCCTGCTCCACCGCCTTGCGGAAGTCCACGATGCCTCCGCCTTCTTCCACGTTGTCGCCAAAGACGATCAGATGTTTCAATTCCGGCAAATCCGCGCGGGGAATCCGCGGCAGAAGCCCTGTGGTGGTCACGATCGCCACCGCGCCGCTGTCCAGCAGCCGGTCCCGCACCGCCGCTTCCATGAAGGCCTCAAAAAGCGGTCCCGCGATGGCGCCGATTTTCAGCGTGCCCAGGAGGCTGTAGTACAGCTCGGGCGAACGCGGCATGTAGATGAACACCCGGTCCCCGCGCTTCACGCCCAGGGAACGCAGCACGTTCGCAAACCGGTTCGACAGGCGGGCCAGATCCGCGAACGTATAGCGCTCGTCCCGCACGGCATCGCTGTAGAGCAGCGCCGTCCGATCGCCGCGGCCTTCCTCGACGTGCCGGTCGATGGCCTCGTAGGCCATGTTCACCTTGCCTGTTTTGTACCACGTAAAGTGTTTTTCGACGTCTTCCCACCGGAACGTTCGCACCGCTTCCTCGTACGGGCCGAGATTGCACTGCGGGTCCGTGGCGGGGAGCCGCTCGGTTTGCTGGATCATTTTCTTCACCTTCCCGAATTTTCGTCTTGGCGGGTTCACGGTTCTGTCACATTCGAATCCGCTTTCATCGCATCATTATATCACAATCTCTCCGCGCCGGTCATGAAGAAGTTGCAACGGTCCGGACTGTTGTATAATGGAGTCGGGGGTAGAATGCAGATGGAACACCGCAAACGCCGGCAGGAGCGAATGATCGAAAAAAACGGCAAAAGGATCCTCGTCGCGGGTCCCCTGTCGCCGGAGGAGATCGCCGGATACGCCATGCATCCCAAACTGGACGCGTTCCGGCGGCCGGCTGAACAGCAGGAGGCCTTGATCGAAATCGCCGGACTTCCCGAAGGCCGCATCATCGCGGCCATCGATGGAGGCACCATCGTCGGCTACGTGACCTTCCACTACCCGGACGAAATCGAGCGCTGGGCGGACGGCGGGATGGAAGATCTGATCGAACTGGGCGCCATCGAGGTGGCCGACGAGTATCGCTCGCTGGGCCTGGGCAAAGCCATGCTCGAAGCGGCGTTTGCGGACGGACAATTGGACAATGTCATCGTCTTCACAACGGAATATTATTGGCACTGGGATCTGGAAGGCAGCGGGCTCAGCGTCTGGGAATACCGCGGCATGATGGAACGCCTCATGAAATCCGTCGGCATGATCTGGTGCGCCACCGACGACCCGGAAATTTGCGCCCATCCGGCCAACTGCCTGATGGTCCGGGTCGGGCCGGAAGTGCCGCTGTCCTCCGTGGAGCGCTTCGACCGTGTGCGGTTCAGGCGCCGATTCATGTACTGATGCTCTGAAGGGGAGGATCGAATCCCTTGAATAACCGGGCGGTTTGGATTGACGTATCGCCTTCGCAGAAATATATCTTCAATGAAGGGCACCCTTTTCACCCCGTGCGCCTGTCGCTGACCGGGGAATTGCTGAAAGCCGCGGGCGCCTGGCCGGTGCTTCCGCTTCCGGGGGAGTTTCCCGGCGCGGAAGACGCCCTCGCCCTCGTGCACCGTCCCGACTACATCCGGGCGGTGCAGCGGCTCGGCTCGGCCGGTACCGGCCGTGCGGGTGTGGATCCCCGGGCGTACGGACTTGATCCGGACGGCGATACGCCGTATTTCCCCGGCATGCATGAAGCCGCCCTGGGCGTGGTGGCGGGCACGCTGCGGGCCGCGGAGGAGGTCATGTCCGGGCGGGCGGATCACGCCCTGCATTTGGGAGGCGGCCTGCACCACGCGTTTCCGGAACGGGCTGCGGGATTTTGCGTCTATAACGACATCGCCGTCGCCATTGCCTGGATCCGCAAGGAATACGACGCCAGGGTGCTGTACATCGACACCGATGTGCACCACGGCGACGGCGTGCAGTGGCGCTTTTACACGGACCCGGACGTCTTTACGTTCTCCATCCACGAAACCGGCAAATATTTGTTCCCCGGCACCGGCTTCCCCAACGAACGCGGCGAAGGCGCCGGCTACGGCGCCTGCCTGAATGTGCCGCTGGAGCCTTACACGGAGGACGATTCCTGGCTGGAGTGCTTCACGGCGGCCCTCGAGCGCATCGCCCGCGCCTTCCGCCCGGACGTCATCGTCAGCCAGCACGGCTGTGACGCCCACGCCTTCGATCCGCTGGCGCACATCCACTGCAGCATGCGGATTTACCGGGAAATTCCGCGGCTCATCCATCAGCTGGCCCACGCCCAGTGCGGCGGCCGCTGGATCGCCGCGGGCGGCGGCGGCTACGACCACTGGCGGGTCGTGCCACGCGCCTGGAGCCTGCTCTGGATGGAAATGTGCGACCATCCGCTGCTGAAGGACATCGACCGGGCGGAGCGGGAACGGCCGGCGCTGCTGCCGGAAGGCTGGACGGCCCTGAAGTCGCCCCGCCGTCCCAACCCCATGCCCGCCGCATGGCTGGACGACGTGTCCCGCTGGCAGCCCATTCCCCGCCGGCCCCTGATCAGCGCGAAAAACAAAGACGTGCTGGAGGTGGCCCTCCAGCACGTCGGTTAAATGGTCACCGGACCTTTGAACTTCGAGCAGCGTCCCGCGTCATCCCGCCGGCGCAGCCGTCGAACGGCGCACCTTGAGCTCGTGCGGCAAAATGACGCGCGTCTGGTCCACATGTTCCTTTCGCATCAACTTGGTCAAAAGGCGCATCGCCACCGCCCCGATGTCGTACATCGGCTGCGCCACGGTGGTCAGCTCGGGTCGGACCATTTCCGCCAGACGGATGTTGTCGATGGCGATGACCGAAATGTCCCCCGGCACCTTCAGCCCGGCGTCCTGGATGGCGTGGATGGCGCCGATGGCCATTTCGTCGTTGGCCGCGAAGATCGCCGTCGGGCGTTCCGGCAGCTGCAGGAAATACCGGGTGGCCTCAATGCCCGATTCATACCGGTAATTCCCCGCGCGGACGTAATCCTCCCGGTACGGCAGACCGGCGTTTTCCAGCGCCTTCCTGTATCCCTGGAAGCGGGCGTAACCTGTCGTCGGGTCCTGCAGCGTGCCGCTGATCATGGCGATATTCCGGTGTCCTTCGGAGATGAGGCGGCTCACCGCGTCGAAGGCGGCCTTTTCATGATCGATGTCCACCGACGGCATCGTTCCCGTCTCATCCGCCGTGGCGCAAAGCACGATGGGCACGGTGGAAGTGCGGAAAGCCTCGAGGTGGTCCTCGGTGATGCTGCCGCCCATGAACAGCAGCCCGTCCACCTGTTTTTCCAGCAGGGTGTTGACAACGCGGATTTCCTTCTCCTTGCGCTTGTCGGCGTTGCACAGAATGATGTTGTAATGGTACATATTCGCGATGTCTTCGATGCCCCGCGCCACCTCGGCGAAGATGGCGTTGGAGATATCCGGAATGACGACGCCGACGGTGGTCGTCTTCTTGCTGGCCAGGCCGCGGGCAACGGCGTTGGGCCGGTATCCGAGCCGTTCGATCGCTTCAAGAACCTTTTTGCGGGTCTGGGGTTTCACGTTCGGATTGTTGTTGACCACCCGCGACACGGTGGCCATCGAAACCCCGGCTTCCCTTGCCACATCATAAATGGTAACCGTCACGTTCCTCGCTCCAATGACACGACCTGCACGCCCCGAAGGGCTGTCCGGTCATTTTTGACAAAGTTATCATACTGCAAATAAAGCGTTTTCGCAATGCATCTCCGGTACGCTTTTCCAGCTTATCCGGCTGAATGGTTTTCATCGGGATTACCCAGCTTTTCGCTCAAAAAATCGTAGGTGATCGTCCAATGCGACGCGTGCCAGACGGGCTTCCCGTCCTTGAGCAGAATAGCCTGCGGAGACTCGTGCTTGACGCCCGTGGCCTCGGCGATCGCGTTGCTGACCGGCCGGTCTTCGATGACGTGGACGACGGCGAACTCACATGGCGCCGTTCCCCCGCGGCCGGCGTCCTCCACATAGCGCTGCAGCGCTTCGCGGGCCCCGGCGCTGATGGGACATTGCGTGCTGTGCTTGAACACCAGCACCGGCCTTTCACCGGAGCGGCGAAGCGTCTCGTCCCATTGTTCAACCGTGGTAAGCTGTCGGATGGCGGTCATGCGGCATTCGCCTCCTCGCGTTAGCCCTGCTTTTTGTCTATCGTACCAAAAATCCCCCGTCCGCGCAAAAAGGATATCCTCATTTTCCCAGTGAATGCCCGGCCAGCTTCGTCTCGTGGCAGAAGCGTTCCAGCCGCGCGCGGATTTCCTCCGCCGTGCGCAGTCCGAGCAGGTCGCCGACGAGGGCCCGGCACGCCTCCATGGGCGTGCGCAGCAGCACATCCTTCACGGGCAGAATCGACTGCCCCGCCATGCTGAGCCCGCGGATGCCCAGCCCGAGGAGCATGGGCAACGCCTTGACGTCGCCCGCCAGCTCCCCGCAGACGGTGACGGGCAGCTTGCGGCGCTCCGCCGCGTCCACCACCGCTTTCAGCATGCGCAGCACCGAAGGCTGATACGGATCGCACATCCAGCCGATCCGCTCGTTCATCCGGTCGACGGCCAGCGCGAATTGGATGAGGTCGTTGGTGCCGATGCTGAAAAACGCCACTTCTTCCGCCAGAAGGTCGGCGATGGCCACCGCCGCCGGCACTTCGATCATGATGCCGACGGGAATGTCGGCGCGGTGGGGCACGCCTTCCATGGCCAGCTCCCGCGCGGCTTCCCGCAGCACCTCGTTGGCCGCGCGGACTTCCTCCACCGAGGCGATCAGCGGATACATCAGCTGCACGTTTCCGTGCGCGGCGGCGCGCAGGATGGCGCGCAGCTGGACCTTGAAAAGGTCCCTGCGGTCCAGGCTGAACCGGATGGCGCGATAGCCGAGGAAAGGATTTTCTTCCTCCGGCAATTCGTAATAGTCCAAATATTTGTCGCCGCCGATATCGAGGGTGCGGATCACCAGCGGCCGTCCCTGCAGCATCTCGGCCGCCCGCCGGTAGACGCGGTACTGCTCCTCCTCCGACGGGAAGCGCGGGCTGTTCATGTACAGAAATTCCGTCCGGAACAGGCCGACGCTTTCGGCGCCGTTCTGCAGGGCCGCTTCCAGCTCGGGGATCGAGCTGATGTTGGTCGCCAGATGGACCTTGACGCCGTCGGGGGTGATCGCCGGCACGCCGGCGAGGCGGCTCAACTGCTTGCGGTGCGCCTGCTGCCGTTTTTGCCGTTCCGTGTATTCGGCGATGGTCGCCTCGTCCGGGTTGACGTAAACGACGCCCGTATCGCCGTCCAGAATCAGCAGTTCTCCGGTGGCGATGGGCCTCGGAAATTTCCCCTCCAGACCCGTGACCAGCGGGATGCCGAAAGCCTTGGCCATGATCGCCGCGTGCGACGTCGGGCTTCCCGCCATCGTCGCGATGCCGAGCACCAGCTCCGGCTTGAGATGGACGAGCTGCGACGGCGAAAGTTCCCGCACCACAAGGATGAACGGATTCGAATCGGACGGCAGGTCGATTTCCGGCACGCCCAGCAGGTGTTTCAGCAGCCGGTTTCCGACGTCCTTGATGTCCGTCGCCCGTTCTTTCATGTATTCGTCGTCCAGAAGGTCGAACATGGCCACGAAATGGTCGATGGCTTCCTTGACGGCCACTTCCGCCGCCTTGTACTGGCGCCGGATGATCCCCTGGATTTCGCTCATGAATACCGGGTCCTCGAGGATGGCCAGATGGGCGTCGAAGATGCTCGCTTCCTGCCGGCCCACCACCTCGTCCAGCTCGTTCTTGAGCTGTGTGATTTCATGCTTGGAGCGGCGGATTCCCTCGGAGAGGCGCTCGAACTCCCTGGCCAGATCCTCCACTTTCACCTTTTGCTCGGGCAGCTCCCATTCCCAGTCCGGCAGGACAAACGCTTTGCCGATGGCGATACCCCCCGAAGCGCCGCGACCCTGAATCATGCTTCTCCCCCTCTGGTTTCTGTCTCCTTGACCGCGACCGACATGACCGCAGCCTGACCCTTCTTGACCGCCTTGTACGGAGCGAACCGCCACGAACGCACCCGCTCCGTGTTGGTGATGACCATCGGTGTATCCAGGGCTTTCGCGTGTTTGCGCAACGTCGGCAGGTGGAAGCGGATGAGCGGTTGCCCCGGCTTGACCTCGTCCCCTTCCCGGACGAGGGCTTCAAAGCCCTTTCCGCCCAAGTTCACCGTGTCGATGCCGATGTGCATGAGCACGTCGAGACCTTCCGGCGTCCGGATGCCGACGGCGTGGCGAGTCGGAGGGAGATGCACGATCCTGCCGCGGACCGGTGCGGCCAGCTCTCCTTTTTCCGGCACGAATGCGACCCCCTGCCCCAACAGTTTGCCGGCGAAAACGGGATCCTTCACCTCTTCGAGCGGAATCATGCGTCCCGCCACCGGCGCGACGAACTCCACGCGGGCTTCGTCCATGCGCATGATTTTCAGGATTTCCTCGCGGATCATCTCCGAATACGTGCCGAACACGACCTGCACATGGCCGCCTCCCAGCCGGATGACGCCCGCCGCGCCCAGGTCGCGCAGGGCCTTGCCGTCGATGCGGCGCTCGTCGTGCACGGTGATGCGAAGGCGGGTGATGCAGGAATCGATTTGCGCGATGTTTTCCTTGCCGCCCAGCGCCTGCAGCACCAGCGGCGCGTGATACGGCAGGTCGGTTTCCCAGTCGTCCAGCCGCACGGCTTCTTCCCGGCCGGGGGTCGTCAGGCGGAACCGCCGGATGCTCCAGCGGAACAGCACGTAGTACAGCAACCCGACGCCCAGCCCCACCGGCAGGAGCAAAAGACCGTTGGTGGCCAGATGTAGATTGACCATGTATTCGAGAAAGCCGGCGGAAAACGTGAAACCGTGCCGGATGCCGAGCTCGTACACCAGCCACATGATCCCGCCGGACAGCGCTGCGTGCAGGAGATACAGGTATGGTGCGCTAAACAGGAACGCGAACTCCACCGGTTCGGTGACGCCGGTCATGAACGAAGTCAGCGCCGCGGCCCGGAACTGCTTCCGCGTGGTCGGCTGCAGGTCCTCGCGGGCTTCGGAGGCGATGGCGAAGGCGATGGCGGGCAGGGCGAACATCATGATCGGGTACAGCCCCGCCATGAAAATGCCGGCCGCCGGGTCTCCGGCGAAAAAGCGCATCATGTCGCCGAAATGGACGCCGCCGTCCGGCGCCGTGTACTGGCCGATCTGGAACCAGAAAATGTGGTTGAGCACGTGGTGCATCCCGAAGGCGACGAGAATCCGGTGCAGGAAACCGTACAGGAAGACGCCGAAGCCGCCGGCCGAATAGACGATGTCGCCGGCGGCGGCGATCCAGGCCCGCACGGCTTCGCCGACGGGAATCATCACCCACGCGAAAGCGAGGGACACCAGGCTCATCAGGATGGGCACAAAGCGCGACCCGCCGAAAAACTGCAAATACTCGGGCAGCTTCAGCGTCTTGAACCGCTCGTACGCCCAGCCGGACAGGATGCCGATCACCACCGCGACGAACATGACGGGCTGCACGCCCTCGGGATCATAGGTATGGGTGACCAGCATGTAGATGAACATGCCCGCCAAAGCCGACAAACCGGCGTAGACGGACTGGTTGGCCAAACCCAGGGCGATGCCGACGGCAAACAGATATGGCGCGTACTGAAAAACGGACATGCCGGCCGCCCAGAGCAGTTCCGATACCACGGGCCATCCCGGCAAATCCCAGGGAAGGCGGGACAGCATCAGGAACACGGCCGCGGCGGGAAGCACCGTAAGCGGCAGCATCAGGGCCCTTCCCAGCCGCTGGAAGTATCCCGTCACCGACAAGCGTCCTCCTTTCACGGCCGGCGACAACCGGCGCGGAGCCGGCTGAAGCCGGCTTCACCGCAGCGGAGAGACGCCGCGCGGATCGCCGGGTCGCTCAGCCCCGTCTCCCCCCGGGAAAGAGGAGGGCATCCTCCACCTTGATGCAGCGGTCCATGATGACCGTCATGCCGGCTTTCCGGGCGATCTCCGCCGCTTCCTCGTTTACGATTCCCAGCTGCAGCCACAGCACTTTCGCGCCGATACCGGCCGCTTCTTTGGCGACCTCCGGCGTATGCTCCGGCCTGCGGAACACGTTGACGATGTCCACCGGTTCGGGGATGTCTCTGAGCGAAGGATAGCACCGCTCGCCCAGCACGCTTTCGGCGTTCGGATTGACCGGAATGATCCGGTATCCCCTTTGCTTCATCGCCGCGGCCACCTGATAGGATGTCCGTTCGGGATTGTCGGACAGCCCGACCACGGCGATGGCCCCCGCATTCTCCAGAATGCTTTTGATCTCTTCGCGCGAAGGATTGACAAAAGCCATCTTCGGGTTCGCCTCCTTGATGCGTTCCGGCCTCGCGCGGCGGGCGGGAAGTCTTACACCCATTCTACCTCCGCGCCCAGCTGGCGTAAATGATCAAAATATTGCGGGTACGACTTGGCGACGTGGTGCGCGTCCCGAATGCGGATGGGCTGCTTCGCGCGCAGACCCACCACCGCCAGGGCCATGATGACCCGGTGGTCGAAGTGGGCGTCGATCTCGACGCCTCCCTCCACGCCCTCCGGGCGGCCGTGCACGATGATTTCGTCCCGCCTTTCCTCCACGTTCGCCCCGGCCTTGCGGAGTTCCGCCAGGAAATCCGTGATCCGGTCGCATTCCTTGTAGCGCAGGTTCTCCACATTATAAAACCTGGACGTGCCTTCCGCAAATACCGCCGCGGCAACCATCGCCAGCACTGCGTCGGTGAAGGCGTCGCCGTCGAACTCCACGGCTTTCAGCGGGCCGCCTCCCCGCACCCTCACGGCATCCCCTTCGTGGGCCAGCGGCACGCCCATGGCCTTCAGCACGTCGATGACGGCCCGTTCGCCCTGGCGGCTGTCGGTCTTCAAGCGATGCACCGTCACGTCCGATTCCGTCACCGCCGCCGCCGCGAGGATCGCCGCCGAGCCCGGGTAATCGCCCTGCACGGTATACGTGCGGGACAAGTATTTTTGGCGGCCCGGCACGCGGAAGAACATCAGGTCCTCCGCCGCATCCACCCGGATGCCCGCGTCCGCGAGCACCTCCAGCGTCTGGCCGACGACCACCTTCGACTTCAGCTCGTGCAGCACTTCGATTTCGCTGTCCTCGTCGAGCAGCGGGGTGAAAAAGAGCAGCGAACTGAGATACTGCGAGCTGACGCGCCCGGACACCCGGATGCGCCCGCCGTGGGGCCGCCCGCCGCGGATGGTGATGGGGAGCTTGCCGTCCCGGTGTTCCACTACCGCGCCCATCTGCCGCAGGGCGTCGATCAGATCGTCATGCGGACGCTTGCCGAGGGACTCGGGATAGGAGTTGACGAAGGTCACCTCGGGGAGCAGCGTCGCCACCGACATCAAAAAACGAAGCACCGCCCCCGCGTTGCCGACGTCGAGCTCGCGGATCGGGCGGGGACGGCGGCCGAAGCCGGTGATGACGATTTTATCGTCCGTTTCCTCCAGCACCGCGCCCAGATCTCGCAGGCAGCGGCGCATCGCCTCGCCGTCTTCGCTGCGCGCGGGGTACAAAACGACGCTGGTCCCCTCCGCCAGCGCCGCCGCCAGTAGATAACGGGTGGTATAGTTTTTCGACGACAGCGCCTGGATCTCGCCCTGCAGGCGCCGCGCCGGTCTGACGATCACATCCATTGTGAACATTCGCTCCTTCCCCGGTTCCCGACTTCTCCTAACCGGCCAAACGGGCAAGCGCCAGGCCGGCCGCCAAAGCCAGAGCGCCGAACGCGTATGAGGCGGCGGCGAAGCGGAACAGCCTGCGCCGATCGGACCGCCACAGGAGGACTTTTTGCACATTCAAAGTGGAATAGGTGGTGAGCCCGCCAAGAAATCCCGTCCCGACCCACGCCGACAAGAGTGGAGAGGAAGCGGACAGTGCCGATCCGGCCAGCCATCCGGCGCCGAACGAACCGAACGTGTTCACCAGCAGCGTGGCCATGAACGGATTCCCGTTGCGGGAAACCGCCCACTTGCCTGCGGCGTACCGCACCAGGGAACCCGCGGCGCCTCCCGTGCCGACGGCAATCACGATCCAAAGCGTCACGAAAGTTCGCTCCTCTCGCGGGATCGGGAACGAATGCCGTGTTCGCCAAGGCGTACGCCGAACCAGGCCAGCGCGAACCCGCCGAAGGCGCTTCCCAGCCCGTAGAATACGGCTCCGCCGTAAGCACCGAGCGCAAGCAGTTCCCACAGCTGGGCACCCGCCGCGCCGAACGTCGTAAACGCGCCCAAAAAGCCGGTGCCCATCCCTTCCCGGAGCCAGTCCGGCAGCGGTCGGCGTCCGGCAACCCCCGTCAAGAAACCCAATACCAGGGAACCGGCCAGATTGACCGCAAATGTCGCCCAAGGGAACCTGCCCCCGCCGCCGTCCGGTATCAGCCAGCCGATGCCAAACCGCGCCAGCGATCCGAGACATCCTCCCGCGGCGACCGCGGCCATGATCATCCATCCCGCCGCGCGAAATTTTCCCATGCGCCTCACACCATCCAGCGCATCAGCAGGCCGGCGATTTCCTCCGGCGTCCGCCGGGACGTGTCGATCATGCAATGTGCAAAATCATAGGCATGCTTGCGCGCTTCAATCAGCGATCGCACGCGTTCCATCACATCGCCGGCCAGCAGGGGCCGGACCCCCGCTTCCGCGGGACGGGCCAGGCGGGCGGCGAGGGTTTCCGGGTCCGCCATCAGGGCGACGACCCAGCCGGCGGCCAGCATGAGGCGGCGGTTTTCTTCCCTCAGCACCGCCCCGCCGCCCGTGGCGACCACCTGTCCTTCGACCGCAAGGGTGTCGCGCAGGACCTGCGTTTCCATGTCGCGAAACCGGCCTTCCCCTTCCGCCGCGAAAATTTCCGCGATGGTTTTGCCCGCCCGGCGCTCGATTTCCTCGTCCGTATCCACCGCACGGTACCCGAGCCGATCGGCGAGCAGACGAGACACCGACGTTTTGCCCGTGCCCATGAAACCGACCAGCACGATGTTGCGCGGCCTTCTGCCGTGTTCCTGTATGGCGTCCAATGTTCTCGCTCCGTTTTCCGTGGCCGTGTTGTCGAATGAAGGCATGCCGGCCCGTTCGGCCGGCAGCCTTGCGACGGCTGGTTCAGCTTTCCAGCCAGTTGTGGTGGAAGACGCCTTCCTTGTCCACCCTCCGGAACGTGTGCGCCCCGAAGTAGTCGCGTTGCGCCTGGAGCAGATTGGCCGGAAGCCGCTCCGAGCGGTAGCTGTCGTAGTAGGCCAGCGCGCTGGAGAACGCGGGCACCGGAATGCCGCTCTTCACCGCCGCGGCCACCACTTCGCGCCACGCATCCTGATATTCTTCGACGACGCCCCTGAAGTAATCGTCCAGCAGCAGATTTTTCAGGTCCGGATTGCGAGCGTAAGCGTCCCGGATTTTCTGCAGGAAGCGGGCGCGGATGATGCAGCCGCCCCGGAAGATCATGGCGATGTCGCCGTAGCGCAGGTTCCAGCCGTAAGCCTCGGAGGCGGCGCGCATTTGCGCGAAGCCCTGGGCGTAGGAGCAGATCTTGCTGGCGTACAGCGCCCTGCGCACCTGCTCGACGAACGCCTTCCGGTCCCCGGCAAAAGGCGCCGGCCGGGGTCCGCCCAGCCGCTTGGACGCCTCGACGCGCTCTTCCTTGAGCGCCGACAGGAAGCGGGCGAACACCGCTTCGGTGACGATGGTCAGCGGCACGCCCAGGTCGAGGGCGTTCTGACTGGTCCATTTGCCGGTGCCCTTCTGGCCGGCGGCGTCCAGGATGACGTCTACCATGGGCATTCCCGTCTCGGGGTCCCTCTTGGACAGGATGTCGGCGGTGATCTGGATCAGGTAGCTGTCCAGCTCGCCTGTGTTCCATTCCGCAAAGGTCTCATGCAGTTCGTCCATGGACAGGCCCGCCACGTCGCGGAGCAGGTGGTACGCCTCGCAGATGAGCTGCATGTCGCCGTATTCGATGCCGTTGTGCACCATCTTCACGAAATGGCCCGCGCCGTCCGGGCCGATGTACGTGCAGCACGGATCGCCGTTCACGTTGGCCGCGATGGCCGTCAGGATCGGCTCCACCAGGCGGTACGCTTCCTCGGGGCCGCCCGGCATGAGGGAGGGTCCCTTCAGGGCGCCTTCCTCGCCGCCGGAAACCCCCATGCCCAGGAAGCGGATGCCCCTGGCCGAGAGCTCCCGGAAGCGGCGCTGCGTATCGGGGAAATGCGCGTTGCCGCCGTCGATCAGAATGTCCCCTTCCTCAAGGTGCGGCACCAGCGCTTCGATGGCCGCGTCGGTGCCGGTGCCCGCCTGTACCATGACGATGATTTTCCGCGGTCTCTCCAGAAGGCCGACGAATTCCGGAATCGAAAAGGCGCCGGCGAGCCGCTTGCCTTTGCCGTCCGTCTCCAGGAGGTCGCGGGTTTTCTCCGGGGAACGGTTGTACACCGCCACCGTGTACCCGCGGCTCTCAATGTTGAGCGCGAGATTGCGTCCCATGACCGCAAGGCCCATGACGCCGATGTTTGCTTTCGACATAAATCCCTTCATCCTCCGTTTTTTCACGACGATTTTCATTGTACATGTTTTGGGTTAAAACGAGAAGTCCAGCGCCCCGAGGAAGGTCCGCGCCAGGACGTAATGGCCGATCAGATTCGGATGCACGCGGTCTTGCGCCACGCCGGCCGGATAGTGGTGTTCCATCAGGCGGTCGAAGGCCGCCTGGGTGTCCGCAAACAGCGTGCCGTGCCGTTCCGCCGTCTTCCGGACGATCTCTCCGTACCGGTCCATCATGGCCCGCATCGGATCGCCGCGGTTGGGTTCTATATAAAACGGCGTCATCAGGACCATGCCCTTCACGTGCGGAAGCGTACGCCGCACCAGCTCGTCCAGCGTGGCTTCGTATTCGTCGGGATAGACGTGTCTTTCCGGAACCAGCGGGGTGTCAAACTGCCGCCAGACGTCGTTGATGCCGATCATCACCGACACCCAGTCCGGACGCAGCTGCATGACGTCGTTTTCCCACCGCTCCTTGAGATCTCGCACTGTGTTGCCGCTGATGCCCATGTTCACCACGCGGATTTGCAGTTCGGGATGCGCCGCCTGCAGCATCGCGTTGACCAGCGCCACGTAGCCGTTGCCGAGCGTGTCGGGACGCCCCTCGCCCACCGGTCTCCGGCGTTCGCAATCGGTGATGGAGTCGCCGATCATGAGCAGCTTGTCGCGCCGATTCAGCTTCATATCGAGCCCTCCCTCCCATCCGGTTTTCTGAAAAAAACCGCACATGAATAAAAAGTACCAGAAAATGAGCCGACTGCAAATCGTTTTGCGCGATTTGGACAAAAAAACAAGGCCGCCCGCAAGGCGGCCGTGACCGGTCACAACTCCAGCTGCATCATCTCGAGTCGCATCTTCCTGAGCCGCTGCTTGCACGCGTCCGCTTCCTCGGTTCGTCCCAGCTGCAGGGCTTCGTGCAGCACCGCCAGTTCGTAATCGATTTCCAGCCGGAGGACGCGGGCACGCTGCTCGGCCCGCTTGGAACGAAACGCCTGCAGCATTTCTTCCACCGTCACCTGGGGGCGCCCGGACCGGTTCGGATAGACCATCCGGTGTTCCATGCCCCTCACCTCCGCCAATGCGGTCGCGTCAGGAAGCGGCCGAATGTTCGGACAACTCCTCTAACCTATCTTACAACCCCATTTTATGTTCTGGCAACACGGTTTCTTGCCTGTTCCAAGGGAAACTTTTCCTTGAAAATAACGATTGTGGCCGCGGAGGAGAAGTTCAGGCGGAGTGCGGGGCAGTCCGGTCCAGGCGGCGGAAACGGAAAAGCAGCCCCAGGGCGGCCAGCGACAGCAGGCCCGCCACCGCGAACGGCAGCCAGTCCGCCAGCCACAGCAGCGACGCGCCCAGCAGCGGCCCCGCGATGCGGCCCAGGCTGTCCATCGAGGAATTGAGGCCGGACGCCACACCCTGGCCCACCGTCGTCCGCTGCGTGATAAGAGACGTCACGCAGGGCCTCAGGATGGCGTTGCCGACGCCGAAGATGCACAGGTATACGGTGGCGGCGATCCAGTTGTCGGCCGTAAGCAGCAGGAAAAAGCCGGCCGCGGAGATGATGAGGCCGAGGCCGATGTACCAGCCCTCCCGGCCGTGCCTGACGTACCGGCGCACGAACCCCCCCTGCACCAGCGCGCCGGTCAGGCCGCAGAAGAAAAACATGATGCCCACGTGGCGCGGTGTGGCGTCAAACCGGTCCATGCCGTACAGCTGCATCGTGGCCTCCAGGATGGCCAGGGAAAAGGTGACGAAAAAGGCGAGAATATAAAGGTATTTGAGAGATCCGCGGAAGGCCGCCCACCGGGATGCGCGGGGCTTGTTCCCCTCATGCGTCCTTTTTTCGGAGGGAAGGGATTCCTTCAGCTGCGTCCACCCGAGGACGAACGTGAGCAGCGACAGGCCCGCCGCGGCGAAGAACGGCGTGCCCAGGCTCACCTCGCTGAGCAGGCCGCCGACGAACGGTCCGAAGGTAAAGCCGAGGCCGATGCTCATGCCGATGACGGCCATCCCCCGGGTGCGGTCCCGCTCGCCGGTGATGTCCGCCACATACGCCACGATGGATGCCGTGACGGCGCCGGAAAAAAATCCTCCGAGCAGCCGCGACGCATACATCAGCCAAAGCCGGTCCTCCGCCAGCCCGAACAGCACGAAGCTGACGCAAAAACCGAGCACGCCGGTCAGGATTACGGGGCGGCGTCCCACCCGCTCCGACCGGCTGCCCCAGAAAGGGGAAAGCAAAAAGGACATGAGGGAATAAAGGGAAAGCAACAGTCCGGTGTGCCATTCGGCGATGCTCCGGTCGATGTCGGCGACCATCATCGGCAGCACGGGGATGATGATGCCGAACCCGAGAAACACCGTAAATATCATCAGCGCGGCCACGGCCAGCCTGCGGTCCATGCAGCGCGCCTCCTTCCGGAATCGTAACAATCCATATCGTAGCACACGGACAATCCGGTTCCAAATTTTGCGGTGTGACGGTTTTGTGAATCCCGCGGCGTCCGCCGGTCCTTTGGCCGTTGCAATCGCCGGCGTTTTTGCTATACTCAGCTTGTCCCGAATGTCGGTCCTTCGAAAACCCCGGGACCCAGAGCCTGACAAGAAAAGACGGTGACCCGCCATGGACCATTCCCGCGCGCCGTTGTTCGAAGCGGTGCGCCGACATGCCGCGCAAAAGCCTCTGCAATTCCACATTCCCGGCCACAAGCGGGGCGCCGGCATGGACCCCGAATTTCGCGCGTTCGTCGGGGACAACGTGCTGTCCATTGACCTGATCAATATCGCCCCGCTGGACGACCTGCACCAGCCGACGGGGGTGATCCGCGAGGCCCAGGAGCTGGCGGCCGACGCGTTCGGCGCGGACGCGACGCTTTTTTCCATCCAGGGGACCAGCACCAGCATCATGACGATGATTCTGTCCGTCTGCCGGGAAGGCGACAAGATCATCGTGCCGCGCAACGTGCACAAATCGGTGCTGACCGCCATCATTTTCGCCGGCGTCCGGCCCGTTTTTGTTTCACCGGTGCGCGACGTGAATCTTGGCATCGACCACGGGGTGACAACCCAGGCGGTGCGGCGGGCCCTTGAACGGCATCCGGACGCGGCCGCCGTGCTGCTGATCAACCCGACCTACTTCGGCGTATGCGCCCATCTCAAGGAAATCGTCGATCTGGTGCATGAATACGACATCCCTGTTCTGGTCGACGAAGCCCACGGCGCGCTGATCCATTTCTCCGACCGGCTGCCGCTTTCGGCGATGCAGGCGGGGGCGGACATGGCGGCCACCAGCCTGCACAAGCTGGGCGGATCGATGACGCAAAGTTCGGTGCTGAACGTGCGGGCGCAGCGCGTCAATCTCCGGCGCGTGCAGACGATTTTCAGCATGCTGACCACCACCTCCACCTCCTACCCGCTGCTTGCCTCGCTGGACGCGGCGCGGCGCCATCTCGCCCTGCACGGCAGGGAGATGGCGGAACGGACCCTGGATCTAGCGCAGCGGGCCCGCCGGGCGATCAATGAAATCGACGGACTGTATTGCTTCGGGGAGGAAATTCTGGGTGGCGAAGCGACCTACGCCTATGATCCCACCAAGCTGACGATCCACGTGCGCCATCTTGGCATCACCGGATACGAGGCGGAAGACTGGCTGCGCCGCAACCACCGCATCGAGGTGGAATTGAGCGACCTGTACAACATCCTCTGCCTCGTGACGCCGGCCGACGACGAAAGCACCGTCGGCGCCCTGGTGAACGCGCTGGACGGCCTGGCCCGGGAATTCCGCAACACGCGCCAGGTCCGCGACGTGGCGGTGAAAATTCCCGAAATTCCGCAGCTGTCGCTGACGCCCCGCGACGCGTTCTTCGGGGAAACGGAAGTCATCCCCTTCGAAGAGGCGGCCGGAAGGATCATCTCGGAATTTATTTACGTCTATCCCCCGGGAATCCCGATCCTGCTTCCCGGGGAAGTCATCTCCCGGGAAAACATCGACTACATCCGCGAACATCTGGAGGTCGGCCTTCCGGTCAAAGGCCCGGAAGATCCCGACATCCGCCGGATCAAGGTGATCGTGGAGGAAAAACCGATTTCCTGACGGCGCTCCTCCCGCCGCCAAAGCGCAAAAAACCGGCGCTCGCGGCGGGGCCGTGCGAGGCCGGTCGTTGTCAAGGACGTTCCGATTTGCTATGATGGGCGGGGAGGTGCCATGCATGAGCCAAAGCGCATTCATATCCCTGGTTGTCCCGAAGCCCGGACAGACGCTCACCCTCGACATGGTGAAAGAGCAGCTTAAGCATTACCGGGAGCAGACGTCGCTGACAGGAAAGCAGTTGGCGTGGGACTACGCGGATGCGGCTTTTCCCTACACGATCGAGACCCGTCCCGGTGAAGAAGACAAGTGGTTTTACCTGAAAGGCACGAACCCCCTGTACAAATACATCATCTTTGGCATCGGCGAACGCCAGGAGGGGGATACGACCATTCCTTACATCCAGGTCGTTCTTCCCGACGGGGCCACGCACGGGGACAAGGCGAAAGCCAACGAAATCTGCAAATGGCTCGGCAGGCGGCTTCAGGCGGAAGTCAAGCTGTTCAACGGCAGAATCATGCGCTTCCAGCCGCTGAAATAAACAGTAACAAACGAAGCAACGAAGGCGTCCAGCCTTCGTTTTTGTTTTCCGGGCTACTCGGACTCGCGGGCGACAATCTCCTCGTACACCCGGACGACGCGGTTCCATTCGTCCTCGTCCTCGATGTTCACCAGCACCTCGTCTTCGCCGTCCTGTTCGACGCGGAATATGACGCCGTCTTCTTCCGGATCGTTTCGGTCGAGCAGTACGGCGTAAGTCCGGTTTCCCGTCTCGAACGAGTACACGAGGATCATCTCGTGTTCCCGGCCTTCCTCGTCGGTCACGATGAACACGTCTTCGTCGTGGTCGTGGACGCAGTTTTCGTCATGGATATGGTCGCTCATGGGGTTCCTCCGTTCAAGGAAAAATGGGTTTTGCAAAGTCGCTTTTTCGTATCGTACCACGCGGCAGGCCCTGGGTCAAATTGATACGGCATCGGAAACGGTGTCGGGAAAGGAAAAAGGCGGTCCGCAAACGGACCGCCCCGTTTTGCCTTTCCGCACCTTGGCCGCGCGTCACGGGCTGGCGATGTACAAGGCTTTCTCGCCCACGACGTAGAACCGGTCGCCGCCTTCCGGCTTCATCCAGAACCGCAGGTAGTACTTGCCGGCATATTCGAAGTAATAGTTGGCTTGCGTTGTGATGACGAACTTTTCCCCGCTCTGGAACGCGTCGTCCGACTTGTTCAGCGACAGCAGAACTTTGTCGTATTCGTTCCCTTTGTTGTACGGCGTGGAAATCGTCAGCATGATTTCCGAGATCTTGTGCTCGAGGCCGTCGACCGCCACGTGCGCGTAAAACGTCGACGTCCGGCCCTTGAAGAAGTCCTGGAAATTGCGCTGGGAAATGGTGGCGATGTTCACGTTCGGTTTGTGAAGCGCGACATCCGTACCGTCCCGGACAATCATGGCGTACATTTTCTCCGCCGTTTCCTCGAGGTCCAGATAGACCATGCCGTCGGACTCGACGGCGGCGATGCTGTTGTACTTGTTGAAACTGACGCTCAGTCCGGCCGTTTTGGCGTAGATCGTAAGGCCTCCCGCAAACAGAAGGAGCAGCATGATCAGTAGCGTTTTTCGGAGCTTCACGTGGCCTACCTCCGTCATCCGTGCGCTTCCATATCTTTCATTCCCTTATACCCAAATATCGCGGGAAAGTTGCGCTCCGCGAAAAAATCGGTTCTGCCGGCCCATGACGCCACGGATGCCGGGAAAATACGGACCGGAAGCCCGGGCGGAACGCCCTATTCCAGCAACCAGCGAAGGATGCGTCCGAGAGCGCCCGTTACCCCTTCGTGCGCAAGCCCGCTTGGGCCGTGCGCCGGCGCGAAACAGCACACTTTGCCTTTCCCGTGGCGGTGCGCCCAGCCCGCGACCGCTTCGCCGTCCGCGGAAGACGAGCGCAGGAACACGCTGGTGGCGGCCGCATCGCATTCCGTGAAGTAGTGCTCATCCGCGATTTCGAAAGGTTGCGCCGGCGCCAGTCCGAACCCGTCCTGCACGCCGCTGTAGCGCACGATCCGCTCGCCTTCGGGATGGTGGCGAAAACGTCCGCGCAGCATGCGCACGTAAGGGCCGTCCGGATCTTGGCAGGCCAGCCCGGAGTGCCAGGCGAGCCAACTTCCGCCCCGTTCCACGTAGCGCGCGATGCGTTCCTGCACCGGCGTGGTCAGCCAGCGGGTCTCCTCCCCCGGACCCCGCCGGTCCATTTTAAACATCACCACCGCATCGGGCATCGCCTCCAGCCCCTCCGCCAGCCGGTCCTCGTCCGCAAGCCAAAGCGCAACGTCCCTAAGCGTCTCCGCCGCCCGGCGCAGCGCGTCCTCCGCCATGTCCGCGCGGTGGTAAATATCGCCCAACACCGCCAGAATCGTTTTCATCCGCCACTCCCCTTTTCGCCGGTCTTATGCGCCGTCAAACGATCCCTTCCGAAAAAGAAACAAAAAACAACAAAATGGCATGCATTCCGCATTGACTTTCCGCGGCGATGCTGATATGATGTTAATTGCTTTCGGTCAACGTGATCTCATAGCTCAGTTGGGAGAGCACCATCTTGACAGGGTGGGGGTCGCAGGTTCAAGTCCTGCTGAGATCACCATTTTTATACGCAAAATCGGGAACCTGGCGCAAGGGTTCCCTGTTTTTTTTCGCCTGCCCGTTTCCCCCTTTGACTTCCCTCCGCCTTCCGGCTCAATTCCGGACCGCATCAGGGACAAACGGCCGTACAAAAAAATGAGAAAATGGAATCAGCCGGTAAAGCGCAACATTTAGGGGCCGGGAACCGTAATAGAGGGTGACTTCGGTGCGCACCTGAATCCAAGCAGCAAAGGAGGGCCTCAACCGGTGAAACACGCACTGAGAAAGAGATTGACGCTGCTGACCGCACTGGCGCTCGTCTTTACCCTGTTTGCCGGAGGAACCGCATACGCATTCAACGATAAAGGAAACGGAAAAGGAAACGGCCAGGCCAAAGAACAAGTCCGCCTGATCAAGGACGGAGAGTTCCGGCTGGGCTTCCCGTTCGGGAAATTCCGGCCGAACAAGGCGCTGGACGCCGCCTCGGCGATCACCGCCATCGTCAACGCATTCGATTTGAAGGTGAAAAACGAATCGCAGAAAGCGAGCGACCTTTTCACCAAGATCCGCAATGACGCGCGGTACGCCGACGAGTTCGTGGCCGCCAGCCAGAACGGCCTCGTGATCGCGAAGGACGTGAATCCGAACGCTTCCGTCTCCAGGGAGCAGTTCGCAAAGTGGCTCTACGAAGCCATTCAAGCCACCGGCAACCGCTTCTGGACCATGGTCTACACGACGTTCGCCGACGAGAACCAGGTCAGCGAAGGCTACATGGAAAGCATCCAGCGCCTGCTGTCCGCCGGTGTCATCCAGCTGGACAAAAACGACAAATTCCGCCCCAAAAGCGCCATCAAGCGGGGAGAAGCGGCCGCGATGCTCAAGAACGCCGTGGAGCTTTTCGGACCGGAGCAGGGCGGGCAGAAGCCGCAGCCGCAAAAACCGGGGCAGCTGACCGACGTCCGTCTTGTGACCGAAAAGGTCAACGACGACATCCTGAAGGTGACCGTGTTTGCCAACGCCCCGCATCCGGGATACGGTCTGGAGATTTCCGACATTCATTTCAAGGACGGCGTGGCCACCATTCACTACCACGTAATCAAACCGGATCCGGACAAAATGTATACGCAGGTCATCACCCAGGTCCAGGCGGTCACGTACATTCCGTCGTCCTACAAGGCCGAGCTGCATGAACCGGGTAAAAAGGCCAAGAGCGGCGATTTGCCCCGTCCGGTGAAATAACCCGATAAATGGTCACGGAGGAGGCGCAAAGCCGGCCGCGCTGATGCCCACGGCGTCCGCGGGAAACCGGCGCAGCGCCTCTTTCGCGAAGCGTTCCAGGACTTCCGGCCGGTACCAGTCGCCCAGGCCCAGCGCTTCATAACGCCCGGGCATGTCGAGCAGCCGGCTGCGCACGCCGCCGCTCCCGTCGCCGCGGAAATAGTCGTCCACGACGATGCGGGGCACCGCTGCGGCCAGCCGCTCCACAAAGCGGAGCGAATGCGGCAACAGCGGCGATACGGCGGCCTGCACGGGAATTCCCGCCTCCCGCAGCCGGCGGAGCGCCTTGAAACGCGCGGCCAGGGGCGGCGCGGCGGGCGTGAACGCCCGGCGCATGCCTTCCAGGTCGGTCTCCACCGTTACGCTGACCAGCACGCGTCCGCCCAGCCGGCGGAAAAGATCGGCGTCACGGGCGACCAGCGGGCTTCTCGTCTGCACCAGCAGGAAATCGGGCGGCTGCTCCGCCATCGCCTCCAGCAGACGCCGGGTGATTCGCGCTTTCGCTTCCAGGGGCTGATAAGGGTCCGTCGCCGAAGACATGAATATGGCGACGGGCCCTTTTCGTTTGGCCCTGGCCAATTCTTCCTTCAGAGACGCAGGGTCGCCGCCCTTGGCCTCCGCCCATTCCCCCCACGGGGCGCCGCGGCGAAACGCCACCGGCAACCGCCGCACGTAGCAGTAGGAACAGCCGAACCGGCACCCCACATAGGGGTTAAGCGTGTGCGTGTATCCGCTCAAATATCCCGTGGCCTGCACAAGCCAGCGAAATGCCGCCATGGCGCCTCCTTTCCCGGGGACAGCCGGCGAATAAAAAACTTCCTGTACCTCATAATATGGCCCGAAACCACCACTGCGCAAGGAGGCGGTAATTCGCATGCCCCTCATCCCGTACGAACCTTTCCGCCAACTGGACCAGTTCCGCCGGGAATGGGACCGCTTCTTCCCGGCCGATATGCCACTCAGGCAATGGTTCGGCCTGTCTCCCGACGTTCCCGGCATCGACGTGTATGAAACCGAAAGCGAAGTGGTGGCGGTCTGCGACCTGCCGGGCCTGGAAAAAAAGGACGACGTGCAAATCGACGTGGACGGCCGGATGCTGACCATAAGCGGCACGATCCAACGGACCTATGAAACGGAAAAAGACCGCATGCACCGGCAGGAGCGCTTCGCCGGCCGGTTCCAGCGGTCGGTCTCCCTGCCGGCGAACGTCAATGCGGACGGCGTCAGGGCCACCTACAAAAACGGAGTTCTCGAAATCCGCATGCCGAAACTCAAAGCCGAAGGCCGGCGCCGCATCGACATCGAGTTCCACTGATTGAAAGACCTTCGGGGTGACGATCGGTTTTGCGCCGCCGATGCCGCCGTCAGCGCCAGATCGTGCAGCCGGTCGAGGTTGCGTGCTTTTGCCCCGGTATGGGGTTGACCGGCAAACAGGCCGCTTTACACGCGGGTTGCGCGGCGGCGTGTTCCCTTGAGCAAAGTTCCCTGCCCGATGCCGCAGGCTTCCGCGAGCAGTTCCACCAGATGAACGGCCGCGGTATCGCCGGCCATGCCCGCCCGTTCGACGCCGAGTTTCATTTGCAGCATGCATCCCGGATTGGTGGTCACGATGATGTCGGCCCCGGTTTTTCTCGCCTTTTCCATTTTTCCGTCCAAAATTTGCATCGATTCCCGAAAATGCTGCAGGTTGTAAATGCCCCCCGACGCGCAGCAAAGTTCGCTCTGCTCCAACTCGGCGAACGTCACGCCGGGAATCGACCGGATAAGCTGCCGCGGTTCCTTCCACACGCCCTGCACATTGCGCAGATGGCAGGAATCCTGGTACGTGACCACCGCCTCGACCGTCTTTGTAAAAGGCAGGGGGCCGAATTGCACGAGCAGCTGCGTGATGTCTTTTGACCTTGCGGCGAATCGTTCCGCGCGCCCGCTCCACTCCGGATCGTCCCGGAACAGATGGGCGTATTCCCCGAGCATCGCGCCGCAGCCTCCGGCATTGTTGACCACGCAATCCGCCCCGGACGCTTCAAAGGCTTCGATGTTCCTTTTGGCCAGTTCCCTGGCCTGGTCCGTATAGCCCTGGTGCGCATGCAGCGCACCGCAGCAAGTTTGGCCTTTCGGCACGATCACTTCCAGCCCGGCCATTGTGAGCAGTTCGATGGACTGCCGGTTGATCCGGCTCATCATCGCGTCCATGACGCATCCGGCGAAAAAGGCGACCCTTGCCTTTTTTTCGCCTTTGGCCGGGAACACTTCGCCGAAGCGGTATCGACGGAACGGAGACTCCGCTTCCGGGAGAACCCGCTCGAAGGCGGCCAGAGGCGGGAAGCGCTTCTCCAGGATTCCGGCGGCGCGCACCAGTTTTCCGAGCCCCATACGCTGGTAAAGCCACATGCCGGAACCGGCGATACGAAGGCGCCGCGGATACGGGAACAGCCTGCGCAGCGCCAGGGCCGCCACTTTGCGTTTCCACTTGCCTTCGGCGGATTGTCCATGCTTCCGTGCGCCGTGCTGATGGAGGGCGATCGCTTCCTTCGCCGCTTCCAGGATGCTGCCGTACGGGACATCGACGGGACAGGCCACCTCGCAGGCGCGACAACCCAGGCACAAGTCCAGCGGCGGGGCGAGATGTTCCCCGATGTCGATCTTCCCTTCGGCGGCCAGACGGACCAGATTGATTCTTCCCCGCGGCGAAGCCGATTCCTTGCCCATGGTCTGGTACGTCGGACAAACCGGCAGACAATAGCCGCACTGCACGCAGCGGTTTGCGCTCTCATGGACGGCGTTGAACAATCGTTCACGCAAGGATTCCATCAGATCAGCTCCACTTTCGTCTGGCCCGGCCGCGGGAAAATTTTCCCCGGATTCATGATGCCGTTCGGATCCCAGCTGTCTTTGATTTTTCGCATCATCTCCAGCCCGATGGGACCCAGTTCCATTTCCATGTAAGGCGCCTTAAGTGTTCCGATCCCGTGTTCTCCGGACAGGGTTCCGCCCAGCGACACCGCCGCTTCGAAGATTTCCCCGATGGCCAGTTCCACCCGCTTCATTTCTTCCCGGTTCCGCTTGTCCGTGATGATGTTCGGATGCAGGTTGCCGTCGCCCGCATGGCCGAAGACCACCAGCTGCAGCCGGTATTTCTCCCGGATCTCGTGCAGCTTCTTCATCATGGCCGGAATTTGGCTGCGCGGCACGGTGGCGTCTTCGGAAATTTTGGTCGGTCCCATTTTGGTGATGGCCGGAGAAACCATCCTGCGCGCCTTCCAGATCGCATCGCGCTCCGTTTCGTCCTTCGCCACGTTCACCAGGCTTGCGCCCTGCAGGCGGCAGATCTCTTCGCACCGGACGATTTCCTCTTCCACCGCCGCGGGATGCCCGTCCACCTCGATGATGACGACGGCTTCCTTGTCCACGGGCAGTCCGCAGGGCGAGTACTCTTCCACCGCCCGGATGCAGGTGTTGTCCATCAGTTCCATGGCGGCCGGCAATATGCCGGACGACAAAATCTTGGTGATGGCTTGCCCCGATTCTTCCACCCGGTCGAACGCGGCCAGCAGCGTCTTGCGCGACGGCGGCCTGGGGATCAGCCTGAGAATGATTTCCGTGACGATGCCCAGCGTGCCTTCCGACCCCACGATCAGCCGGGTCAGGTCATACCCCGTCACGTTTTTGACGGTTTTCCCGCCTGTGCGGATGATATCCCCCAGCGGCGTCACCACTTCCAGGCCGATGACGTATTCCTTGGTCGTGCCGTACTTGAGCCCCTTCGGGCCGCTGGAGTTCTCCAGGACGTTTCCGCCGATGGTGGAGACGTGGGAACTGCTTGGGTCCGGCGGGTAAAACAATCCGGCTTCTTCCGCTTTTTTGTGGATGTCGGCCGTAATGACCCCCGGCGATACGATGGCCAGCAAATTTTCCCTGTCGATGATCAGTTTGTCTTTCATTTGGGACATGTCCAGCACCATGCCGCCGTACAACGGCAACGGACCGCCGCTTAGGGAAGTGGCGCTGCCCCGGGGGTACACGGGAATCCGGTGCCGGTTGCACAGCCTGACCAGCGCGCTGATCTCTTCGGCGGATTTCGGCTGGATCACCACATCCGGCAAATATTCGCCGAAAGACGCGTCAAAACCGTAGGAATGACGCTCGGCCAAATCCAGAAAGATCCGTTCCTGCGGAACAATCTTCCTGATTTCTTCCAACACGTGTTCTTTCATATCCAACCCCCTTTCCACCGGCCGCCGTCAAATCCTCGCCAGCCTGTGGTCTTCATCCCAAATTACCAGACCTTTATCCGAGTGGACAAGGTTTTTTTGCATCCAGCGGATACCTCGATCAGTTGCAGAATGCGGTGCCAGTGGATATAGGTATTCACGATTTCTGCCATCGTGCCCCAGCGTAAAATGGGTGTCCATCCGGTTGTGTCTTTGGACGCAAGTGAGAAGTACCGCCGCATGCCCGGAAAAACGGACAAAAAAGCGGGTGAATGGCTTCACCCGCTTTCGGAAACCCTATATCCAAAACCCTATAGAATCAGGGCTTTTCAGGCGCTGCCCTGGTGCCGAGGACGGGAATCGAACCCGTACGGTGGAAACCCACCCCAGGATTTTAAGTCCTGTGCGTCTGCCAGTTCCGCCACCCCGGCAGGAGGACGCGCTCGTGATGCCGTTGGTGGGCCCTGAGGGACTCGAACCCCCGACCAATCGGTTATGAGCCGACAGCTCTAACCACTGAGCTAAGGGCCCTGTTCTCAAGGCGAGAGGATGGTTGCGGGGGCAGGATTTGAACCTGCGGCCTTCGGGTTATGAGCCCGACGAGCTACCGGACTGCTCCACCCCGCGTCGGTGTGGCCGCCTCGCCTGAACGGCCAAGCCGTGACGAAAGGCAGCACTCATCACTTTACACCGAATGGCGCGCAACGTCAAGTGTCTGCCATCCTTCCAAGCCGCTCACGGCACGTAGCGCACGCCGTATTTGCCTTTCCGGGAGCGGAACACCTCGATTTCCTTCGGGGTGTCCATGCCGAAGAGCCAGCCGTCATGTTCCATGCGGCGCATGACGCAGCCGGCCTGGAATTTGCTGTCGTACAGTCTGGCCCAGTAGACCCACTTCATGGCGCCACCTCCCATGGCACGATGTCGGCTGGCACGCAGCGCCGCGCGCGGCGGAGCGCGCGGCGCTTCCGTTGCCTGTTATAGCATGCGCGGCACCGCCGGTGGATTATCCCTACCAGACGACGGACCCGCCTCCGCCTCCCCACAGATCGTCGAATACGCCTTCGATGGGACCGGTGGGATTTTCCTTGATCTTGAGCAGCAGGTCGTTGCCCCTGCGTTCCCATTCCGCCAAGGCATCCTCCACTGTTCTCTCATCCCGGAACACCTGGTTGTAGAGCAGGTCGCCGAGCTGCCGGACCATCCAGATATTCGGGTAATCCCGCTCCAGCTTCTGTTCGGCCCAAGACCGCGCCGGAGCCGGCTTGATGGAATAGAACGCCTCGATGTTGTAGCTGAGCCCGTCACGCGGCTTGATGAACGCCTTGCGCGCCGGCATTTCGGTCGTGCTGCGGGACTTCAGTCTCGCCCATTCTTCGCCGGTCATGAACTTGATGTAGGTCCAGGCGTCTTCCTTGTTTTGCGCGTTGGCGTTGATGGCAAGCAGCGAGCTCAGGTAGATGTTGCCGGAGACGCCGGGCGCGGAGCTGTGGAACGGCACCGTCACCACGTCCCAGTCGATCGGTTCGAATCCTTTGTCCCTGAGCCTGTCGACATTGTTGTTGAAATTGACGAGTTCGTTGATGAAGCTGTAGGTGCCGATCACCATGGCGACCTTGCCGCGGAAGAAGGCCCGGTCCATGTACGGATACCAGATGCCGTCCTCGGGAGGATCCGCCATCAGATCCTCATACGTCGGCAGCACCTTGTCCTTGTACAGCTGGATAAACGTCTGCCAGACCGTCTTCCAGTTGTCGTTGTTGACCGTCATCCGCTCAAGATTGTCGTCGTACATGCGCAGATTGAGCGGCTGGGCGAACTGTTCCAGCTCCCAGAAGCCTCCGCCGCCGCCCCATTCGTTGAAAGTGAATCCCCATACCGCATCCTTGCCCTCGCCCCGTTTCAGCCGGCGGGCCAGGTTGAACACGTCGTCCCAGGTCATGTTGTCGGTGGGGAACTCCACCGCCGCTTCCTGGAACAGCTTTTTGTTGTAGTACAACGCGGACGGGTTGAACGTCGGGGTCAGGGCGTAGATGAATCCGTCGCCCATCTCCGCGATGGCGTCGATGACGGCCGGCACGAAATCTTCCTTGTTGATCTTTTCTTCGGCCATCATCGGATCCAGCTGCACCAGCAGGTTGTCTCGCGCCAGAAGCGTCAGCAGGGACGAATCCAGCACCATGACGTCCACCGGGTTGGGCCCTGTAAGCAACTTCTTGACTTCTTCGTACACGTCGGGCTGTTCCTGCTGTTCATTCGGCCTCAGATACTGGTACTGGTCGTAGTTGATCGCCGGCACGATTTCGATTTCGACGGCGCCGCCCATTTTCACCTCGAACGCGTCGGTCAGCGTTTGCCGGGTGTAGGATTCTTCCCATCCGTTCCCGTACATGACGCCGATCCGCAGCGTCCGCGGGCCTTGCGGCTCGCTGGCCCCCCGGCTGCAGGCGGCCAGCAGCGAACCGGCCAGCGCCGCGGTGAGCGCGAGGACCAGCCATCGGCGAAACGTTCCCTTGAATTTCATGCGGTTTCTCCCTCCATCGATTTCGGGGGCTTGATCAAAATTTTCTCCCCGTCATATTCCAAAGTGGCTTTATCGCCGATGCGGAGTGCCTGCAAATATTCCCGGGGGATTTGCAGCCGGCCCGCACGGTCGACAACGACAAACGCTTCATGCACCTCCTCGAGCGCACTGCGACCGTATAGCGGCGCAGACAGCGTCTGATCAAGATGGACGTTGCGCTTGATGAACTCCGTGCTCGTGAGTCCGTCGCGAATCGCCACCACCCGGTCGACTTTGCCCGCCAGCGCGAGGTCATGGGTGACGATGACGATGGTCAAGCCGAATTCCTTGTTGAATCGGCGAAAAATGTCCATGATCAGATCGGAAGTCGCAGTGTCGACGGAACCGGTCGGTTCGTCCGCGAGGAGGAGCTTGGGCCGGTTCGCCAGGGCGATGGCGATCGCCACCCGCTGCTGTTCCCCGCCGGACAGCTGGCCCAGCTTGTTGTGCATGCGGTCCTTGAGGCCGACCATTTCCAGCAGCTGCTTGGCGTAGGCGCGGTCCACCTTTTTGCCCGTGAACATCATCGGCACTTCGACATTTTCCAGCGCCGTCAGATAGGGCAGGAGGTTCCGCGCGTTGTTCTGCCAGACGAAGCCCACCGTCTCCCGCTTGTAGACGACCAGTTCCTCTTCGGTGATCTTCAGCAGGTCCCAGGAACCGACCCGCACCTGGCCGGCCGTGGGGCGGTCCAGGCCGCCGAGGATGTTCAGCAGGGTGGATTTGCCGCTGCCGCTGTTGCCGATGATCGCCATCATCTCACCGGCCTGGACGGTCAGGTTGAGGCCCTGCAGGGCCACCACTTCCAGGTCGTCGGTTTTGTAGATTTTGACGAGGCCTTCGCAATGGATCAAAGCTTCCCGCTCCTCTCCCATATTTATGGCCTTGTGCGATTTGTGGCCTGGTGCGCCCGCGGGTTGCGGATGCGGGCGGCAGGCAGGGCCCCTTACTTCAAATCGTCGAACACGCCTTCGATCTCGCCGTCGGGATTCGCCTTGATCTTCGGCAGCAGGTCGTTGCCCCTGCGCTCCCATTCCGCCAGGGCGTCCTCCACCGTTTTTTCGTCCTGGAGCACCTGCCGGTACAGCCGGTCGCCGATATGGCGGATCAGCCACAGGTTGGCGGCTTTTGCTGTCCGTCCGGCGCCATAAACTTGAACCGGTCGGAGTCGATCGCCGGCACGATCTCGATTTCAACGGCCCCCGCCATTTTCACCTCGAACGCGTCGGTCAGCGTCTGCCGGACATGATCGTCCTCGTACGCGCTGCCATAGACGACGCCGATCCGCAGCGTCCTCGGTCCCTCCGGCTCACGGACTCCCCGGCTGCAGGCGGCCAACAGCGAACCGGCCAGCGCCGCGGCAAGACTGAAGATGAGGCATCGGCGAATTGCCCTCCCTGGTTTCATGCAAAGCTTACCGCTCCTCTCCCATTTTTACGGCCTGGTGCACCCGCAGATTGCGGATGTGGGCGACGAGCAACCCGGCTCCGATGCCCATCATTACCGCCACCACCGCGTAAAGCCGGACGTCGTCCACCGCCTCGAACACGACCCGGAACGGCGGAACCTGGTTCACCGTGTTTTCGGCGGTTTGCAGGAACGGCAGGAACATCAGGCTGGCAAACTTGCCGGTCAGAATGCCGAAGACGATGGACATGCCCGCGGTAAACAACTGCTCGAAAAGCAACATCGCCGTCAGTTCCCGGCGGAACAGACCGGTTGCCCGGAGTACGCCGATTTGCACGGTCCTGGCGGACAGGTTGAAAAACCAGAAAATGATGTATCCCGCCAGTGAAACGATCACCGTGATGAGGAACCCGAGGCTCAGGATGCCGAAAACGCCGCCGCGCGCCGGGTGCCGGCTTTGGGCGATGAGTTCGTTCTCCACGTCCTGGATGGAGGCGATTTCGATGCCGCGCTCCCGGAGCACCGGCACGATCGGCAACACGTCCGCCCCAGGTTCCATGTTGAGCCAGACATCGTAAGGAATGAGCGGCACCTGGTCGTATATGTAGCCCAGGTTGGCGACGAGAAAAGGCAGCTGGTCCGGATACTGCGCGGGCCAGTAGGGCACAATGCCGATGATCACGAATTCCACGGGCTGGCCGGTGATGACCGCGCGGATCACGTCGCCCGTTTTCAGCTCGTAGCGCTCGGCGAGGTTGGACGAAATGATCGCCCCTTCCGTCACTTGTCCCATCGCGATCAGGTACCGGAACGGATGGTTTTGGTACAAATCCCTGCGGAACCAGGCCACGCGGGCGAACTCCGTGTTTTCGATGCCGACGACCATGCCCTGCCCGATCGACCGGTTGGAAACGGACAGGTTGGCTTTCGTCTGCAGCACCTTGGCCGCGTGCTGAACGCCGGGCAAAGTCCGGAACACCTCGAAAGGAGGCTCATTGTAGATGATCGTGCCCGACTGCACCGGCCCCTGGGGAGACCCGCCTCCGCCTCCGCCGGGATTGCCGGAACCGCCGCCGCCCGGGTTTCCGCCGCCGCCCGGGTTTCCGCCGCCACCGCCGCCCGGCTGCTGCGGGCTGCCGGACGGGGAGCTCACCTGAAAGGCCTCCCAGACGGTTTGCACGATGACGTCCGCGCCGTATTTGTACAAAATCCGTTCTTCGGAATTGAGATGGATGGTGCGCGCTGCCGAAGCGTTGTATACCCCCAGCCCAAGGGTCAGCACCAATAGGATCATGAGCGGATAGTACACCTTGGACGAGCGGGCCAGCTGCGTCACCGTCAGATGAAGCGGCACCGGCATGTTTCTGCGCGCCACCCAGCTGATGAACCTGAGCATGAGCGGGAACAGCCGCAAAAACAGGAGCCCGATGGCGAAAATGAAAATCGCCGGCACGAAAAACAGGAACGGCTGCACGTTCAGCTGGTCCGTCGTCAACCCGGTGCGGAACGAAATCATCTGCCGTTCGCTGAAAAGGTACCAGCCGTAAGCGGCTATGCCCAACAGGACGACATCCAGATACCAGCGCATCCAGAACGGCGCCCGATCCTTGCGAGCCTGGATGCGTTTGTGGTCGACGATGGTGGTGCGGGTGTAGACGAGCGCCGGGATGACCGCGGCGCCGATGGCCACCAGCACAGAAGCAAGTCCGGCCAGCACGCTGTCGCCGGAGAAGCCCACCGTAATCGACTTGCGGTTCACGAATTCAAGGAATCCGTTCGCGGACCCGATGCTTTTGGCCAAGAACCAGCCGATGGCGGGGCCGATGATCAGGGCCGCGCCGCCGAGCAGCGCCCCTTCCAGCAGGAACAACAGAAAAATCTGCCGCCTGCTGGCGCCGCGGCTGCGCAGCACGGCGATGTCGGTGCGCTGGTTCTCCAGCGACTGGCGGGCGATCATGGTGATGAAGTAAAACGCCATGGCGATCATCGGAGCGGCCAGCGTGAACAGCATCGTTTGCAGCTGGACGCTCTGGCTCCGGAATTCGGCCAGCATGTCCCGGAAGGAGATTTCCACCCGGGTTCCGTTCAGAAGATTGTTCGCCTCGATATCGGCACGGTTCAAGACGCGGGCGAGGGGCGTCAGCCGGCTCGTGCTGATCTCGCTCAGGTCGTACACCGCGTACCAGCTGGCCAGCTGCACCGGAATGTGCCGCTTGCCGACCAGATCGTCCAGAAACACCCGTTCCGAAATGATCAGGGCGTTCATCAGGCTGTCCAGGCCCTGGTACCAATACGCATCGGTCATGTCCAACGGCCGCACGGAACCGACGATCTCCACGCGGAGCGTCAGATTCAGGCCGCCGTAGACGGGATAGAGCAGCACGTCGCCAACGTGCAGATCGTTCCGGAACAAGGCTTCCTCCAGCATCACCGCCTGCAGCGTGCCGTCCGCCTGGGCGGCGTCTGCGTACCATTTGCCGTTGGCCAGCTCGACCCGTTCCTCCAGGCCTCCCAGGGCGGTGACGGTCATCCGGCGGGTGCGGCTGGCGTCAACCTTCGACGGATCTTCCGGCACCACTTCCGTGCTGCGCAGCGTCAGCCCGCGCTGCGCCACGGTCACCGGAAAACCGATCCGCCCCGGAACTTCTTCGGTGATGAACCTGTTCACCTGGTCGAAGGCGATGGGGTCCGTTTTCCCATCCGTCGACTGGTAACGGAACAGCAGCGCCCCGGCCGGCAGGCCGCTTTCGTGTTCGCGCAGCGTCTGGGCGACGACGCGCTTCAGCGACCCGTCCGCGTACATCGGAATGCTGGAGGTGAAGGCCACCGCCACCAGCAGCCCGGCGAAGGTGCTCAGCGTGAGCCACCGGGTGTTCCACATTTTGCGAAAAAGAAAACGGATCAGCGCACTCATCGGCTACCTTCCCACAACTTTTTGACCGGGGGTCAGGCCCTCGAGGATTTCGGCGACGGTCGACGTCTGCTGGCCGACCCTGACGTCCACTTCCCGCTTGGTTCCATCGGGTTCCACCACCTGCACGTAGGTGCGCGTGCCGATGGTCCGCAGGGCGGCCAGAGGGATGACGACGGCGTTTTCCTTCCGGTTCAGGATCACCTGCACGGACAGAGGCGTGCCGCGTTGCGCCGTATCGGGCAAATCCCTGACCTCCACCAGCAGATATTGGTCCAGGCGGTCCGGCTGCTGCGGCTGTCCCCACGGATTCCTGTCCCGCTCCGCCGACGGCAGCGCCTTGACCACGCCCATCCTTTCCCCGACGTTGTTGATGCTGAGGCGCACTTCCATGCCGGGCGCAACCTTGTTCAGGTCATTGGACGAAAGGGTAACGGCCGCGATCAGCTCCTCGGAATTGGCGATAACGGCCACCGGATCGTACGCCTTCACCTGCCCGCCCGGCTGGACGGCCAGCGAAACGACGGTGCCCGAGAACGGCGCCGTCAGGACCGCCTGGCTGATTTGTTCTTCCAGGTCGACAAGGGCCTGCCGTTTTTCTTCAAACTGGATTATCCTCGATTCGAACTCCACAGGGTCCATTTCGTCGCGCCGCCGGAGCAGGTCCTTCATCGCCAGCTCTTCCTGCTTGAACGAAAGTTGCTGCATGCGCAGCTGGTCGCGGAGGTCGTCCACGTCCAGCTCGGCGACGGGCTGGCCCGCCTCCACCCAGTCGCCAGGAAATACATACAGCGTCTTGATCCGGCGGTTGTCCAGGGTGAAATAAAGCGTCGTTTCCTGGGTGGAAAGCAGCCGGCCGGAGCCCGACACGGTGGTCTCCAGCGTCTGCGTGGTCACCTCGTACTCCGGCTTCTTGGAAATCTGCGGCAGCGCGATTTCCTCCAGATATTCCTCTTCCGGTTCGTCAGGCAACAGACTGCAGCCGGCAAACAGCACCGAAAACGCGAGCAGGACCGGAACCGCCAGCCTTGACCGCGCCGCGAAAGTCGCCTTCCGCCCGGACCGGAAGCGCCGGCCTTCCTTCGGATCAGACGGTGGCAAGAACTCCGTCGGCCATTTCGTAAACATGGTCCGCAACCTCCAAAATCGTGGGATCGTGGGTCGTCATGCAAATGGTGACGTTCTCGCTGGCGACGATTTCGCGGAAAATCGCCATGATGTGCGCCGCCATCTGCGAGTCCACCTCGGCGGTCGGCTCGTCGGCCAAAAGCAGCCGCGGCCGGTGCGCGATGGCCTTGGCGATGGCCACCCGCTGTTGTTCGCCGCCGGAGAGCTCGTACGGGCGGTGATGCATCCGCTTGCCCAGCCCGACCATTTCCAGGCAGGTCGTGGCGCGGCTTTTCCATTCGGAACGGGGCACTCCCGCGATCCGCAGGGACAGCTCCACGTTTTCGTATGCCGAAAGCAGCGGAAGCAGCGCGTACGTCTGAAAGATGAAGCCGATCTCCCGCCGCCGCACCTCCGTGCGCCGGTCATCGTTCCACGCGTGGAGCGGCTGTCCGCGAAACCAGATCTCGCCCTTCGTCGGCGTGTCCAGCCCGCCCATCATATTGAGCAGGGTCGTCTTGCCGGAGCCGGAACGCCCGCGCAGCATGACCAGCTTCCGGGGATACAGGTCCAGATCGATCCCCTTGAGCACCCGAAGGGGCTTGCCGCCCACCTCGAAGGTCCGCTCCACCCCGCGGACCGAAAGGAGCGGCCCGGATTCGTCGGACGTGTCCCCGGACAAGCCGGACGTTGCGCGCGGGATCTGGTCCTGCGCGGGGTCCGGCGGCCGCGGCGCCTCCGCCTTCCGTCGAATTTTGGCGAACATGCCTGTTCCTCCCCACACACCTTTCAAACGAATATAACGATACGAAAAAGGAAAAAGTTACGCAACGCCGCGTTTTTTTCTGAGAATCATGAGAATCATGAGAAAAGACCTTATCGGATGGCGGCGTTTTGTGTATGATAAATAAAATGAACATGTTCTTGCCGGAAAGGTTGGAAGAAGCTTGAGCGCGAAATCGCCGGAAACGCAAACCCTGTCGCCGAACTTCATTCGCAACATCATCGCCGAAGACGTCGCCTCTGGCCGGGTGAAGGAAGTCGTCACCCGCTTTCCACCCGAGCCCAACGGCTATCTGCACATCGGCCACGCCAAATCCATCTGTCTCAATTTCGAACTGGCCGATGAATTCGGCGGGCGGACGAACCTCCGCTTCGACGACACCAACCCGCTGAAAGAAAACGAAGAATATGTCCGGGCGATCATGGAAGACGTCCGATGGCTGGGGTATGAATGGGAAAACCTTTGTTATGCCTCGGACTATTTCGAGCAGATGTACGAATACGCTATCCGGCTCATTCGCAAGGGCAAGGCGTACGTCTGCGACCTGACGCCGGAAGAAATCCGCCGCACCCGCGGCACCCTGACCGAACCCGGCATCCCCAGCCCGTACCGGGACCGCTCCGTCGAGGAAAACCTGGACCTGTTCCGCCGCATGCGGGAAGGGGAATTCCCCGAGGGCTCCCGGACGCTGCGGGCCAAGATCGACATGGCTTCGCCCAACATCAACCTGCGCGACCCGGTGCTGTACCGGATCGTCCGCGCCCGGCATCACCACACCGGGGACAAGTGGTGCATCTACCCGATGTACGACTTCGCCCATCCGCTGAGCGACGCCATCGAGGGCGTCACCCATTCCATCTGCACCCTCGAGTTCGAAGACCACCGACCGCTTTATGACTGGGTGATCCGGGAGTGCGAGACGGAATCGGTCCCCCGCCAGTACGAATTCAACCGGCTCAACCTGACGCAGACGGTGCTCAGCAAGCGGTATCTCAAGCTGCTGGTGGAACGGGGCATCGTCGACGGCTGGGACGATCCCCGCATGCCGACCATCGCCGGCCTCCGCCGCCGCGGCTTCACGCCGGATGCGATCCGCGCCTTCTGCCGCGAGATCGGCGTCGCCAAGAGCAACAGCGTCGTCGACTGGCGGATGCTGGAGCATTTCGTCCGCGAAGACCTGAAGCTGAAGGCGCCGCGCACGATGGCCGTGCTCCGGCCGCTCAAGGTGGTCATCGTCAACTATCCGGAAGGGCAGATCGAGTGGCTGGACGCCGAGAACAATCCGGAAAATCCGGAAATGGGAATGCGCCGCATCCCGTTCTCGCGGGAAATTTACATAGAGCGCGAAGATTTCATGGAAAACCCGCCGCCGAAGTACCACCGCCTGTTCCCGGGCAACGAGGTGCGCCTGAAGCATGCGTATTTCATCCGCTGCGAGGAAGTGGTGAAAAACGGGGCGGGCGAAATCGTGGAACTGCGCTGCACGTACGATCCGGAGACGAAGAGCGGCAGCGGCTTCAACGCGCGCAAGGTCAAGGGAACGATCCACTGGGTGGAAGCGTCCCACGCGGTGCCGGCGGAATTTAGGCTGTACGAACCGCTCATCCTGGACGGAGACGCCGGAGCTGAAGACAACGGGGATACCGACGTCGACGCCGGCGAAGACGCGGATGCGGATGCGGCCGTTTCGTTCCTGAACCGGATCAACCCCAAATCCCTGGAAGTGCTGCACGGCTTTGTGGAACCCGGACTCAGGGAGGCCAAGCCGCAGGACAAATTCCAGTTTTTCCGCCACGGCTATTTCAACGTGGACCCCAGGAACTCCGGCGAGGGGCGCCTGGTGTTCAACCGGATCGTGTCGCTCAAAAGCTCCTACGAGCTGCCGGCCGGCGCGCGCTGAAGCGATGCAAAAAAAATGAGGGGCGGTTCCCTTCGGGGACACCGACCTTTGTCTTTGCCCCGGCAGCGCCGCGCACCCGTTTAACGTGTCGCCGCGATCGACTTCGCCCTGTACAGCCTCGCCCCGATGAGGAACGCCACGGCGCCCCACGCCAGCATCACCGCGACGGCGATCCAGAAGGAAGCGTCCGCGATGCCTCGCGCGTACACCATGCCGTCGCGGATGCCGTCGACGAAATAGGTCAGCGGCAGGATCTTCGCCAGCGGCTGCAGCCATTCCGGGAGCGCCTCCACGGGGTAGAACACGCCGCTGATGAACATCATCAGGAAGGACGCGATGTTGGCCAGGCCCATGTACGCCTCATGCGACTTGCTGACGGCGGAGAACAGGTAGCCGAAGGCGTTGAACGCCAGGACGCCGACGAAGAAGGCGACGATCAGGCTGGCGGCGTCGATGTGCAGCCTGGCGCCGAACGCGAACACGCCGACCAGCGTGAGCAGCACGATCTGCACGACGCCGAGCACGAACCGGACGGCCAGGTCCGCCACGCCGAACACCGCCGTGCTGGCCGGCGTCAGCCGCAGCCGGCGGAGCACGCCTTTCCGGCGCATTTCCACAAAGCCGACCATGCCGAACAACCCGCTTTGCGCCACCGACAGGGCGATCATGCCGGTCAACAGGAAATCCTGGAACTTGAGCTCGTCGCTGCCCGAGGTGACCGTCTCCACATCGAGCCGGAAGACCGGCGCCGCGCCCAGGGCCGCGTAGTTCGCCTGCTGGACGAATTGTTCCAGCATGCCGGACAGCGCCTGCGCCGTAATGTTGCGCTCGTTTTCCCGGTGGACGACGAGCCCGACGGCGGGGTTATCCTCCGAAGGCAGCACGATGAGGGCGAACACCTTTTTGTCCAGCACCAGCCGGCGTCCTTCCTCCTCGGTTACCGGCCCGTCTCCGTGGATTTTCAGCCCCGGCAGCTGTTCCAGTTGGGCCAGGAGCTGCGCCGACGCTTCATTCGGCTGCGTTTCGGCCACCGCCACGTTCGCCTTGAATTCGTTGTTGTTGCCGCCGAAGATGACCGTAAACAGCGTCATCAGGATGACAGGGAAGAAAATGTTCCAGAACCAGACCAATTTTTCCCGGAACGTCATTTTCAGATGGGCCGAAAACATTTGGGGAAACTGTTTCCACGCGCGCACGTCAGTCCCTCCATTCCTTGCCCGTATAGGCGATGAACACGTCTTCCAGGCTCATTTCCCGGATGGAAAGCTGCTCCACCCGGTACCCCTGCTCCTGGGTGAAGCCGAACAGCCCGTACAGCGCGGCTTCGGGACGTTCCGTCCACACGTGGAGCTGACCCGCTTCCCGTACCAGCCGGGTGACGTTCCCCTGGCGCCGCAGCAGCTCTTCCGCCTGCTGCGCGGCCGATTCGCCTTCCGCGAAGTTCAGGCGGATTTCCCGTTCCTTCGTCAGCCGGCCGATCAGCGCCGCCGGCGCGTCGAGGGCGATCACGGCGCCCTGGTCGACGATGCACACGCGGTCGCTCAGCTTTTCCGCCTCTTCCATGTAATGCGTCGTCAGAATCGTCGTCTTGCCCATTTCCTTCAGCTTCAGGATGATGTCCCAAATGTTCCGGCGAGCCTGGGGGTCCAGGCCGGTCGTCGGCTCGTCGAGGAATATGATGTCCGGATCGTTGATCATCGCCAGGCCGATGGCCAGACGCTGCCGCTGTCCTCCCGAAAGCACCTTGACCCTTTTGCCCCGGTGATCCTGCAGGTTGATCATCTCGAGGATTTCCCGCACAGGGCGCGATTTCCGGTAAAAGGATGCGAACAGGCGCAAATTTTCCTCCACCGTGAGCAGATCGAACAGGGCGCCGGTTTGCGGCTGCACGCCGATCATCTCCCGGATCTTCCCCCCGTCCTTTTCCCAGGTGAGCCCGCCGAACGAGATTTCGCCGGCGTCCGGAACAAGCAGCCCTTCGATCATTTCCAATGTCGTCGTCTTTCCCGCGCCGTTCGGGCCGATGATCGTAAACACTTCGCCGGGTTCCACCGCGAAGCTGATGTCCGCCACCGCCGTCACCGCGCCGAAGGTCTTGCGCAGGCGGCGCACTTCCACCACGGGCATCGTCGTTGGCTCCTTCCTCTCATTCATGAGTTTTCATTCCTTCTGCAATTGTAAAGAAGCGGTCCGGCCGCCGATACGGTCCGCGGCACGTTTTCGCCTCGGTCCCGGGACCGAGGCGGGGACGGGGCCGGCGGCGGAAACAAAAAAGGGGCTGTCCCAAAAGTACCTTTGGAACAACCTTAGGAACAGCCCATATGTAAAAATCAGGTGGAATTCTTAAAAAGACCAGGGAGCTACGCGGACTGTTTTCGCTTAGCTCCCTGGTTTTTGGCGTCTATGGCTGCCTTCTTAAGCATATTGTGGGCGAGCGAAAGCCACCCGACTTCCAGACTGACTTTCGGTAAGCCTCGAAGCAGGAATCTCCTGAATCCTCGGTTGTTCTTGATATCACCAAAAACAGTCTCTGTCTCGGTCATGCGCCTTACCGACAGCGTATAACCTTCTTCACTGCGGAGTTTTTCCCGGGCTTTGCTTTTCAGCCGCCAATATTTCATGCTGACTTTGATCTCACGATCACCTTTGGCCTTCGTACACTGTGCCTTTAACGGACAGCCTCCGCATCCGGCACTCCGGTAATGCCGATACTCGATTTCATGTCCGCTTTCCGTCTTTTCTTGGCTTACCCTCCAAAAGTGAAGCGTTTGTCCTGCCGCGCATGTCCATGTGTCTTCTTCTTCGTTGTATGTCCAGTTTTCCATCTTGCCGATCTCATTTTGCCAGGCCCTGCTTTTTTCTTGATGATACGTGCTGTACTTCACCAGCGCTTCGACTTGGTTCTGCTCTAAGTAGGCGTAATTTTCTTCGCCCCCATAACCTGCATCAGCGATGACGGTCTTCGGCAGCCTGCCTAACTGCGACTTCAATTTCTCAAGATGCGGGATGAGACAGCGCGTGTCGGTCGGCCGCTGATGCACGCTGTAGCCGACGATGAACTGATTTTCCGTACCCATTTGAATGTTGTAAGCGGGTTTGAGCTGGCCGTTTTTCATGTGGTCTTCTTTCAGCCGCATAAACGTCGCGTCAGGATCCGTCTTGCTGAAACTGTTTCTTGTCCCCAGTACCTCTTCTTGCGTTTCATATTTGCGCAGACGCGGCAGCAAGTCCTTGCGAAGCACACGTACCGCTTTCTTGATCTGCTTAGTCTCTGGTTTCTCCTGTAGCTGTTCTTCTAATTGCTGGACGGCTTCCTCCAGCTTTTCACTGGTCATGGAAGACGACTCGCCCAACTCGGGAAGATCCTGCCCCTCATACATTCCTTCTTCCTGCTTTTCGGTTTCCTCTATCGCCTCAAACAATGCCTTTACTTTCTCCTGCAGCCTGGCTTTTTGCTTCACGACGGCCTTTCCCCATACAAACGTATATCGGTTGGCATTGGCTTCCATCTTGGTCCCGTCCACAAAGTAATGCTCCAACTGGATGTAGCCCTCGGCCATCAGCATCTTCAGCACGGCGGCGAATATCTTCTCCAACTGCTGTTTCATCCGCTCCGAGCGAAACCGGTTAATCGTCCGAAAATCCGGTTGCTGGCGGCCTGCCAGCCACATGAACACAATGTTTTCTCGAAGGGCCTTGGCGATTTGTCTGGAGGAGTAGATGCGCTGGGTATAGGCATAGATGATGACCTTAGTCAGCATCTTGGGGTGGTAACTGTTTCGTCCGCCCCCGGGATAAGCGGCTGTAAACAAGCTGTCATCCAGCCGGTTGACAAAGTCATGGATGACCCGTGCAACGTGCCGAGGCGGAATTTCCAGTTCCAAATCCATTGGAAGACAGAGCTGATCCATGGTATACTGAATAAACAAAGAAACCACTCCTTTGGTATTGGTTGCTTGTCACTTCCATTTTACCAAAAGAGGGTTTCTTTTTGTTTGTCGGACACGAAATGGGGCAGTCCCTCGGTCAAGTTCTTTGACTTTTGGGACAGCCCC
>Ga0310826_100236_pt1 | contig 76071 bp, 67 predicted proteins | sample WT_ome_FD_201306 | JGI IMG/M metagenome (GOLD analysis project Ga0310826, IMG submission 201306) | Sorghum-adapted microbial communities enriched on wild type (WT) sorghum from Joint BioEnergy Institute, Emeryville, California, United... ... | reverse complement strand
GCTATGATGCGTCCTTCTGCCATCGTAAAAAGCCAGTTCTTATGACCATCACAGAAAAAAAGACTAAAATTACCGGTTTCAGGAATCAGGTTCCAAAACTATCCGCGGACGATCACGGATTCAGGTTCAATTCCTCATAGGGACGATCAAAACAACTCGCCGGATTGGAGGAATAAAGGGATGAGACGATTATTTCAATTCCTCATAGGGACGATCAAAACCGGGGAAACTATTGCAAGCTTTTCAGTTGAAAGATGGATTTCAATTCCTCATAGGGACGATCAAAACGAAATCGGGGTGACGGTGGAATGAACTGGATCAGCGTATTTCAATTCCTCATAGGGACGATCAAAACTCTGCTTCAGCTTTTCATGACTTATCATGGTTTTTATTTCAATTCCTCATAGGGACGATCAAAGCGTAGTAAGCCTTTAGATGCCATGCTTCACTTCCGAATTTCAATTCCTCATAGGGACGATCAAAACAAGCAGTGCAACTGTATATTCAAACGTCGATTTATATTTCAATTCCTCATAGGGACGATCAAAACCTGGTAGCGGTGGTTTACGGTCCATACGACAACCTTATTTCAATTCCTCATAGGGACGATCAAAACTTTCATGACGTTCACCTCATGCTACTATTCTAGACAAATTTCAATTCCTCATAGGGACGATCAAAACTTGCAGATCTGGTTGGAATCGTGTTTGGGAGCAAAATTTCAATTCCTCATAGGGACGATCAAAACACGACGACGCGGAATATGACCGCGATTAACGAAAACAATTTCAATTCCTCATAGGGACGATCAAAACTCGAGCTGCAGGACGCCGCCGGGAACGTGATCACGACGAAATTTCAATTCCTCATAGGGACGATCAAAACTTCATTTTTTTCGAGATATGACCTGTGATATTGATCCTATTTCAATTCCTCATAGGGACGATCAAAACCCACCAGGGGCAAGAGGAAGCAATCCTGCGTGGGGTTATTTCAATTCCTCATAGGGACGATCAAAACCCTAAGAAGCCGCAATCTTAAAACATTGTGTAAAGATAGTTAGAACAAATCGTACTATTTTGCAATTTCATAATATCACAATAAACCATTGCTGCTATAAGAATTTTTCCAGCCTTCGCTTTGTCGTCGACCCCTTGGGGTTTTTACACGATTTAAGGTCGACGACAAAGCGCAACAAGAAAAAAGACCGCGGGGACATTTCGTCTTCCGCGGTCTTACAGGTCTATTCTTCCGCTTCATCTGCCGGCACCGCTTCCGCAGCCGCGTCGACAAATACGCTTCCCGTCCGGCCATTGCCCAGCGCCTTCAGGGTCCGGATCAGTTCCTCAGGTTCCATGTTCGACCGGCCGGCGTTCACCCGGGGCGCTGTCTGGTCCTTGCGCGATGCGAGTCCATGCTGGACGCTGAACGCCAACTCGATCCCGGCTTCGCGCGCGACGCCCACCAGTTCGTCCGTATAATAACCGTACGGGAACGCGAGCATCCGCAGTTCATTGCCGAGTTCCTCCGAAAGCCTTTTTTCCGCCAGAAGCAGATCGTCCAACACCCGCTTCCGGTACTCCTCCGCTGTCTCTCTCCGCCCCTCGTCCTCCAGATACTGCCTGCCCGTGAGCGGCACCTCTTTCCCGGAGGCGTCCGCCTTCTTCGCGTGCAGATCGTAGGTATGATTCATGAACGCGATGCCGTCCCGCTGCATCTCCCGCATCTGGTCCCAGGTGAGCTTCGGTATGCCGGGCTTGTCCCGCTGATCAATACCGGAAACAATGACGAAGCTGATGGCGGGATACCCGAACTTCTTCAGGATCGGATAGGCCAGTTCATAAAAAGAAGCATACCCGTCGTCAAACGTCAGCAGCACCGCGTTGTCCGGAACTTTGGCGCCTTCCAGCATGAACGCCGCGTACTGCTCCGCGCCGATCACCCGAAAACCGTGCTCCGCCAGCAGCTCCATCTGCCGCTCCAGCTGCCAGGGGGCCAGGATGTCCCCGCTCTCCGGTTCCTCCTGCAGATGATGGTACATGAGCACCGCCACCCGGTCGGAGTAATACACCGCGGAAGCCGTCGCGATCCCTGCCGTTTCGCCGCCGGCTTGACGCCCCACCACTTCCTTGAAGAAATAGAGCTCGCTTCGCTCCAACAACCCGGCCGCCAAAAACCACGCAACGAGCACCGACAAAACCGCCAAAGTTCCCGTTCCCGCAACTATCGCCGTGAGTCCGTCCCTCCGCACGCCGCCTGCCCTCCTTGCATTCCACGGAATGCAAGTGTAAGGGACAATCCTTAACGGCCTGCGGACTAAAATCTTAACGGATTCTTAATTCTTCCTGAATTTTTGCCGCACCGGCAAGCCCGGCCACGCCTTTCGTTTTCGCCGCTTCCGCGGCCCCAGCGGTCTCAATCGTCTCAGCATCCTCCGCCGGCAACCTGGCTTCAAATGTGGTCTCGTACCGCCCGCTTCTCGCCGTGATGGTGCCGCCATGAGCTTCGATGATACTTTTCACGATGGCCAAGCCGAGCCCCGTGCCGCCCGTATCCTTCGAGCGGGACCGCTCGACGCGGTAAAACCTTTCGAATATATAAGGCAAATCCTCCTGCGGAATCGGATCCCCGCTGTTCGTCACGGCGATGATCCACTCCCGCCCCTCCCTGCGCAGACCGATCTCCACATATCCTCCCGCGTTCCCGTAGCGAACGGCATTGTTCAATAAATTCCCGAACGCCCTGGCGAAGAGCGCCCCGTCGGCGGAAATTTCCGCCGCGCCGTCCGGCAGGTTCAGCCGGCAAACCATGGCGGCGTTCTCGAAATCCGGCGCAAACTCGTCGGCCAGCTGCCGCAGAAAAGCGGCCAGGTCCATCCTGCCCAGCGAAAGCGGCAGCCCGCTGCTGATCCGTGTGTATTCAAACAGGTCGTCCACCAACTTGCGCAGCGCCAGTGATTTTTCATAGACAATCGAGATATATTGCCTCAGTTCCACTTCATCCCGGTACCGGTCCTGCTCGATGACTTCCAGAAAACCGAGGATGGACGTCAGCGGCGTGCGCAAATCGTGCGAGACGCCGGTGATCAGCTCGTTCTTGGTGCGTTCCGCCTTCCGCTCCTCCTCAATGGAGCGATGCAGTTCCCGGCTCATGCGGTTGATGCTTTCCGCCACCTCGTCCAGCCGGCCTTCGCCCCGGACGGGAATCTCGCGATCGAATCGGCTTCCCCGATTTCCCTCAATCCTGCCGTCAACTCATCCAGCCGTTTGTCCAGCCCGTCCGCGTACCGGCGAAGGGCTTCCGCGATCACCCCGATCTCGTCCCTCCTCCGCGCCGGCAAGCGAATGTCAAAATACCCGGCGGAAAGCCGCTCCACCGCCCCCGCGAGCTGCTGCAATTCCCGCACCGGCCGGCGGCTCGCCAACCAGTAATAGACCGGAAAAAGCAGTACACCCGTCACCGTCATCACCATCGAAGAGCCCACGTTGTTGACCAGCCATCTCCACGGGCGGTTCCATCCCGGCTCGTCGATCATCCAATCCGCAACGGCATATCCCAGGAACAGCGTAAAAGCTGTAAGCGCGGCGGCGACGATCACAGCCCCCAAAAAAAGCCAGCGGACCGAGCGAAACCATTTCGACGCATGCACCATCCGGATCCACCTCCGCTATTCGGCCTCCATCTTGTACCCGACGCCCCAAACGGTTTTGATGATCCGCGGCTCCTTCGGGTTGGCTTCGATTTTCTCGCGCAGCTTGCGGATGTGGACCATCACGCTGTTTTTGGGTTCCATGAACGGATCGTTCCAGACTTCCTCGTAAATGCGCTCCATGGTCAGCACCGTTCCCCGGTTGACGGCCAGCAGCCGAAGCAGCGCAAACTCGCGCGGCGTCAGCTTGACTTCCCTGCCGCCCACCGTCACTTTGTGCGACGCCAGATGGATCGCCATGTCGTCGACCCGGATGACGTCGCCGTCCGTCTGCGCCACCCCGCCGAACCTCCTGAACCGCCGCAGCTGGGATTTGATCCGCGCGATCAACTCAAGCGGGCTGAACGGTTTCGTCACGTAATCGTCCGCCCCGAGGCTGAGCCCGGATATCTTGTCGATGTCCTGGCCTTTTGCGGACAGCATGATGATCGGCAGCACGTACTTTTCGCGGATTTTCACGCAAGCCGTGAAACCGTCCATTTTCGGCATCATCACGTCCATCACGATCAGGTCGACCTTGTGCTTCTCCAGCAGCTGAAGCGCCTCTTCCCCGTTCGCCGCCCTGAGCAGCTCGAACCCTTCATTCCGGAAATAGATTTCCATCAGCTTCACGATTTCCGGTTCGTCTTCGACCATCAATATCGTCGTGCGCTCCATCGTGTCTTCCTACCGCCTTCCCTTTTGCTCTCCTGCACCTTGACGTTTTTTCTCGGTCTGTCCCCCAAGTTAGTTCTTAACAAATTTAACGCCCAAAGATTAAGGAAATCATATCCAAATCCTTAACAAAATCTTATCACCAGAAAAAGACCGCGGGGACATTTCGTCTCCCGCGGTCTTGTCGGTCTATTCTTCCGCTTCATCTTGCCGCCGGCGCCGTTTCCGCTTCCGCCGCCGCCTCGGCAAAAACGCTTCCCGTCTTGCCCTTGCCCAGCGCCTTCAGGGTCCGGATCAGCTCCTCCGGTTCCATGTCCGACCGGCCGGCATTCACCCGGTACGCCACCTTGTCGGATCGCTTGGTGAGCCCGTGCTTGACGCTGAACATGATCTCGATCCCGGCTTCGCGCGCGACGCTCACCAGTTCGTCCGTATAGTAACCGTATGGGAATGCGATCATCCGCAGCTCGTTGCCCAATTCTTCCGAAAGCCTTTTTTCCGCCAACTGCAGATCGTCCAGTACCCGCTTCCGGTACTCCTCCGCCGTCTCGCCCCGTCTTTCGTCTTCCATATACTTCCGGCCCGTAAGCGGTACCTCTTTCCCGTGGGCGTCGGCTTTTTTCGCATGCAAATCGTATGTATGATTCATGAACGCGATACCGTCCTTCTGCATCTCCCGCATTTGGTCCCAGGTCAGCTTCTTGATGCCGGGCTTGTCCCGCTGGTCGACGCCGGACACGATGACGAAATTGATCGCAGGGTAGCCGAACTTCTTCAGGACCGGATAGGCCAGTTCATAGAAGGAAGCGTACCCGTCGTCGAACGTCAGCAGCACGGCGTTGTCCGGCACCTTGGCCTTATTCAGGACGAACGCGGCGTACTCCTCCGCGTCGATCACCTGGAAGCCGTTCTCGGCGAGAAGCTCCATCTGCCGCTCGAACTGCGCGGGCGACAGGATATCCCCCCGCTCGGGTTCCTCCTGCAGATGGTGATACATCAGCACCGCGACCCGGTCGGAGTAGTAAACGGTCGCCGGACGAGGACGTTCCGCCGGCCTCTCCCGCGATGGCGCCGATGCCTCCGCCTCATTCTTTCCCTTCGGGTCGCCGCCCCGATCAACGGGTCGCTCGATGGCGTCCTTTGACCCGTTCCAGATTCCGCCGCGATTCGTCCCCCCTTCCTGCAACGGCGCGAAAAGGAGCGACAGCGCCATGACGGCGGACGCTCCCGACGCGATCACCCAAGATCGGTTCAGCCACATGCAGTTTCTCCTCCCATTGCATCTCCGCACGCCGGTCGGCAAAACGGAAAACGAATCGCGGACCCGTCAGCATGACCCGGTGTCGACATTTCTCGCCGGGACCAACGGAGTGGTAATCCCTATAAAAAACTCAAGTAAATTGGCCCTATTCTCGCAAACACACCTCCAACTATATCGCGGAAATAATAGATTGTAAATCCGCAATATTGCAAATTCCAACAAAAAATCCCGGGCGGGCCTTCCGCACCGGGGAAGTCTTCACAATGGTTTGTAGGACCAATGGAGGTGTCCGAATCGCCCCTTTCAGTCCTGATTCGAAAAATTGCGCCACCGGGGGATCATCGCCGCCTGGCCGTGGTACACGCCTTGCTCATCCACCACGTTCCAGACGACGGCGTCGATGATCTCAAAGCGCCGGCCGCCGGACGAGATGCGCACGCCCCGATAGCCATCCGAATAACCCTTTTCGCGGACGTCGCGGAGCAGCTTTTCCCGCTCGCCGCGCTCCTCCTGTTCCGCCGTCAACCTGGAGGGCATGGACGTAAACGACGCCCAGTCCATTTCCCACAGCTCAAGCGCCTTGCGGTTCCCGTACTGCAGGATCGGGTCCGGCTCCGTGCCGTGGGACAGCAGGGCGAAGGGCGCCTCGAACAGCGCTTCCGCCTCTTTGCCCGGCGGGGGTTCCGGGTCCAGCAGCTTCCGCCCCGTCGCCCGCCTGTAGCTTTCGATCAGCAGTTTGGCCAGTTCATGCGTTTCCATGGAAAATCCCCCCCGAACACACACCCTTATCATGTTCGACGCTTCCCGGGAAGTCAACGGAAAAAACGATGTTCGCCGCCGCCATTTTCTGAATATGATCCATCTTTTCCCTAATTTTGTCTATTGCATGGTGACTGTTTCCTGGATAAATTCGCCCTGGCGCCGTCCGCGGACTCATCCCTTCCGATGTTCATTTTCGGGTCGAAAAACTTTATCCGAGGCATGACGCAGGGGTGGTCAGAGAATAGTCGAAAAAAAGAATATGAAACGGCATGATCGCATGGAGGAGCGCTCGTCCATGGGAAGTGAAACGGTTTCGCTGAACGGAACTTGGCGGTTTCAGCTGGACCCGCACGGGCAGCTGTCGGGGGAACGCACGGCGCCGGAGGCGCTGGAGGCGTCCATTCGGGTGCCGGGTTCGTGGGAAGAACAAGGTTTCGGCACGGTTCCGGAGCGGGAACCCATCGGTACATGGAAAAAGAAGCGGGAATATGAGGGCATCGCCTGGTACGGGCGCACGGTGGACATGCCGGCGCATTGGAGCGGCCGTCGCGTTCGTCTGATCCTCTCCGGCGTGCACTGGCGCACCGCCCTGTGGCTGAACGGGCGGCCGATGGGAGAACGGGAGTCGCTGGTGACCGATCATGTTTATGATCTGGGTAAGGTGCCCGAAGGCGGCGCCCGCTGGGAGCTCCTGATCCGCGTCGACAACCGGATGGCGCTCGGGCTGGAGGAAAGCCATATCCACTCCGGCCACACGGCCACCAACTGGGGCGGCATCACCGGCGGCGCGGTGCTCGTCGCGCATCCGCCCTGCCATCTGGATGGTGTGAAAATCTGGCCGGATGCGCCGAGCAGGCGGGTGGAGCTCGAGGTGTCGCTGGCCGGCATGGAACCGGGGACGGAGGGGACCTGGCGGGTGGAAGCCGCGGTCGAAGCCCCGGGCGCGGATGGCGGTGCCGGCGGGGTTGCCGAAACCGGCCGCGCCATTGCCGAAGAAGCCGGCGGTACTGGCACCGCTCCCCCCGGCGCTCCCCGCCTGGCGGGCGGCCGGGATTCCGGCGCAGGCCCATGGACGGCTTCCGCTTCCCCTGACCGCTCGGGCCGGGTGTCCCTCGCGCTGGAGCTGGGACCGGATGCGGCGCTCTGGTCGGACCGGAATCCTTTTTTGTATCGTCTGAAGCTTGCCCTGTTCCGGGATGGCGATCCCGCTCCCGTCGACGAAACGTTCCGCACGTTCGGCCTGCGCTCGTTCCGGGCGGAGGGCCGAAAGCTCACGCTGAACGGAAAGCCGGTGTTCCTGCGCGGGTACGTCGATTGCTGCGTTTTCCCGCTGACGGGCTATCCGGTGTGGGACGAGGAAGCCTACCGCCGGCAGTTCCGCATCGCCAAAAGCTACGGTTTCAACCACGTGCGCCTGCACGGCTGGACCGCGCCGAAGCCGTTCTGGCGGGCGGCGGATGCGGAAGGCATGCTCGTGCAGGCGGAACTCCCGAACTGGTCGCTGCACTACCGCAACAGGTCGAAGCCGGCCGACGCGGAGGCGCACGCGTTTCTCGTAAGGGAACTGAGGGCGGTCCTGGACGCCCTGAACGAGCATCCCTCGTTCGTCATGCTGTCGCTCGGCAACGAGCTCATCGGCCGGGACGGCCACGAACAGCTGAACGAACTCGTGCGCACGGCGCGATGTCTCGATCCCACCCGCTTGTACACCGACAACACCGGTTTCGGGGATCTGCCGGCCCATGGCCGGGAGGGCGATTACTTCGTGCCGACGCTGAACTGGCATCCTCCCTTCCACATCGACCAGGCCGCGTCGCCGGATGCGACGCAGGATTTCGGGGCGGTCACCCGCCTGGAGGACAGGCCGCTGATCGCCCATGAACACGGCCAGTTCACGATGTACGTCCGTCCGCAGGAAAAATCCAAATATACCGGTGTTCTCGAGCCGGCCTGGCTGGACTATATCGAGGAAAACCTTCGCCACAAAGGCTGGGAACACCGGCTGGAAACGTTCCAGGCGGCGACCGGGACCATGCTCGTCCGGAACCTGAAGGAAGCCATGGAAAAAGCCCGCCGCACGCCGGACCTCGCGGGCATCCAGCTGCTGGACATCCGCGATTTCCCCGGCCAGGGACACGCCACCGTCGGCCTGCTGGACGTCTTCTGGGACGACAAGGGCGTGGTCTCCCCCGCGCAGGTTCGCGCCTTCAACGGGGAGAGCGTGCTGCTCATGCGGTGCCCGCGCCGCACGTTTTTCGCCGGGGAGACGTGGACCGTGGAGCTGGAACTCTCCCATTACGGCGACGCGGTGCCGGACGGGGCCCGGCTGTCGTGGGAATGGACGGATCAGGACCAGGTCCTGGACAGCGGTTCGCTGACCGCGGGTCCGCTGGCGCCGGGGGCCCTGTACAAGCTGGCTTCGCCTTCCTTTTCGTCCCCCGGCGGGAAGGCCCGGAAGGTGCGGCTCCGTGCCCGTCTGGAAGAGAACGGTCAGATCATCTGCGAAAATGAATGGGATTTCTGGACGTTCCCGAAGCCGGTCCCCCATCCGCGTTCCCCGCGCGTCGAGACCAATATGGAAGCGGTCCGCGCCTTCCTGCCCGGAGCGGCGTTCCGCCGGAAGATCGGCATCGAATGGCTGAGCTACCGGATGGATCCGGAAACGAAATTGATCATCGCGGACGGCCTCACCAAAGAAATGGTGCAGTACCTGCGGGACGGCGGAACGGTGTGGCTGATGCCGAAGCGGGAAAACGTGCAGGACACGGTGGACATCCGGCATTTGCCGATTTTCTGGAATTACCTCTGGTTTCCCGGGCAACGGGGCACCACCATGGGGCTGCTTATCCACGACCATCCCTGCCTCGGAGGGTTCCCGCACGACGGCGTCTCCGACTGGCAATGGCACGCGCTCACCGAGCACGCCTTTGCCGTCAGTCTGGACGCGATGCCCAACGTGCAGCCGATCGTGGAAGTCATCGACAACTTTGCGCGCATGAAGCGCCTGGCCGTCATGTTCGAATGCCGCGTGGGCAAAGGCCGGCTGTTCGTCTCCTCGCTTCGCATGACGGACACCGCCGTCATCAGGCAGCCGGAAACGATGTACCTGTTCCATGCCGTCGCCGATTACCTGCTGAGCGGTCAATTCCGTCCGGCCGCCCAAATCAGCGTAGCCGAACTGCTCGCGCAGTTCCGGATTTGCGCCGTCTCCTACGATGATGTATGAACTTCGACCCTGTACCCCGTCATCCCGGCAAATGCGGGATCCAGCCCACGGCGACCCATGTCACCGCGTCCACCGTTTCCCGATGATCCACCGTCACCGGAACGACCGCCGGACGGCACATCATCGAACCCGCTCCCTCCAGCCGGTCCAAATGCCTTTTCAGAGCTTCGGCGGGAACGCGGTAAAGGGTGCCTTCCGTATTCTCCATGCCGCCCCACCCGAAAACCGTCCCTTTCCCGATCCTTTCCGCCGCGTCGTCTCCCGCGAGTCCCGCGCCGTCCAGGCAGCTCCCGTCATGGGCGAACCAAAGCACGCCCGGCTCCCTGGTCATCCGGTACAGCTTCCAGTCACCGAAAGGGATGGCGGCGCCGGATGGAAACCTGTCCGACACGTACACCAGGACCCGGGTCTCGCCCCGGTCCGTCCAGGCGATCGTCTCCACCCGTTCGTAGAGATTGCGCGGATCGCCGGGTCCGTAGTAGTCTTCCAGCACGTCGGTGCGCGCCAGCGTTTCCCCACCGATCCGGTAAATCTCCCCGCACGCCAGACCCGGCCCTTCCGTCATCGCGGGATAGCCCTGGCCGGTATCCACCAGCGATCCCGGAACCCAGGCCAACAAAGATTGGCAGCGGGAAGCGCCAAGCAGTCCGTGATTGACTTCCCCCCGCCGCAGCGTCCCGTATACAAACAGCCTGTATTCCATGAGCCCCTCTCCTCTGCTTTGCCCGCGAATAAAAAAGAACCGCTCCATCCGCCCGGTTCGACAGCGACTGTGCATTTTCCTCTTGCAGGACAAAACCGCGGACAGAACCGGAATCGCCGCCGCCACACCGATCCAGCGTCGTCACGTGATTCCAATGTCCATTTCCCGGCGCGCCCGCTTTCTTGCCGGCGTGCGGGCGGCCATCCAAACCCTCTCCGTCCCGGGTTCATATATAAAAACAAATCGAACACTTCAACCAAGGACGGAGATATCGATGGCGAGAATGCGATTTTTGGTTCCCTCGCTGACCAGAAGGCCGCGAAGGATGGATGTGCTGGTTTTGCGGAGCTTTTCCGGACAAAACGCCGGCGGCCCGACCACCTGCTTCGCCGGCCGACCGCCCATATGGCTGGCAGACCTGAAACGAAACGGCCGGGTGATTCGGGCCGGCACCGAGTTTATTCCGGTAACCCGCAGAAATCTGGCCAAAGCCGGACTCAAAGTGACGGACATCCGATTTGTCAGACAGTGTCTGTTCGGAGAAGATTTCTCATCGTTGTTCAGCGGTAAAATCGTATCGTTGCCGCGCCGGAAAAAAAGGACCTGCGGATGCGGAGCCGCGATGCGGAAGACGCTGAGGAAATAAGGAACCGATGCTTGAAAAAGGGGCTGTCCCTCGGCCGTGCCGGACCTTTGGGACAGCTCCGCGCTTTCGTTCCCTGCGATTTTTTCTCTCGCTGCTACGTCCTCTATCCTTCCTCCATCGCCGGATAACTCCTGCCCGTATCGCATAGCGATCCGGCAATGCCGCCGGAGACGCCCCGCAGCGCGAAGACCTATCCGTAATAGTACACGCCGTCGGCGGTCGTTTCGGCCGGACCGGTCATCAGCACGCGGCCGTCTTCCGTCCAGGTGATGACCAGGTCGCCGCCCTCGAGGTGGACGGTCACCGGCTTGCCCCGCTGCAGGCGGCCGTTCAGGACGCCGGCGACCACGGCCGCGCAGGCCCCCGTGCCGCACGCCTGGGTGATGCCCGAGCCGCGTTCCCAGACGCGAAAATCGATCTCCGTATCGCTGCGGAAGGAGATGAACTCCACGTTGACACGCTCGGGGAACACCGGCGCCCATTCGATCTGCGGACCAAGCTCGGCCACCGGGGCGGAGGCCGCGTCCGGCACGAACAGGACGGCGTGCGGGTTGCCCATGGACACGCAGGTCATGCGGTAAGCGGCGCCGCCGATGACCACCGGTTCGTCCACGGTCTCGCTGTCGGGGTCGCCGAGCATCGGCAGGTCGCGTTTGCGCAGGCGCGGCTCGCCCATGTCGACGGTGACCTGCGGCACGTCGCCCGCAGCGTCGACGTGGGCGTCCACCCGGACGATGCCGCCCAGCGTTTCGATGGTGAACTGCCGTTTGGCGGTATGGCCGCGCTCGACCACATACTTCGCCACGCAGCGCAGGCCGTTGCCGCAGTTTTTCGCTTCCGATCCGTCGGCGTTGAAAATCCGCATGCGAAAATCGGCCTTCAGCGACGGACCGATCAGGATGAGCCCGTCGGAGCCGATGCCGGTGTTGACGTTGGAGACGCGCACGGCCAGATCGCTCAGGATCTCCTCCTGCAACGGCTGTCCGAACAGATCGACGAAAATGTAGTTGTTGCCCAGTCCGTGCATTTTCGTAAACTTGATCGCCTGCGGCATCGCGTCCGCCTCCAACGTTATCGGAATATGAAGCGGCAATCGGACAGGCGGCGCCGGATCTCGTCCATCACCCGCCGCTCATCCGCTTCATCCCTGGCCTCGAAGGTGACGGAGAAGCGGATGTACCGGCCGGCGTCATCCCACGGCACGGTGGAGATGAGCTTTTCCTTGATGAGGAACTGGCTGAAATCCTCCGCCGTCGGGAACTCGGGTCCGCCCTCCACGGCGGCCGGCGCCTCGGTGTACAGGAAGAACGACCCCTGCGGCTTGGACGCCCGGAAGCCCGCTTCGCGCAAGGTCGCCACCAGCATGTCGTGGCGGCGGGAATACTTCTCGGCGGTGCGCCGGGTGATTTCCGGATGCGCCAGGGCTTGGATGGACGCTTTCTGGATGGCGATGAACTGCCCGGAATCGCAGTTGTCCTTCACCGTGGCGAAAGCCTTGACGACCAGCGGGTTGCCGGCCACGAAACCGATCCGCCACCCCGTCATGTTGTGGGACTTGGACAGGGAATGGATTTCGATCCCCACGTCCTTCGCCCCCGGCACGGACAGGAAGCTGAGCGGCTTCGCCCCGTCGAACACGAGCCCGGCGTAGGCCGCGTCGTGGACGACGATGATTTCGTGCTTTTGGGCGAAATCCACGACTTTCTCGAAAAACTCGCGGGTCGCCGACGCCCCCGTGGGGTTGTTCGGGTAGTTCAGGTAGAGCAGCTTGGCCCGCTTCAGGATGTCGGGGGACAGGGAATCGAGATCCGGCAAGAAACGGTTGCCTTCGTGGATCGGCAGCCAGGCGATTTCCCCGCCCAGATACTTCGTATGCGTAGCCAGCACCGGGTAGCAGGGCGTGGGCATGATCGTCACGTCGCCCGGATTGATGAACGCCAGCGGCAGCATCGACAGCGCCGACTTGGCGCCGATGGCGTGGTTCACCTCGGTTTCCGGGTCGATGCCGTCCACGCCGTACACGTCGCGCAGGTATTTCGCCGCCGCTTCCTTGAATTCGGCGATGCCGTTGTCGGCGTAAAAGCGGTTTTCCCGCTTGCCGGCTTCCTGCGCCAGCGCCTCCACGACCAGGGGATCGGCCGCCTCGTCCGGTTCGCCCACGCCGAGGTCGATCAGCTCCACGCCGGGATGGCGCGCCATCGCTTCCCGCTTCGCCCGCTTGATTTTTTCGAATTTGTAGATCTCGGTGCCGAGGCCGAACCTCGCGCCTCCGATGCGTTCGGCAAACTGCTGCTGGATATACGGGACTTGTCCCGCCGCGGTGGTCTGTTCCATGTCGTCCTCCTTCCGCTCGCAAGGAGCTCGTCTGTTGCGCTCGCTGCCCTTTGCGCAGCACCGCTCTTCCCCTTGAACTTGAACAGCCGCAAACATTTATAGTCGAAAAATCGACTCCATACCCGCCGCAGAAGGCCGGATTTGACCTTTATAGTCGAAAAACCGACTACAATCGCAGGCGCAAAACGCCCCGGCCCTCGATATAGGCGAAAAATCGACTATAGTCCTGCAATTCGCCGCATTTCCGGGTCAATGTAGTCAAAAAATCGACTATACTGCCCGTGCAGCCCTTCCGCCTTCCGCCGGCCCGCCCGCCAATCAGGCCGTGCGGGCGCCGGCGCGCAGGTATTGGTCGCAAGCCTTCGCCGCCTCGCGGCCTTCGTGGATCGCCCACACGATCAGGCTGGCGCCGCGCCGGGCGTCGCCCGCCGCGAACACGCCGGGCACGCTGGTTTCATATTTCCCGTAAGCGGCCGCAATATTGCTCCGATCGTCGGTGGCGATGCCCATTTGCCGCAGCAGCTGCGGCTCCGGCCCGGTGAAGCCGATGGCGATCAGCGCCAGCTGCGCCGGCCACGTCCGTTCCGTGCCGGGGATCTCCTCGCGGCGGACCGTGCCGCCTTCCCGGATCGTCCGCACCTGCACGGTCTTTACGCCGGCCAGGCGGCCGTTCCCGTCGCCGATGAATTCCTTGGCGGACACGCCGAACTCCCGCGGATCGTCGCCGTACACGGCGGCGGCTTCCTTTTGCCCGTAGTCCTTGCGGTGGATGACGGGCCACAGCGGCCACGGATTGTCCGGCGTGCGCTCCGTCGGACGGACCGGGTAGATGTCGAACTGCACGAGGTTCCGGCAGCCGTGGCGCAAGGCGGTGGAGACGCAGTCGGTCGCCGTGTCGCCGCCGCCGATGACCACCACATCCTTCCCTTCCGCGGAGATGTAGTTGCCGTCCGCAAGGCCCGAGTCGAGCAGGCTTTTCCCGTTTTTCCACAGGAACTCCATGGCGAAATGGACGCCGGCCAGCTCCCGGCCCGGGATTTGCAGATCGCGGTGCTTCTGCGCGCCGATGCAGAGCACGACGGCGTCAAACTCGGCGAGCAGCCGGTCCGCCGGATAGTTCACGCTCACGTTCACCCCGGTCAGGAAGCGGATGCCCTCTTCCTCCAACAGGCGGACGCGGCGGTCGATGACGTGCTGTTCGATTTTCATTTTCGGAATGCCGTAGGTGAGCAGCCCGCCGATCCGGTCGTCCCGCTCGAACACGGTCACGAGATGCCCCATCTTGTTCAGCTCGTCGGCGGCCGCAAGGCCGGCGGGGCCGGAACCGACGACGGCCACCTTTTTCCCCGTGCGGAATTTGGGCGGATTGGGCTTCACCCATCCTTCCGCGAAGCCGCGGTCGATGATGGTTCGCTCGATGTTCTTGATCGTGACCGGATCGTTGACGAGGGCGGCCACGCACGAGCCCTCGCACGGCGCGGGGCAGGCCCGCCCGGTGAACTCCGGAAAATTGTTGGTCATGTGCAGCCGGTCCAAAGCCTCTTTCCAGCGGCCCCGGTAGACCAGGTCGTTCCACTCCGGAATCAGGTTGTGCAGCGGACAGCCCGTCGTGAGCCTCCCGAAATTCATGCCGGTCTGGCAAAACGGGACGGCGCAGTCCATGCAGCGGGCGGCCTGCACGCGCAGTTTGTCCTCCGGAAGCGGTTCGTACAGCTCATTCCAGTCCGCGATCCGCTGGCGCGGGTTGCGCTCGGGTAGATCCTCGCGGATGTATTCCATAAATCCGGTTGGTTTTCCCATCGGACTCCCTCCTCACTATTCCCGTACCCCGGCTCAAGTCCGCATGGGTTCGGGGCGATGCCATGCCGGTACGCGGGGGAGCGGCGTTTCCGCTGCCGGCCGATCAGGCAGCCGACCCGCATCGGTGCGAGTTCACGGCAAGCCGCCCCATCAGGCCTGCAGCCGGTTTGCCATCGCGGCCAGCCGCCCGATCGCAGCGATGTACGTTTGCGGCCAGTTATCCCCGCGGAACCGCAGCCGTTCGCCTCCGCGGCCGGCCGTCCCTCAGGCCCTCAGCGCGTGCGCGCTCGCCGGCTTCTGTCCCAGCTTTTCCGCGCGGAACGCCGCCAGGGCCGCTTCCTGCTCGGACACGCCGGTTTTGCGGAAGCGATCGATGGCTTCCAGCATGCGCCGGTAGTCACGCGGAATGATGCGGACAAACCGCCGCGACTGCCGCTTCCAGTCGTCCAGAATCGACTGCCCCAGCGTGCTGTGGGTATATTTCACGTGCTTTTCGATCATGGCGCGGACAACGGCCATTTCCGCCGGATCGTCCAGCTCTTCGAGATCCACCAGCGACAGGTTGCAGCGCTTCTTCACTTCCGGCAGGTCGCCGAAAATGTAGGCGATGCCGCCCGACATGCCGGCCGCGAAGTTCTGGCCGATTTCCCCGAGGATGACGACCCGCCCGCCGGTCATGTACTCGCAGCCGTGGTTGCCGACGCCTTCCACCACCACGCTCGCGCCGCTGTTGCGGACGCAGAACCGCTCGCCGGCCACGCCGCGGATGTACGCTTCCCCGGCGGTGGCGCCATATAACGCCACGTTGCCGATCAAGATGTTCTTTTCGGGGACGAACTTCGATCGGACCGGCGGCCAGATGGCGAGCTTGCCGCCGGAAAGTCCCTTGCCGAAGTAGTCGTTGGCGTCGCCTTCCACCGTCATGGTAATGCCCTTCGGCACGAAGGCGGCGAAACTCTGTCCCGCCGAGCCGACGAAATGCAGCCGGATCGTGTCCTCCGGCAGGCCTTCCGCTCCGTAGCGCTTCGTCACCTCGCTGCCCAGCACGGTGCCGACGGCGCGGTTTTCGTTGGAGATCGGCAGTACCGCGACCACCGGCTCCTTCGCTTCCAAAGCCGGCCTGCACAGCGGAATGATCTCCTTCACATCCAGCGTCCGCTCGATGCCGTGATCCTGCGATTCGCAGTGGCGGGTGGCGATGTCCGGACCGGCCTGGGGCCGGTACAGCAGCGGCGACAGGTCGATATCCGCTGCTTTCCAGTGGTCCTCCGGCTTCACCTGCCTTAGCAGGTCGGTGCGCCCGACCGCTTCGTCCAGCGAGCGCAGCCCGAGTTGGGCCAGAATCTCCCGCACCTCGCGGGCCACAAACCGCATGAAGTTGATCACATGCTCCGGCTTGCCGGGGAACTTGGCGCGAAGCTCCGGATTCTGCGTGGCGATGCCCACCGGACACGTGTCCAGATGGCAGACCCGCATCATCACGCAGCCCACCGCCACCAGCGGCAGCGTCGAGAAGCCGAATTCCTCCGCGCCGAGCATGGCGGCGACGACCACGTCGCGGCCGGTCATCAGCTTGCCGTCCACCTCGAGGCGGACCCGGCCGCGCAGCCCGTTGAGCACCAGCGTCTGGTGCGTTTCGGAAAGTCCGATTTCCCACGGCATCCCCGCGTGCTTGATGCTGGTGCGGGCGGCCGCGCCGGTGCCGCCGTCGTAGCCGCTGATCAGGATGACGTCGGCCCGCGCCTTGGCCACCCCCGCGGCGATGGTGCCGACGCCCGCCTCGGAGACCAGTTTCACGTTGATGTCCGCCGCCGGATTGGCACATTTCAGGTCGTAGATGAGCTGCGCCAAATCTTCAATGGAATAGATGTCATGGTGCGGCGGCGGCGAGATCAGCTCGACGCCCGGCGTCGAGTTGCGCGCCTTGGCGATCCACGGATACACCTTGTGGCCGGGAAGCTGCCCGCCTTCGCCGGGCTTGGCGCCCTGCGCCATCTTGATCTGGATTTCCTTCGCGTTGACCAGGTAGTGGCTGTTCACGCCGAAACGGCCCGACGCCACCTGTTTGATGGCACTGCTGCGCGAATCGCCGTTTTCGTCCGGGATGTACCGCGCCGGGTCTTCCCCGCCTTCGCCGGAGTTGCTCTTGCCGCCGATGCGGTTCATGGCGATGGCTATCGTCTCGTGGGCTTCCTTGCTGATCGAGCCGAAGGACATCGCCCCGGTGCGGAACCGGCGCAGGATCGACTCTTCCGGCTCCACCTCTTCCAGCGGAATCGGCGGACGGGCCGGGACGAAATCCAGAAGCCCCCGCAGCGTACAACTTTTCTTCGCCGTTTCGTCCGCGTGCCGGCTGTACTCCCGGAACAGCCCGTAGTCGCCGGTGCGCACCGCGTGCTGCAGCGTGTGGATGGTGAGCGGCGTGAACAGGTGATCCTCCCCGTCCGGGCGCCACTGAAGGTCATCACCCGGATCCAGGAGGTCGGCCGCCGCCGCACCGGCAGGAAACGCGTTTTCATGCCGCATGAGCGTTTCCCGCGCGATGGTCTCCAGCCCGATGCCGCCGATCCGCGACGGGGTGCCGGTGAAGTACTTGTCCGTCACTTCCCTGCCGATCCCGATCGCCTCGAAGATCTGCGCGCCGATGTAGCTCTGGATCGTGGAAATGCCCATTTTCGAAATGATTTTCAAAAGTCCCTTGGTGACGCCCTTGACGTATTTGTCGACGGCTTCTTCCAGCGACAGCGATTCCAGCTGCCCTTCCTCGTGCAGACGGGCCACCGAGGCCAGGGCCAGGTACGGGTTGATCGCCGCGGCGCCGTAACCGAGCAGCACGGCGAAATGATGCACTTCCCGCGGTTCGCCGGATTCGACGATGAAACTCGCCTTCGTCCGCGTTCCGCTTCTTATTAAATGATGGTGCAATCCCGCCACCGCCAGGAGGGCGGGAATCGGCGCCATCCCGGGGCCAACCCCCCTGTCCGACAGCACCAGCAGCGACGCGCCCTCGGCGATCGCCTTGTCCGCCGCCGCAAACAGCGCGTCCAGCCCTTCTTTCAGCCCCGCTTCGCCGGACGCCGCCGGGAACAGCATCGGCAGCGTCGCCGCGCGCAGGCCGTCGAGGCGGTTTTCCCGGATCCGCGCCAGCTCCCCGTCCGTCAGGATGGGGGTGGACAGGCGGATTTTCCGCGCGTGCTCCGGCCCCGGCTCCAGCAGGTTCCGGTCCGGCCCGAGCATCGATTCCACGGAGGTGATCATTTTTTCCAGGAACGCGTCGATGGGCGGGTTGGTCACCTGCGCGAACATTTGTTTAAAATAGTTGTACAGAAGCTGCGGTTTCTTCGAGAGCACCGCCAAAGCCGCATCGTACCCCATCGACCCGACCGGGTCTTCCGCGCGGGCGGCGATGTGCTTGATCGTCTTGTGCAGCTCTTCGAACGTGTAGCCGAACGCCCGCTGCAGCCGCGCAAGCTCGTCCGGCGCGGGCGCGCCGGGCATCTTTTCCGCCGGCACGGGCGGCAGCTCGCCGAGCTTGACCAGGTGTTGTCTGACCCATTCTTTGTAAGGCCGCTCCGCCGCGATGGTCCGCTTGATTTCCTCGTCCGGAATCACCCGGCCCTGCGCGGTATCGATCAGCAGCATCTGCCCGGGGCGCAGCCGGTCCTTGCGGACGACCCGCTCGGCGGCCACGTCCATGACGCCGACTTCCGACGCCATGATCACCATGTCGTCGTCGGTCACATAGTAACGCGACGGGCGCAGCCCGTTGCGGTCGAGGCAGGCGCCGATCCGCACGCCGTCGGTGAAAGCCACCGACGCCGGCCCGTCCCACGGCTCCATCAGGCAGCTGTGGTATTCGTAAAAGGCCCGCTTGTCCTCGTCCATCATTTCGTCGCCGACCCACGGTTCCGGGACCAGCATCATCACGGCATGGGCCAGATCCCGCCCGGACAGCCGCAGGAATTCCAGGGCGTTGTCCAGCATCGCCGAGTCGCTGCCGCTTTCGTCGATGATCGGGCGGATCTTCTCCATCTCCGGGAAAAGCCCGGACTGGAAAGCCGCCTCGCGGGCGCGCATCCAGTTGACGTTGCCCTTGATCGTGTTGATTTCGCCGTTATGGATAAGATAACGGTACGGATGCGCCCGCTCCCAGCTTGGAAACGTGTTCGTGCTGAACCGCGAATGGACCAGCGCCAGGGCGGACTTGTAGTCTTCGTCCTGCAGGTCCGCGTAAAACCCGGGCAGCTGCTCGGGCAGCACCAGTCCCTTGTACACGATGGTTCGGCCGGACAGGCTGGCAAAATAAAACATCTTTCCATCGGCATGCAGCGCCTTGCCGATTTCCTTCTCGGCGCGCTTGCGGAGCGTGTACAGCTTCCGCTCGAAGGCGAAGCCGTCCTCGTCGGCCCCTTCCGAACCGGCGAGGTTCTCACCCTCCGGCCAGCCGATGAACACCTGGCGGATGCAGGGAAGCGTCGCTCGTGCGCTTTTGCCCAGCACCTCAGGGTTGATCGGAACCGTCCGCCACCCGATGACGGTGAGCTTCTCTTCCGCCGCGACGCGCTCAAGTTCCGCCTCGCAGGCCGCGCGGACTTCGTCGTCCACGGGCAAAAACATCATGCCCACGCCATACACTTTTGGCAGGGCAACTCCGGCGGATTCCGCCCACTTGGCGAATACTTCATGCGGAATTTGCGTCAGGATGCCGGCACCGTCGCCGCTTTCCGTGTCCGCCCCGCGGCCGCCGCGATGATCGAGTCTCTTCAGGATGTCCAGCGCCCGGCGGACAAGACCGTGCGACCGGATGCCCTTGACGTGCGCCAGGAGCCCGATGCCGCAGGCATCATGTTCAAATGCCGGATCGTAGAGTCCCTGTGATTGCGGGATACGAGTCTGCGTCATGCTCCTGCCCTCCCCATTTCTTGCGTACTGTTAGGTCCACATCGTAATATTGATGCGGTATTTTATCCACAGCCTTGGAAGATAATCTGTCATCACCTTTTTTTGGTTTTCTGATAAAATATATTTTGCATTTGTGTCATTCTCAATAAAAAAGACTTACAAGTTTGTAATAAAAGCTTACCAATTAAGGACATTGTGGCTCCCAACCCCTGACACAAACATTCCATAAAGCAAAAAACCTTCCGCGGCGGGCTCCGAAAAGCCCGCACCGCGGAAGGTTCGCGAGAGGGGAATCAATACACGCTCAGGTATTGATCGCGTTCCCACGGATGGACTTGCAGGCGGTACATTTCCCATTCGATTTCCTTCGCCCGGATGAAGTGGGTCAGCACATGCTCGCCCAGCGCCTCGCAGATCACGTCGTCGTTCTTCAGTTCTTCCAGCGCTTCTTCCAGGGAGGACGGCAGGCTGATGATGCCTTTTTCCATCCGTTCCGCGTCGCTCATCGTGTAGATGTTTTGGTTGGTCGGCGCGGGCAGCTTCAGCTTCTTGCGGATGCCGTCCAGGCCGGCGGCCAGCATGACCGCGAGGGCGAGGTACGGGTTGGCCGACGGGTCCGGGTTCCGCAGCTCGATGCGGGTGCTGAGGCCCTTGCTGGCGGGCACCCGGATGAGCGGGCTGCGGTTCTTGGCCGACCAGGCCACGTAGCACGGCGCTTCATAGCCCGGCACGAGCCGCTTGTAGGAGTTGACCGTCGGGTTCGTGACGGCGGCGAAGCCGCGGGCGTGCTTGAGCAGTCCGGCGATGTAATGCTTGGCCGTATCGCTCAGACCGAGTTCGTCCGTTTCGTCGTAGAAGGCGTTCTCGCCTCCGCGGAACAGGGATTGGTGGCAGTGCATGCCCGAGCCGTTGACGCCGTACAGCGGCTTCGGCATGAAGGTGGCGTGCAGGCCGTGGGCCAGGGCGATGTTTTTCACCACCAGCTTGAACGTCTGGATGTTGTCCGCCGCTTCCACCGCGTTGGCGTATTTGAAGTCGATTTCGTGTTGGCCCGGCGCCACTTCGTGGTGCGAAGCCTCGATGTCGAAGCCCATCTCTTCCAGCGTCAGCACGATGTCGCGGCGGCAGTTTTCGCCCAGGTCGGTCGGGGCGAGGTCGAAGTAGCCGCCATTGTCGTTCACTTCCAGCTTCGGATGACCGTTCTCATCGGTCTTGAACAGGAAGAACTCCGGTTCCGGGCCCACGTTCATCGCGGTGAAGCCCAGCTTTTCCGCTTCCTTCAGCACCCGCTTCAGGACGCCGCGGGGGTCGCCGGCAAACGGTTGCCCTTCCGGCGTGTACACGTCGCAGATGAGGCGGGCCACCTTGGCGCCTTCTTTCGTCGCCCACGGGAAGATCATCCAGGTGCTCAGTTCCGGATACAGATACATGTCGGATTCCTCGATGCGGACAAATCCTTCAATTGAAGAACCGTCAAACATGATCCGGTTTTCCAGGGCTTTCGGAAGCTGGTCGACGGGAATTTCCACGTTTTTGATGATGCCAAGCAAATCGGTGAACTGGAGGCGGATGTACCGGACGTTCTCCTCTTTGGCCATGCGCAAAATATCGTCGGCCGTGTAATTTTTCGCGGACATGGGGATCCCTCCTGAAGAAATTTGATATGAATTCATAAGGTTGAATTCGATGGGTACATTTTTTCACATCGTCATCTTTTATTCCACATATACGTTAGATTTCCTAACACACTTTTTGCAAAAACCCGCCATAAAGCCGAAAAAATCCGCCTTTTTGCGGGCGGTTGCGGGAGGTATGTCCCCGATTTCCGACCATTGGAATCCGATCTTCCAAAAAAATCTGTAAAGTTATCTAACGTTCGCCCTTTGAGTTCACAAAAGAATCTGTTACATTATATACAAGTTCACTCTTTTCACGGGTGGTGGATGGGGATGTCTTACCGGAAGAAAAAAGTGATCCCGATCGGCACGGTCGCGGAGCTGACCGGCCTGTCCGTCCGCCAGATTCGTTACTACGAAGAGCGCAAGCTCGTGACGCCCGAGCGGACGAAAGGCGGAACGCGTAAATATTCGTTTGAAGACGTCGACATTCTGGCGGAGATTGCGAATAAGATGGAAGATGGGATGCAGACGTACGAAATCCGGAAGATGTGGGAAAAGGAAAAGGAACGGGAAGCGCTGGCCCAGGAAAAGGCGCGCAAGGAGATGCTGCAGGGACAGCTGAACGCGCATTTCAACCTCCATCGCCTCACCGATCCACGCCTTCCCGATCCGCGTCTGAGCGACCACTGAAACAGTCGTCAGCAAATAGTACGTAAGATTTCCTAACATTTTTGTTGCTCCACCAGTTTGATTGTGCATATAATCTGACCATCAAAGTCGTTCATGTCAGATTATTTAACGGAAAGGTGGAGCGCAGTGATGAAAAGCTTACGTGTGATCCTCAAGACGGCTTTGCTCACGTTGGTCTTCGCCGCGCTGTGGGCCCCGGCCCTGGCGATGGCGGCGGAACCGACCCTCCAGGCGGTTTCCGACAACATCGACGCGACCTGGGTGCTCGTCGCCGGGATCCTGGTCCTGCTCATGCAAGCCGGATTCGTGTTTCTGGAGACGGGCACGACCCGCATGAAGAACGCCGGCCACATCGCGATGAAGACGGCGTTCTCCGTCGGGATGATCACGCTGGTCTTCTGGCTGGCCGGTTACGGACTCATCTTCGGTTCGGATGGACCGTTCATCGGCTGGGGCGAATTCTTCTTCAATCCGGCGCCGACCGAGGAGGGCCTCGCCAGCAGCATCTTCTTCGTGTTCCAGCTCGCCTTCGCCGCGGTCTCGCTCTCCATCGCCTGGGGCGGATTCGCGGAACGGGCGAAGATGTCGGTATACCTGGTCTTCTCGATCCTGTTCGCCCTGTTCGTCTATCCGGTGGTCGCCCACTGGATCTGGGGCAGCGGTTGGCTGGGCAGCCACGGCAAGCAGGACTTCGCCGGTTCGACCGTCGTCCACCTGACCGGCGCCATGGCCGCGCTGGCGGGCACGATTCTCCTGAAGCCGCGGATCGGCAAATACAACAAAGACGGTACGCCCAATGAAATCCACGGTCATAACCAGGTATTCACCACGCTGGGCGTATTCATCCTGTGGATCGGCTGGTTCGGGTTCAACGCCGGCAGCACCGTGTCCGCGGGAGAAGGATTCTTCGGCTACGTCGCCTTCAACACGCAGCTGGCCTTTGCCGCCGGCGCCGTGGTGGGCCTGCTGATCTCCTGGCTGTCGAAGGGCAAGGCCGATATCCTGGCCGTGCTGAACGGCGCCCTCGGCGGTCTCGTCGGCATCACCGCGTCCTGTGCCTTCGTCGAGCCGTGGGCCGCGGTCGTGATCGGTGCCGTGTCCGGCCTCCTGGTGTACTACAGCATGATCTTCTTTGACAAGATCCGCGTTGACGACCCGGTCGGCGTCCTGTCGGTGCACGGCGTCGCGGGGGTCTGGGGAACGCTCTCCAACGGCCTGTTCGCCGTGCCGTCCCTCGCGGAATACGTGGGCGTCGGCGAAGGCGGCCTGTTCTACACCGGCAGCTTCAGCCAGCTGTGGGTGCAAATCTACGGTGTCGCGGTATCCGGCATTTACGCCTTCGTCGCCTCGCTCATCCTGCTGGGCATCATGAAAGCCGTGATGGGCCTGCGGGTGACGGAGGAACAGGAAATCGCCGGTCTGGACCTGAGCCAGCACGGGGTGTACGGCTATCCGGAGCAAATGAAAGCCAACACGTGATCGGCGCCTTGCGGCGTCCGATCCCCGGGAGGACCCATGACCGAAGAGCGTCTGGAAAGTCTGCTGCGGGAAATCGAAGCGGCGGAGACGGCGGACCGTCTCCGCCCCATCTTCTTGTCCGGCGTTTCCTTCCTTGCGCCGGAGGCCGAAAGCCATGCCGGCGAAACGGAATGGCTGCTGGAGTGGAACGCGCGGCTGAACCGGCTGCACGACGCCGTCATCCGCCGGGCGATCGCCCTCACGGAAGCCGCTTTGGCCGCGGAAGGGCTGACGCCGCCCTGCCGGTACGATTTCCTGCTGTTCGGCAGCGGCGGACGCGGCGAACAATCCGTGTACAGCGACCAGGACAACGGCATCGTGTACGATACGCCTGAACCCGGCCGTGAAGAAGAGGCGCGGGTTTATTTTTACCGGTTCGGAAAGGCCGTCCAGGAAACGCTGGGGCAAGCCGGCTACCCGCCCTGCCCGGGCAAGGTGGTGTGCGGGGAGCCCGCCTGGTGCCGTTCCCTGGCGGAGTGGGAAGGGCAGATGGACGCCTGGATGGAAGACCCGACGTGGGACCACGTCCGGCACCTGCTGATCGTCGCCGACATGCGCGCGATATGCGGCGACGGGCGGCTGGCCGGGGCGCTGACGGAACGCCTGCGCCGGGCGGTCGGGGCATCTCCCGCGCTGAGCGCGGCGATGCTGCGCAACACGCTGCACCGCCAACCCGTCATCGGTCCCCTCGGCAATCTGCTGCGGGTTCCCTACGGACCCCACGCGGGCGGCATCGAAATCAAGTACGGCCTGTACGTGCCGATGGTCAACGCCGTCCGCCTGCTCGCCCTGATGCACGGCGTGGCCGTCACGGGCACGGCGAAGCGGATCGCCGTCCTGCGCGGCGGGACCGTCTCCGAACGGCTGGCGGACGAAGCCTTGCGGGATTTCGCGAACGTGCTGTATCTGCGCTCCATCACCGCCCCCGACGGGGATCCGCCGGAATCGAGCGGCATCGTCGAGGCGCGGCGGCTCACCAAGCCGGTGCGCGAACGGATCCGCGCCGCCATCGCCACGGCGAAACGGCTGCATGAAGCGGCCAGGTCGGCGGTGCTGCAGCGCGGCGGGAAAATCGGCGGATAGCCTGGAGAAATCGGACACCGGCATGCGGGCAAGTCACGGAGGCCACGAAGGGGAAAAGGAGCTTACGCCATGAAAGCGTGGAAACCGTTCAACCGATTCATGGAGCTGTACCGGTCGGGCGGACTTCCGCCGTCCTTCGCCTCGCTGGATGAAACGAGCGCACAGCAAATCGCCTTTCTGCGCTCGATGCTGCGGGATATCCGGCAGCAGCGCGAAAAAGGCAACGGCGACGACGTCCCCCTGGACGAACTGCAGGCGGTGGTGTTCGACCTGGAGACGACCGGTTTCCATCCGCAAAACGGCGACGAAATCATTTCCGTTGGCGCGGCGGCCGTGCGGGGCGCCGAGCTCATCGAGGGCGAGACGATGTACAGCCTGGTCAATCCCCGGCGCCCGATTCCGCCGGAAATCGAGGCGCTCACCTCGATTACCAACGAGATGGTGAAAGACGCGCCCGACACCGCCCAGGTGCTGATCCGGTTTTTCCGGTTCGTGCGGGACCGCGTCCTGATCGCCCACGCCAGCGGGCACGACCGGCGCTTCCTCGACATCGCGCTGCGGCGGAGGACCGGCGCGTCCCTGACGCACCGGGTGCTCGACACGATGATGATCGCCTGCAAGCTTTACCCCGACCGGATGCACTATACGCTGGACGACTGGCTGGACTACTACGGCATCGCCAACACCGGCCGCCACCACGCGCTGCAGGACGCCATCATGACGGCGCGCCTGTGGGGCGCGCTGCTGGGCGAACTGGCCGCCCGCAGGGTCCGGACGCTTTACGAAATGTACGCATTCCTTGGCCGGTCCTGATCCCCCGATCTGCCGGGTGCCGCGGGGCCGCATCCCGTGCGGCCCATCCGCGGCGCCCGGCATTTTTTCTCCATTTTGCGGTTTTCCCCAACCTCCGCGAACCCCTTTCCCGATTTTCACCCAACCAAAAGGGAACCATTTCCGGCCAACCTCGTCTAATAGGGCGAGACGAGGTGAATGGCGGCGTGGATTTCGACCATTTGCACTACGCGGTGGGCAAACTGGACCGCGACGAGATCCTGGATCAGCTGATGCTGACCTACGGAAAAGACGTCTGGAATTATGCCTACTTTCTCACGCGGCGCCGGGATCTGGCCGAAGACATCACGCAGGACGTCTTCGTGAAGGTGTACCGGAACATGAACACGTTCCGCGGCACCTCCAGCGTGAAATCGTGGCTGTTCTCCATTGCGCGCCACACGGCGCTGGATTACATGAAATCCGCCTGGATGCGAAAGGTCACCCTGCTGCCGTCCTGGTTCCGCCGGGAGGCGCATCCGTCGGCGGAATCGGAATGGCTCTGCCGCGAGGAACAGCGGGAAGTGTGGCAGGCGGTGATGGAGCTGCCGCGCAAGCAGCGGGAACCGCTGCTGCTCTATGCCCACTACAAGTTTTCGATTCGGGAAATCGCGGAGCTGCTTCACCTCACGGAAGGCACCGTCAAATCGCGGCTGCACCGCGCCCGCGCGGCGATGAACCGCCGCCTGGACGCGGCCGCCCGCCGGGAGGAAAGGGGCTCATGAAACCGATTCGCGACTGGGAAAAGGAACTGTCGGAACTGCCGATCGGTTTCGGCGGTTTCTCTCCGCGAACCATGAAAAAGGTAAAGGAGCGTATTGCCAGGATGGAACGCAAAGGAAGGCGGCGGACCCTCGCCGTGACGGTACCCGTCCTCGCGTCCCTCGCGGCGCTGGGCATCGTGTTTCAGGACTCGCTCCTGGAATGGCTGACGCCGCACCGGGAGCCGGAACCGATCCTGACCGAAGCCGCGGAGGAGACGGTCACGCTGAAAGCGGACTATTACGACTCCTATTCTTTCCATAGCCGGTTTGGAGACCCCTTTATCATCCGCCATCCGTACGCCGGTTTCGAAACGGCAAACTCGGACGCCGGCCCCGGCCTGGCGGACACGCCCGAAGCCTATGCCCGGTGGGCCCGGGAAAACCAGGTCGATCTGCTGCGCATCCCCTTGGCCTATATCGACGATCTGGCCCGGGACGGCTTGCTCGCCCCGCTCGATCCGCTGATCCGGCGCGACGGGTTCGAACTCGGCGAGCTGTACAAGCCCGTCGTCGGTGCGATCCGGGAAGCGGGCGCCGGCGGGCTGTACGGGCTGGCTCCCGAATTCGAGGCCTACGCCCTCTATTACAACAAGACGATGTTCGAGCAAAATCAGGTGCCGCTGCCCACCGACGGGATGATGTGGGAAGACGTTCTGCTTACGGCCGCCCGTTTTTCCGGCCGGACTCCTGACGGACAGCCCGTCTACGGTCTCAGTTTCGGGGAAGGCTGGCACACCACGTTGGCCCGCGGCGCACTGGAAGCCGGCCTCAATCAGGGGCTGCGCATCGCCATCCCGGACAGTCGCACCCCCACGTTGGACACCCCGGCCTGGAAATCCTGGTGGGAAGCGGTGACCGCCGGCGCCGGACAGGAATGGATCAACACGAACGCCGAATCGCCGGCTTCCGGCGGGGTCGGGCTCATGCAGGATTTCTACCGGGTGGATGCGTTTCTGTCCGGACGCTCGGCCATGGTGTACAGCAACCACTGGATGCTCCAGCATCTTCAGGAAGCGGTCAGGCTGTCCCTGTTCAAGGACGAGTGGGGCGTGGTCGTCCTCTCGGCCAAGGCGCCGGACGGCGGCACGGACAACGGCGTTTCGGTGCCTTATGTATTCGCCATCAATGCTGGGTCCCCGCACCGGGAGGCCGCCTGGGAATGGCTCAAGTTCGTCCACGGCCGGGAGTTTGCCCTGCGGGACCGGCAGCAGGGTTTTGGGACGGTCCACTCGAACCGAAGCGCGTTGAACCGCGAGGAGGATCCCCAGGCCGTCTTTTACCGCAACGACGCGGATCCGGCGGCCGTCGTCCTCCGCAGCGAACTGCAGCATGAAGACTGGTACCGGAAGCTCTATGTCCATGTGGTCTCGGAACTGGAACAACGCCTGCCGGACGTGCTTTCCGGCACCCTGTCCGTAGAGGACATGCTGACCGGTCTGCAGCAATCCTCGGAAGCCTTGTTGGCGGATCGCCCGGGAGAGTCGGAGGCGCCATGAAGAAACCGCTGATTTTCACGCTGGCATTCCTTTTCCTGTCGCTGACGGCGGGGTGTTCCGCTGACCGGTCAGGGGAGGATTCTCCCCGGACGGTCCGGATCGCCTGTTGCGACGAAACGACTTTCCAATCCTTTTATCAGGACCTTTTCGCCGCCTATTTTCCCGATTGGGAGATCGCGTACATTCCCGTTTACAATCCGGCCGGGACCGGCTTGCTGCAAACCGGGAGCCCGGACGATCCCGAAGAACTCCGGGGGCGGCTGGAAAGGGAAAAGCCGGATCTCGTCATCGTGCCGGAATACGGGTTCAGGCGCCTTGTCCGGGCGGGACTTCTCACGGAACTCACCGGGTTTTCGAACCGGGGCCGCTCCGTCCGGGAAGGGCTGGAAGCCGGCGTCCTCGAACGGCTCCAGGCTCTCGGCGAAGGAAAGCTGTATGGCGCAAGCCCGTTTTTCACCGCCGACGCCCTTTATTACAATGAGGACCTGTTTCGGGAATACGGCGTGGAGCCCCCGGACCGGCCCATGACCTGGCGGGAGGTGCTGACCCTGGCCGGGCGTTTCGCCGGGGGCGAACGGACAGAGGAAGACCCTTACGGCTTTCACATGCGCTGGGTCACCGACAGCCCCTACGATCTGGCAACCCGGATCGCGGAAACGGAAGGCCTTCGCCTGCTGGATCCGCAAACCGGCTTCCTGCGGTTGCAGACCGAGGGCTGGCGCGACGTGTTCCTGCTCGTGACGGAAGCTTACCGGCTCGGGGCCGTCGCTTCCGCCCCGATGTCCGGGCGGGAAATGGACGGCGTCGTCATCTACGGACCCGAAGAAATGGAGCGGACGAATCTGTTTTTCCGGGGGAAGGCCGCCATGACGGTCGGCGGGCCGGACCTCATGCGGGAACTGAAAGCCGCAAAATCCTTTGACTTGGGCGTCGTGCCGGGTCCGGTCCACTCGCATCTGCCGGATGCGGTCGGAGGGTTCGCCCTTGGCGACGTCTTCGCGATTCCGGTGACTTCCGGCCAGCCGGAAACGGCCTGGGAAGCCATACGCTTTTTCCTGTCGGAACGGATGGGCCAAATCTCCGCGAGACTCGGCGGAGCCTTTAACATCCACTCCCATGTGTTCGCCCGTCCGAAGTATCCCGAGTGGAAAGGAGATCCCGATTACGCCGTCTTTTACGGGCTGCATCCGGCCCCGGAGCCGGAAAATCCCCTGAACCGGGAAGCGGCGGCGGCGCTCGAGTCTTCCTTCCGGGAATTGTTCAACCGGGAAATGCAGGCGGTCCTGCGGAATGAACAAACCGGGGAAGAAGCGGTGCGGCGCATCGAAAACGAAGGAAACGACCTGCTGGCGCAATGGCCGCGGTAAAGAATTTACAGAATTTTTTCACGCCGGGGAGCGGAACTCCCCGGTTTTTTTTGCGTCTAACCGAATGAATGAAAACGTTGCTCCACAGGCTGCCTCATGCGACATCGAACCTTGCGTGGGAAGACAACCCGGTCAGGGAGGTATGCACCTTGCGCGCCAGCTTGCGTCTGTTCATCCCGCTCTTTGCCATCCTGCTCGCGTCCGGCTGTGGAAGCGATCCCTCGTTCTCCGGACCGGAACCGTCCGTGGACATCCTGGCGGAGTCCGGCGCTTCAGCCAGCCCGTCGGTTTCCGCGGCCGAAGAAAACGCTCGCCTGCTCGAGGCGGCCGGGGAAGTGGTCCGGGCGCTGCGCGGCCGCGATTTGAACCGGCTCGCGTTCTGGATTCACGAAGAGCACGGCGTGCTGTTTTCTCCGTACCGGAGTCTGGATCCGGCTTCTTCCCGGTCGTTCCTCCCCGATGCGCTGCCGCAGTTTTCCGACGACACAAAGCTCGTCTGGGGCGTCTACGAAGGCACGAACAACCCCATCGAGCTGACCTTCCGCGAATATTTCGAAACCTTCGTGTATGATCAGGATTTCGCACAAGCCCCCACCGTATCCGCCAACCGTTCAGCCATCCCGGATGGTTCCCCCTACAACGGCCAGGAAGTGTTCCCGGAATCGTCGTATGTGGAGTTTTATTTCCCGCGCCAGGATTCGTCCCGGGGATGGAAGAGCCTCACCCTCGTCTTCCTGCCCGCGGACGACGACTGGCGCCTGGTGGCCGTCGCACACGGGGAAGGATAAGGGGAAAAAAAATCCGCCTCGCCATGGCGCCGGAATATTCCCCTTTCCGGCGATGCGCGGGCGGATGCCCGGACCGTTCGTCCTTCTTTATGGGACGAAACCTTGCCGCAGCCCTTTACAGCAGTTTTTCCAGCCTCGCCTTCAACGTCTCCTTGGATTGAAGCCCCACCAGCTTGTCGACCGGCTGGCCATCCTTGAACAGGATGAGCGTGGGAATGCTCATGACGCCAAAGCGGGAAGCCAGTTCCGGCTCGTCGTCCACGTTCAGCTTGGCGATGGTCGCCCGGCCCCCGAATTCCTGGGCCAGCTCTTCCACGATGGGTTCCTGCATTCTGCAGGGGCCGCACCACGGCGCCCAGAAATCCACCAGGGACACGCCTTGCTCCACCGTGTTCTGGAAGTTTTCCTTGGTCAACGTCGTTGCCATGTCATCCACTCCTCTTCGTGGTCAAATTCTATGATGATCGGGATCTCTCCCGCACATCTCGCGCTTTTTTTGCCGGGGTCCGCATTTTGGCCCGGTTCCCGCCGTCCGCGTTCCGCCGGGACCGGCATCGTCTTTGTCATCTTGTCGCCACCCGCGCCGCCAGGTCCGGCCATCCGTACGCCGCACCCGCTCCCGCCGCACCCGCTCCGTCAGCCCCTCCGGCTACACCCCGTCAAACCCGGCTGCGCTCGCGGATCCGCTCCAGCATTCCGCCGACGGTGATGCCCCCGAAGTACGCCTCCAGCTGCCGCTCGGCGCCGCAAAACACGTCCTGCATTACTTCGCGCATGTTCGCGCCGACCACGCAATCCATGTCCGGATCGCCGCTGCACCAGCCCGGCGCCAATGAACCGGCCTTCGTCGCGAGTAAGACGTCGGCCAGCGTCACGTCCGCCGGATGGCGGCCGAGGCGAAACCCGCCGCCGGCCCCCTCCCGGGTGACCACCAGGCCATGCCGGCGCAGCAGGCTCAGCACCTTGCGCACCCGCGCCGGATGCGTGCACACGTTGGCGGCGATCTCTTCGCTGGACAGCGTTTCGCCGGGGCGGTGAGCCATATAGACTAGACTGTGCACGGCCACGACAAAATCGCTGTTCATCGCGCCAAGTCTCCCCGTTTTGACTGTAATTATAACAATAACAGTTTCTCCTGTAAAGCCGGATTAAGCATTTTATTGTAAGCATGCCCAACCCGGTCCGTGCGCATCAGGCCGAATCCGCACCGGAGCGGTGCCTGTCCCGGCACCCGCACCGGTTCAGACCGCGTCCGGATCCCTGCCAAACCGCCGGTCCTCGTTCAGCCCGTCGATGCGCCGCATATCCTCCTCGGCAAGCTCGAAATCGAACACGCGGCTGTTCTCGGCGATGCGCTCTTCCCGCACCGACTTCGGAATGACCACATACCCGTGCTGCAAATGCCAGCGGATGACGATCTGCGCCGGCGTCTTGCCGTACTTTTCCGCAAGCTCGTGCAGCAGCGGAATATCGAGCTTGCCCCGCATGATCGGACTCCACGACTCGATCTGGATGCCTTCCCGCCGGCAGAACTCCACCGTTTCCCTTTGGGTCAGCAGCGGATGCAGCTCGATCTGGTTGACCATCGGCTTGACGCGGCAGGAAGCCATCAGTTCCTCGAGGTGATGGACCTTGAAATTGCTGACGCCGATGGCGCGGATGAGGCCTTCTTCGTACAGATCCTCGATGGCCCGGTACGTTTCCTTGAACAGGCCCCGGGCCGGAACCGGCCAGTGGATGAGATAAAGGTCCACATATTCCATCCCGAGCCGATCCAGGCTGGCGTGAAACGCGCGTTTGGTGTTGTCGTAGCCGTGATCGTCGTTCCACACCTTGGTGGTGACAAAAATTTGCTCGCGCGGTATGCCCGACGCACGGACGGCCCGTCCAACGTCGGCTTCGTTCCCGTACAAGGCCGCGGTGTCCACCAGCCGGTATCCGTGGCGCAGGGCCGCCGCCACCGCTCTCTCCGTCTCCTCACCCGGCTCCGAACGCCACACGCCCAGGCCGAACCGCGGCATCCGCACGCCGTTGGCCAGTTCCACGCTCGATTCGATGGTCAGCATGGTGAAATCCCTCCTTAAAATAATATGGACAACATTTTTTGGCAACGTTCGGTTGTCATGCCGCGAAAAGTGTGCCACACTGTTAACAACCAAACTCCGCGAGGTGCCCCATGAGAATCGACATCTATTCGGACATGGTCTGTCCCTGGTGCCGCATTGGCAAAAAAAATCTGGAAGCGGCGCTGGCCGAATGGTCCAAAGACGCCGCCGATTCCCTGGATGTGGAATACCACGCCTTTTTGCTCGACCCTTCCGTGCCGCCCGAAGGGATGCCGTTCCGGGAGAACCTGGCTTACAAGTTCGGCTCCAAGGTGGACGCCATGCTGCAGCGCGTGACCGAAGCGGGCGCCGCCGCCGGCCTGACGTTTCGCTTCGACCGGGTGTCCCGCATGCCGAACACGACGCTGTCCCACCGGATCACCGCCATGCTGCCGGACGGCCGGCGCGGGGACTGGATCGACGCCGTGCAGACCGCCTTTTTCGAATACGGCCGCGACATCGGATCGTTGGAGACGCTGCTGGACATCGCCGAAAACCTCGGGTTCGACTCGGACGACCTTCGCGAACGGCTGGAAGGAGGAGAAGGAACGACGGAGGTGGAGGCGGATCTCCAGGCGGCCCGCACGATGGGCATAACGGGTGTGCCGTTTTTCGTGCTGAACGGGCGCTACGCCCTTTCCGGCGCCTATCCTCCCGACCGGTTCCTGGAAGCGTTCCGCAAGGTGGCCGAGCGCGCTGGGACATGATCCCATTATAACAGAAAAGCACCCGGAATACCTACCGATGCCGTCGACGAACCTCCGGGAGCCGCGCAGGCGGAATTTGTACGGACGGGATTTCTATGGTAAAATAGCGCTTGCAGCCGTTCCGCGTCCGCTGCCGCCCTGGCAGGCGCCGGCGGGGGGGCGGATCGGGGAGCCAAAACCAAAGCGGTGAATGGGCGATGCGAATCTGTTTCGCAAATCGCATACGGACCCTTGGTCGGGCCATCAGCCTGAAAGGCTGACGGCCCGATTTATTTTTGTGCGAGGTAAACTTTCTTTGGAGGACGCAGGATTATGGCGCGGAAGCATTCTCCATCCGTGGTGGCCATCTGGATCGGACTGGTCTCTAATATCATGCTGACGGTGCTGAAAATCATTGTCGGGTCGCTCTTCCAAAGCCCCGTGTTGGTGGCCGACGGGATCCATAATGCGGGCGACGTCGTGGCAACGCTGGCGGCGCTCGCGTCGTCCCAGGTGTCCAGGAAACCGGCCGACGCCGATCATCCGTACGGGCACGGCAAGGCGGAAGTTGTTGCCGCAGGCCTGGTGGCCGTCGTACTGGCCCTGGCCGCGTTGTGGATTGGATACCAGTCGATTGTCTCCTTTTTCGCTCCGCCCCATGATGCCAGCTGGCTGTCGCTCGCGGCCGCCGCCGTGTCCCTGGTGCTGAAACAGGCGCTCTACGTTTACACCATGCGCGTGGGCAAAGCCCAGCGGAGCAAAAGCGCCCAGGCCACCGCCTACGACCATCTGGCGGACGTATACGCATCCCTCGCGGCCGTGGTCGGGATCGGGCTGGCCTTGTGGGGCGACCGGGCCGGCGTCGCCTGGGCCTCCTACGCGGACCCCGCGGCCGGTCTGATCGTCACCCTGCTGGTGATCAGGCTGGCCTACAAGCTCGGACGGGAAGCCACCGATATCCTGATGGAAAAAACGGTGCCGCCCCACGTCATCGAACAATACGGCCGGGTCATCTCCGAACTGGACGACATCCGTCGCATCGACCGCATCCGGGCACGGGAGCACGGGCAATACATCATCGTCGACGTCCGCGTCGGCATCCCCAGCCACTACACCATTCAGCGGGGACACGACATCAGCCGGCAAATCAAAAAGCGGATCATGGACCATGATCCGCATGTGGGTGAAGTATTGGTGCACCTGAACCCGTGGGAAGACGACGGGGACAAAGGCTGAACCGGATTTACTCCGCCTCTCCCAGATCGGGAAGCCGCTGCGCATACAGATTGGACAGCCTGAGCAGATTCAGCGCGCGGTGGAATTCGTCCTCCGTCGCCTTCGCCTCTCCGGAGCCGCCCCTGCCCAGCGGCATGTGGACGCCGTCGTCAAACCGGCTGCCCGGCACGAACAGGACCCGATCGTTCAGGAACGACCCGGACGGCAAGAAATGCCGCTGCGGCAGCAGATTGTATCCGGATCCGTTCAGGAGGTCCTGACCGAAGTGCAGTTGCCCCTCGAGGGACAGGCCGAGCAGGTTGGCGATGGTCGGAAGCAGATCCACCTGCCCGCCGACCCGGGCGAATTCGGCCGGATAAGTGGCGCCGGGCGCCGCGATGATGAGGGGCACGTTGAGCATGTCCCGGTAGTCGTACGGGCGGCCGATCATTGTTTCCAACAGCTCCCTTTCCCCCTCGTGCAGGGAGGACTTGGGCAGACCGATGTGGTCGCCGTAGACGACGATCAGGCTGTTGTCCCACAGGCCCCGCCATTTCAGTTCCGCCAAAAACAGCCCCAAGGCGTAATCGGCGTAGTTCTGCGCCAGGATGTAATGGCCCACCATCGTGTCCCGCAGCTTATCCGGCACCGTGATCCGGTGCTTCTCCTCCGGAATGGTGAACGGATGGTGCGCCGTCATGGAAACCACCTGGGCGTAAAAAGGCCGCCCCGATCGCCCCATGCGTTCCAGCACTTCGGCGGTTTTGGCGTAAAGTACCTCGTCGGACGCGCCGAAGAATATCTTGTCCTCTTCCCCGAAGAATTTCTTGTCGTAATACCGGTCGAATCCGAGCGCCTCGTACAATTCGCCCCGGTTCCAGAATTCCACCACGTTGGTATGGAACGTCGCCGTGTCGTAGCCCGCTTCCGACAGGAGCCGGGGCAGACCGGGCAGCCGCTTGCGCGCATAGGCGTCGGCGGCCGCCGCGTCCAGCGGGATGTACAGGGATGTGTTCACGACAAACTCGGCGTCCGACGTGCTGCCCTGCCCCACCTGCTGATAGAAGCGGGGGAAATAGAAATGATCCCTGGCCAGCCGGTTCAGGACGGGCGTGATTTCCTGGCCGTTCAGCTCCAGGCCGACCAGGAAGGTTTGCAACGACTCCAGCTGAATGACGATCAGGTTGCGGCCTTCCGCCAGACCGCGGTAACGCGGAACGACCGGTTCCGTCCAACCCTTCAACGCGTCTACGGCTTCCTGCGTCAGCTCCGCTTCGTCCTGCGGCCCTGCTTCCGCGATGACGGGCGCATCCGCAAACAACGTGTAGGCTTCATAATTCAAAATGCCCATTTCTTCCGCCTTCACGAGCTCGTTCATGCTGGCCCGGTTGGGCAAAATGTTCATCAGGCACAGCCCGACCGAAACCGCGAACACCACGGCGATCGCCCTCGTGCTCGTCCGGCGCGCGGCAGGCTGGAACCAGTCCAGCTTTCCCCTGCGCAGCAGAAGCAGCGCCACCATCACCACGGTGTCGGCGAAAACGAGCACGTATTCCGGATTCAGCAGGGAAAATACGCTGTTGCTCACCGCCGTCACCTGATTGACCTGGTCCAAAGAGCGGTAGGTGGCAATGGTGCCGTAATATTTGTAGTACACCGCGACACTGAAGAAAATTCCCGTAAGAAGCAGATTGCCCAGCAGATACCAGAGCATCTTCCGTTTGCCGGCGAACCATTCGATGAGGCAAAACACCGCCAGCACAAACGGCAGCTCCTTCAGCACGACCCCCCAGGGCGGCACCCGGTCAAAGATGACAATCCAGGCGAACCAGCCCTTAAACAGGAGAAGTACGGAAAAAAACAGCATCGCGCGGATGCTGGCCAATCTGCCGGACAGTCTCCCCGCAACGCCCATGGCGTCTTCTCCTCCAACCCCAATTCGGCGTTTCTTGCCGGTTATTATATATTCGGTTTGGTCTCTCTCTTTTCGATAGATTACCATACAGACACGGGAGCCGAAAGAGGCTTCCGATGGAAGTTCTTGTCTAGATCTTCAGGCGAAGCCGGACAAGCTGGCGGACGACCCAGGCGCTGATCCCCGTGCCGAGCGCAAGCCCGATGTAATAGGTGATGACCGTGGACGCGTTGAAAAAGGCGTAAACGAACGTTCCCCCCGCCAAAGCGCTGCAAAAGACGAAACCGACCTGAAGAATGCGCTCCCACAGCGGGAACACCACCAGTTTGCCGCTGTTTTCCGCGCGGGTGCGCCGGTAGGCGGCCATGGCGCCGAAGGTTGCCGCCACGAAGCATACCGCCATGAAGATCCACGGGAACGGCCCGCCGCCGAGGATCTCCGGATAGTCGTAGCGGACGGGAAACAGCAGGATGTAGTCGGCATCGGGCAAAATACTGATGGCTTCGTCGGAGTGAATCGCGATCCCCGCCCGAACCAAAAGCGCGATCAGGAACGGCAGGACGGGCGCCAGGGCGGCAAACACCGCCTGCGACGCAAGACTCCCGCTGATCGTGCCGACAAACAGGAACATGGCGTACATGGCGGCCAGGGAAAGCCAGGCGAAGCAGAACTGGTCCAGATGATACCACAGGCGAAAATGCTCCGCGATCGGCGAACCCAGCACGACGGCCATGTCCAACGCGGTGTTCAGCACCAGGGAACCGGTGAGCAGGGCGATGCCGAAAAGCCATTTGGTCCAATAGATGCGCATCCGTGTGCAAGGAAGGGAAAACAGGAATTCCTGCCCGCCGTTTCGGCGTTCCATCCCGATCTGCACGAGGGCCAGCACAAAGAGCAGGAGCAGGAGCCCGATCCGGGCCATCAGCTCCATCTCGCCGTTCTCGTAAGCGTCCAAATAGATGTGGATTCTGTCCAGACGGAACTGGATTTGTTCCGGTCGGTCCAGGTACCAGTCCTTCAGCCGGTTGCCGCCCAGCGCAAGAAAATGGGCAATCGGCATGAGCCAGACGATCCATTTGGCCTGGTCGTATTCCCTTTTCCAAAGCGCCTTATCGATCTTCATCGCTTCGACCTCCAAGCTTCCACACGAACAAGTCCTCAAGCCCGAGCGGCAGCTCTTCCAGCACCAGCGGCTTCATGCGCTTCAGTTCCTCCAGCTTCGCGCCGCCGTCTTCGCGGTTGACCAGCAGCGTATATACCCGGCCGACGTGTTCCAGCACCATGACCTGCGGGCTGGCCAGCCACGCGGCGGGCGGTTCCCCGTCAAACACGACCTGGAGCTTGACCGCCTCGCCCCGCGAGGGGTCTTCGATCTCATGGGTCTCCACCTCACCCTGCCGGATCAGCAGAATCATGTCGGAGAGCCGTTCCAGGTCTCCCATGGCATGGGAGGCGATGAGCAGCGTCATCCCTTCCGACACGGCCTCCACCAGCAGGGACAGCACCTGCTGCTTGGCGATGGGGTCGATGCCGTTCGTAGGCTCGTCGAGCAGCACGTAGGAGGCTCGTGTGGCAATGCCCAGCGTAATGCTGGCCAGCATCTTCATGCCGCGGGACAGCTGGCGGATTTTCCGGTTGGCCGGCAGACCGAACCGGCGGGTCATTTCGTCGAACGCCGCCCGGTCAAACCGCGGATAGACGAGGGCGTACAGCCGCGCGCATTCTTCGGCGGTATAGCCGTACAGCGCCTCCGGATTGTCCGGCAGAAGCACGATTTCCCGCTTGATCTCCGGCTTGCGGTATACCGATTCGCCGTCCAAAAGCACATCGCCCGTGTCCGGATCGAAAACGCCGGACATCGTCTTGAGCAGCGTCGTCTTGCCTGCCCCGTTGCGGCCGATGAGGCCGGCCACCATCCCCCGGCGCAGTTCGAACGACACATCCCTCAGCACCGGCTGGCGATCAATCGACTTGTGAAGATGGCGAACCGCCAGCATCTCCATCCCTCCAATACCGTCCGATTTCCTCTTCCACCCATGCCGTCACCTGCTCGCGGGTCACCCCCAGATGATGCGCCTCCACCATCAGCCGGCCCAAATCCGCCCGGAGCCGGGCCAACCGTTCCTGCAGCATGCCGGGGGAAGACGCCCGTTCAGCTACAAACACGCCTTTGCCCCGTACGGAAACGATGACGCCCTGGCGCTCCAGTTCCTGGTATGCCTTGGCCACCGTGTTGGGGTTGACGAGCAGCCGGGCGGCCAGTTCGCGGACCGAGGGCATTTTCTCGTCCGGCTGCAGCACGCCCCTGGAGATGAGCTCCTTGATTCGGTGTACAATCTGTTCGTAAATCGGCATCATGCTTTTTTCGTCTATGCGGATCATGGCATTTCGCATGCCTCCTCTCACTCCGCCAGGGTGCCGGAATGGCGGGCGTCCGGCCGCATCGGGAACGGGAGCCGGTTCCATCCGGTACGCGTTTCTCCCGCTCCGCCCGTGCCCGGCTGTAGTGCCGGCGGTCGGCACTTGTATTTACTGTATTACTACACCTAGTACACATTATACAGATGACGGGTCATCTGGCAAGAGGGGTTGAAAAAAAGCGCCGACCACGCGTTCCGCAGGACGCGCCCGAACCCGGCAGAGGCGGTCGCCCGCATACGGAACGGACATCCGCTCAAAATCCCGGCGCGCATACAGCGCGGTTTGGCGGTTCTGCCTGTTGCGGTCACGGGATGGGAGATGGGCGACGGAACCGTTCGCCGCAACGACAAAAAAAAATTATAGTCGAAAAATCGACTTCGGACTCTGCCGCATGGAGCGATATGAAAGATTTTAGTCAAAAAATCGACTCCAACGCCGGCTTCGACGAGTCCGGAGCCTCAATATAGTTGAAAAATTGACTATAAAGGCACATTTCAGGGGTTTGGACCATCGTCATAGTCGAAAAATCGACTAAACCTTTCAGCCGCAGCTTTTTTACCGCATGAGCCCAATCTCCCAAAGCACTGATCCTCGCCCGTTATGACTATCATTCCGCTTTGCCACCCGCCGGAAGGCTAAAGAATGGCCTTTGCTTCCAAAAAAGAGCTTGCCTGGTAACGACAAATACATAATAATGGCAGTTACAGCGACGGGACCTTCCGTCCGGACGGGCTGGTCACGCGGGAAAAGGCGATGGCGATGCTCGCCATTGCGAAGATGCTGGGCGGCTTCAGGGTGGAAGGCGACGGAAACGCGCTGGCGGCCTTTGCCGACCGCGAAGCCGTTTCGGCATGGGCCGTACCGGCGGTGGAAGCAAGCGTAAGCGCCGGTCTGGTGAACGGGCGCTCGGCGGATCGCCTGGAGCCGCAGGGGTACGTCACGCGGGCGGAAGCGGCCGTCATGATCCACCGGTTCCTGCGGAATTTCGATCTGATTTGAGTACGGAAGCATCACCGGCGTTTCTCAAGATGAAAGCCATGCATTCCCCTTGCCAACTCCGTTCCCGCCGGGGGATGATCATGGCTCCATTTTTTTCGGCAAATTTTTAGCGCGAATGAACCGCCGCCGTCCCTCCCATCCTAATTGGAGGGGGTGAATGCGATGGCCAAGGACGTGCTGTGCGAAGTCAATTCCTGCAAATATTGGGCCAACGGCAACAAATGCGCCGCTTCCTCCATCTACGTGGTCAGCCGGAAAGAACAGGCGCGGCGCTCGGAAGAAACCGACTGCAAGACGTTCGAACCGAAAGTCTGAATCTTCGCCGATAAAGGCGCAAAGCGTGCGATTTGACGAAAAAAGCGGACCGGACAGGTCCGCTTCCTCTTTGCGGGGCCGTCCGCTGCCGGACTCAGTATGCCCCGTGTTGAGAAAAATTATCAACAACCCCTTCAGACGCCGCGAATCAAATACAGCCGGCACGATTCTTCCCAGATCTCGCCGGCCTCGAGCCCGAACAGGCCGATTTCCTCCGCCGGCATATCCACGTTGGGCGCGTTGATCAGGTTCGTCTGCGGTTCCGGGCAGAAGAAGCCGCTGGCGGCATCCTTGTTCCAGAGCATCCACTGGCGGAACGAGGTGCCCACATCGTAGACCAGCGTCAGCCCGCGGCGCATGTCGCGCAGCTCCATGCGGTTGCGGCCCTGTTGCGGCACCGCCGTATAATGGTGGTCAAGCGGCGCGAAATACGGAGACCCCGTCCCGTCCCGGAATTTCTCCTCATCCGGCGAAAGCGGCAGTTTGCGGCCGGTGGGCAGCAGACGGTCGGTCAGCTCCCACCGCTCGCCGATGGTCAGCTTGATCCGCATGTCCCCGGGCGTGCTGCCCGGCGCGAAGGGCGCGTTGATGGCGGTGTGGAACGCAAGCAACAGGGGCATCCGGCGGTCGCCGTCGTTGCGCACAAGCACATGGTGGAGCAGGCCGTTTTTGCTCAGCGAATAGCGCAGCCAGACAGTGAATCGGAACGGAAAATGCCGGTAAACCGGGTGGGATTCGTCCACGGTCACGGACAGCACCGCCCAGCTCTCGCAGGAGTCCGCCCCGTAGCCGTCCGTTTCCCACGGAATATTGTGGAGGAACCCGTGCAGACGGTTGTTCCGCTCCGTTTCGTTGACCGGCATCCGGTAAACCTCGCCGTCCCACCTTAGCAGCCCGTCCTCATAACGGTTCGGCGGCAACAGAATCGGAATGCCGTACACGGACGGATTCCCGCGGAACTCGTCCATTTCCTCCGGCGCCGGTTCGCGCAAAAAACGGAAATTGCTTTCCCTGTCGCGGAACGCGATCAGGTTGGCGCCCCGTTCGGGCAACACCGCCGCCTCATATCGTCCGAACCGCAGCCAAATCGCCTGTTCACCCTGGTAAATGCCCTTGATCGCCTTGGCTTCCATCCCATCCTCACCTTCCAACCCGTCATCGCCTTCAAATGACATTACAATTACCGTTCAGCCATATTCTCGCTACCGTCTAGCATAGCACGGACAGGCAGGCAAAAAAAGCCCGCAAAGCCATTTGATTGTCGTTCGCCTTCCCTACCCGCGTGCCGCCCGCCCGAATGGACCGGTATGTTCGGGCAGCGCGGCCTCGCGGATGCGGGCCGCAGGCTACGCCCACGGAGCCGGCGTGTCCGGACAGCGCAGCCTCGCGGATGCATACCGCAAGCTACGCCCCCGTAACCGGCGAGGCCGGCGCATCTTGCCGGAAATCACCGCCGCCCGGCGAACCCGCCCGCCTGGACGGCCACCAGTTGACTTCCCCGAACAGCCTCACCATCACGGGGATGAACAGCGGCAGCATGATCAGCGCGTACATCATGAGGCCGAAGATCACGATGGCGGCGATGTGCAACAGCGTCTGCACGCCAGACGGCATCATGGCCGCGAACGTGCCGCCCAGAATCACCGCCGCGGACATGATGACCGTGCCCGTATGCCGCATGGCCTTCAGGATAGCCTCGGCCGGCGGCAAATGGCGGTATTCCCGGAAGCGGTCCATCAGGAAAATGCTGTAGTCGACGCCGAGGGCGATCAGCATGACGAAGGAGAAAAACGGCACCGACCAGTTCAGCCCGGAATGGCCGATCAGCCGGACGAACAGCGCCTCGGCGAACGCCAACGACGTGAAATAGGTGATGAACAGCGAGACCAGCAGATACACCGGGATGACCACTGACCGGAACAGCACGAGCAGAATGAGCCCTATGCCGATCAGCATGACCGTGACGGTGCGCCGGTAGTCCTCCGCGGAAATGGTCTGCAGATCGTGGTAAATGCCCGTCACGCCGCCCACCGCGACTTCCGCGTCCGCGAAAGGCGTATCTTTGGCGGCGCGCTGCACCGCCGCGACCAGGTCGTCGACCCGGTTCAGCGTCTCCATGTCGTAGGGATTGCCGGCGAACACCACGTCCAGGGTGGCGATCTTCCGGTCGCTGGACAAATACTGATCCATCGCCTGCCGGAACTCGTCGTTTTCCAGCGCTTCCTCCGGCACGAACCAGCCGGCAAGCTGCGCGTCGGGCGCCCCGGACAACCCGTCCAGATATCCTTGCGCGGCGGCGAGGCCTTCCTTCAGCTGGGTCAGGCCGTCGGCGCTTTGTCGCAATCCATCCGTGAGCTGGTCCAGCTGCCCGGTCATTTGGGCGATGCCGTCGGCCAGTTCCCGCTGGCCCGCGCCAATCTGCCGCGCTCCCGAAGCCAGCTCCGGCAGGCCGGCCGCCAGCCGCCCCTGGCCTTCCGCCGCCTGCTCGATGCCGTTCTTGAGCTCGGCCAGACCGGCCGCCAATTGCCCGAGACCCGCGGCCAGTTCTGTGTGGCTTTGGCTGGCCTGGGCCAATCCGTCGTTGGCCTGTTTCAGCCCGGCCGTCACGCCGTCAAGCTGGGCCTGCAGCGTCTTCAGGCCGCCTTCCAGCCCGGCCGCGCCTTCCCGGAGAGCGGCCGCCGCGCCCTGCGCCCGCAGGAAATCCGGATCGCTTTGCAGCTCCGGATATTTGAGGGCAAGGCCCCCAAGGCCCCGTTCCAGCTCGGCGATCCCGCCCGCAAGTTCCCCCATCTTTTGCGCGATTTGGGCGTAAGCGCCGGACAGCTGCCCGAGACCGTCCTCCATTTTCCGATAGTTCTCCGCCAATTGTCCGCTCGCTTCGGCCAATTGGGCGGCACCGTCACGGGCCTGGGCGAGCCCGGCGTGGAGCTCAGCCGCGCCGGCGGAGCCTTCCCGCAGTCCCTGTTCCAGCCGGCGCAGGGCGTCGCCGACCTGGGCAATGCCCTTCTCCAGCTCTTCCGTCCCTTCCGCCAGCTTACGCGCGCCATCCACCGCTTCCGCCAGCTGCGGCGCGTTCGCCTCGATTTCCTGGCCGGCCTGGGAAAGCCCATCCGCGATCTTGCCGAGGCCTTCTTCTCCCTGGCCGAGACCGTCGCCCAGCATTTCCGCCTGGCGAGTCACCCGGAATTCGTCCAAAGCCTCGCCTATGGGCCGGGTGGGACCGCGCACCGAATTGACGCCTTCCACTTCCGTCAGTTCCCGCGCCGCCCGCTCCAGAAACGCGAGCCCTTCCGCGGTGTCCATCGGCGCTTCGGTGCGGATCGCCACCGTCGCGGGCAGCGATTCGCCCGGCCCGAAGCTTTCGGCAATCAGGTTGAACGCCCGGACGGAATTGTAATGGTCCCCGATTTCCTCCAGGGAGTTATAGGTGGGGGTGGCGCGGTAGGCCAAAAGCAAGGGAACCGCAATCAGCGCGACAATCAGCAAAGCCCCCAGCGGGCGGCGCAGCGAGAATCGGCCCACCGCATCCCAAAGCCGGCTTTCCGCGTGTTCCAGCGAACCCTTGAACGGCCAGAACACCGCCTTCCCCAGCGTCGCCAAGAAGAACGGAACCAGGGTGAAAATGGCCGCCAGCAGCATGACGATCCCGACGGCCACCGCCACGGCCGACTGGTACAGGCCGAACTGCGACAGGCCGATGGCGGCGAAGCCGATGAACACCGCCAGCCCCGCGACGAACACCGTCTTGCCCGCCGTGCGATAGGTGGCCACCACCGCTTCCGCCCGGTTGCCGCTGCGGCCAAGCTCTTCCCGGAAGCGGCTGATGATCAGGATGCAATAGTCGGTGCCGATGCCGAACAGCACGGCGACGAGGAACGTCTGCGTGAACGTGGAAAGCGGAAAGTCGGCGTGTTCCGCGAGAAACGCCACCACCGCCTGCGAAGCCAGGTACGCGACGCCGACGGTGATCAGCGGCACCAGCGGGGCCACCGCCGAGCGGAATACCGCCAGCAGAATGATCAGGATAAAGACGATGGTAATGCCTTCCGTCCGCCTTGTCCCCGTCTCCGCGCTCTCAATGACGTCCAGGTCGATCAGCCAGCCGCCGGTGTAATAGTGCTCCACCCCGACCCCGTCCAGGGCGGCGTACAGGCCGTCGCGCACGTCCATGAGTTCGCGGTCTCCCGGATCGACGGTGACGATGGCCAGCACCGTCTTTCCGTCTTCGGAAGTCAATAGATCGGCCATTTCAGGCTGGTCGAAAGGAGACACCACCGAGGTGACGCCGGTTTCCTCGCTGTCCCGGAGCGCTTCCACGCCCCGCCGCACCTCGTCCAAATCCCCGGACGACAGCCCCTCTCCGCGGTGGAACACCAGCACGGAGGTCAATCCGCCTTCTTCGCCGTGGCTTTCCTTGAGTTCGTCCATGAGCTCTTGCGCCCTGATCGACGGATAGCCCTCGGGAAGGCGGATATCTCCCTTATCCCGCACGAGTTGCGTCAAATTGGGCGCCGTCAAAAGCAGCGCCGCCAGCACGGCGATCCACGCCGCAAGCACCAGCCAACGAAATTTCACAATGCCTTTCACGGTTTCTCTCTCCCCTGTTTTCCAAGCGTGGTTCTTTTCCGGCCTCTTTCGACTCCCTCATCTGTTTCTTTGCAGACCGGATCGTCTTCGGTTTCCTCGGCTTTTTCCAGCAGGCGGGCCAGCTTCTCGAAGGTGCCGATGAACGTGGACACCTCTTCCGTTGTAAAGTGGCTCAAATACCGCGACAGCACCTGTTGAATCCTGCCGGACAGCGTTTCGCAGAGCTGCTCGCCCTTTTGGGTCAGCGAAAGGAAGATGACGCGGCGGTCATTGCGGTCCGGCGTCCGGCGGATGAGCCCTTTTTCCGCCAGGCGGTCGGCGATGGCGGTGATGGCGCTTTTTCCCACGCAGTAAATCTCGGACAGCTCCGTCGCCGTGCACATGCGGCGCCGGTTGATGTGGCGGATGATGTTGTATTGATCAAGGGTGAGATCTCCGGCGATGGTGTCGCGCAATAGCGCCGCCATCCGGCGTGTTACCACGAGCGTCGCCCTTTCGTATCGGTCGATCAGCGATCCCAGTTGTTCCTCCCTGACGGCATCCACGGCGCAGGTCCCTCCCCTCGGCCTGAAACTCCCGCCAATCGCGGCACGTCCTCCCGCGGCGGGACAAATGGTTCAACACAAGAACTATTTTACTCATGAACTATATCGCAACACAAGACGAAAAAAAAGTAAGCACGCCCACACCCTTGCCCGAATCGCCGACGTTTGGAACAATAAAGGGAAGAACACCGGCCGGGCGGCCGAAACCGGGGGACAGGGACATGAACTGGTTCAGGTCCATTGCCGAGGAGAAAATCAAGGAAGCCATTGAGCGCGGCGAGTTCGACAACCTTTCCGGGTTCGGCAAGCCGCTGCCTCCGGACGACGCGGAAGGCGTGCCGGAAGAGCTGCGGCTGGCGTTCAAGGTGCTGAAAAACGCCGGAATGCTGCCGGAGGAAATGCAGCTGCGCAAGGAAATGCTCACCCTGGAGGATCTGATCCGCTGCGCCCGCGACGAAGGGGAGCGAAAGCAGCTGCAGACCGAGCTGACGCTGAAACGCCTCCGTTACCGGACGCTCATGGAGCAGCGAGGCTGGCAGGACCTGTCCGTTTTTGCGGACTACGAAGCGAAAATGGAACGGAAGCTGACGGAGGACGATCCCGGCTCCGATCACTGATCCGTATCCGATCCCGGTTCCGGTCCCGGCGGCGGAAGCCGAAACGACTGATCCTTCCAGATTTTTCGGGTTGAGCCAGATGCGGGCGTTCCCCTATAATCGTGAACCGAAGAAGGGGGACGATGATCGATGAAGATGAAAGGGCTTTTTTTCACCTTCCTCATCGCCATCCTGACACTTGGCATCTTTCTTCCCGCCGCGACAACGGCGGAAGCCGCCGCGGCGCCGGTCCTGAAAACCGGCAGCACGGGCGGCGACGTGTGGGATGTGCAATACCGTCTGCAAGCGCTGGGGCTTTTCACGGACACCATGGACGGCGTCTACGGCTCGAGAACGGCGGAAGCGGTGCGAAAATTCCAGACCCGTTACGGCCTTGCCGCCGACGGGATCGTCGGCCCTTTCACGTGGCGCGCCCTGCGCAAATACACGGTTAACCTGAAGGAAATGGAACTGTTGGCCCGGGTCGTTTACAGTGAAGCCCGCGGCGAACCTTACACGGGCCAGGTGGCGGTGGCTGCCGTCGTGATGAACCGGCTGAAATCGGACCACTTTCCCGACACCCTGAGCGGTGTCATCTTCCAGCGCGGAGCCTTCACCGCGGTGGACGACGGCCAGTTCTGGCTGACGCCGAACGACTCCGCTTACAAGGCGGCGAAGGAAGCGGTGCGAGGCTGGGACCCGACCAACGGAGCGCTGTTTTATTACAATCCGAAAACCGCCGTCAACAAATGGATTCGTTCCCGCCCGATCCTCGTGAAGATCGGCAACCACGTGTTCACCTCATGATCGGACCGGGCAAAAGTTCGTCCAGCCTGGCGAACGTATACCCCCTCCGACGAGCCTCGTCGATAATCCTCCCCATCGCTTCCGCGTTGTCCCGCGACACGGAATGCAGCAGGATGATGGCGCCGGGGTGCAGCTGTTCCGTCACCTGACGGAAGGCGTAATCCGCGCCCCGCTGCCGGTTCGTCTCCCAATCCTTGTAGGCGACGGACCAAAAAACGTTGACATACCCCAACTTCCGGCTGACGGCCAGCGTCCGCTCGCTGAAAATGCCCCGCGGCGGCCGCAAAAACACCATCTTGCGCTGTCCCGTCAGCCGGGCGACTTCCTTTTCCACCTGCTCCAGCTCCGCGCGGATCCGCTCTTCGCCGAGTGTCGTCATGTCCGGATGGGACCAGGAATGGTTGCCGATCAGATGACCTTCCGCCGCCATCCGGCGAAGCAGATCGGGCTGCGTCCGGACGTAGTGTCCCGTGACGAAGAACACCGCCGGAACCCCGCGTTCCTTGAGCACATCCAGGATTTTCTCGGTATATCCGTTTTCGTATCCGTTGTCGAAAGTCAGATAAATCGTCTTGTGGGCCGGGTCGCCCCTGTAGATGGCGCCGTAGCGGTCCAGCAGATCGGCGAATCCTTCCCCCTCGATCGAGGCCGGCATACCGTCCCGGCTTTTTTTGAATCCAAAGTGGTAAACGCGTTCCCCCTGGACGGGAGCGCTTTTTTCGTTCCATCCGGCCGGAACCGCCGCGGCGAGGGAGACGATGAGCAGCGCGTGCAGCAGCACGGCGGGTTTCATGAAATGGCACCTCCATGCGGTCTCGTATTGCGAATCAGATGTAATATGCCCAGAAAACCACGGATTTTTTCGAACGATTCCGGGATGGCTGTAATTTGGATCACAGTCCGCCGCCGCCCTGCCGATATAAAAAAGTAATAGGACCATCATCATAGGACCGAGTGAAAGGAATGGAACCGGGATGAAACGGAGCATTGTCCTTAAAATTACGCTGGGGTTGCTCGTCGTCTCGACTACCACTTATGGGACCAGCGCCCTGTTCATTTTCGTCCTGGGCAGATTTCTGCCCAACGTGCCGCAATCGGTCATCATCGCCGTAACGCTGCTTTTGGGGATTTTTTGGACCACGTTTCTCGGCTACCTCGCCTCCCTGTACATCGTCCGTCCCCTGCGGGAACTGACGAGGGTGACGGATGAAGCCGCTTCCGGCAACCTGCAGGTGGAGGTTCGCGTGCCGAAAACCGGCGACGAACTGCAGGTGCTGGCGCAGTCCGTCCGGACCATGGTGGGCAACCTGCAATCCATGATTTCCGAAATCGCCGCCAGCGTCACCACCACCCACACGCAGACCAGCTCCCTCAGCGGCGCGGTCTCCCAGGCGTCGTCGCAGCTGGAGCGGATCACCGAAAACATCGCGGAAATCGCCAGGGGTGCAACCGACCAATCGCGGTTCATCTCGTCCACCCTGGACCAGTTCGGCAACCTGGTCCAGGAAACAAAGGATGTGGAAGTCCAGGCCGGCCAGACGCGGCAGCTGTCCTCCGAGATGACCGGAACCGTCGACCGCAGCATGGAAAGCGTCTACACGCTCCTGCACAACCTGAACGAAATCGGCGAATTGCACCACAGCGTCATGGAACAGGTGGAGCTGCTCTCGCAAAAAGCGGAGGAAATCGGCAACATCACGCAGCTGGTGGTGGAAATTTCCGCGCAGACCCACCTCCTGTCCCTGAACGCGGCCATCGAAGCGGCCCGCTCCGGCGAGGAAGGGAAGGGCTTCGCCGTCGTGGCGGACGAAGTGCGCAAGCTGGCCGACCAGAGCGAACAGGCGGCGAAGGAGATCCGGCAGGCCATCGGGGAAGTCCAGAAAAACATCCGGGCGGTGGTCGAAGGCAACCGGAAGCAGGCCGAAATCGTGGAGGAAGAACTGGATCAGGGGCAAATGGTGCGGCAGTCGCTGGAGGAACTGCGCTCCTCCGTGCTGGAAGTGGGAAGCGCGGTGGAGCGGATTTCGGGCGTGGTGATCGAGAAGCTCCGCGGCCTCGACCACATTTACGATCTCGCGCGCCAGATCGGCGGCATCGCCGAAGCCACCAGCGGGCGGACGGAAGAAATCTCGGACACCATCCAGCAGCAGCTGTCGTATATGGAAGAGATCGCCGCGTCGTTCGAGACGCTGGAATCCCACGCCAGCCGCCTGCAGGGGCAAACCCAACGGTTCCGCGTGTGAAGGTCCGGACCCTCGTCAAATGCGAAAGCCGGCCGCCGCGTCATGCGGCAGCCGGCTTTTTGGCCGGCTCCACCCGTGTCAGCCCTTGGGCTGGTACACGTCGTGGTCCACGTAGCGTTCGCCGTTCAGCTCGCTGATGACGTTGATCGCCACCTTTGCTCCGTCGCCGGCCGTGATGATCGTGTGCACGCTCACGCCCGCGCAGGTCCCCGCCGCCCAGATGCCGTCGATGTTCGTCCGCCCGTCGGCGTCCACGTCCAGTACGGTCTTGATGCGCGGCTCCGTGCCGGGCTTTGTCCGCACGCCGATCTTTTCCGCGAGGTCCACGGAAAATCCGGTGGCCAGAATGACCCGTTTCGCCTCGTAGGTGCCGCCCTTCTCCGTCTTGATCACGAATTTGCCGCCGTCTTTGGCCACGTCCGTAACCTCGTCTTCCACCACTTCGGCGCCAAACTTCCTGGCCTGCTTCTTGCCGGTCTCCACCATGTCCGGACCCGCGATTTCCATCACCCCGTAGTGATTTTCAATCCAGGCCCGCTTGGTCAACCCCTTGTCGCTGTCAACGACCAGCGTTTTTTTGCCCGCCTTGGCGGCGAACAGTGCCGCGCTGGCCCCGGCCGGGCCCGCGCCGACAATGGCGATGTCGTACATGGGTTTCCCTCCAGTCAAACATGGGACCGCGCGGTGCGCGGCCTATAAATAATATATTAACTACATTTTATCGTCCCAAGACGGACCCGCGCAACCACCGCAGAAGCGGCCGCGCTCTTCGGAGAAAGCCTGCGGAAAGATGTTTGAAGCCGCATTTTCGCTTTCCCGGGACAACATGGTAAAATAGGGCTGTTTACGAAAATCACTTGATCATCTTCCATTGGAGGAATTCGGATGGCGGATTTTGCGACCAAACTGGAGCGATACGCGGCGCTCGCCGTCGAGGTCGGCGTCAACGTCCAGCCCGGCCAGACGCTGGTGATCACCGCCTCCCTCGACGCGGCCCCGTTTGTGCGGCAGGCGGTCCGCAAGGCGTACGCGGCCGGCGCCCGCATGGTGCATGTGGACTGGATCGACGACGAAGTGACGCGCATCCGGTACGATATGGCTCCGGCCGATTCGTTCAAGGAGTATCCGATGTGGCGCGCCAGGGGCTGGGAAGAGATGGCGGAAAACGGCGCGGCTTTCCTGTCCATCACGTCGTCGGATCCGGATCTCCTGAGCGGCGTCGACCCGCAGCGGATCGCCGACGCCCGGAAGGCGGCGGGGGCCGCGCTGCAAAACTACCGCAATTACATTTTGTCTGACAAGGTCAGCTGGTCAATCGTTGCCGTGCCGTCACCGGGATGGGCGATGAAAGTGTTTCCCGATCTGGACCCGGAAAAAGCGGTGGAAGCCCTCTGGGATGCCATCTTCGCCGCCACGCGAATGCTCGAGGACGATCCCGTGCGGGCCTGGCGGGAGCATCTGCGCCGACTCGAAGAGAGGGCGGCCATCCTCAACGACCGGAAATACCGCCTGCTTCGCTTCCGCGGTCCCGGCACCGACCTCACCGTGGAGCTGCCGCCCGAACATCTGTGGGTAAGCGGCGGCAGCGTAAACGAGAAGGGCGTCCCCTTCGTCGCCAACATGCCCACGGAGGAAGTGTTCACCGCGCCGCTCAAAGACGGGGTGAACGGCACCGTCCGCGCCACGAAGCCGCTCAGCTACGGCGGGACGCTCATCCGCGACTTTTCGTTTACGTTCCGGGACGGCAAAATCGTCGACATCCGGGCGGAACAGGGGCTGGAAACGCTGAAGAAACTCATTGCCACGGACGAAGGTTCGGCCAGCCTCGGCGAAGTGGCGCTGGTGCCCCACGGTTCGCCGATTTCACGCACCAACCTGGTGTTCTACAACACGCTGTTCGACGAGAACGCCTCCTGCCATCTGGCGATCGGCGCCGGTTACGCGTTCTGCCTGGAAGGCGGCAAGGACAAAAGCAGGGACGAGCTCGCGAACCTTGGGCTCAACAATAGCATTGTCCACGTCGACTTCATGATCGGTTCCGCGGAAACGGACATCGACGGGGTGCGGCCGGACGGAACCGTGGACGCGCTGTTCCGCGGCGGAGAATGGGCGTTCTGAGTGCCGGAAAATGAAACTCGGCATCCTGGACCACACCCATGTCTGTGAAGGCAGAACCGTCGCGGACACCTTGGCCGAAGCGACAGAGCTGGCGCGGGAAGCGGAGCGGCTGGGTTACTCGCGCTACTGGGTTTCCGAGCACCACGGCATGCCATCCCTCGCGTCGTCCAGCCCGGAAATCCTGATCGCCCACGTGGCCGCCGCCACGTCCCGCATCCGCGTCGGCGCCGGCGGCGTGATGCTGCCGCATTACAGCGCCTACAAGGTGGCGGAAAATTTCCGGCTGCTCGAAGCGCTGCACCCGAACCGGATCGACCTCGGCCTCGGGCGGGCGCCGGGCGGCATGCCCGTTGCCACGCGCGCGCTGCGGGAAGGCAAGCTCCGCGACGCGGATCCGTATCCGCGGCAGGTGGACGATCTGATCGGCTACCTGCATGAGTCGCTGCCGGAAGATCACCGCTACGCCGGGCTGCTCGCCAGCCCTTCCATCCCCACCGCGCCGGAGATCTGGCTGCTTGGCTCCAGCGACGAAAGCGCCCGGCTTGCCGGCGAGAAGGGCATCGCCTTTTCCTTTGCCCAATTTTTCGGCACGCCGGTGGGTCCGGAGGCGACGCGGCTGTACCGGGAATCGTTCCGCCCCTCGGCGCTGAACCGGGAGCCCCGGACGATGGTGGCGGTGCTGGCGATCTGCGCGGATACGGAAGAGGAAGCCCGGCGCCTGGCCGCCAGCCACGAGCTGTTCTTTTTGCGGGTGGAACACGGGTTTCCCCTGCCTTGGCTTCCTTCGGTGGAGACGGCCGAGAGTTTCCCCTACACGGCGTTTGACCTCGAGCTGCTCGCCGCCCGCCGGCCGCACCGCGCGGTCGGCACCCCCGCGCAGGTGCGCGAGCGGCTCGGGCACATCGCCCGCGAATACGGCGCCGACGAAATCATGGTCACCTGCCCGATCCACGACTTCGGCAAACGGCTCCGCTCCATCCGGCTGATCCGGGAAGCGCTGGACTGACGGCGCAGCATCCGGGAATCCGGCAAAGCCTCGGCGGAAACGACGCGCAACGCGACGGCCTTCCGGGTCGGACGGGCTTGCTGCAAAACCCACGGGAGAGGCGGGAAAAGAACATTGAAACCGAAAGTGTATGTGACGCGGACAGTTTCGCCGGAAGTGAGAGAGTACCTGCAGGAACATTGCGACTGCAAATTCGCGGAAAGCAACGATTGGCCGGGAAAGGAGCGCTTCTTCGCCAGCGTCGCCGACGCGGAGGGGCTGCTGACCGCCGGCAGTACTCCGATCCGGATCAGCGACGAACTGTTTGACCACGCACCCCGCTTGCGGATCGTCAGCAATATTGCCGTCGGATACGACAACTTCGACGTGGAAGCGATGAAACGGCGGGGCGTGATGGGAACGCATACGCCCGGTGTGCTCGATGACACGGTGGCCGACCTGGCCATGGCGCTCATCCTGGCGGCGGCGCGGCGGGTGGCGGAGCTGGACCGTCTGGTCCGCCGGGGCGGCTGGGTCAAAGGGATAGACAAAGAGCTGTTCGGCCTGGACGTCCACCACGCCACCCTCGGCATCATCGGCATGGGCCGGATCGGCGAAGCGGTGGCCAAGCGCGCCCGGCTGGGCTTCGACATGGAAGTGCTGTACTTCAACCGCTCGCGGAAACCCGAGGCGGAAGCCCGCTACGGCGCCGTTTACGCGTCGCTGGACGAACTGCTCGCCCGGTCGGATTTCGTGGTGATCCTGACGCCGCTTACCCCGGAGACAACGAAATTGATCGGCCGCGAGCAGCTCGCCCGCATGAAGCCGACCGCATTCCTCGTCAACGTCTCCCGCGGCCCCGTCGTCGACGAGGCGGCGCTCATCGAAGCCCTGCGCAGCGGCACGATCCGCGGCGCCGCCCTGGACGTGTACGAGAAAGAACCGGTGGATCCGGACAATCCGCTGCTTGCCATGGACAACGTCGTGCTCTTGCCGCACATCGGATCGGCCACCGCAAAGACGCGCCGCGACATGGCCATGCTGGCCGCGCGCAACCTCGTCGCGGGACTCAAGGGTGAAACGCCGCCGAATCTGGTGCCGGAACTGAAAGGCATGGTGCCGGGGCGCCTGATCTGAGCCGGGCCCCCCGGCTCTTTTTTTTGCATTCGGCGTCAGACGCCCAGCAGCCTGCGGATATGGGGTTCCATGGCTTCCGGCGTGGTGGCGGGGGCGAACCGGCGCACCACGCGTCCCTCCCGGTCGACCAGAAACTTGGTGAAATTCCACTTGATCGCGCCCGTCCCCAGCACACCGCGCGCCTCGCGTTTCAGGTGCCTGAAAAGCGGATGGGCGTCGGGACCGTTCACGTTGATGATGGAAAACAGCGGAAACGTCACTCCGTGATCCCGCCGGCATACCTGTTCGACACGGTCGCGTTCCCGAAATTCCTGGCGCATGAACTGCCGGCAGGGAAATCCCAGCACCGCAAAACCGAGGTCGCGGTATTTGCGGTACAGGGACTCCAGCCCGCCGAGCTGCTTCGCAAACCCGCATCCGGTCGCCGTGTTGACGATCAGGAGCACCTGCCCTTTCCAAGGTTCGAGCGTCCCGGCATTGCCCCGGATGTCCGTCACCTCGAATTCGTACACCGACATGGCCCGTTCCCTCCCCCGAATTTTCCTAATTCCTTTCTATAACATCGTTTTGCAATTCTCAACCCGTCCTATCGCTTGTAGAATAGAACTGCGAACAAGTCCGGACGCCGCATGTGCCCTTGAGTTGACCATAACCGGATTTGCCAGACGGCACGAATTTGGGGGTGGACGGGATGAAGGCCCGTTGTTGTTCAGAGATTGACGGTTCCAATGCCTGCGCCGCCCCGCGGCCGTCCGGAAGCGGTTCGAAACGGCGGCGTTTCCTGCTTGCGGCCGCCTTTCTTGCGGTGCTGCTGTTCGGATTGCCCGGCATGCCCGCCCCTTCCGACATCGCCCGCGCGGCGGTTTTCCCCGACGTGGAAGGACATTGGGCGGAAGAGACGGTGGCATGGGCGGTGTCGGAGGGGATCGTCACCGGGTACCCGGACGGCTTGTTCCGGCCCAACGAGCCGGTGTCGGAGCCGGAGTTCCTGGCGATGCTGATCCGGGCGTTTCCCGAGGCGGGAACCCCGGTCCGGTCCGACAATTCGCCCTGGTTCGCGGGATACTACGACATCGCGGCCGACCACGGTTGGACGGTCTTCGGCATTCTAGTCGCCGAATGGTATACCCGGGGACATGTGGCGCAGCTGATCGCGTCCACCCAGGGCCGGCAGCTGTCCGTCACGGACGCGGTGCAATATTTGCTGGACCGGGGCCTTTCCCGGGGCAAGACGTCTCCGACAGTGGAGGGTTACCGGCCGGACGAAACGCTGACCCGGGCGGAAGCGGCGCAGTTCATCCGGAATCTCGAAAACTACGGCCTGAGCCTCGAAGACGACCCCTCCGTTTCCGAAACGCCGCCTTTGGCGGAGGTGCGGGTCAGGGGGATTGCCATCGGCGACACGGAAGATTCCGTACGGATCAAACTGGGCCCGCCCTCCCGCGTTGACGTCAGCCATTATGGATTTTCCTGGCTGGTTTACAACGGCGATCCGGCCAATTACACCCTGATCGGCGTGCAGTCCGGACGCGTCGCGGGGCTGTACACGTCGGGCGGCGACTGGAGCGTCCGGGACGGAACCGTGCGGCCCGGCATGAACCGGTCCGGGGTGGAGCGCGCGCTGGGGCAGCCGGAAACCTACATCATGAAAGGAAACACGAGATTCAACATCCACCCGGACGATCTCGACATCAGCGGCCTTTACCGGCTGCAAGGCGTGTTTGTGAAATTTTACTATGACAATTTCCAGTCCGGGATCATCGCCGGAATCAAAATCGTGGACAGCGAAACGGAACTTGCGCTTCGAAGCTTCTACGGCCGGCCGGAAGACCGGTTGCGGGAGAGCTTTGAACGGGAATCCTTCGAGCTGGCCAACGCGGTGCGGGCGCAGCGCGGACTCGATCCGTTCGCGTGGAACGACCGGGTGGCCGCGGTGGCGCGCAAACACAGCGAGGATATGGCGGCAAGGGGCTATTTTGATCACGTCAACCCCGACGACGAATCGCCGGGAGACCGGCTGGACGAGGCCGGCCTGGACTGGCGGGGGTACGCGGAAAACATCGCCGCCGGCCAATCCGACGCCATCGACGCGCATCACGCCTGGATGAACTCGGAGGGGCACCGAAACAACCTGATGTCAAGTCTGAGGGAAATCGGCGTCGGTGTGTCTTTCGGCGGGGATTACAGCGTCTATTACACGCAGAACTTCTTCACGCCGCGAAATTGATTCTTGCTTCCGCATGGCAGCGGATCCGCCCGGCGTCATCTTGATCGCCGCTGAAACTCGCATCCTCGGCGCCAGACTTCCGGGACGCACACGCCTGGGCGAATCGGCATAGGATGGGTATGAACCCAGACGACAGGAGTGTCAGGACCATGCCGATTGTTCCGGGAACCCATGTGCTGTACACGATCCAACCCGGCGACACGCTGTATGAGATCGCCAACCGGACGGGAGCATCCCTGCCCGATCTCATACGGCAGAACGCGCTGTATCCCCCCATCACGGAATCCGACCTCATCTATCCCGGCTGGGCCGTGCTGATTCGCCTGCCGGGCATGACGGAGCACAGCGGCGTGCTCCACCAGGTGGCGCCCGGCGATACGCTCTTTCGCATCGCCGACCGCTATTCCGTGGGGACCGACATGCTGGCCGCGTTGAACCAACTGGAGCAGCCGGACATTCTCAGCGTCGGCCAGCTCATCTACGTCCCCGCCATTGTATATGAAACGGAAGAGGGAGACTCGCTGTATCGCATCTCCCGTCGCTTCGGCGTCTCTCTCTCCGAACTGATCCGGGCGAACCGGAACAGGCCGGGACTCTCCCCCGATCTGATCTTTCAGGGATACCGGCTGATCATCCCGCTTCCTTCCTCGACCAACATTGTGGTGTTCCAGCCGCTTCCCGGCTCGCGCATCGCGTCCGGACAGACGCTCTCGGGCGCGGCCCGCGCCTTCGAGGCGAACGTGCTGTACCAGGTGCGAGACGCCACGGGCCGCATCGTCGTCCGCGAACGCGCGGTGACGGCTTCGGAAGGGGCGCCCGCGTTCGGACGGTTTGAAGCCGTGCTGAATTTTGATCAACAGCCTGCCTCACAGACGGGGACGGTGCTGGTGTACACGCGCAGTCCCCGCGACGGCAGCATTCAGGATCTTGTCGAGGTGCCGGTGACGTTCTGACCCGGCAGCCAAGCTTTTTCCCTCCCGGGAGCTCCCGCCGTTCCAGGCGCCGGCGGGAGCTTCTTTTTCATGGCATCCATCGCCTGCCAAATCAATCCGAAGATCCGAATATCCAAATCCTGATCACCGGGACACAAACGGATTGCCCTTCTCCCAGAAACGCCACGGATATTCCCACGCCTCGCCGGCGTTGTCGATGCCGATGCGGGGTCCCGCCGCGATCTCGCGCACCGTCCTGCCTTCGGCGATGTAAAGCGGCGCTTCAAAAAGCGGCCTTCCGTAATCCTGAATGGTAATGCCCAGCGCCTTCGTCAGCTTCCCCGGTCCGCTTGTCAGATCCCGCTCCTTCTTCACGGGGCCGCGCCGCCCGTACATGAGTTCGATGCCGGCGCAGGGTTCTACCGAACGGATCAGGATGGCCTCGGGATCCCCCTTTTTTCCGCTCACCACGTTCATGAGGCAATGCGTATGCATCAGGTATGTATAGGCGTACCCCGGCGGACCGTACATGACTTCCGTCCGCGGCGTCCGGCGATACCCGTAGCTGTGCGCCGCGCGGTCGTGGGGGCCGATGTAGGCTTCCGTCTCCACGATCCACCCGGCGGCGAGGCCCGCTTCCGTTTCTTTTACCAGCACCATTCCCAGCAGCGCCCGCGCCAGCTCCAGCGTCGGTTGCTCAAAGAACGAAGCGTCCACAGGCCGAAACGGCGTCATTCCGACTTTCCCTCCATCTCCTTTATGGCATGGGCACAACCCGAAAACCAAATTCATCGGCAACAACGAAAAAATGCCTTTATTTTCCCATGAAACGGAGTTCCCGGAAAAAATAAAGGCATTATGTGCTATTCCGCGAGTCCGCCGAAAAAATATGGCACTGTTGCCGGGATTGGCCCCGATCAGCCATGCATGTTCTTCCGGCGTTTTCACCGACCGGCGCCGCCCCCAACCAGCTTCTCGCCGATGGCCAAAGCCTCGTCGTCAAACAGCACCAAATACACATCCATATCGCGGTCCTTGAGGAATTCCCGAATGGCGCCGATCGCCACCCGCACGGCTTCTTCCTTCGGATAACCGTAAATGCCCCCGGAAATCAGCGGGAAAGCGACGGACGCGCACCCGTGCTCCGCTGCCAGCTTCAGACTGTTCCGATAGCAGGAGCGAAGCAGCTCTTCCTCCCCATGTCGGCCGTCCCGGTAGACCGGACCCGCGGTGTGAATGACATATTTCGCCGGCAGCCTGAACCCCGGCGTGATCACCGCCTCGCCCGTGCGGATGGGCGCCAGCCTGTCGCAGACGGCCTGCATCTCCTCCGGACCGGCCGCCCGGAAAATGGCGCCGCACACTCCGCCGCCCATCTTCAGCTGCGTGTTCGCCGCGTTCACGATGGCATCCGCTTGCATTTGCGTGATGTCCTGCCGGATCAGGGTGAGAGGCAACGCCACCCCTCCCTCCGCTGATAAAGCTTGTCCTTCCGACCGCCGCCGGACTCCTCCCGGCCGACGCCGAGCTTCTTCCGGCTGCCGGGCTCCATCCGGCCGCCAGCCGGGCCATCCGGTCCCCCCGCTAATTTCCGCCCGGGTGGAACCGGTAGCCGACGCCGCGGACGGTGATGATGTACTGCGGCTTCGTCGGGTCCGCTTCGATTTTTTTGCGTAAATTGCTGATATGTACGATCAGCGTCCGCGTATCGCCCAGGCTGTGCTCGCCCCAGACGAGCTCGAACAGTTCCTCCACCTGGTAGACGCGGTTCGGATTCCGGGCCATGAGCGCCAGCAGATCAAATTCCTTGGCCGACAGAACGACCCGCTCGCCCCGGGCGATCACCGTCCGGCTGAGCAGATCGATGGTCAGATCGGGAAATTGCAACACATGGGAACCCCTGACGGCCGCGGCGGTTGGCTGCCGCCGGCGAAGCTGCACCTTGACCCGGGCCACCAGTTCGCGCGGCCGGAACGGCTTCGTAACATAATCGTCTCCGCCCGCCATGAGACCGATGATGATATCGGTTTCATCCTTTTTGCCGCTAAGGAACAGGATCGGTACGTCGGTAAACCGCCGCAATTCCCGGCAAATTTCGACACCGTCATATCCCGGCAGCATGACATCGAGAATGATCAGATCGGGACCCATCTGCCGCGCCAAAGGCAAGGCCTCGTCGCCGCGGGGAGTATATTCCACCTCGTAGCCTTCGTTCCGCAGATAAAGTCCGACCAGCTGGCCGATGTCCTGGTCATCGTCGATGATCAGGACTTTTTTCTTCGCGGTCGTCATTGCGGCGGTACTCCTCATCCCATCATTACACTTACATCATACAACATCTTATCACACAATTCGTCTTTCCGGCACATCGGCCTCGTGGACGGGCAGGGAGAAGGAAAACGTGCTGCCCTTGCCGGGCTGGCTTTGAGCCCAGATGCGACCGCCATGGGCCTGGACGATCTCCTTGCAGATGGCAAGCCCAAGCCCGAGCCCCTTCTTTTTGCCCCGGACTTTTCCCGTGGTGAAAAACCGGTTGAAAACCAGCGGAAGCATGTCTTCCTTGATGCCGGCCCCCGTATCCGTCACGGAGACGACCAGCTCACGGCCCTGCCGGACGCATTCCACGCGGACGGCGCCCCCCGGCGGCGTGTGCTCGATGGCGTTGACGATCAGGTTGACCAGCACCTGTTTCACTTTGCCCGGATCGGCCAGCACCTCGGTGCCGCCCGTCCCGATCGCCAGGGAAAAGTCGAGACCCGCGTTCCGCACGTCCGTCTCCAGCGGCCGGCACAGCTCCGCAAGCCACGGGGCAAAATCCACGGGCCGGAGATCAAAGAATACCGCATTGTTTTCAAGCTGGGACAATAGGAACAGCTGCTCCACCAGTTCGCTCAAGTCCGCGGTCCTGTTGAAGATCACCCGCAAAAACTCGTTGCGCCGCGCGGGTTCCAGGTCGTCCATGACCGCTTCGGCGTAACCCTGGATGGAGGCCAGGGGCGTCCGGAGGTCGTGGACGATGTTGGCCAGCATGTGGCGCCGGGACTGCTCGATGTTTTTGATTTCATTGTAGGCTTCCGTCAGCTTGCGGTTCGACTCTTCCAGACTGGCCGTCCGTTCGGCCACCTTGTCTTCCAGGAGCCGGTTGGATTCTTCCAGCTGCCGCGACATGACTTCCACCGCCGTGAAGGCACGGGAAAAACGGGCGGACAAAATATACGAATTGGCGAAGAACACCAGCAGCAATCCATGCGAACTCAGACCGCCCAGAAGGGTGAACCTTTCACTGTAATAAAGGTAATCGTTGATGACCGTGGCAAACAGGATCAGGGTGGTCACCGTCACGATGCGCGCCCCGTCCCGCCCGTTGCGCCAGGCCAGGGCGAAGGCGACCGTTGCGGCGGCCATCCAGACGAAGCTGATGAGCTCATAGGCCAGCAGCGTATGCGTATAGATCCGCCCCGGCGTAATCAGCACGACCAGCGCAAAAGCGATCCCGATCCACGCGCTCAGCCTCGGGAACCATCTGGACAGCTCATTCGGGTAGAGGTGGCGCACGTACAGCATGAACAGCGGAAAGCCCAAATAGAAGCACCAATATTCCATCTTGAGGGCGAGCTCCCAGGGGAAGCCCGGAAACATTTTCGTCCAGATCGTTTCACCGATCAGGAGCGTGCGGATGCCCACGTCCAGCGCCAGCAATCCGAAAAAGAGGGGGGTCCGGTCCCTGCGACGAAAAGAATAGAGGCCAAGGTGGTACCACCCCATGATGATGAGGCTTCCGGCGAGGAACAGCTCCATGCCCAGCTTGAGGTCGGATCTGCGGCTCATTTCGCCAAGGGTGCCCATTTCCAGCTTCTTGAGCACGCCGCCCCGGATATGATGGAAGTTGGCCACCTGCAAAACGATTTCATTGTCGTCCGGCCGGGGGGTGAAGGAAACCAATTTCGTCTGGAATCGGGGCTTGGCGGAGGAACGATCGGTTCCCACCCTGCCGGTTTCCTCCAGAAGGCTGCCGTTGATCCAAAGCTTGTAGGATGTATAAACCAGCGGCATTTTCAGGGCGAGCTGGCCGATGGAGTCCACCGTCCCGGGAAGCTGGATGCGCAAACGGAAGGTCCCGTAACCCTCGCCTCCGATGGACCGCCCGCCGATCTCGCTGCCGTTCCAGGAATGGGGCAGCACAATCCGGACCGGCGCGGGTTGCGGGGTTCCCCGTTCGAAATCGGCAGGCTCCAGAAGCTGCTCCCAGTAAAACTCCCACTCCCCGTCCAAAGGATGGGCGCCTTGACGGGCGAAGTCCCATTCCCGCAGGTCGAGATTCCCCTGGACGGCCCTGGCCGTGGGGTAGGGCTTGGCCAGGATGCTGTCCAGCCAAACGAGCAAAAAGGCTGTCACCACGATCAGGCCGATGATAACGATGATTTTCGATTTGGGCGTGGCCGGGGGGGTGCTTGTCATGGGCCGAGCGACTCCTTGTGCCGTCCGATGCGCCCTTTTTTCGCGTCTGAAATGCAAATTTCCGGTACACCGGACTAAATCCTATCATTCTTGGGGCTTCATGCTGGATGCTTTCAATGCAATTATAAAATTTTTTTGGGAAAGATATAACAAAAGATATAAGACGAATCTCCCTCCAAATGATATGATACCTTGCCGTGAAGGACTTTCTTAAGGAGGCCGGACAGGACCATGGACAAGGCATCAAGAAAGCGCACCAAATGGGCTTATCTGCTCCTGATCATACCGCTCTTCGCCCTGCTGTGGGTCCCGCTCTATGCCAGTGAGGAACCGTCGTGGATGGGCATTCCGTTCTTCTATTGGCATCAGACGCTGTGGATTGTCCTCTCCACAGTGATCATGGGCGTCGTCTACTGGCTGCTGCATCGACACCGGCGATAATCCATGCATCCGGCGGCAGAAGGAGATGTGGAAATTGGAATTGAACTGGGCTGCGCTAATCGTATTCACGCTGTTTTTTGCGCTGGTGACCGTCATGGGCTTCTACGCTTCCCGCTGGAAGCGGGGAGACCTCACCCTGCTGGATGAATGGGGATTGGCGGGGCGGCGCTTCGGCACGGTGATCACCTGGTTCCTGCTGGGCGGAGACCTTTACACCGCCTACACGTTCATTGCCGTACCGGCGCTCATCTTCGGCGCGGGGGCGCTGGGCTTCTACGCCATCCCCTATTCCCTTGTGGCCTTTATTCTGGCCTTCATGTTTCTGCCGCGGCTTTGGGCGGTGTCCAAAAAGCACGATTTCGTCACCGCGGCCGACTTCGTGAAGGCCCGGTACGGCAGCAGCACGCTGGCGATTCTGGTCGCCTTCACCGGGCTGCTCGCCACCATGCCCTACACCGCGCTGCAGCTCGTCGGCATGGAGGTGGTGTTCAAAGCGATGGGCCTCGCCGGCGGCGGATGGGTCGGCGAAATTCCGCTGATCATCGCGTTCGTCATCCTCGCCCTGTACACCTACTCCAGCGGCATGCGCGCGCCGGCGATGATCGCCGTGGTCAAGGACCTCATGGTCTATGTCACCGTCATCGTCGTCGTCGTGGTTCTTCCCGTGAAGCTGGGCGGTTGGGGACACATTTTCGAAACCGCCTCCGGCGCGCTGGCGGGCAAAACGCCGCGCGGCGAGATCGTCCCTTCCGAAACGGGAATCCTGCCGTACGCATCCCTGGCCCTGGGTTCCGCCTTCGCCCTGTTCATGTATCCGCACGCCATCACCGGCGTGTTGTGCGCAAAGAACGGCCGGGTCGTCCGCCGCAACATGATGCTGATTCCCCTGTTTTCTTTGCCGCTGGTCGTCATCGCGCTGATGGGGTACATGGCCTACGCGGCCGGAATCCAGCCGGACAACCCGAACGACGTGGTGCCGCTCTTGTTCCTGGAGATGTTCCCCGACGGGTTCGCCGGCTTTGCCTTCGCCGCGATCTCCATCGGGGCGCTGGTGCCGGCCGCGGTCATGTCCATCGCCGCGGCCAGCCTGTTCACCCGCAACATTTACAAGGAATACATTAATCCGAACTGCACGCCCAAACAGGAATCGGACATGGCCAAGCTGGTATCCCTGATCGTGAAATTCGGCGCCCTCGGCTTCGTCCTGTTCCTGCCGCTGGAATACGCGATCAGCCTGCAGCAGCTCGGCGGCGTCTGGATCGTGCAGACGCTCCCGGCCATCGTCTTCGGCCTTTACACCAACTGGTTCAACCGCTGGGCGCTGTCGCTGGGCTGGCTCGCGGGAATGGCCGCCGGCACCTGGATGGTCTCCGCCACCGGCTTCAAGGGGACGATGTATACGCTCACCCTGTTTGGCCAATCGTTTACCGTTTACGCGGCCATTTACGCCCTCATGGTCAACATCGCGGTCGCTGTCGCTCTGACCCTTGTGTTCCGCGCGCTGCGCGTGTCGAACGGGCGGGATCGGACCAAGGCGGAAGACTATGTGACCGCGTAAGTCCTGCCCGATTTGCCGCGCAAGCGCCAAAATCCCTATCGTTGTTGCCAGCCATCCAAGCCAAACCGTCAAAGGAATTCTAAAGAAAATTTAAAGTGTCCTTGATGTTCTTTTTACCTTCGCCTTTTACAATCGGGCATGAGGGGTCTCCCCGCCGGCCCGATCGCGAGGCGGAGCGCATGATTCAGCGCAACAACGGCCGGCCGTCGGGCCGGCTTTTTCGTTCCGGGCGGCGGCGACATTGCCGTACACCTGTACCCGGTATACGGCCCCTGCTGACCGGAAACCGAACGGTGAACGCCGAAAGGATGAACAAGGTCCATGTTTGCGTTGTCCCGTCTGTCGCCCGGGGAACTTTCCGCTTTCTGCAAAATGCTGTTTTCAAATTATCCCGCACCGGAACCGACCGCCGAGGCCGGGGCCAACGCCGCTGAGCGGCGCCTCGTGGCACTCGGCATCCGTCTCCTGCACGTGCCGGTCGGGGTGGTCTCGGGCTTTCACGTCGGCAACGGCACGGGCCAGCTTCGGTTTTTCTACATCGCGCGGAAATACCGCCGCCGGGGACTGGGAACCCGTTTGCTGGAAGAATGGGAAAAGGAGATGCGCGGGCTCGGATGTACCCGGCTGGAATTCCGTTATTCCGACGGCGGGGGGAATGGCGAATGGGAAGCCTGGCTGCGAAAAAGAGGATGGAGCGAGCCCGTCCTCTATTCGACCGTCTACGTCATCGGGAATTGTCCGGCGCTAGCCCCGCTGTACGAAGACCAATGCGTCCCTCCGCCTTTTTCGGTCGTTTCCTGGGACGAAATCGCGAAGGAAAAGCGGGATCAGCTGACCAGCGAGAAGGCGGAGTGGATTCCGTTGAAATACAGTCCGCACGTGTACCGATTTGATGAACGGTTTAGCGTTGGGCTTTTGTATCACGACGAAGTCGTGGGCTGGATGTTGCTCACCGATGTGTCGAAACCGTCCGCGACCATCGTCTGCATGTTCGTGCGGCCGCCATTCCAGGCCGTGGGCCGCGCCAGACATCTGATGACCTCCGTGTTGACCAGGTTGAACAAAGCCGGATTCGAACGGATCAAATTTGAAGTGGCGGCGAATAACGGACCCATGCGGGCTCTTGTCAGAAAGCGCGTGCCCCCTGCATTGATCGAGACAAAAAACTTCAATCTCATGAAAAAACAACGGGATGTTTGAATTTTTTCAAGGAGGAATGAGGCCATGGAATTCTGGACTCCCGAACAAGTGAAAAAAACGTGGGCCGAATTGTACAAGAAAGCCGCCACCGATGAGGAATTCCGCAATCTGTGCCTGCGGGATTCGCGTGCGGCGATTCGGCAAATCACCGGACAGGAATTGCCGGCAGGGTTCAACCTCCGCTTCGTGGACAATGCCGGCGCGGATCTGACGGTCGTCTTGCCCGATTTGCGCCAGAGCGATGAATTGGACGAGAGACAGCTGGAGGCCGTTTCCGGCGGGGACGGGTACGATCCGGCCACCGGATACTGCACCAAAATTTGCGGCGGGGTAGAGAATGCACAATGAAACGGTGACAAGACCGGGACCGGTGATGGCGGATCCCGTAACTTCCATTGTGGAAAAGGCAAGCACAATGGAAGAAAGATTGAGCGGCCCCTTCAATCCCCTGGAATCAGCCGGGGATGAGCACACCTTGCGCGCCAGATTCAGGACATGGCAAAACAACGCGGCGAAGGGCGACGAGCGCCGGTTTGTCGAGCGATTGGCGCTGTCGGGTTGGACCGTGGAGGATGCGCTGCGTTCCCTCAGGCCGGTGCGGCTTGCCGAAGGCGCCGCCCTGCCTCCCTGGGCGGACACGTTGCAGCGCATGATCAGAAGCATCCAATCCCGGCGGGATGCGACATCGGCGGAAAAACCCGCTTTCCTTGACGCCGCGAAGCCCGAGCCGTTCGAGGAATTGCTGGTGCCGTTCGTGCGTGTTGCATGGGAAATGCTGGCCGAAGCCGAAGGCGAACGTCTGTCATGGCTGGGCGAACGGGCGCGACGGGATCTGCAGCGATACTGTCTCAAACGGTTGTCCAGATTGAGTTGGCAGGCCCTGGAGCTGGAATATTCCGCCTTTCGCGCCCTGGACAGCGACATCGCCCGCCTGTTTGCCAGCCGGCTGCGGGCGCATGTCGGCTCGGAGAGCGGACGTTCCGTTTATCTCCGGTTCGTGGAGAACATGTTCGGCGGCAAGTATCTCGAATTTTTGAACGAATACAGCGTGCTCGCCCGCCTGCTCGCCCAGGCGATTGACCATTGGTCGGCCGCATGCGGCGAGTTTATCCGCAGATACGTTCAGGATCGGGAAGCCATCGGAGAGGCGATTCTGGACGGACAGGCCGCCGGGCGAATCGAATCGCTGCAGCTTGGCCTTTCCGATCACCACAACGGCGGCCGGTCAGTGATTATCGCCGAATTGGAAGGCGGCCGCAAAGTGGTCTACAAGCCGAAACCGCTGCAAATTCCGACAGCCTTCCTTCGCCTGCTGAACTGGCTGAATGAGCGGACCGACGTCCCGCTTGATCTGAAGGGAATGAAACTCCTTGACCGAGGCCTGTACGGTTGGGAGGAATACATTGAACATTCCCCGTGCAAGGATCACGCCGAGGTGCAACGGTATTACTACCGGGCGGGGGCGATGCTCTGTCTTGTCTATGCTCTGGACGGAACGGATTTTCACGGCGAGAACATCATCGCCTGTGGAGAATATCCGGTCCTGGTTGATCTGGAAACCCTTCTTCACCCGCGGCTCACGACCCCGTTCGCGGAAGAGAAAGACGGCAGCGCCCAAATGCTGGCCTTCGACAAGGTGGATCGCTCGGTACTCAGCACGCTGCTTTTGCCGATATGGAAACAGCTGCCCAACGGAGGCTATGCACTGGGCGGAATTTTTGTCCATGAAGATCTCGGCAAGGTTCGGGCCAGGCGTTTGAAAGAGATCAACTCGGACGGAATGTCCCTTAAAGAGCAGGAAATCGTGGTGGAACCCGACCACAACGCTCCCGTGCTGAACGGGCGGAAAGTATCGATAGATGCCTATTTGTCCGACTTTGTGACGGGATTTCAGCAAATGTACGAGACTTTGCTGCGGCATCGCGATACCTTGAGCGACCCGGCGGGTCCGCTGGCCGGTTTCCGGGGAGTGCCGGTCCGGCTGGTATTTCGCGCCACAAGCGTGTACGCGAAGTTGCTGAGGCAGGGCCTGAACCCGAAATTTCTGCGCGACGGAACGGACTTTGCCCTTCATTTCGAATTGCTTTGCCGTCCGGCCCTGGCCCATGAAGAACGCAAACGCCTGTGGCCGATCATCCGGAAGGAACAGCAGGACATGCTCCGCATGGATATTCCCTATTTCACGATGTTGACGGACCGAAAGGAGGTGGAAGCGGGAGTCGGCAAGTGGAGCGAACAATTGTGCGAAACCACCTGCTTTGAAAGGATGATGGAGAAAATCCGCAGACTCAGCGCGGAAGACTGCCGGTTTCAGGTGTCGCTGATCCGCGGATCGATGCACGCCAGATTGGCGGGTGTGGCGCATACGGCGGTCAAGGCTTCGTTTCCGGACAGGAAAGAGAATCCGCACCGACCACCCGAAAACATCGAAGTAGCCGCCGCGGGACTGGACATCGCCGCGGAGATCGCGGAACGGCTCAAGGCGGAGATGATAGAAGCGGACGACGGGACGCGTACCTGGATTGCCCCGAGCCTGATTCATGAACGTTATCAGTATTCGCCTGTCGGCTACGATCTTTACAGCGGCCTCAGCGGGATTGCGATGTTCTTCGCCGCGCTGGCCAAGGCAAGCGGCGATCCGCGGTATCGGCAGGATGCGCTGGCCACGCTGCAGATGATCAGGCAGGATGTGCGGCGCCACGGTCAAACCGTGCTGAACCACATGGGCATTGGCGGTGTTGGAGGATTTTCCTCCGTTATATACGCTTTTGCAGCCGTCCACCGTTTGATTGATGCGCCGGACCTGCTGGAAGACGCGCTGGAAATGGTTTCGCTGATGACGGACGGGATGATCGGGCAGGACCGCCATTTCGATGTGATTCAAGGCTCGGCGGGAGCGATTTTCGCGCTTGTCGCCCTGTATGACGCCACGCGATCGGAAGCCGTCCTGCACAAAGCCTCAGTCTGTGCCGGCCATTTGCTGAGGCATCGCGTCGAAGCGGCGAACGGCCTGCGCGTCTGGAAATCCGGTTCGTTCGACAGGCCCCTCTGCGGCTTCTCGCACGGCGCTTCCGGCGTCGCCGCCGCGCTGCTGCGCCTTTACGCGCGGACGGGCGATTATGCGTTGGCCGCGGCGGCCCATGAGGCGCTGGCTTACGAACGCCGCCTTTTCCGGCCGGACACAGACAGGTGGCCGGACTTGCGCTTTGCGGGCGAGGGCAGGGAAGGGTTGACCGACGCGTGGTGCCATGGCGCCGCCGGCATCGGATTGGCCCGGTTGGAGGCGCTGCGGCATGTTTCGCCGAACGAACCGGATGCCGAGCCGTATAGGGCGTACCGGAACGAGCTGGAAAAAGCGGTTTCGATCGTTCGCAACGCACAATGGACAGGGGTCACGGACGCGGTATGCTGCGGCAATATGGGGCGCCTTGAATTTTTGCTGGCCGTTTCCAATCAATATTCCGGGTCCGGCGATTTTCCCGCATCTGCCGATCTTCCCGGGGTTATACGCCAACACGCGGAAAAAATGATCGTTTCCTACCGGAAAAAGGGTTCATTCCAATTCGCTTCGCATGTACAACTCGAGCCGCCCGGTTTCTTCCAGGGGCTTTCCGGCATCGGCTATCAGTTGCTCCGGATCCTCCACCCCGCCCGGTTGCCTTCGGTGTTGATGTTTGAAATATAGGGCTTGATGGAATCCAAAATGAAAAAATCAAAGGAGCTGACCCAACCATGGAATTATGGAATTCCGAGCTTGTGCAAAAAACGTGGGCTGAATTGTACAAGAGGGCCGCTGTCGATGAGGCGTTCCGCAATCTGTGCCTGCAAAATCCGCGGGAAGCGGTAAGACAAATCGCCGGCCAAGACTTGCCGGAAGGGTTCAACCTCCGCTTCGTGGACAACGGCGGCGCCGACCTCACCCTGGTCCTGCCCGATCTTCGCCAGGGAGAAGATCTGGATGACGAACAACTGGATATGGTGGCGGGAGGCATGGCGGGGGGAACCTCCCTGATTACAGGCGGAAAGGGTTGTGTGGCTTCCAATGAGGACTTTGGAAACAGCTGCGCCTAGATACCACAAAATTTTTATGATCCCGCTTTTGATCCTGACTCTCCTGTTTGCGGGATGGCCGGCCGGAAGCCCGGACCAGGCATCCGCGGAGATGTTGCGGGAATTGAGAGAAAGAAACATTCAGGGCGACATCGCCGCGACCGCGCCGGAACCGGTGGTGGTTTCTCCGGAACAGGTGGAACAGGCTCTGGCGCGGGGACCTGCCGGCGAGGAAAAAACGCTCCGGCTTTCGGTTCAATCGGATGAGGACGCGGATCATATCATCGTGCGGATGAACGCGGAACAGATTCTGGCCGTCACCGATGATAACAAGCGAAACCTCGTTGTGTTTGACACCCCCCTTGGCGAAATTTCCTTCATTCCGATGGTCGAAGGTTTGCCGGAAGCGGCGGAGGAACACGGCGTCGGGATGGAAGAAATCTGGTTCGAAGTGGCCATTGGAAAAACGTCCGCAGATGAAGCGGAACATATCCGGCAGGCGGCCGAAACGCAGGGAATGACCCTGCTGACCGACCCGATTGCCGTGGATATGGGGTTTGAGGCCAATGGGGAACTCCTGCCGGACGAAGGCGTTGTCGGGTACTTCACCCAATGGCTGTCCGCGGAACCGGTCCTGGACCAGGACAACTCCTCCGGCATGGTTTACGATCCGAAATACGACTTTTTCGAGTTCATGCCCGCGGTGTCGTCCACCCTGGATGGCAGGCAAATGGTGACGATGATGGTCTCCGATTACGGGTACTTTTTCATCGTCAAGAAAGAAATTGCGTTCTCCGATGTCATCGACGACATCTACCGGCCGGCGGTGAACCGGCTGGTCGCGCGGGGTGTCATCGAAGGAAACGGCGACGGCACCTTCCATCCCGACAGGCTGCTGACGAGGGCGGAAGCCGCGGCCATGTTTTCGAGGTTCTACGCGTTGGTGGAAGAGGGCGACGCCGAATTGGCCGCGGAGGCCTTCGAAGACGTGGACGCGGACGACTGGTTTGCAGGCTATGTCGGAGCGATGTACAGAGAGGGCTACCTGAAAGGGAATCGGTTCAACCCGCACGGCCATGTGACGGCGGATGAAATTTACGCGGCGTTCCTCGTGGACGAGACGGTCCAATACCTGTTCTCGTTCCTGGGGGAACGGATCGAATCGGACGGTCCCCATGTCACCCGGGCGGAAGGGGCCCTGATCTTCGACCAGATGGCCAGAGCATACGAACTTTCCGTCGAAAGGGCGCGGCAACGCAGTCTGCAAGGATGAACGATGCGGCTGCGCATGTTCCGGAGCCGGATGGCTGAACGGCCGTCGGCTCCGGATCCTTTTACAAAGAAAAATTTAGAAATCCTTAAACGTCCCTTTATCTTCTGGTATTACACTATCCTTGATCAATTACGGGAGAAAGGAATTGGACGAAGCCATGAAGCGAAATGGAAACGGGAAATACCTGAAACTGTTCCTGGCGGCGGTCATCGTCTTTGCCCTGGCGCCGGCGCCGGCCCTGGCGGAGGAAGCCGTCGTTTCCGCCGATGAGGTGGAACAGGCGCTGGCGCAGGGTGAACCGGGCGTGGAAAAAACGATCCGGCTTGTGGTGCAGGCGGATGAGGATGCGGAACAACTCGTCGTGCGGTTGTACGCGGAACAAATTCTGGCCATTCAAGGCGATCAAGTCCGAAACCTCGTCGTATACGATACGCCCTTCGGAGAATTCGCGTTCATCCCGGTGTGGGATATGGAGGCGCTGTCCGAAGAATTCGGCGTTCCGGTCGAAGAGATCTGGTTTGAAGTGACCATCGCCAAACCGGAACAGGAACATTTGGAGCAAATCCGACAAGCGGCCGAGGCGCAAGGACTTGCCCTGCTCACCCAACCAATGGCAGCTGTCGAGATGGAGCTATGGGCAAACGGGGAACTGCTGGCGGACGAAGGGTTCATCGGGTACCTCACGCAATGGCTGCCCGCGGATCCGGCCATTGACTGGGAACACTCCACCTCAATGTTCTACATTCCGGATACGGGAAAATTCCATTTCGTCCCCGCGATTTCGTCCGTCCGGGACGACCGCCAGATGTTGACGGTAATGACCTGCGGATGCGGCTACTATGTCATTGTCAAGAACGAGAGAACCTTCAGCGACGCCACCGACGATTCCTACCGGGAGGCGTTGAACCGGCTGGCTGCGAGGGGTGTCATCCAGGGTACGGGCGGCGGCGTGTTCCAGCCCGACAGGCTTCTCACCCGGGCCGAGCTTGCGGCCATGTTCGTCCGCTTCTTCGGGTCGGCGGAAGACGGGGACGCCGAGCTGGCCGCGGAAGCCTTCGATGATGTGAATGCGGACGATTGGTTCGCCGGCTATGCCGGAACGTTGCGCCGAATCGGCATCCTGGAAGATGGCATGTTCAATCCGGATGGCAACGTGACGGCGGAAGAAATTTACCAAATTCTCCTTGCTGATCCGGAAATTCAATTCCTGCTCTCGTTCCTGGATGGACCGATCCAAACGAGCGGTCCTTATGTAACCAGGGCGGAAGCGGTCCTGATCCTGGACCAGTTGCTTCAGGCTTACGAATCGTCCATTCAAAGAGTGCAGCAGCGCAGTCTGCAAGGTTGACGGAAAAGGCGAAGCATGGAAAGCGGCCATCGCGATTTCGCGGTCCTCATGTCGGGTGCCGGAGGTGATGGGAAATGCCGGAGCATCAAAGACTGTTGAGCGAAGAGTTTTTGGTGCGTCTGATCAAGCGGTCGTGGGAAAGCTCCGCCTTTCGACGCAAACTTCTTTCTTCGCCGAAGGAAGCGATGGAAGATGAGTTTGGCCTTGGTCTCCCGCCCGACGTGACGGTGCATGTCCATGAAGAAACGGACCGCGTCATCCATCTGGTTTTGCCCGATCGTCCCGAAACCGGGCCGGAAGCGTCGTCCATCGTCCATGCCCCCCAAACGCGCAGGCAGCTGGAGCATCAGCTTCGGCAGAAGTCTCTGCGGGACGAACGGTTCCGATCGCTCCTCTTTTCCGTTCCGAAAAAAGCGATTGAGGAAGAATACGGGGAAGCCATTCACCCGTCCATCCGCATCCACGTCCACGAACAGTCGGACCGCGTCCTGCACATTGTTCTTCCCTGGAATCCGGTGGCCATGGCGGACGGGAGCATCGACGATCTGGAGCTGGAGCACGTCGCGGGCGGCGTGATGGTCAACTGCAATGAAGCGCTGAACACCAACATCTGCACAGGCGCTTGATATACAAGGGCGGGAAGCAAAAACCGGGCGGACCCGTGAGGCCGCCCGGTTTCGCCAAATCAAGCATTTTAGGCCGGGTTTCGAAACACCCTCTTCATAAGCGTCTAAAAATATAGTAATCAGCCGCTAAAGCGACTTCATCAATTAATCTAATCGGGTCCATAAAAAATCCTCCATTGATCATGAGGAGTTCTTCATCGGAAAGTTCTCCTTCCGCCTGTACCTTGTCGCGAGCCCGGGCGAGACGGCCCAGCGCTTGCAGATCATCCTCGGACAAGTCGTATCCGTGCGCCTTGGCGATGCCCAGCACGTCTTCCTTGCTCGTGGCTTCCCGCAACTGCTGTGCCAACGTTTCATTTTGCTTGATCCCGTTCAGGAAATGTTTGACGTTGTCCATGTTCGTGGTTGTGCCTCCCATATGGATAGTTCCATCGAATGCCTGACGGCGGAAAGCCGTTTCAGGGACGGTTGATTTGGACATCGGAAGACGACAAAAGGACTTTGAATATATCACCGATAAAATCCAAGCCAAATCCTCCCGTAATATTCAGAAGTTCTTCATCAGTCAAAGCTCCATTCGCCTGATCCCTCGCACGGCACGTGACGAGATTGCCCAGCGCAAGGATGTCCCCGTCGGACAAGTCGTATCCATGCGCCTTGGCGATGTTCAGCAAGTCTTCTTTGGTCGATGCTTCCCGCAACTGTTGCGCCAACGCTTCATTTTTCATGGCCTCATCCAGAAAATGTTTTGCCGTCTCCATGTTCATGACCTCCCATTGTCAATCAATCAAATTCGAGTTTCGCAACAACCGCCTGATCATCATGGCCGTCTCGGCACGGGTGATGTGCTCCTTTGGCGCGAGCATATCGGCGCTTCTGCCGGTGATGATGCCGGCAGCCACGGCGTCGGCTGTGCCTTCCGCCGCCCAGCCGGACACGTCCCCGGCGTCCGCGAAGGACGCAAGGACCTCTTCCGCCGATTGTCCTCCGCCGGCTCCGGGCAGGCCGGCGATTTTCATCGCCTGGGCGATCATCACCATGGCTTGCTCGCGCGTGATCCTGTCATGGGGCCGGAACGTGCCGTCGTCAAAGCCCCGGATGAGCTGCCAGGCATAAGCCGTGTATACCGGACTGCCGTACCAGGCTGACGCTTCCACATCCGTGAAGTTCCCTTCGCCTTCCACCGGCTTGAGCCCCAGCGCGCGCGCCAGGACGGCAGCAAACTCGGCGCGGGTGATCCCGCGATCCGGCTCGAACCGCCGATCGCCCGTCCCGTTTACGATCAGCCGCGCACCCATGTCCAGAATGGCTTCTTTCGCCCAGTGGTTCTCCACATCCTCAAACCCGGCTTCATGCCGGATGAGGCTGTAAACGCTGTTGGTCAGGCTGTTGATCTGGGCATAGTGCCTGCCGTTCATGTTGATGATTTTGGTCGGCACATGGCGGATCCGGCCGTCCTCCTCCACCACGACCGCCGTCGTGATTTGGCCTGGATCCACCCCGTCCGGGATCGCGATGGCGCGCTCCACATAGGCGCTGAATTCCGCCGCTTCGACGGTCAGATTCCCATAAACGGCGACAATCCTGAATTGCATCGGCGGAACGACCAGCACCAGTCCCTGCCCGCTGATGGAGTCCTCGACGATCCTTGCCGTCTCCGGATCCGGTTCCGAAATCTCGATGCGGACCTGGATCTCCTCCAGCGGCGGGTTCCCTTCCAATTTCCCCGCGAAGTCATCGATCCGGATTTGAGCCGCGGGCAGGACATAAACGGCCCGGCCGCGAGCGATGATTTCAATGGACGCCGAAAGGATCTCCATCTGCTTGACCACTTGTCCGTTCAGCACGGCCGCGACCACGGGGCTCTCCGCGGGGACCGGTATGATGACGACCGCATGCTCGCCTTCCTCTTCCAGCAGCTGCCGCAATCGCACCTTGTCCACTTCCACGATGGTCACCTGTCTGCCGTTCACCTCTTCGGTGGCGGTAAACCCGATGTGGACCTCCCGGTTGTTCACAAAGATCGGGATGCCGTTTTCTTCCCGGACGGCGCCGCCAGCCGGCGCCGTCGACGCCGGCGGCGTCGGAGCAGGTGTCGTCCACTTGGCATACAGCGTCATGTCCGCCGTCACGGTATCGATGTCAAAATTCCATTTCGCGTTGTAATTCGAATCCTTGTACCATCCGTCAAACACAAATCCGTCGCGCTGGGGTTTTGCCGGTTCGCCAATCCTGGATCCGTCCGCCGCTTCAACGGAATTCACCGGGCTGCCGCCCATGGAGTCGAACTGGACGGTGTATATCGGAATGACCTTATAAACCATGTTGGGGCCATTCCCGTCGTCCATTTGCGAAATGATCACCAGGGAACCGTCAAACATCTCCAGATCATACAAGGCAAACAGTCTCCGGTCCCCGGCAGGATTTCCCAGCTCCGCCCATCCCTGTCCTCCCTTGTACCGCATGGCCACGAAATTCGGGTCGGGGTTGCTCAGGTCGGAGAAGTCGGGGAACGTCAGATAGAGCCTGCCGCCCAACACTTCCAGCCTTGGATCGGAAGCGATGCCGTAAAGCGGGGTGGATCCGACGAGCTTCCATCCTTCCGCGTAATCTTCGTGCTTTTGGACATGGATCCGAAAGCCGCCGGCTCCAAAATCGTATTCCCCGTAAGCGAAATAGGCCACGCCGTCCCGGACCGCGATGTCCCATTCATCCGGTCCTGCCGTGTTCACGGTGAGGTTGCGAAGCCCGCTCCAATCCGTGCCGTCAAAAAAGGCCACTTCAAGCGTGGAATAGACGGCATCGGTGACGGAAAGGTAAGCCGAGCCGTTCGCCCGGTCCAGGTCGACGTCCAGCTCTATCGGAGACCACCATTGGGACAAGTCTGTTTCTTCCAAAACCGTCCAAACCCCGCCGTCCCATTCCCAAATTTTGATAATCGCGTCCTCTGCGAAAAGGGCAATCACGCGGGGCTTGCCGTTCACGACGGCAAAATCAAACCGCAGCACATCGTCGCCCGTAAAACCGCGATTCCCGAGAAATTGCCACTGGTCGGCGCTCTCGTCGTACTTCAAGACCGAAACCCCATAGAAGCATCCGAACGGGCACTGGTCGATGACAGCCAGGTAAGGAACGCCCTGATCCACGACGAGCACCGGATCGTGGCCGTTGGCGTCCAGCAACTGTCTTTTTTCCAGGACATCCCACTCCGTCCCGTCGAACCGCTGGACGGTAATATCCCCGTCGTCCCGGTAGGCCACATAAAGGGCATCCTCCGTGGCATACATACTGGCATTCAGCAATTCATTCGGAAAGGTGTCTTCTTCCGAAATCTCCACCCATTGAATTCGGGCGGCTTCGGATGCGGACGCGCTCCACCCCAGCCCGAACAAGGCGGCAAGGATCAGAACCGCGAACCGTTTTTTGCGCATACCATGCATTCCGGCAATCTCCTCACGCTTCAAATCGGTGTCAAATTACAGCTAGTATAGGATGAATCGCGGAACCGCGCATTGACCAAAAGTTATAGAAAACAAAAAAAACCCCGTGCCATAGGACTGGCGCGGGTTGTGCAAAACCTCCTCCTCCGGCTCATCCCGATACGCCGTCGGAGAAAATGGTCCGGCAAGCCGTGGAGCGAAACCGGCGCGCGATCGAGCTGGGCAAGGCGCGCATCCTTCATGCGGACCTGCTCGACCTTGACGCCGACTCAGGCGTGTACGACAAAATCTTCGCCATGAACGTCAACGCGTTCTGGATGCGCGCGGACCGCGAGTTCGAGACGCTCCGGCGTCTGCTCGGACCGGACGGGACGCTGTATCTGGCCTGGGTGCCGCCTTCCGCAGGAAAGATTCCGCACATCGTCGAACAGGCGAAAGCGAATCTGGACGCGTTCGGCTTTCAAGCGGTGCAGGTAGTGTATAGCGATTTCAGACTCAAGACATAGTTCTTGGATTCGATGGCGATCGAAAGCCACTCGGACTGCCGCTCCGGTCCGATGACGACCCATCGCGCATGGGTAGTGTCCGGCCACCACATCGTTTTCATTGAACCGGATCCGCAAAGCCCGCCCTCAACGGGCTCCAGCAGCACCTGCCTTCCCATCCACAAAACCATCTTCTGCGGATCGATCAGGAAGGAAAACAGGGTCTCCCGTCGGCAGTTGATAAAAATTTCCTTTGTTACCGCCTCTTGTTCAATCCTGTCTTTGTTCACGTCGCCGCTCCTCTTCCTCCGCCGCCGTCCTCAACCGCAACAGCGCATCATCCCAGAAACCGTCAATCCACGCCTTGATATCGGCAAGACCCTCCCTTCTCAGGCGATAGTACCTTTTGGTTCCCTGACGGCGCACGGCCACCAATCCCGAATCGTGAAGAACCTTGAGATGCTGGGAAACGGCGGATGCCGTGATGTCGAAATGGGCTGCGATTTCGCCCGCGGACATTTCCCGCATTTGGACGAGCGCAAGGATCTCGCGGCGCCGGGGTTCCGACAGTGCCAACAGCGTTTTCTGGATCATGCTTTTATTTTAGCATTTACTTAATTAAGTGTAAACTAAATAATAATGCACACAAAAAAGGAGCAGCAACCCTGCTCCTCCTGTCCATAACCCGTCTCGTGCCAACTCCTAAATGAAACTCACCGCAAGAAGCACCCAACCGAGGATGAACGAAAGACCGCCAAGCGGCGTGACCGGGCCGAGCCAGCGGATTTTTTTGACACTCAGCACGTACAAACTCCCGGAGAACAGAATGATCCCCGTCAGGAGCAGCCAGCCGGCCGACGAAATCATTCCGTCATCCGGATATTGACCGGCCAGGATGCCGACGGCAATCATGCCCAGCGCATGGATGAGATGATATTGTACGCCCGTCCTGAACGTGGTCAAGCCCTTCGCCTCAAGTCGGTCCTTCAGCGCATGCGCGCCAAACGCACCCATGGCCACTCCGATGGCCATCAAAATGCCGCCAAGCGCCAGAAACGTTTGCATGGGTGGATCTTCTCTCCCTCCCTCAATAATTTAATGTTTTCACCGTTTTTCTCGCTTTCTCGCATGTTTTCTTCTTTGACATCCAAAGCCCCCTTGGATAGGATTTGACGAGAAGTGAATATTTGGGATCGATTGGGTTGG
>Ga0310826_100235_pt1 | contig 76203 bp, 64 predicted proteins | sample WT_ome_FD_201306 | JGI IMG/M metagenome (GOLD analysis project Ga0310826, IMG submission 201306) | Sorghum-adapted microbial communities enriched on wild type (WT) sorghum from Joint BioEnergy Institute, Emeryville, California, United... ... | reverse complement strand
GTGAAGCGTTACTAGGAAAGCTTATTGCCAACTTTTTGAGATTAAGCTCCTTGACCGCATGATTAATAAGCCCTCCCCCTATACCTTTATTTCGAAATCTTGGATCAACCCACAGAAAATTAACTCTCCCTGCAGAATGGATGCTTAGTCCTCCTACCATATTCGCATCTTTAAATACTCCATAATATCTCTGCTCATCAAAGTAACTGGTATAATCAAAATCATTTTGCCAGTTAATATGTATATCCCGGATTTCACGGCTAAAGCTTCGTAAAGCATCGATGTCTATTCTTTGGACTTTAAATCCCGACGGCAAATCAGTATTGATTCCAGACGGATTACTGTGAGAATAATAAACTAGATCATACACTTTTTCGTAACCTTTTTTTCTGTAAAAATTTATTGCCCTTTCATTGCCTGCGATAACCTCCAAAAACATCTGGCTGCAATTGTTTTCCAGAGCTATTTCTCTGTGAAGATCAAACAATTTGTGGCTGACTTCGGTTCCCCTGTAACCTGGAAGGACGCAAAGCGCTCCGCATCGAAGCGTTTTCAAACCTTCATAGACCTTAATGCCGCCCAAGATAAGCCCAACCGGTTTACGATCATCAAAAGCTATCACTGAATATTCATGGCTATTACCCTCTGGTCCAAAAAAATGTTTTTGGAAATTATCTTTTGACATATCGATCTTAATAATATAATCTGAAAAACCAGCAATAAAAGCTCCATATATAGCATCTGTGTCTACTTCTGTACACCTTTTGTATGTAAACATGCGCGTTTTCCTTTCTTCGGCTCTTTATTATTGCATAACGGACACTCAACTTAATGTCACATGTTGGCTCGAGCCGCTTTGATTGATGTCTTGAGCTGTTCTTTATGCGTCAAACGTTATGATTAATCTCCAATTCGAGATAATGATTATTCCGCTAAATCAGCTTTATATCCGCTTATCTTATCCCCGGTGATAGTAATAAAATATGATTCACCAAAGTGTGCTTCCCACGAAATAGGCTCCATATACTTTGTGATGTCATCTGGATATACATTTTCATAATTGGGAGCCACATATTCCGTTATGATTCGGAACTGCATGGACAGTTCAAAAGGATCAGCGATATTGTTTAGCTCCTCCTTATTCAACACCACAATGTTATCGGAATCGTGCTTGATTAACGAACCGTCCGCATTTGATATACCTCCACTGTATTCGTGACTATCTGCACGATAATCATAAACCAGTAATCCAATATCTTCTTCCGTGTCTAATTGCAAGTGCAGGGCTATTTCATCAGCAGCAGGCACATATTCGTTGGGAATTATCTGATTGTAAACGACAAGGCTCAGTCCCAGCACAACTACTATCGCGGCAATAATACCGATCACCTTTTTCTTCATGTTAGAAACACTCCTGTTTATCCATTCATTCTTTCTTGAAGGTAAAGAAAATTCCAATGATTGCAGCGATAAAGATAATTGGCGCTACTCTGACAAACAGCCATTCAAATGAGTGGAAAGCCACTCCGAGAACAGCGGTTTCAGGATCACTATAATCCCAACCCAAATAAGGACTACTCCATATTATTAAAGCCGCAAAAATCATTAATATAATTGCACATAATGAAACAAGCAGCCAACGGATAATTTTTCTTCTCGTGGTTTTCCTTTGTGCCAGTTGCAAATTTATCACCTCCAATTTTTCAGAAATTGCTTTTAAGTTATCAACCTCCGCTTCAGTTACAGTTTCCCCCAGTAATGTACTTACAGGTGTTTCAAGCACTTCCGACAGGGAGATTAACATATCAGAGTCGGGAACCGACAATCCTTGCTCCCATTTAGAAATCGTTTGCCGCACAACATTCAGCTTGATGGCAAGCTCCTGTTGGGAAAGCCCTTTTGATTTTCTGATTGCTTTGATATTTTCGCTGAGCATTCGGGATAGCCTCCTTCCTTTCCGTTGTTACCGTTACTGTAGTCGAAATCGTCCGTTGACACAAGCAACGCATATTAACATCCGGGTAAAACATTGAATTTTCTCTGGTCAATCTGGATGTAGACTAACGGTTCCACCACGATTTGATACGGTTTTATCCAATCTCCGCCCGAATGGGCTGTCCTTAATGATGGCCCAGATTAGCTTGTTTTGCAAGCGGTATTCCATGCAATCATCTACTCATACAAGGCGAATTGTCCAAATTGTAAAGCGGCCAAATATACAACTCATTTTTTAAGGTCTTTAGAGCTTGCTTTTTGACCGGTGGTGTGTAAGCTGTCACTCACAGAAATAAAACATATCTTTAAGGAGGACGAAACCATGCTGCAAATATCTGAAATCGTAAGAAAAACCGAGGAAATGTTCGACCTGTTCAACGAGCATTTTTACGAGGGCGAGTTGAGCCACCCGGCCATCACTGTATCGCCGGACGGAGGGCGCGGGGCTTATGGCTGGTGCAGTATCAACGAGATATGGAACGCCAGCGGCGAGAAGTATCGGGAAATCAATCTCTGCGCCGAGTACCTTGACCGACCCATCTTCGAGCTGGCAGCCACGCTCCTGCATGAGATGGCGCATCTCTACAATCTAATGTATAGTATTCAAAATGTAACTACCAAATCAAATATTTCCGTAATAAACCTTCCTGGCCATCATCTTTAATCCTTTCAACTGCGTACCGCAACCATTCATCTGGTGTTGGCACCTCTCCAGCACAAGGAATTTTTCTCCATTGCTCCCGTTTGACCGGATCTTTATCATTCCACCCCTTTTCAATTCTATCGGAAATTATTGCCCGCATTTCCTCAACTGAAATGTTTCTCTCTCGCGCCATTCTTTCAAAAATATGCTCCTGCATTATTCTACCTCCAGTCTTTTGTGAATAGCATTTCCATCATCTACAATACTATAACTGTATAAGTCCCTTTTAGGGAATATGATGGCTACCGATTGTGACTATTATACCACCATTCTGGGACTTAGAATAGATACAGATAGGTAGGTGATGATATGGATGCGCAGAAACGAATCAGAGAACTGATGGAGGAACGGAACTGGACGGACTATCGGCTGGCAAAGGAAGCAAACCTTTCCCATTCTACCGTTACAAATATGTTCAACAGAAATAACGCACCAACGCTGCCAACTCTGGAGGCAGTATGCAGGGCATTTGGTATCACACTGGCTCAGTTCTTTGCCGAAGGTGAAGAAGCGCAATTGACCGAAGAACAACAAAAACTCTTTTCAAAATGGAGTACCCTGACCGACAGGCAGAAACAAATTCTTCTTGAACTGATGGATGCCATTTGAAGCACATCACTCCCATACCGGGAAAGATGTGCTTTTCTTTTGCCATTAAAAAAGCCCCTGCCAATTGCAGGAGCAAAAGCGAGAACTTTATATGTAAATTTGAAATGCACCCATTCACGCAAGTTGGGTGCATTGTATCAATTTATGGTACGCAAGCCAGTAAGAGAGTATGCCAATGACTACCTATACATTTCTGAAAACATCTTCGTACAAACAGAGCCTCATATCCATCCAAGAGGCCGTTTCCCTTATTTTTCTTCAAATGTCAATCCTGTCAACTCCACATACCATTTATCCATCCTGTCTCCACAACATACCCAATATCTATCCTATCCACTCAACTCTCTGTCATTTTCCACAGTAGACCAGTTCCCACTTACCTGTAAAATGAAAAAATCCGGAAACCCGAACCTGTCCTCTGACAAGCCCCGACTCCCGGAAATCCCTTGTTTTCTACACTTTTTCGCTATCTTATTCTTTGACTTTTGACATCAATACTACTGTCTCCACATGCTTCGTCTGGGGAAACATGTCCACCGGCTGCACCGCTTCCGTCCGGTAGCCGCCGTCTTCCAAAATCCGCAAATCCCGGGCCAAGGTGGCCGGGTTGCAGGAGACGTAAACGACCCTTTGCGGGGACATCTTCAGGATCGTTTCAAGCAGGGAAGGTTCGCAACCTTTCCTCGGCGGGTCGACGACGATGCAATCGGGCCGCAGGCCCGCTTCGTACCATTGTTCCATCACCGTTTCCGCCTTTCCCACGGCAAATTCGGCGTTCCGAATGCCGTTTAATTCGGCGTTCCGCTTTGCATCCGCGACCGCTTCCGGAACGACTTCCACCCCGTATATCTTTTTCGCCCTTCCGGCGAGGAACAGGGCGATGGTTCCGATGCCGCAATAGGCGTCGATGACGGTTTCTTCGCCGGTCAATCCGGCGTATTCCAACGCCTTTTCGTACAACACCCGGGTCTGGACCGGGTTGACTTGATAAAAGGATTGGGCGGATATGGCAAAACGGATGTCCCCGATCTTGTCGTAAATCACGTCCCTTCCCCAGAGCACCCGCGTTTCCTCGCCCAAAATGACGTTGGTCCGCTTCGGATTAATGTTTTGGACAATCGATTTCACGTCCGGAAAGGCCTCCACGATCCCGCGGACCAATTTTTTCCTGTTGGGGATCTCATCGGTGCGGGTAATGAGGACGACCATGATCTCCCTCGTGGCAAGGCCATATCTCACCATGATATGGCGGAGGACGCCCTCGTGCCTTTCCTCATCATAAGGCGGAATCTGCAAGTTCCCGCACAGCTCCTTTACCTTCTGCACCACTTCATCGGTTTTTTCCATCTGGATGAGGCACCGGTCCATGTCGATGATCTTGTGGGTGCGCTCCCGGTAAAAACCGGCGACAAGCTCCCCGTCCTTCATCCCGACGGGCACCTGCACCTTGTTCCGGTACCGCCACGGGTCCCCCATGCCGATGATCGGCCGGATGTCGGCGTGGGCAATCTTCCCGATCCGCTGCAGACAATCCCGGACATGTTTTTCCTTCATGCGCAGCTGGGCGGCATAGGACATATGCTGGAGTTGGCACCCTCCGCATTGATGATACACGGGGCAGGGAGGGATCCGGCGATCGGGGCTTTCGACCGCAAGTTCCAGCAGCTTCCCGTAGCCGTAGCTTTTGTTGGTTTTCAACACCCTTACGGTGCCCCTTTCCCCCGGCAAGGCGCCGGGAACGAAAAGGGGATAGCCGTCCGCTTTGGCCACGCCTTGTCCGTCATGGGTGACATCTTCAAATTCGGCCTCGATGGTTTGATTTTTCGCAACGGGTACGTCCACTTTCTTCGCCATCTTTTCCACCCTTTTATTCCCGCATCGGAGCGGGCAGACTTCCTGTACGGTTCCTTCTACAAAAAAAATTTCGGCCGGACGGGCCTGCCGTTAAAAAGTTTCCATTGAAACATTCCGGATTTTCACGAAAAAAGGCAAAAAGACCCCCGGCCGCCTTCCGTTGATTCGGCAGCATCTATAGATTCTCTTCCAAAATTTTCTTGTCTTCCGGACGGAGTTGATCGATCGGAGCAAATACCTGTAAATGACGGCAAATATTGGTAAACGTTGCGGGCGTTTCCCCGCCCAATTCCCCGTCCAGATTGATCAGTACCTTTTCCGGTGAAGAAACTTTAATCCGGGAAGCCTTGGCAAAAATGATTTTGGAATCGTTCAAATGTTCCCCGCGGAGGGCCATTGTCGCCAGCCGGATAAAATCCGCCAGATTCGTTTTCTTCAGGATGAGCAAGGAAAAATAACCGTCGTTGATCGAAGCGTTGGGAAACAGTTTTTCAAAGCCGCCCACGGAGTTCGTCAATCCGATCAAAAACAGCATCGCTTCCCCTTCAAACATTTGGTCGTCATATTCGAGATTGATGTAAGTGGGCCGTATCGAAGGCAGGATCTCGATCCCCTTCAAATAATAGGCCAGCTGGCCCAACATCGTCTTCAGTTTGCTGGGCACCTCGTAGGTCAGCTCCGTCAGCCGGCCCCCTCCCGCGATATTGATAAAATATTTATCGTTCATCTTCCCGATATCCACCGGGATCGTTTCTCCCTGGAGGATGATCTCCGTCGCCCGCAGCACGTCGCGGGGGAGATGGAGGGCGCGGGCGAAGTCATTGGTCGTCCCGACCGGAATGATGCCGAGCTTCGGCGGATTCTTCTGCCGGGCAAGGCCGTTGACCACTTCGTTCAACGTTCCGTCGCCGCCGGCCGCCACCACGATGTCGCAGCCCCGTTCCACGGCGGATATGGCGGCCTCCGTCGCGTCCCCTTTGCCCGTGGTGGCATGGCAGGAGGTTTCAAACCCGGCCTGCTCGAACCGCTGCAGCACCTCCGGCAAATATTTTTTAAAGATTTCCCGCCCGGAAGTCGGATTATAAATGATCCTTGCTCTTTTCATCATCATCATCCATTTTTTCATGAATTCATCGAATTAATTCTTTATAATAAAATCATATAATAAGGCCGGTTTCCTTGCAAATTTTTCAAGGCGTTTCCAATCCGCCGCCGGGCCCGCCGGGCAGGACGGAAAAGGGCGGCCTGGGCCGTTTCATCGGCAAAGCCTGGCGAATATCCATTATGCCCATCCTTCAACCGTTTGATGATCGATCATCTCCGGAGAGACGGGACGGCCGTAAAGGACGGCAATCCCTTGCCCTTTTCCGCTTGCGCGCCGCGCCCGCCTTTCCCGCCGGAGCCGATTCTTGCCGGCAAATTCCAGGGAAAGAAGCATTTACTTATTCCCGCAAATCTTTTAATATTTTAATTAGTTTGTTTATATAAAGGAGAAGTGAGTCATGAAAGATGCGTTAAAGGCTTACCGGTTTCCCATCATCCTGCTCTCATCCATCATCCTCGGGAGCGCCATCGGGCTGATTTTCGGGGAAAAAGCCGCTGTGCTTAAACCTTTGGGCGACCTGTTTTTAAACCTTTTATTCACCATCGTGGTCCCGCTCGTGTTTTTTTCCATCGCTTCGGCCATCGCCAATATCGAAAGCATGAAAAGGCTGGGGAACATCCTCGGTTCGATGATGGTCGTGTTCGTGGCGACCGGCATTATCTCTTCCATTCTTATGCTCATCGCCGTCATCCTGATTCCCCCCGCCCAAGGCGTCCACATCACCCTCACGGAGCCGGAAAACGCGGAAAAGCTTTCGCTGGCGGATCAGCTGGTGAAAACCTTTACCGTTTCCGATTTCGTCAATATTTTTTCCCGGGAAAATATGTTGGCGCTGATCGTCTTTTCCGTGTTGGTCGGCCTTGCCGCCGGATTGTCGGGGGAGAAGGGGAAAGCCTTTGCGAAATTTCTCGACAGCGGAAGCGAAGTGTTTGTGCGATTGACCCAAATCATCATGTATTACGCCCCCGTCGGTTTGGGCGCCTACTTTTCCTCGTTGATCGGGACTTTCGGGGCCCAATTGCTTGGGGATTACGCCCGGGCCTTTCTCATCTACTTCCCCGTTTCCATTTTCTATTTTCTCGTCGGCTTCACCCTATATGCCTTTTTGGCCGGCGGCAAAAAGGGAGTGGTTACCTTCTGGAAACATATTTTATCCCCCGCCGCCACGGCTTTGGCGACGGGAAGCAGCATCGGCGCGCTGCCGATCAATTTGGAAGCGGCCCGGAAGATCGGGGTGCCGAAGGACATCCGGGAAACGGTGTTGCCCATCGGCGCCACCATTCATATGGACGGTTCCTGCCTTTCCGCCATATTGAAGATCGCGTTTGTCTTCGGCATCTTTAACATGGATTTTTCCGGCTGGGATACCTTTTTGACCGCCATCGGCGTCGCCGTCCTTTCCGGCGTGGTCATGTCGGGCATCCCCGGCGGCGGTTTTATGGGTGAAATGTTGATCGTGTCCCTGTACGGGTTTCCGCCGACCGCCCTCCCCATCATTTCCGCCATCGGCGTCGTCGTGGACGCCCCGGCGACCATGATCAATTCCACCGGGGACACGGTGGCCGGGATGCTCGTCACCCGCCATCTGGAAGGAAAAGACTGGATGGAAAAGGCCGAAGAAGCCGAACTTGTCTGATAAAAAACATGAACGGAGGTTCATGCCCCTTTGCCGAAGGCCGCACCGGACACCGAGCCGGTGCGGCCTTCGTATTTTTTTATAGTAATATTTTCATAAAATTTTGTATAATAGAAGAAGAAAAACGAAAGGAGGTGCGGTGGTTGGCTTACCATACCGTATTGTTAAACCGGATGTACGTGAACGGCAAATGGGTCAAGGCGAAAGGCAATCAAACCTTTCCCGTCACCAACCCGGCCACGGGAAAAACGATCGGCTCCGTCCCGGACGGAGGGAAAGAAGACGCACGGCTCGCCGTTGACGCCGCCCATGCCGCTTTCCCAGTCTGGTCCGGAAAAACGGCCGAGGAACGGAGCTATTTTTTGAGGAAATGGCATGACGCGATTTTAGATAACAAAAATGAGATCGCGGAGATTCTCGTTCTCGAACAAGGCAAACCGATGAAGGAAGCGCTGGGGGAAATTACATATGCGGCCAGCTTCCTGCTGTGGTATGCCGAAGAAGCGAAGCGCATATACGGGGAAACCATCCCCGCATCGGCGCCGGACAAACGAATTTTGGTTTTCAGGCAGCCGGTGGGCGTAACGGCGGCGATCACCCCTTGGAATTTCCCCGCCGCCATGATCACGAGAAAAGTGGCCCCCGCTCTGGCGGCCGGCTGCACCGTGGTCATCAAACCCGCCGAACAGACGCCATTGACGGCGTTAAAGCTCGCGGAAGCGGCGGAGATGGCCGGATTTCCCCGCGGTGTCATCAATGTGGTCACGGGAAACCCGGAAGAAATCGGTGCAGCCTGGCTCGAGGATCCCCGGGTGAGAAAGATCACCTTCACCGGTTCCACCGAAGTCGGCAAATTGTTAATGAAAGGCGCGGCGGACACGGTCAAAAAGATTTCGCTGGAATTGGGGGGACATGCCCCGGTCATCGTTTTTGAAGACGCCGATTTGGATCTGGCCGTGCAAGGCACCATCCTGTCCAAATTCCGGAACGCGGGCCAAACTTGCATATGCGCCAACCGGGTATACGTCCAGGAATCCATTTTCGAACCGTTTGTTGAAAAACTGGCGGAAGAAACGAAAAAATTGGTCGTCGGCTACGGCCTCGAACCGGAAACCCAAATCGGGCCCCTGATCGATGAATCCGCCTACCTGAAGGTAAAAAGCCATATTGAAAACGCCGTGGCCATGGGGGCGAAGATCGTCTGCGGCGGGAACCGGGTGAACGATTTTGAAGGCGGTTACTTCCTGGAACCGACGGTATTAACCGATGTGAAAGACGACATGAAAATCATGAAGGAAGAAACCTTCGGACCCGTGGCTCCCGTTCTCACCTTCCGGGACATGGAGGAAGTGATCGAACGGGCGAACGATACGCCCTACGGGCTGGCCGCCTATGCGTTCACTTCGAATTTAAGGACGGCCTTCCTCGTTTCGGAACGGCTGGAATACGGCATCGTCGGAATCAACGATCCCCTTCCTTCCGTCGCCCAAGCCCCCTTCGGCGGATTCAAGGAAAGCGGGCTGGGACGGGAAGGCGGCCATCACGGCATCGACGAATTTTTGGAAATCAAGTATGTTTCAATGAAGTTGTGAACGGATGTTTCCGGCCCCAAGTTTTCATTGCCCGCTTCCGCTTTTTTGTTTCCGGATCTTTTTTGAATCCGAACATTCCGATCCCGCGGCTTCGCCGGAATCCGCCGCTTCCGCTCCGGGATGGACGGGCCTCAATGGGAAGGACAATAAGTCCGGAATGAACGGTCAAGCCAGATGAAACGGATGATAAATTTCGGCCCGGGATAAAGGGACCCGTCTAACGGAACGGACGATAAAACTTGGCCTCGGATGAACGGGCCCGCCCATGGGACGGGCGATAAAACTCCCTTTAGGATGTACGCCCCGATGAGACGGCCGAAAAACTTCGGCCCAGGGCAAACGGTCGGCCCAATGAAACGGGCGATAAAACCAGGAAATATATCGGATGCGCACCCGGGTTTTCACTTCTTCGCCGGCTGTCCCGGCTTGACGGGACGGCTTTTTTTCGTCTTTTTCCGAAAATCGCCCGGCGGAAAATCCGCAAGACAAGCCGTGCGCCATCCGCGGGACAAAACCCCCCACAGTCCCCATGCCTTCCCTCCGCCTAAAAATCCCGTTCGGAAAAATCCAATCTTCAACACATTCTTGTAAATTGAACCGACAATATTTGTGATGAAATCGCATTCATGATCGGGTTGAACCATTGTATGCTAAAGATAAGGGAGGTGGCTGCGGATTGATCACATTGGATGACCGAAGTTTGCTGATCTTCAAAGAATTGCTCGTTTCCCCGCGCATCAAAGGGAAAGACTTGGAAAAAAAACTGAATCTCACAAGAAGGCAAATCAACTACAGCATCCAAAAAATCAACGACTGGCTTGCGGACAACAGCCTCCCGATCATCGAAAATCAACGGAATGTCGGATTTATCGTCGACCGTTCCATCATCGAAAGGGTACCGGAATTGCTCCAAATCAGACCGGCGCTTGAATACATCCCGACGAAGAAGGAACGGATGAATCTCCTGTTGCTCATGATCCTGGCGCGCCGGGAGGAGCTTTCCCTGTTCCATCTGGCATCGGCATTAAAGGTGAGCAAAAATACGGTCTTACATGATTTGAACCTGATGGAAAAAAAGTTGAAAGAAAGACAGCTGGCATTAAAATACACGCGGCGCGACGGTTACTTTATCGAAGGGAAAGAGATCGCGAAGCGCAAACTGATCGTCGACACTGTCAATAAAATCCTCCACATGCCGGAGGGATGGAAATGGATCAACGCGATCACCGGCATTACCGAAGAAGATCTCAACCGCCTGAAGCGGAAACTGGAGGTGGTTGAAAAACGGTTGAACAAGCGGTTTACGGACCAGCAGCTGAACACGTTGGCCGTCATTTTCTTGATTCTTTTGCAACGGATGAAGGACGGAAAACACCCGGAACCTTTCGACATCAGCTATGTGGATATTTCGAACACAAAAGAATACCAGGCCGTGGAAGATTTGTTCGGCAACGATGAAAAACTGACCGAGCAAGACCGGCTCTATATCGCCTTGCATCTCCTTTCGTCGAGCGTCGTCTCCACGGAAATGGACCAAGTGAATTTTAAAGAAAAACTGTACGGCGCCATCGAACGGTTCGTCGCCAATTTCGAAAAAGTGGCCTGCGTGAATTTCCAAAGCAAGCACACCCTCTATCAAAAGCTTTACCAGCATTTAAAGCCGGCCTTTTACCGGGTGACCTATGAACTTTCGGTGGAAAACCCTTTGCTGGACTTGATCAAGCAGGAATACGGGGATATCCATCACTTGGTCAAACAGAGCATCGGCCCTTTGGAAAAGTTTTTCTCCGCGCCGATTCCGGAAGACGAACTCGCCTACTTGACTTTGCTGATCAAAAGTTCCCTGCAGCAGCAAGGCGATGATCTTTTGAAAAAGCCGAAAGCGATCGTCGTCTGCCCGAGCGGGATTTCCGTCTCAAAGCTCGTCTTCGAAGAATTAAAGCAAATGTTTCCCGACATCATCTTCCTCGACCATATTTCGGTGCGGGATTTTCCGGCCTTTGAACCGGATTACGATATCGTGTTTTCCACCGTGTTTTTAAATACAAAGAAAAAAATATTCCTGATTCCTCCCGTCTTCACGGACCAAGAAAAACAAAACCTGAAAATCGCCGTGGAGCAGGAACTGAAAAAGAAGAGCCCGGCGCTCATCAATTATGACCGGCTGATGAACATCATCGAAAAACATGCGTCGGTGAAAAACCCGGCTTCCCTGAAAGAAGAACTGAAATCCTTTTTCTACCACACCCAATTTCCGGATGAGAACTACGGGGAAGATTACAAGCCGAATCTGATCGATCTCGTTCCCGTCGAATTCATCCGGCTGCAGCAGCCGGCAAGGGATTGGAAGGAAGCCATCCTTTTGGCCTCCCGGCCGCTTCTGCAAAATTCCATCATCGACATGAGCTACATCGATGCCATGATCCGGGTCATCCAGGAGTACGGGACGTACATGATCGCGCCAAAGGTCGTCATCCCCCATGCCAAACCGGAGGACGGCGCCCACAAACTGTGCATGAGCGTGCTCACGCTGAAAAATGCGGTCCGTTTTCCGAAAAATATCTTCATTCAAGTACTGATCGTCATTGCCGCCGTCGACCGGAAGTCCCATATCAAGGCATTGACCCAGCTGTACGATTTACTGATGGATAAAAACAATGTGGAAACGATGATCGGAACGGACAACCCGATGGTGATCCACCGGCTTTTCCGGGAGTATTCCACCCATTGAATACCCATTTTCTTGCATCGGAAAGGTGAATGGCGGGGAAAGGATCCCGTATTCCGCCCATGGAACGCCCATTTTCCCGGCGTCATCTTTCGGGCCTATTTCGGCTGCGGGTTTCCCGGACTTTGCACCGTCTCATGACATCGTGTTTGCCGCCGTTATAACGAATGGCACTTGAAGGAGGTGATGGATTTTTCCGCAAACGCCACCATTCGAGAGGAGGGAGCAGCATGACGCAGCAAAAAAAATTGCTGATGGAAGAAGAACGAAAAGCGATTGTCCATTATGGGAAAAAACTGATCGAATCCGGCCTGACGACCGGAACGGGAGGCAATTTGAGCATTTACGACCCGGAAACCGGATATATGGCGATCAAACCGACCGGCATCGATTATTTCGAAATTCAACCGGAAGATGTCGTCATCACCGACCTCAACGGCAACATCGTCGACGGCCGGCTGAAACCGTCCAGCGAGTATGAAATGCACGCCATCGTTTACCGGAACCGCGACGATGCCAGGGCGATGATCCATACCCACGCCTTGTATTTGACAACGATCGCCTGCCTGCGCTGGGACTTGCCCGCCGTCGATTACCTTGTCGCCCATGCCGGCGGAAAAAACGTGCGTTGTGCGGAATACGCCACTTACGGAACGAAGGAACTCGCCGAAAATGCATTGAAGGCGATGGAAGGGCGCAAAGCGGTCCTCCTGGCCAACCACGGCGTCAATGTGATCGGGGACACCCTCGAACAGGCATTTGCCGTGTTGGAACAGCTGGAGTTTTGCGCAAAGCTCTACTGGCAAGCCAAGGCCATCGGCGAACCGGTCATCTTGCCGGACGAAGAAATGGAGCACATGGTTTTCAGATTCAAAGATTACGGTCAAAAGAAGAAACCACAGCAAGGAAGGGAACAACATGGGATTATTTAACGAATTGTTCAGCGAGGATCTGGTCTTCCTCGATTTCCCATGCCGGGACAAATATGAATTCTTTGAAAAAATTTCCCGTCTGCTTCTGGAAAAAGGCTATGTAAAATCCAGCTTTCAAAAGGCCCTCGTCGAAAGGGAAGAAAAATATCCGACCGGCTTGCGGACGACGCCGTTCCATGTGGCCATCCCGCATACCGATCCGGCAAACATCGTCCGTCCCTTCATCGCCGTGATCCGTCCGGAGCGCGCGGTCGAATTTAACGAAATGGGAATGAGCGACGAAAAAGTGGAAGCCAGATTTTTGTTCCTGTTGGGACTGAACCGCGGGGAAGGCCAAACGGAACTGCTGTCCCGGCTGATCCATTTATTCAACAACCGGGAAGCCATGGAGCGGCTGATCAAGGAAAACGACAGAGGGAACGTCATCCGGCTGTTGAAGGAAAACATCAACTGATCCCATCGGAACCCAAAAAACTTCAAAATATTGGAGGTTTTCATCATGAAAAAGATTATCGTTGCCTGCGGATCCGGCGTGGCCACGTCACAAACGGTTGCTTCCAAAATCCAGAACCTGCTCCGGGAAAGAAACATCCAAGCCCAAGTGGAAGCCGTCGACATCAAATCGTTGGATACCCATATTAAAACATCCGCCGCCTATGTCGCCATCACGAAACCCGACAAAGAATACCCCATCCCGGTGGTCAACGGCATCGCCTTCCTGACGGGCGTCGGCATGGAAGCGGAACTGGAAAAGATCATCCGCGCACTACAATAAAATTTTTGAAAGGAGAAATCATTCATGGATGTCATCCGCTCGATCTTCCAATTCATCCTGGACATGGGCGCCTCCGTTTTCGTCCCGCTCATTTTGCTGGTCATGGGCCTCATCGTCCGCATGAAATTCAAAGACGCCTTCACGAGCGCATTGACCCTCGGCGTGGCGTTCGTGGGCATGAACATCGTCGTCGGTTTCATGATGAACTCGATCGGCCCCGCGGCCCAACAATTTGTCAAAAACACCGGCATTCAATTGAATGTCATCGACGGCGGCTGGACTTCCATGGCGACCCTCGCCTGGGCCTGGCCGCTCGCGTTCCTCATGTTTCCGTTCCAAATCGGCGTAAACCTGCTCATGCTTTTAACGAAACAAACGGATACGTTGAATGTGGACCTCTGGAACGTATGGGGAAAAATTTTCACGGCCGTCCTTGTCATCGGGGTGACCGGAAGTCCGACTGCGGCCTTTGCGGTGGCAATCATTCAAATGTTTATTGAATTGAAAATTGCCGACGTAAACCAAAAACAAATTGAAAGGCTGACGAACATTCCCGGGGTGACCACAACCCACAGCATGAACATCATCGCCGTCTTTGCATCAAGCTTTGGGCGAATCCTATTGGCTAGCCCAAGGTCTCAAAAGTTTGACGCAACGATACTTCAAACTCCCTCAAGGTTGTCGAACCGCCTAGTGGGAACCCGCATGCTAGGCGGTGTGAGGGGACGGGGGTTAGCCGCCCCCTCCTACTCGATTAAGAAAGACCCAAGATAATAGAAATTAAATCTAAACACTCTTGAACAGTTTCTTCTGGAGCGTGATCTACGATTGTCAATCCCCTTGAACGCCAATCCAAACTACGAACTTGATCGACCAAAATTACCCCATGAATTTTCAATCCGTCAGGGATTTTGATTTCAAAAGGGTATCCCTTTTCTATGGTAGTTATGGGGCAAGCGATAACAAATTTCCCTTTATTAAAAAGTGAGGGCGACAAAATTATGGCAGGCCTTCTGCCTGCTTGTTCGTGTCCCGATTGGGGACTGAAGTTCAGGTAGACCAAATCGCCTTTTTCCGGAATCTGACTCATTACCAAACTTCATTCCCTTCGGGCGTCCCCCAGTCAATTTCATCATGTTGGTTCTCGGGGGTAATTTTAGCCATTAGTTCGCCTAAAGAGGGCTTCTTTCTAAGTGGAACAAACTTAATCGCTCCATTTTCAACAGATACTTCCAATTCGGTTCCTTCTTTGACGTTTAGACTATCCGCAATAAATTTTGGAATCCTAACTCCGAGAGAATTTCCCCATTTTTGAACGATTGTTGTCACATGCAACATCTCCTTCTTGACTTTTTCCATGTCATTATTGTTCATTACTATCATACCTCCTTTTTTCGGATTTGTATATACTATGTATAAACTTTTGTTTATACATAGTATATATAAGTTTTGAAAATATTATTCCAAAAAAAAGGTGTATGAAACTTTTATCAAGATTAAACACCCGAATGTTATGCACCCTTTTTTCAATTTTAAATAAAAATAAAAAACCATTTCATTATTCTTTCCTGTCCCAGGTCTTTTCATGAAATGGCTTTTTATCATACGATCTTTATTTTTTAAATAAGACTAAAATTTTTGATGGGAATTATGCACGAAATTTTTTGTTAGCTTTTTCTTCTGTCTCTATCCGATCAACCGGCTGATGGATTACATCCCCGGATTGAACAAACGGATTGACGCAAACTGTCTGAAAGGGAAAATCGGCGTCTTCGCGAAAACCACGTCATGGGCTTTATGATCGCCATTTTGCTTGGAATCTTTGCCAAATATTCGGTCCAGGAAACTTTAATTCTCGGCGTGCAAGGCGGAACGGCATTAACCTTGTTCCCGATGGTGGCGAAGCTGTTCATGCAAGCGTTGGCCCCGATCTCCGACGTCACGGGCGAATTCATGAAAAAGCACTCCCGCGGAAGAAATTTCTTTATCGGGTTGGACTGGCCGATCCTTGCGGGCTGCAGTCAACTGCTCCCACTTAACTTCTGACGAAGTTTGAAGTGAGAGCTTGCGACTACCCAGTAGTACCAACGTGCTAAGCACTCCTACCTTCAATTGGTGTCGCATCAGGGCAGGTTGACGGCTACCCAACCACCCAAGTCATGCTTGGATGGTTTCTTCAACGATGTACTCAATTCCTTTTCGTTGAAGATTCATCGCACCCACTCGATCATCATTGGATTGGTAGTGACAATTTTTACAACAAAATATATGTGTTTGTTTATTTCGATTGACTTTTTCAGTATGTCCGCATTTTGGACAAGTTTGTGAAGTATATTTAGGATCAACTGTAATGACTTTTGCTCGATGTTTTAAGGCTTTATATTCAATCTTTTGGCGCAAATCATAAAAAGCCCAAGACGCCATGGCATATCGATCTTCCTTGCGGACTTTTTCTGTTGCCCGACGAATACCTGTTAAATCTTCCAAAACAAACAACGTGTTCGCTCCATATCGTTCAACGAGTGCCTTGCTAATGCAGTGGTTAACATCCTGCATCCAACGGTTTTCTCGTTGACCGATAGCTTTTAATCTTCTGCGGGCAGAAGGAGTTCGTTTCTGTTGCATCTGTTTACGCAATCGTTTGTATTGTTCACGTTGATGTTTGATTCGTCGTCCATTCCAAAAGAATGTCTTGCCATTGGAATCATAGGTGGTGATGACAAAATTAACTCCAAAATCTACTCCAACTACCTGATTAATGTTTTTTAGATCACATTCTTCTATCTCTTTGGACATTGGAATGTACAAAAACCATTTTCCGTGCTTGTACACAAGTTTCGCTGTGCCAAATGTCCAAGTGCCATCAAAATATTCTTCAAATCCTTTAATTTCAAAAGGTACTTTGATTCGTCCTTCTAATGTGTTAACAGAAAACAAACCTTTATTTAAAGAATAATCTCGGTTGAAAACTAAGTCATATTGAGGTTTTTTAAAACATATCAATGTCCAAGAGTGACCATCGCTTTTTATGGTTCTATATTTAGCAATAGCCGTTTTGATGACGGATTGAGCCATTTGTGAACGCAAACCAAATTGAGAACGTAAGTCTCTGTAAGTCATATTGTGTAATTTAGCTTGCGTTAAAATTTTAGAGTGAAAAATAATTTCGGATACAAAATTACAGGCTTTTCGATAAGCATTCATAGTTTCTTTTAAAATAATTGCTTGTTCAATCGTAGGATTTATTTTGATTTTAGCAGTCAGTGTTAAATTCATCATTACACCTCCTTTCACTAATATACAGTATTACATAAAATATGTAGAAAGGAGAGAAGGCGATTCCTCTCCAACTTTCGCTAACGACTAGAAGTTGGAGTCTCCTCGCCAAGTTGTGATGAAGACGAATTTCAAGAGCTTGTCGGAAAACGGCTGAACACGCCGGACGAATATGCTTCCGAAATCAAAAAACTCCTGCAAGCCGGCATCGAATACGTCATCGTGACTTTAGGCAAAAAGGGCAGCCTGGTCGGGCACGGGGACGAAGTTTACCGGGTCCTTCCGCCCAAGGTGAAGGAAGTCAACGACACGGGCTGCGGCGATGTATTTGTCGGGGGGTTCGTCGCCGGACTGCACCAACGTTTTCCCTTGGAGAAAATGATCCGCTTCGCCACCGCGTTAAGCGCATCGAAAGCCGAGCAACCGGAAAGTTCCGCCTTTTCCCCGGAAAGGGCAGAACAGCTGGAGGGAGAGGTCGTCATCCGGCGATTGCCGGCATGACGAGCCTTTTGCTGAAAGGAAGAACAATAGGCTGAACGGGTTTGCGTGCATTTATTCGAAATGAAGCCAAAGAAGCGCCCGGCCCGGAAGAAGGGAACCGAATCCTTCGGCCCATGCAGGAAGGCCGCCCGTTCCAACCCGCTTTCGAAATACTTCGGATCGGAGGTAGGCAATTGATGATGTTTCTTGAAGAACGGATCGATTTGTGCGAAGTCGCAAGAATGATGTTTGACCGGTACCTGACCAACGCCGCCGGCGGAAACATCACGGTCAAGGTGAACGAGGAACTATTTCTTATGACACCCACGCTCATGTCCCAGGCGAAATTTTGCCGGTTGACCCCGGAGGATATCCTCGTTGTCGACAAACATGGAAACATTTATGAAGGAAAGGGGAAATTGACAAGGGAATTCAACATGCATATGGCCGCCTATGAGGCCCTTCCCGAGGCCGGCGCCGTCATCCACGGCCATGCGAAGGAATCCATGGTCTTTGCCTCCCTGGGGATGCAGATGCCGAACTTGACCGAAGCGACACAAAAATTGGGCGATATCGCCACCCTCGAATTCGCCCCGGCGACGACGAAAGAACTGGCGAAGATCGTGCGCGAGCATTTATTGTCCCGGAACGGACAGCTTCCCGTCGCCGCCTTATTGAACAAACACGGGGTGATCGTTGTCGACCGGACATTGCGCAAGGCGTACGATATGTTCGAGCGGCTGGAATACAATGCCTACGTGGGCATCCACGCGAAAATCTTTTCCGCCTTGGGCCTTTATAAGGAAGAGAGGAAGGCGTACAATTATAACCTGGAGGAATGACATGAACAAATGGCTTTGGTATCTCCTCGTCGTCGCCGCCACGGTGCTCCTGATCCTTTCTTTTCTGAAAGGGAACGCCCTGCTGGCCGTCCTCGCCTTCCTGTTGGCGCTGTTTCTGCGCCGCTTCTACGATTCCATTCCGCTTCCCAAATCGATCCGGGAACGGATGGAAGCCGCTGAGGGAAGAAGCAAGGGCGCGGTCCCGCCGGTTAATTCCACCGAAAAGGGCGCAAGCAGCCGTCGGGCACAAGAATCAGAATGACCGCGCTGTCCAGCATCCATGAAAAAAGATATTTCCAGGATTATCCAAATCAATGAAGCCAATGAATTGCCGGCAACTGGACATTCATCCCAGCCAAAGAAAAAAATGGGGCGGCCTTTTTCCGTATACGACCGGAAAAAGGCCGCTCTGTCGAAAAACGGAAATAACGGCACGTGCAGTCTAATCTCTTTCCCATTTACCTTATGCTTATCGCTCAATCAATCATTTTCTGGAAAATTTTCGATTGCAAACCGATCACAAGTACATGAACAATACCATCGATAACAAACTGCAGCCAAAACGTATCGCTGATGAACAGCTTCACGGTCCAATACGGCGGCAGCACCACGCCAAGCGCCGACGATCTTGAATCGATCAAATGGATCACGAACGGTGTGAGGAGAAGATCGTTGTCCCTTCTTTTTTTTCTGCAAAATCAAATTTTTTTATTTCGCGCGTTAACCGGATCCAATCCGGATGTCGGTTCATCCAGAAATAATATTTTCGGATGATTTAATAATGCCCGGCAAAAATTCAGGCGCATTTTCATTCCCTTCGAAAAATGGGATAAACGAACATCCGCAGCATCCGCCAACCCGACAAGCTTTAGCAGTTCCACCGGATCCGCTGTCGGTTTCGTATACAGCTTTCGAAAAAAAGTAAATTTTCGAGCGCCGTCAATCGGGCATAAAAATTCGGAAATTCAAATTTGTTTTTGATAATTTTTTAAATCCTTCTTTTCCTCGTTTTCGGGCGGTCGCAACCGCCTGCATGTCACGGCGCCCCGCAAATACGCCCCGTTCCACGGCAATTTTCGGATAGCAAAAGCACCGGAATTGACGGTTTGCGATAATCATTTCGTATGGACCGCCGTTTCGCTGATGAGATAACTCAGCCTAAGTCGCGATAACCATCTCTCAGCTTCTGTCTTATTTTGTTCGGAATGATTAATATTTTCCCGATACATCAGGCCGTTCACTTTCGTAAAACCGACCTTTCCCTTTTCCATGCGCTTGATGATCATCGGCCACTCCGCATCGGTGACCGCGGCCTTCGATTGCCCGGCAATTTTTAATAAACCGGCTTTGTTCAGGCCGCAGGAACCGGCCGTCACATCGATCTCATCCCGGCTTCCGAATTCGAGCGTAAAAATCTTGTTGGTAATCTTTTCCGTTTCCCGCCATGCGGCCGGATGGGACCGGAAGGCCGCTTCCGTTCTCCCGATGATCAGATAGTCGAATGTTCTGATCCTCTCCTTTACTTTTTCGAACTCCTCCGGATAGGACAAGCACCAGGTGACCATACGGTCAAGATCACAATAATGAAAATGGGCATGACCGGTGTGTTGAACAAGCCGCAAAATGCTCCGCCGCGCGGCCGCGGCGCCCCTTTTTTCGATGAAAAATACGACAAAACCGGCCCCTTCAAGCAGCCGCTTCAATTCCCGGTCCGTATTTTCGCTTAATGCAATATAGCCGTTGCTGTAATGCCTTTTTAAAACAGGCAATGCTTCTTTCAAGCTGTTTGCCAATGATCCTTTTGGATCGTGCATGACAGAGATGAAGGCAACATCGTTCAATTTTATCTGCTCCCCAAATCATGTTCAATCTTCCTTCCGCCGCAAAAAAACGGGGAGGGTCCTTCCCCGCCGGGATCGGCAATGACCGCCGGCCAATATCCAGCCGCGGCAATTTTTTAAGGAAATTTTCCCCGAAAAGTTCGTGCCGCAAGAAAGCAAAACCGAAAGCGGCAAACGGCCCCTTCCGTCATCGCATGCTTCTTCTCTCGATGAAACCCCCTGTGACGACGGTCAGTGAGCCGATTATCGACAGGGCATAAAAGGAAAACCGGGACAAGGCGACGCCGGCGGGATATAAGACGGCGGCGTAAAGCAAGAAAAAACCGAGGATTTGGATGAGATACGGATCATATTTCCGTTTCTTTTCCCCGCCGTTTCCGCCCTTTCTTCGGAGGATGATGCCTGCGTAGGCGGTCAACGTTCCGAAAATCGCAAGGGGGTAAAAGGAAAACAAGGGTATTCCTTCACCGACCAAATAGAAGAGGGAAAGCAGCATCAGGAGAAAACCGCCCCATTGCATGGCAAGTGGAACATAATTCTTTATCATACCGATCCCGCTCCTTTGCAAATGAACGCCGGAATCCGTTCAACCCCGGCGATGAGCCGCTAGCCCAGGGCACGATTGGACGGACCGCCGTCCGGAAACCTGGCGCTTAAGTGTAATCAAGCCATTCCCCCGCGGGGTGGATCTGCCCCTTAGCGGCGGATCAAGTAAAAATAGGAAACAGCTGTTGGGTGAAGGTAAATGGCGAAATAATTTAATTAATTATAATATTTCAATTCTTTTTGTGTCAAGGCCGGTGAACGGATGGATATCCCGCCGGATCATGGAGGTATACTTCTACATCGCTTACTTCATATACGGCGCTCCGTGCCTTGGGGATAACGGCGATTGGGATCGCAGGACGGAAATTCCATATCCAATGGACCGACGGCAACCATTTCTTAAGACCGGGATCCGATCAAAACCGCAAATAAGCCGTTGTACCCTGTGGTGCGATTGGACAACCTGGCCTCCGGCAACCTCGCACCCGCGGCGAAAGCAAACCTATCCCCTGCCGGGGAAAAGTGCCGGGGGATCTCCCCTCGCCGGCGGATCCGGTAAAAACGGAAAAATCGAAATGGCGATCGATCGGCAATAAATGATAATTTATTTGAATTCTTCGTGTGGCAAGGCGAAACTCCGGTTATCCAACCATTTCAAACGCCACATTGCCTGTCCCGGCTACTTTCCCCGGGAGCGGCCGTCTTTCCTTTGCGAAGAAAAATGAGGGACGGGAGAAGCCGGTCCGACAACCATGATTGGAACCTTTGCCCGGGAGGGCAGCCGGACCGGGACCGAATTCGCGGCAGGTCATCCCCGTCTTTTTCAAAAACATGCGGCCCTTCCCCGGCCGGTCGCCGGGAAAAGGCCGCAAGCCTGATCCGCGTTTGATTGTCTGTCTGGACAGGTTTTTGTGTATTCCGGGAACCGTCTTTACTTTTTCCGGACTTCATCTTCGGCCGGATGCCGGCCTTCGCTCCATCCCCCGCCGTTTCTCTTCCGCTTTATCTCTTCCCGATTTCTTCCAACAGCAGCTTATTTACGAGCGGAGGGTTGGCTTGCCCCTTCGTCCGCTTCATGATCTGCCCGACCAGATAGGCCAGGGCCCGGTCTTTTCCGTTTTTGAAATCCTGGACGGATTGTTCGTTTTCATCCAAAACTTCCAGTACGATTTTCCTTAGCGTGGCTTCGTCGGAAATTTGGGCAAGGCCTCTTTCCTTGACGATTTCTTCCGGATCTCCGCCCTTTTCGATCAATTCCCGGAACACCTTTTTGGCGATCTTCGAGGAAATGGTGCCGTTTCCGATCAATCGGATCAATTTGGCCAGGCTTTCCGGCGTCAAGGCCGTATCTCCCAATTCCTTCTGTTCGGCGTTGAGATAAGCGGACACTTCCCCCATCAGCCAGTTGGAGGCTTGCTTCGGATCGGCGCCGTGCCCGACCGTCGCTTCAAAGAAATCGGACATTTCCTTCGTCAGCGTCAGTATCTTGGCGTCGTATTCGGGAAGCCCCAGTTCTTCGACGTACCGCCGTTTCCTCGAATCGGGAAGCTCGGGGATCTGGGCCCGGATTTCTTCCTTCCACTTTTCATCAATATATAGCTCCACCAGATCCGGTTCGGGGAAATACCGGTAATCCTCGGAACCTTCCTTTACCCGCATTAAAACCGTCGTTCCCGTCGCCTCGTCGAACCTTCGCGTTTCCTGGCGGATGACCCCGCCCGAAAGGAGGATTTTTTCCTGCCTTGCCGCTTCATATTCCAGCCCTTTGCGGACGAAATTGAAGGAGTTCAAGTTTTTCAATTCCGTTTTCGTCCCGAAGGTTTCCTGGCCGAAGGGCCTGAGGGAAATGTTCGCGTCGCAGCGCAGGGAACCTTCTTCCATCTTGCAGTCGGAGACGCCGGTGTATTGGATGATCGACTTCAATTTTTCCAAATAGGCGTAAGCCTCTTCCGGCGAGCGGATATCCGGTTCGGAAACGATCTCGATCAGCGGCGTCCCCTGCCGGTTGAAATCGACCAGCGAGTAGCCGTCATCGGTGTGGAACAGTTTGCCGGCATCCTCCTCCAGATGGATCCGGGTAATGCCGATCCTCTTCTTTTTCCCGTTCACTTCGATTTCGATCCAGCCGTTTCTGCCGATCGGCTGGTCGTATTGGGAAATTTGATAGGCCTTCGGGTTGTCGGGGTAAAAATAATTTTTCCGGTCGAATTTCGTAACCGTGGCGATCTCGCAGTTTAAGGCCATCGCCGCCTTCAAGGCGTAATTCACCGCTTCCTTATTTAAAACGGGGAGAACACCGGGATAGCCGAGATCGATCACATTGGTGTTCGTATTCGGTTCCGCGCCGAAATGGGCCGGGGCCGGCGAAAAGATTTTTGATTTCGTCTTCAATTCCACATGGACTTCGAGGCCGATTACGATTTCAAAATTCATCCTTTTCCCCCCTTACAAATTTGGCCGTTGCCTGTGGTAGTCGGTCGCCTGTTCGAAGGCGTGCGCCACCCGGTAGACCGTCGTTTCGTCAAAGGGTTTGCCGATGATTTGCAGTCCGAGGGGCAGATGTCCCGCAAAACCGCACGGGACGGAAATCGCCGGCAGCCCCGCCAAATTGACGGGAATCGTTAAAATGTCGTTGGCGTACATCGTCAACGGGTCGTCAATTTTTTCGCCGATCTTGAACGCCGGCGTGGGGGTCGTCGGCCCGATGACGACGTCGAAGGCTTCGAATACCCGGTCGAAGTCCTGCTTGATCAGCGTCCGGACCTGTTGCGCTTTTTTATAGTAGGCGTCGTAATAGCCGGAACTTAAGGCAAAGGTCCCGAGCATGATCCGGCGTTTCACTTCATCGCCGAACCCTTCCGCCCGGGTCTTTTTATAAAGATCCCAAAGGTTCTCGGCATCCTTCGCCCGGTATCCGTAGCGGATCCCGTCAAAACGGGCGAGGTTGGAAGAAGCTTCGGAAGAAGCCAGCAAATAATAGCAGGCCACCCCGTATTTGGAATGGGGGAGGGAAACCTCTTCCCAGACGGCCCCCAGTTTTTCCAGCACTTTTAAGGCCGCGAGGACGGCCTGCCGCGATTCCTCGGATACGCCTTCGCCCAAATACTCTTTCGGCACGGCGATTTTCAGGCCTTTTACATCCCCGGTAAAGGCCTTCGTATAATCCGGGACTTCCACGTCGGCGGATGTGGAATCGTGGGGATCAACGCCGGCAATCAGCTGCAGCAAATAGGCGTTGTCTTCCACGTTTCGGGTGATCGGGCCGATTTGATCCAGCGATGACGCGAAGGCCACCAGCCCGAACCGGGAAACCCGCCCGTAGGTCGGCTTCATGCCGACGACGCCGCAAAAAGCGGCAGGCTGCCGGATCGATCCGCCGGTATCGGACCCGAGGGCGAAAGGCACTTCCCCCGCGGCCACGGCAGCGGCCGATCCCCCCGAAGATCCTCCGGGCACCCTTTCCAAATCCCACGGATTATACGTTTTTTTGAAGTGGGAGTTTTCCGTCGAAGAGCCCATGGCAAATTCGTCCATGTTCAGTTTCCCGATCATCACCGTTCCCGCGTTTTGCAGCTTCTCCACGACGGTGGCGTTGTAGATGGGGATGAAGTTTTCCAGGATTTTGCTTGCGCATGTGGTTAGGACGCCCTTCGTGACGATGTTGTCCTTGATCCCGATCGGCATGCCGTAGAAAAGGCTATGTACTTCCGCTTCTTCCCGCCGTTCGTCGAGCTCCTTCGCCCTTTTTCTCGCCCCCTCCTCATCGAGGGTGATAAAGGCTTGAACCTTATCTTCCACTTCGCGGATCCGGCGGAAGGATTCATCGACCAAATCCGCAGCGGATATCTCCTTTTTCACGAGCATTTCGTGCAAATCCTTCAGCTTATGTTCGAATAAACCCGCCATGGCGTACCTCCTATTCCAAGATGGACGGAACCCGTATTAAACCGTCCTTATGATCCGGTGCGTTTTTCAACACTTCTTCCCGCGGCAATCCCTTTTCCGGGATGTCCTCCCGCATGACGTTTTTTATATCCAATACGTGGGAAGTCGGCTTGACGTTTGTCGTGTCCAGCTCATTCAATTGTTCGGCGTACTCGATGATCGCCCCAAGCTGCGTCGCGAATTTTTCCGTTTCCTCTTCCGTAATGGCGAGCTTGGCCAATTCCGCCACATATTTTACCTCTTCTTTGGAAATCTTGGCCACCCCTGTCACCTCCGTATCAATGTTAAAGAAAAAATAAAAAATGGATATGTATTTGCACAAGACATAACTTATTTTACCATGTTTTCAAAGGCAAGGGAAACCGGCCCGGGGCTGAAAAACCCGTGGCCGTCCCTCCTTGGAATCCCGCCCGGAAGGGATTGCCCACATCCGTTGCAGAGTTTTTGCCTGCGGTCCGCCGCTCCCGCTGGCCCCGGATCCGGTCTCGCCCATCAACGGCCGGAAGAGATGTGAACATAGCTTGGTTCCCCTCCCTCAACGGGTTCGGGATGCTGATCCCGCCGCGGAAAATCCAAATACTTCCTCCGTACCGGGCGGGGCGAACCCATGGGGTTTGGCCCGGACTTCGACGGCATCATCCAAAAGGCGAAAACCTGTGTCGTACGCAAGATGTCATTTTGGGATATTTCTTTGCTTGGGGCAGGCTCTTGTCCATAAAAGTTTTAGGGGGATCGTTGAAAGAAAAAGCCGGCCATTTGGCCGTATGTTCCCATGCAGGGGGCTGAAGGGCAAATTCCGTTTTGGGGCAAAAGGTTCCGGCAATTCGCTTCCGGCACCGCTCCGCCGTTCACCACATCTTCAAGATTTCCTCGAGATCAGCGACGTACACTTTATCCTCATGGAAAACCGCCATTTGGGACCGGCGGCAGCTCAGGATATCCATGGGGATCTCTTTTCCTTTTTCATCGAGGAAGGATAGCCGCGCCTTCCTTTTCAGCTTTCCTATTTTCCCCATCTCGAACAAAACGAACCGATTGTCGTCCCAGCCGGCTTTGAACAGGATGTACGGCTTATGGACGAGGAAGGCGGTCGAGCTTTCCACATCCGTTTTCCAGTAGGACAAGGCACCGTCGCGGTAACGGGCCAGCTCGAAATCGTTATAATCGTTATAATAATAAAACCAGACGTCCCGGTCGCCGCATACGTTCATCGCATAGCAGTCGACGATCTGATGCTTTCCTCCGTTCGGATATTCATATAGGATGTTCCCGTTGGCGTCCCACCGGATCAGCCCCGCCGATCCGACCGGTTCGTCCCAGCCGTAATTGCCGAAAATCCCTTCATCGAAGTAGCCGGTCCAAATGTTGTTTTGTTCCGTCACAAAAAGGTGCTCGATCCCGTCGCCGAGAAGGAATTCGCGAACCAAGTTCCCCTCCGGGCCATACACTTTGGCATTCAAGTCGGCCGTACCGTCATCGTAACGGGTGCAGCGTGCGGCGGCGAGCAAATAGTTGCCGCCGTCGATCGGCTGGACGAAATGGAAATTCCAATGCTGGTCCGGGATGGAAATTTCTTCGCAGCCGCCGCCGGAATATCGGATGATTTTGTAATGGAACGGTCTCTCTGTCTGCGCCTCGGGGAACCGGTCCTCGATCAGCTCCGGCGGTTCATGGACCGCAAGGAGGAGGATTTCCCCGTCGTGCCCTTGGCCAATGTTCACCAATTGATAGTCTCCCAGATCCGCTTCAAAAACCGGGGAGAGGGTGACCGTGATTTCCCCTCTTTCGGACAACTGCCCTTTTATCATGACCTCACCTTTTTCCCTTCGTTTGCTTCTATTATAAAAATTGAAAGAATGGAAGTAAAGCTGGGGGGATTTTGTCGGCCATGGTGTTCAAAGGGCGGTCCTGCCAGCCGACAAACGCCGCACGCCGTTCCTAAACCTGCCGGCCGGATCCTCATTAATTAAGCGGATTGCTTTGCCCCACGGACTGCCGTTTCTGGGTTCCTCATATTATAGCCGTGCTTACCGTCGCCGGAGCGGAGCCCAATTCCCCGTCTATGACGGGGGAAATTTGCCGGTTGGATCACCGCGGCGGGAATCTCTTATCGGTTGAGAAGAACGTGGAAAACGGCCTGATCTCGATTGGGGATACCCGGGTGCGGGACGTGTTGGAATACGAAGAAGAGAAAGACAATTATCCTTTCATCGGCCGTGACGCCAATGGATACGAAGTGAAAGAATTGTTCAAAAAACGCTTGGACAAAGGGAAGCGGCCGGATGCCGTGCTGATCACCGAAAATGGGAACGCCGACGATGCGCCGCTCGGGATCATCACCTCTTGGGCCATGTTGAAGCGGTACAAGGGCGTATCGGCGGAAACGGACTCCCAGAAGGCGGCCGGACGCTGACGGGTCCGCCGTTTTACTTTATGAAAACGCAAACCGGACCTTCCCTTTGGAAAAGTCCGGCTTCAGCTTTTCACCCCGTCCCGCGCGAAAATCCCTTCGGGACATGCCGCACCGCTACTTCCGGCTTTCGGATAAAAATTGTTCCAGAATCTCATTAAATTTTTCGCTGTGTTCCCAAAACATCATATGCCCGCCCAGCACGGCCACCTTCGAGCGGGGAGCCGTCTTTTCAATGAAGGCCTTCGCCGTATCCGCCCAATGTTCCGCCACGACGTTCAAAACCGGAACCGTTTCGCTGGCAATCCTCGCTTGTTCCCGGTAATCGGAAAACATCCCCGACGCGAAGAGATTGGCCGCAATGTAATAGGGCGTCTTCAGCGACTCGCCGACAAGCCACGCCAGTTCTTCCTCCCGAAGCTTTCTTTGCACCATCACTTGGGTGATGTAGCTGGTGATAAATTCCCGATGTCCTTGCGGATTTCGCAAATACGTGTTGTAGATGGCGCCGATCTCATCCAGCGGCCCCTCGGTCCAATCGCCGTCATTGACCGATAACGATTTTGGCGACATATCGATGAGAACCAGCGATCGGATCCTTTCAAAGCCGAATTGTTTCACATATTCCCAAACGGTCAGGCAGCCGAAGGACCAACCGGCGAGGACGGCATTTTCCACATCCAGTTCCCGCAGCACTTTCCCCAAATCGGTTCCATGGGTCACATAATCATTGCCGTGCACCGTTACGGTGGACCGGCCATGGCTTCTCGGATCGATGGCAATCACCCGGTTGGTTTTTGAAAAATGTTCCACTTGTTTGGAAAAAACTTCCGTCGTAAAGGTAAACCCCGGAATAAAAACGATCGGGGCCCCCTTTCCCACATCCTGGACGAACAATTCCACGCCGGGGTCGACTTCCACATACTTTCCCCCTGAGACCGCCATACGCCCATCTCCTTTCTTTGAATTCTCGAAAAATTGTTTTTTTACTATATTCGCAGCGGACAAAAAACGCACCTACCAATTTTGACTTCGGTATTCGAATTGTTTTTTACTAATATTCGCAGCGGACGGCCCCTATCCCTTTTCACAAACCGAAAAAAAATGCCGGTATCCCGCCAAATTTGCCAAAATTTGCGGAACCGGCGGAATCGGTACAGTCGATTCGCCCATTTTTCCGGTAACATCGGATGTCCCTGAAGATGACCGTCCGGCAGTCCAAAGGATATTCAAGTCATGGCTTCACCGAAGGGAATGTCAAGCATGTTTCTTTTGGCGACAAGCACCTTCCCCCCTTTGCCCTCCTGTCATTCTGTCCTCGGGTGATCGCCGCCAGCATCTTCCTTTCCGGTCTTCGCTTCTGATTCAAATAGAGGACAAACAACTCAGCAGCTTCCTTATCCGTCATCCCCACCACTGGCTCCAACCACTTGTCCTCCATCAGCGGCGACATACCAGCTCCGTTCCACTCCCGGGAATTTTTTCTGATTCTCATTTCGTTGTAATATTCCTTTACCATCGCTTGTATATGAACATCCTGATCAATCCCCCGATAGTCTTTGTGCCAGCCTGTGGGTCATACTCTGCATATCCAGTAGCATCCTCCGAGCGGGCAAATCTGATTTCAACCAAAAAAACCCCTTTTTCCGTCACGGATTTATCCGTTCAAAGGCTGATTGCACCAGAACTGATATCCGTCCGGATCTTCAATAATTGCTTCCCTAACGCCCCATTCGCGATCGACCGGTTCTTGGACAACTCTGCCAATTCCTGCGGATTTGACGGCAGAAACCAATGCATCGACATCATCGACACTGAAATCGACCGAAAGACCTGCTGTCACCGGATTCGGTTTTTCCGACGGATGAAGCATCAGCGGCGTCGCATTTTCCCCTTCACCGATTAGAAACCATACCATACCGTCATATTCATCGGTTTTTTTGAGTCCGAGGACCTTTCCGTAAAACTCGGCGGAAACTTTCGTGTCCTTCACATGAAGCACTACGGACGAAATCTTGGAAACAGAAAACTTCATATTCTCATCCTCCTTACTTCGTTTCAACCGCCATATTGACGGACTTTTCCGTATTTTGATAAAATTTTATTATCAAATTGCGAAATTGTCAATTTCGCAATTTTTAAATAATAAAGGTGATTCAAATGCAAAGGGACATCATTTTTACAACTAAGCCTGCGCCCCGTTATCGTGTTATCCATTCGCTGGCGATCAATTTATTTACGGAAATGATCTTTGTCGACTATGCCGTCCACTGTGCTGAGACGCCATCCGAATGGACAAAGGAGCTCGCGGCGAAACTTTCCGATACGGACAAAGAAATATTGAAATCCATCCGTTCCGTCCTCGCACACGGCTGGGTGTTGCGTGATTTCGCCATCAAAAAACTCCAGGGAAGCCATCCCGCACATCATAACTTCCATGATCTGATCCGTTGGCTTGAACATCTGGATGAGACGGAAATGACCGATTTGGCCATTGATGGCGTTATTTCTGGCTTGGATTATTACCATACCTATATGGAACCGATGCCGGTCGTGGAAGCGATTCTGAAGGACCTTGGCACCCCCATGCCGGATAAAAAAATGATGTTAGACGCCGAAAAACGGAAGCTCGCGATACATGCCCTTCTGGAAAGCTGGAGCGTAAAAGAAACCGGAAAAATTGCGGCTGTCATCATGGATCCTGAAGCATTCCGGGGGCGGATCATCCATTTCATCAAGGCACTTTGGGAAAAGGGGTATCAAGAAGAGTGGAACCTGCAGGAAAGGACGCTTCGCCAACATGCAGGAGCGATTCAGCAACAAATCGGAACTCCAATGGCACCAGGAGACATGGTCTTACGGATCACCGGTATGGAACCGGAAGAAAAAGCCAAACAGATCTTGAATGGATCGCCTTCCGTCACTTTTGTGCCATGTCTGCACCTCGGAAAATTTATGGCCGTCTTTCCGGTAGAAAGGGAATGTTATGTCCTGTTCGAACCGGTTATTCGTACGGCCGAGGGCCAACAGACTGAAAGGCCATTTTTTGCATCTGCCAGGAAAGATGAAGAAATGGCCTCCATACTGGAAGCCATCGGTGACAAAACCCGGCTGAAAATCGTGATGCTCTTGAAAAATCAACCGGGGCTGCACACCGTCCAAATCGCCAAGGCCCTTGACATTCATCAAAGCACCGTATCCAGACAATGTGGAGTACTCGTAAAGGCCGGCATCCTGGAGATTCATAAAGACCATGCTTTTAAATATTTCCGGCTACGCCCGGGTTGGGCGGCAGACCTTTCCCGATGGCTCATGGAAACTTTCCGGAACGGACAATGACCTCTTAAATATGGAATACAGTAAGACTTGTTTCTTAAACAAACGGATGAAGGGCAGGTTCTCTCCTTCATCCTAATCTTAAATAACCATCCACCTTGATCTCCTCGCTATTCGCTACCAGTTGCGAAGATGCTCAATGTGTCCCATCGATAAATCCGTTGTCAATTGACCCTTATTTTTATCTTTCAGCATCGCCATAAATTTTTGCACACACCTCTCCCCCTTCCTTAATCACCAGGATTTTTGCTTCGAGGGTACGCTCAGCCTCAAGTTCCTCATTTAAAGCTCGCTCGCTTCCATGCATGAAATTTTCATTCAAGGAAGCTCGCTTCTTCATGAATCAAAGTCCATTGTCCGTCCATATCTCTGAATCTCTGATGGAACATTGGTCGCGTCTTCGCACTCCGATACAAAACGGCTTTCTAACCCTCATAGCGGGATCGGTAAACAACTCCCGAACGTTCATCAGCCTTAATCCATTGGACGCCGGACTCGATAGACTTCATCCTTTATCCATTATTTCACGCTTTGGCAAGATAATCTTCGATTGGTTGTACACCTTTGAACCGCAAACAATACACCACCTTTGGATACAGTAGTCCTCTGACCGTTTCTAGTCGATCGGGGCCCTGCCGTTTTTTCAAACGCTTCCCTCCAAATTACAAAAAAAGAGACAAGCCGGTTCAGCTTGTCTCGTTGCGGGTGGCTTTCAATACATTTCAGAAACGGTTTTGGCCTGCATGTGCAGCAACAAATAATCGGGTCCGCCGGCCTTTGAATCGGTGCCGGACATGTTGAACCCGCCGAAGGGTTGATAGCCGACGATCGCGCCGGTGCAGCCGCGGTTGAAGTAAAGGTTGCCGACGTGGAACTCTTCCCTCGCCTTCTCCAAGTTTTCCCGGTTGTTGGAGATCACCGCACCGGTCAACCCGTATTCGGTATTGTTGGCAATTTCAAGGGCATGGTCGAAATCTTCCGCTTTGCAGAAGGCGACCACCGGGCCGAAGATTTCTTCCTGCATGATGACGGCCTTCGGGTCGAGGTCGGCAAACACGGTCGGCTGGATGAAGAAGCCCTTCGAGCTGTCCCCTTCGCCGCCGGTCATCAATCTTCCTTCCTTCTTGCCGATTTCAATGTATTTCATGATTTTGTCGAAGGCGGCCTGATCGATGACCGGGCCGGTGAAGTTTCCGTAATCGGCGGGATCTCCGACTTTCAGTTCCTTCGTCAGTTCCACCACCCGGTCGAGCACTTGGTCGTAAACCTCTTTGAGGGCGACCACCCGCGAACAGGCGGAGCATTTTTGCCCGGAAAAACCGAAGGCGGACGTGACGATGGATTGGGCCGCCAATTCCAGGTCGGCGTCCTTGTCGACGATGATCGTATCCTTGCCGCCCATTTCGGCGATGACCCGTTTCAGCCAGATTTGGCCCGGATGGACTTTCGCCGCCCGTTCATAAATGCGGACACCCACTTCTTTCGATCCGGTGAAGCTGATGAAGCGGGTCTTCGGATGATCGACCAAATAATCGCCGACTTCGGCGCCGCTTCCCGGGATGAAGTTCAGCACGCCGGCGGGAAGCCCGGCCTCTTCCAAAACTTCGACAAATTTCGCAGCCACGACCGGCGTGGCCGATGCCGGTTTCAATAAAACCGTATTCCCGGTCACGAGGGCTGCCACCGTCGTACCGCACATAATGGCAAAGGGGAAATTCCATGGCGAAATGACCACGCCGACACCGAGGGGAATGTACCCGAAGCGGTTGGATTCCCCGGGGCGGCTCTCCACTTCAAATCCGTCCTTGATCCGCAGCATCTGCCGGCCGTAATATTCCATAAAGTCGATGGCTTCTGCGGTGTCCGCGTCCGCCTCCCGCCAGGATTTGCCGGCCTCTTTGACCATCAGCGCGCTGAATTCATGCTTCCTTCTGCGGACGATGGCCGCCGCTTTAAACAAGATGTCGGCACGGGCCTCCGGTTTGAACTTCCGCCATTCGTTGAATTTTTCCAGGGCGGCCTGCATGGCCTGTTCGGCAAGTTCCCGATTGGCCTTCGACACCCGGCCGATGACTTCGTTTTTATTGGCGGGGTTGACCGAAACGATTTTTTCCTCCGTCCGGATCCTTTTTCCGCCGATGACAAGATCGTACTCCCGCCCCAATTCGGCTTCCACTTTTTTCAATGCCCGCAAAAAAGCTTGACGGTTTTCTTCCCGGGAAAAATCGGTGAGGGGCTCATGCTTAAACGGAACAACCATGAAAATCCTCCTTTTCAAAACGTGTTCACAATCAACCTCATTCTATCATGTTCCCGAACGGTCGTTCAACGGCCGCGCCTTTCGGCCGCCGCGCCTCCATTCCCTTCCCTTTGACGCGGCCGGATGAAAAGCGAGTCTTTCCATTCCCCGGCATCTCCTGCGCCGAAGACCCGCATCGCGGATCTGGCGCCCCGATTCGCCGGAAAACTAATAAATATGGACGAAAGGTTCATCCATGTCCGGCTCCCAAAGGATGAGCGCCTCCATGCCGTCCTGGGATTTCAGGTTCACTTCCACCGACCATTGTTTCGGGAAATAGGAGAGGAGCCCGGCGATATATTGGGCGAACCCGATGACTTCCGTCTTCCCGTAAAACTGCATGGAAATATCGATCTTCAACTGCTTCAATTCATCATCGACATAAAAGGCCCGACCGACGATGCCGTTGTAGTTCGGGAAATATTCGCTGACCTGGTCCTGGAAGGTTTGAAACTGCTTGTAGTCCGCGCTGTATTTCTTCGCTTCGCTCGACGGGAAGAGGACGTACTTCTCATTGACGGTTTCCCATTTCAGCGACGTCCCTTTTTCCGCATAGCCGTAGGCGATGAAATGCCCCGGCACGACGGAAGTCCTGTCCTCCAGTTTATAGATGCCGACCAGGATCGGGACGTCCCCGACCTCCTTCTTTTGGCGGAGGCGTTTCACGATTTCCTGGGCCATTTCCGTGCCCTTTTCCATGATCTTTTTCTCGGAAATTTTTACTTTCGATTCCTTTGTCCCGCCGCCCTTTTCCTCCACCGTGTAATAATAGACCGAATTCATGGCGAGCCCGATGGACAGGCCGGCCGGTTTCACCTTGTTCTTCTCCGATTTTTTCAAAAAGTTATGCTCCAAAATATGGGATAAATAGATCGGATTTTTTTCCTGCTCTTCGGCATTGTTTTCATCCGCCACGACAGGGTTCAACCCGAGATTTTGCTCCTCGCTCATCCCCTTTTCTTTCAATTGGGCGGCGGTCATCTTCCGGCTCAGCCAGCGGGTGACCGTTTCCTCATCCAGATACTGGCCTTCCTGAAAGATGTATTCGTCGGTCGGAAAAACCTTCTGGGCGAGGCGAAGGAGGCCTTCCTCAAATTCGTCGCTGTCATAGCGGGAGCTCAAATTGTAAACGATCGTTCCCCGGGATCCGGAAGGCGTAAAAGGCAAAGCGGTCCTGTAATAGGAATCGGAAATCTGGTAGTTGGGAACGATGGATTTTTCCGCTTCCTGCGTCTTATTGTTTTCCTGGATGACCTCTTCCGGATTATCCACCTGGGGAAAGCATCCCGCCAGGAAAAAGGGGAGCAAGCAAAGGATGAAGAGCCGCCTTTTCATGGTAACACCTCTTGATTTTCCAATTCTTTCAAAAACCTCGCCTCATCCCAAATCTCAACGCCCAGGCTTTGGGCCTTCGTCAGCTTGGATCCCGCATCGGTGCCGGCGACGACGATATCCGTATTTTTGCTGACGCTTCCGGTTACGTTGCCGCCCAATTTTTCAATCAGTTCCTTCGCTTCGTTCCTTGTGAATCTTTCCAATTTCCCCGTCAAAACGACGGTTTTCCCGTTGAAGGGCGAATCCTTCTGTCCGCCGTCAAGGGATTGCCCGCCTTGATAAACCGTATTGACCCCCAGGGATTTCAGCTCCTCCACCAATTCCCGCACCTGGGGCATGCGGAAAAAGGTGACGATGGAATCGGCCATTTTTTCCCCGATCTCGCGGATTTCCATCAGCTCTTCCCGGGAGGCGGCCATCAGCCGGTCGAGGGTTTGGAATCGGGCGGCGAGAATTTTTGCCGCCTTGGCACCCACGTGGCGAATGCCGAGCCCGAAAAGGAGCCGTTCGAGGGAATTCCGCTTCGATGACTCGATGGCCCGGAGGAGGTTGTCGGCGGATTTGTCGCCCATCCGTTCCAAGGCCGTCAATTCATCCTTTCGCAATTTGTAAATGTCGGCCACATCCTCCACAAGCCCCTTCTTGTGCAGCAGGGCGACCACCTTTTCCCCCATTCCTTCGATGTTCATCGCATCCCGGGAGGCGAAATGGATCAATCCTTCCCGGATTTGCGCCGGGCATTTCGGATTGATGCAGCGCAGCGCCACCTCCCCTTCCAGGCGGACGAGGCGGCTTTTGCATTCGGGGCAGTTTTCAGGCATGGCGTAAGGTTTTTCGTTCCCCGTCCTTCGTTCCGTCAAGGCGCGCACCACTTCCGGAATGATGTCGCCCGCTTTCCGGATGACGACGGCATCGCCGATCCGGATGTCCTTTTCCCGGATGAGATCTTCATTGTGGAGGGAAGCCCGCTGCACGGTCGTCCCGGCAACCCGCACCGGTTCCAGGACGGCGGTGGGCGTCACGACCCCCGTTCTTCCGACGCTCAATTCGATGTCGATCAGGCGGGTCACCACTTCTTCCGCGGGAAATTTGTAAGCGATCGCCCAGCGGGGGCTTTTGGCGGTATTCCCCAGCATCTCCTGCTGCCGGTAACTGTCGACTTTAATGACGATCCCGTCGATCTCGTAGGGAAGATTGTTCCGTTCCTTCTGCCATTTCTCGATGTAGGCGATCACTTCGTCGATGTTCTTGCATTTCCTTCGCTCTTTATTCGTTTTAAATCCGAGATAATCCAAATAATCGAGGCCTTCGCTGTGGTTTTCGATCCTCTTGTTTTCGATATAGCCGATGCCGTACAAAAAAATGTCCAGCTGGCGGGAGGCGGCGATTTTCGGGTCCAGCTGGCGCAAGGATCCCGCCGCCGCATTGCGGGGATTGGCGAACACCTCTTCCCCGTTTTCCTCCCGTTTTTTGTTTAAGGCGAGGAAGGCTTTTTTCGGCATGAAGGCCTCCCCGCGCACCTCGATGGTCACCTTCTCCTTCAGCTCCAGGGGAATCGAACGGATCGTGCGCAAATTGGCGGTGATATCTTCCCCGGTCGTGCCGTCGCCGCGGGTGGCCCCTTGGACGAAAACCCCGTCCTCATAGCGCAGGGAAACGGCGAGCCCGTCGATTTTCAATTCGCAAACATAGGAATAATCCCCGCCGACGGCCTGGCGGACCCGCCGGTCAAAATCGCGGAGATCCCCTTCGTTGAACGCGTTGCTTAAACTCAGCATCGGCACCCGGTGAACGACTTTCTGAAACCCGGCCAAAACTTCCCCGCCGACCCGCTGGGTAGGGGAATTGGGGGTCACCAGCTCGGGGAATTTTTCTTCCAGGGCGATCAGTTCCTGCATGAGCCGGTCGTATTCCTGGTCGGTGACGCTCGGCCGGTCGAGCACGTGATATTCGTAATTATACTGATTGAGCAAGCGCCGCAATTCTTCCGCCCTTTTTTCCGCTTCTCGGATATCCATCGCTTCTCACCCTTCGAACGATTCATTGAAAATATTACTGCTTGGTAATCGGGGCGAATTTCGCCAGCAACCGCTTGATCCCGATCGGCCGGGGAAAGGCGATGTCCAGTTCCAGATTCTCGCCCTCTCCCTTGACGGCGACGACGGTCCCGGTTCCCCATTTCTTGTGGCAGGCCTTGTCCCCCGGTTTCCAAGACTGTTCCGTTGCCCCTTCGGACGGGGCGAAGACGATCTCCCGGACCCTTTTTTCCCGGCTTTCCCCCGCCGGCATCCTGCCCAACGGCCGCAAATACTCGTCCGGTATCTCCGACAAAAACCGGGAAGGGGGATTCATATTCGAATAGCCGTACAGGGTGCGGACTTGCGCGTTCGTCAAGTAGAGCTCCTCCTTGGCCCGGGTGATGCCGACATAGGCCAGCCGGCGCTCTTCTTCCATCTCTTCATCGCTTTCGTAGCTTCGGCTGTGGGGGAATACCCCTTCCTCCATTCCCGTGATGAACACGACGGGAAATTCCAGCCCTTTGGCGGAATGCAAGGTCATCAGGAAGGCCGCGTCCCCCTTCTTTTCTCCCTCATCGATCCGGTCGATGTCGGAAACGAGGGCCAAATCGGTCAAAAAGGCGATCAGGGAACGGTCCTCGTTTTCTTCCTCGAAATTTTTCGTAACGGATAAAAATTCTTCGATGTTTTCCAGGCGGCTTTGCGCCTCGAGGGTCTTTTCCAGCTTCAGCATCTCCCGGTAGCCGGTCCGCTGCAAAATTTCTTCCGCCAGCTCGGTGACCGACAGGTAATCCTGCATCTTATGGAGCTGGCTGATCAACTGAGAAAATTCGGCGGCGGATTTTTCCGCTTTCCCGCCCAGGCCGATGGATTCGGCTTCGGCGAGGGCCGCGAACAGGGAACATTCATGTTCCGTCGCGTACCGGGAAATTTTTTCCAGGGAGCTCGCCCCGATGCCCCGTTTCGGCACGTTGATGACCCGCAAAAAGCTGATGTCGTCGTTCGGATTGGCCACCAGCCGCATATAGGCGATCAAATCCTTGATTTCCTTTCGCTCATAGAATTTCGTGCCGCCGACGATGACATACGGGATGCCCGCTTTCATCAGCATTTCTTCCAGCACCCGGGATTGGGCGTTGGTGCGGTACAATACGGCGAAATCGGAATATTTCCGCCCTTTCTTTTCCGCCAGCTCCTTGATTTTCCCCGCGACAAAAAAAGCCTCATCCTGCTCGTTTACGGCGCGGTAATAATAGACCGGCTCCCCTTTTCCGTTTTTCGTCCACAGCTTTTTCGGCTTCCGGTTGATGTTGTTCTCGATCACATGGTTCGCCGCGGCCAAAATATTTTTCGTCGAACGATAGTTTTCCTCGAGCAAGATCACCTTCGCCTTCGGATAATCCTTTTCAAAGGACAAAATATTGGAGATGTCCGCCCCCCGCCAGCGGTAGATCGACTGATCGGAATCGCCGACGACGCAGATGTTTTGGAACCGGGCCGAAAGCAGGCGGACGAGTTCGTACTGGGCCCTGTTCGTGTCCTGATATTCATCGACGTGGATGTATTGAAATTTCCGCTGGTAATATTCCAGCACGTCCGGGACCCGCTTAAAGAGCAAGATGGTTTTCATAATGAGGTCGTCAAAATCGAGGGAGTCGTTTTGCAGCAATTTTTTCTCGTATTCCAGATAGACCCGGCCGACCAATTGTCCGTAAAGATCGCCCTCATTTTTCCCGGCGAAGGTTTTGGCGTCGACCAGTTCGTTTTTCGCGCCGGAAATGGCGGCCAAAATGCCGCGGGGGTCATATTTTTTCGGATCGATGTTCAATTCGTTCAGCACCGTCTTGACCACGGACAGCTGGTCGGTCGTATCCAAGATCGTAAAGTTGCGGCTGATCCCGATCCGGTCGGCGTCCCTGCGCAAAATCTTCACGCACATGGCGTGAAAGGTGGAGATCCAGACTTCGGCGGCCGTTCCGCCGATGATCTTCTCCACCCTTTCCTTCATTTCCCTGGCCGCTTTGTTGGTAAACGTAATCGCCAAAATATTGTAGGGGTTGACCCCTTTTTCCGCGATCAAATAGGCGATCCGGTGGGTCAACACCCGCGTCTTCCCGCTCCCCGCGCCGGCCATGATCAACAGGGGGCCCTCCGTCGTTTTAACGGCTTCCTCCTGCTGTTTATTTAAACCTCTGAGCAAACGTTCCGATAAAAAATTCACGACAATCACCCTTATCCAATTTTGCCGCCTGTCCGAAACCTTCCGGACCAATTGCGGGGAAAGGGCCGGACGGATGGCCGCATCCGGCCTTTCTTCCCCTCGGGGGAACTTCCCCGCGGGGGAAAGCCTTCCGCGAAGGGTTTCCTGCCCGCATGCGGCGGAAACCCGGTGCGGACGGAAGGAAGGGGCCCTTCACTTGGCTCCCTTGGCGGCCTTCACCGTTTTCAACGCATTCTCCAGGTCGGTATACAGGCTGTTGCCGACGACGATGCAATCGGCATGCCGGGCCATCGCTTCCGCCTGTTCGGGGGTTCGAATCCCCCCGCCGTAAAACAGGACGGTGTCCGACAGAGCCGATTTCACTTTGGCGACCGTTTCCGGGTCTCCGTATGTCCCGCTGTATTCCAGATAAAAAACGGGAAAATGAAACATTTTCTCCGCCACTTGGGCGTAGGCGAGCAAATCATCGAGGGACAAATCGGCGGCGGCTTCCGTCAGGGCGGCGGCCTTGCTTTCGGGATTTAAAATGCAGTAGCCTTCCATGACGATTTCATCCCAATTGATGAGGGGCCCGTATTTTTTCACGGCTTCCACATGGGCGTCGACCAGCCATTTTTTCCTTTTGCTGTTCAACACCGAAGGGATAAAATATAAGTCAAATCCGGGAGCGACCGCGTCCATGTCGGAAATCTCCAAAACGCAGGGAACGGAATATCTCCGGACCCGGGCCATTAAATTCACAACCTTTTCTTCCGTCACTCCGTCCGTTCCGCCGATCATGACCGCGTCGGTTCCGGATTCGCAGATCTTTTCCAAAGCGTCGTCGGAAATCTCTTTATTCGGATCGAGTTTAAAGATATGTTTCCACTCGCGAAAATGCTCCATCCACGGTTCCTCCATCGGTTATTCCGTCTAATAATTATAACATTCCTTACCGCCGGATAAAATCTTTGAAACGGAGGAAAAATAAGGGGGAAAGGATCGGGGCAGAAACGGAAAGGGCGCCGAAAAAAGAGGCACGGCGCGATATCATTAATCCGTCCCTTTTAACCGCCCACGCCCCCTATTCCGGCGGAAGGATAGACGCAAGGTGACGAAACCGAATGTTTTCCGCCGTCCGCGTCCCCATGTTCCGGCGGAAGGCCCGGGCACGGTTCCGCCATCGCTGAAAACCTTAGCAAAGACGGGGCGGACGGCCGTTTTCGTTCGGCACCCGGCTCCCGGTTTCCCCTTCCGAATGCAAAAAAGACTTGATTTTCCGCCAGAAAACCAAGTCCGGCTTCGGTTCCGCTTACCCCTTTCCTCCCTCCGGATGCCCTTGTTTCTCCTTCATCCGGCGCAAAACGAGCTGATATCCGTCGCTGCCGTATTGCAGGCAGCGTTTCACCCTGGAAATCGTCGCCGTGGAGGCGCCGGTTTTTTCTTCGATTTCGTGGTAGGTCGCCCCCTCCTTCAGCATGCGGGCCACCTCCAGCCGTTGGGAAAGGGAAAGGAGCTCATTGACCGTGCACAGATCATCAAAGAAACGGTAGCATTCTTCCAAATTCCGCAAGGAAAGGATGGCTTCAAACAGCTGATCGAGTTCTCTTCCGCGCAATTTATCGATTTGCATTCTCTCTTTCTTCCCCCTTGCCTCTTGTCGTGGCTTTATGAAAAACCGTGCGGTCCGCGATCCGATGCAACCGGTTTCGGATGTGAAAAAACCGGTTTCCAGCGCGGGAGGCTTGCCGCCCCCGCTTCCGGATGACCGTTCGCTATTGCCCTTCACTGCGCCGGCACGGAAAGGACGTTTTCCATCGGGGCCGGAACGATATTGATCCATGTTTTGCCGGGGACAAGCCTTGCTTGTTCAGTCCCGTCGTACGGGACGATCCTTCCGTTCACGTTTTCCCAGCGGATCTTGCGCATCTTGCCCTTTTGCAGCAAATATCCCCTTCCGCCGGATTCCAGATCGATGGCGATCCTTCCCGATCCGTCATTCAACGATGCGTGATCCATTTCCACGATGAGCACGTTGTCCAATAAGACCGGATCGCCCGTGTCATAATCGACGGTTTGCGCCCCTCCGGAATACCGTTTATATTTTTCCGCCGCCGGATCGTACTCGTAACGGACGAGAAAATCATCGGTGGAATAGGAGACGGCGACGGAGCGGACATCTTCGCCTTCGACGGTCTCCCCGCCGGACAGGAAACGATAGGGTGCCGGCGGCGTGTCCAGATCGCATCCCGCTTTTTCCGCCCCTTTTAAAATATTTTTATAGGAAATATAGGAATTGTGCGGCGCCTGCCGGAAAGCGACCCGCTGGAACAGGGTGCCGTCATAAAAAAGGCCGTTTAAGGAATCGATGTACTGGCTCTCGATTAATTTTTTTGCCTCGGGGCTCCAGCCGTGAAAGACGAACAGGCCTTCAAATCCTTTGGCCAGCCGGATATAATAATCCCTCGCGCTGCGCACCGGACCGATTCTTTCCGGAAATTCGCTTTGGAAGACGGCAAGGAAGCGGGTGATGCCGCCTTCCGCCAGCGCCTCGATCACCACGTCCGCCTTTTGAAGGCCGGATTGGGGACGGGCCTTCGGATGGTTATTGATCATGACGGTGATCGCCCGATGGTTCGGCTTTTCCTCCGATAAAAGGCCGGTCAACGGAAAAGGATAGGACGGTTTTTCAACGGCTTCCGGCTTGTTTTCCGCCGGGCTTTCGCTTCCCTTTTCCGGAACCCGCTCCTTTGTGCAGGCGGAAAGAACGACCGCGGCGGCAACGGTGAAGATCAACAGCCATTTTTTCCCTTTCAAAGGGCTCACCTGTCTTCTGTCAAAAATTTGTTTATACCATTTTAACGCATCAACGTACAAAAAAAAACGGTTTCCGACAATTTTGCCTTTCGTTTCGCCGGCCGGACCTGCCGGCGAAGAAAGCCGGAAGGAAAAAGAAAGAACGGGATTTCAAACGGGGATCCCCATGCATATTGCGGTTCCCCTTGGAAAGGCTAATGCTGAACGGACATCCCGAATCGGAAGGGGAGGTTTTTGCCATGCATGTGAAAAAAAATATCGGAATCATCAACGCTTTAATCCGGATAACGGCCGGTTTGACCCTGCTGTCCTGGTACACCGCCAAACTCGCCCGCCGGCCATGGCGAAGGCGCGGGTATTTCTTCATCATCCTGTTAGCGGCCAATCAAGTCGCGGAAGGAATCGTCCGGTATTGCCCGATCACCGATCTGGCGAAAAAGGGATGGGCCGGCGGCTTCGACCGGAAAATGAAAGAATGGCGGGAAACCATTTCCCGGAATTTTGGGAAAGAGAGAGAAGGCGGGCGGGAAGAATCCGCCGACGAAGGCCATTAACCGGCTGCGGGGCCGCCGCTTCCCCGATGGCTGGCGCAGGCCCCTCGTCTTTCTAAAATTGATATAAACAGCATATTCGTAATTTTCCGGAAATCCCTTGTCAGTTGTCCAGCCTGCGAAAAAGTTTCAAAGGTTCCCAGGCGGCCGCCAACGTGAGTCCCGCCCTGCCGGACGGCCGCAGCCGCGGACCCGTTAAATCGCGATGCAAAAGCGGACGGCGCCATCCGTGGAGAACCCTTGCAAAAAGGACCGTCCCGGCCTTTTTCGCCGGCCGGGACGAAGAACCCCAAACCGGATCCTGTCCTTATTCTCCCTCCTCATCAAGTCCCAGCCGGGCAAAAATCGTATCCACATGTTTCAAATGGTAGCGGTTGTCAAAGCATTCGGCGATCTCTTCCGGGGTGAGGAAACGCCGGATCCTTTCGTTTTTTTCCAGAAGCCCCCGGAAGGAAACTTGCTTTTCCCAAGCCTCCATGGCGACGGGCTGGACCGTGTCGTAGGCCTCTTCCCGCGACATGCCGGCCTCGATCAGCTTCAGCAGCACCCGCTGGGAGTAAATTAACCCGAAGGTTTTTTCCATGTTCCTTTTCATATTTTCCGGATAAACCGTCAAGTTTTCCAAGATGGAAGCAAAACGGTTCAGCATGTAGTTCAACAGGGTCGTCGCATCCGGCAGAATGATCCGCTCCGCCGACGAATGGGAAATATCCCGCTCATGCCAAAGGGGAATGTTTTCGTAGGCGGTTGCCATATAGCCCCGGAGCACCCGGGCAATGCCGGCCATGTTTTCCGATCCGATCGGGTTCCTTTTGTGGGGCATGGCGGAAGACCCCTTTTGGCCGGCCGCAAAAAACTCCTCCGCTTCCCGGATTTCGCTTCGCTGCAACCCCCGGATTTCGGTGGCAAATTTTTCGATGGAGGAAGCGATGAGGGCAATGGTGGCGACGTAGTAGGCGTGCCGGTCCCGCTGCAGCGTCTGGGTGGAAATCGGCGCCGGCTGCAGGCCCAGCCTTTCGCAAACGTATTTTTCCACGAAAGGATCCACATTGGCATAGGTGCCGACGGCGCCGGATATTTTCCCGACCTCCACCCCCTCGGCGGCCGCCCGGAAGCGGGCCAGATTCCGCTTCATCTCTTCATGCCAGAGGGCCATCTTTAAGCCGAAGGTGGTCGGCTCGGCGTGGACCCCGTGGGTCCGCCCGATCATGATCGTATATTTGTGGGCGGCGGCCTTTTCCCGGATCACCCGCAAAAGCCTTTCCATATCCCGGATCAATATGCGGTTGGCCTGTTTCAACAAACAGGACAGGGCCGTGTCGACCACATCCGTGGACGTCAGGCCGTAATGGATCCACTTCCGTTCTTCCCCCAATGTTTCCGAGACGGCCCGGGTGAAGGCGATCACATCGTGTTTCGTTTCCTTCTCGATTTCTTTCACCCGGTCCAGCCGGAAGGAGGCGTTTTTGCGAATCTTTTCCGCATCCTCCTTCGGAATGACGCCCAGTTCGGCCCATGCCTCACAGGCCAAAATTTCCACTTCCAGCCAGGTTTTGAATTTGTTTTCCTCCGACCAGATGTCGGCCATTTCCCGTCTTGTATAACGTTCGATCATTTCGGTCCTCCAAATTTGAAAAAATTTTGCCGGCTGCGCCGGAATCCGGGAAAAAAGCCGGAACCCGTTTCCGGTTGCGGCGCCGGTTGCTTCCACCCCATTTCCGTTCCCGCATCCGGCCGCTCCCCAGGCGCGGCCGGCGTTTATCCTTCCCCGCCCGGCCGCTGAAAATCGCGGTGCGTAACGGAAGAGTACCGAGGGGGAATAAAGCAAAATGAAGCCCCCGCCCGGCGGAGGCCGGCCGTTCCGAAAGGCAATGGTTTCCTTTCCCCTTCTTTTTCCGCGGTTTCATAGCCTTCATGACCGGTTCGCCCGGAAAGGATCCCCGACATTTCAGTCTTTTTTAGCGCGGATGTATGGCCCCGGTGCCGACCTTCCCCGCCTTTTCACCGTTCGATAATCCTGGATACATCATAGGGGGATAGGGGGACATCGCATTTTTCCCCGAGGGCGATCTTCGCCACCTGCAGCCCGAGATAGGGACCGACCGTCAAACCGGAAGAACCGAGCCCGTTGGCGACCAGCAAACCGTCGAATCCCGGGACGGGCCCGAAAGCGGGCATAAAATCGGGAGCGACGGGGCGGAACCCGAAGCGGGCCTCCAAAAATTGCCCTTCCGCCAATCCCGGGGCGGCAGATAAGGCCTTGTCCAAAATGGCATGCAGCCCGCCGGCCGTCACCCGTTCGTCGAAGGCGTCATCATCTTCATGGGTCGATCCGGCGAGAATCCTCCCGTCGTCAAAGGGCAGGATGTACTGGCTTTCCGGGAGCATGAGCATCGGCCAATCCTCCGTCTCCCGGTTTCTCAACTGGAGATGGACGATTTGCCCCTTCTGGCCCCGCACCTTCATCCGGATCCCGAGGGGCCACAGCAGCTCCGGCGTCCACGCCCCCGCGGCGACGATCACCGTGTCGGCCGGATAATATTCCCCCGAAGCGAAGACCCCGGTTACCGTATTTCCCTGGAAATCCAATTCCGCCGAGCGGATCGCGGTTTTGGCGCCGTGTTTTTTTGCGGCATTGAGGAGGGCCTCCCTCAAGGCGGAGCCGTTCACCCTCGCCGCCCCGCTGACATAAAGGAAGTAAAAATCCTTGCTTAACAAGGGGAACATTTCCGCCGCCTCATCGGGCGCAAGTTCGCGGACCTCCCCCATCTCCGGGGCATCTTCCCGCCTTTTCAAGACCCTTTCCTTCATTTTTTCCAGTTTGGATCGGTCCCTGTGGAGGGTGATGACGCCCACCCGGCGGTAACCGGTGTCCGTCTCCCCATCCTTTTCCAGCTCCTCCACCAATTCCGGAAAGTAACGGGTCCCCAACTTGGCCAGCAAATACCAGTCTTTGTTTCTCCGCTGGGAAAGCCACGGGCACAGGACGCCGGCCGCGGCATCCGTCGAACGGCCCGTTTCCCCGCGGTCGATCACCAAAACGTCCGCCCCCGCTTTGGCCAAATGATAGGCGCAGGAGGCGCCGAATATCCCCGCGCCGACAATCACGATTTTTTTCATCCCATTCACCTTTTTTCAAGATTCCCTATTCTTCATTTTATATAATACGGGGGCCAGCCTCAAAAGGAAAATGCAGGCTTTTTGTGCGCCCTTGCCGTTCCGCCTGCCGCCGGTCAGAAACGCGGATTATCGCGGCCGTGCGCCCCTTGGCCCCCTTGCAATCTTTCGTTCCCGGCGCCCTTCCGGCCTCCTTTTTCATCCCGGCTGAATCTGCGCGTCCCGGCACTTCCGTGGCGGGAATCCAGACCGGCCTGCCCGGCGGCTTTCCATTAAGAAAGATCCGGCCGCGGGCGCCGCCTTGACGGCGGATGGCTTTTTCGCGGGCGAATTTTTCGGGAGGCAAGATCCGTGCGCCGATCCCAATCCGGCCATCCCCCGGTCCGGCATGCCTCCGGGGAGCGGATCGCGGCTTCCCGGTTCCCGGGTCGCCTCTTTCGGGCACGCCGGATCTCCCGTGGAAAACTTGGCCTTCCGGCTGGCATCCCCCGCTTCCTTCAGCCTTTTCCGCCGGCATTCACACGGGCATGGGGATCCCCGAAACCATCCATAACAAAAGGTGCCCGGGAAGGATTCCTCCCCGGACACCTTGATCCGCCAAAAAAGCCAGATTTTCATCCCTTTCCAGACCCTTCGCCTGAAGCCCGGTCCCTGTCCGCCCGCAGCGCCCCCTTCCCGGGGCCCGCGCGGCAGGAACCGGCGATGCCCTCCGGCGGTCTTCCCGCCATGGAAAAACCGCCCGTTTATCCCGCTATCTTAAAAAGATAAAGTACAGGAGGAAGATCACCGCCATGCCGTACATGATCGGATGGATCTCCTTTCTTCTCCCGGCCAAAATCATGGTGATCGGGTAGAAGATGAATCCGGCCGCGATCCCGTTGGCGATGCTGTTGGAAAGGGGCATGGCGGTCAGCGTTAAAAAGGCGGGAACCGAAATTTCAAAGCGGCCCCAGTCGATTTTGTTCAGCGACGAGACCATGAGCACCCCGACAATGATCAGGGCGGGCGCGGTTACCGGTTCCGTGATGACGCTCAAGAGCGGATAGAAAAACAGGGACAACAGGAACAGCGCGGCGGTCACCACCGCGGCGAATCCGGAACGGGCGCCGGCCGCCACCCCCGCCGAAGATTCGATGTAGGAAGTGACCGTGGACGTTCCCAAAATGGAACCGGAAACGGTCGCCAGCGCATCGGCAAAGAGGGCCCGCCCGGCACGGGGCAGCTGATTGTTTTTCAACAGACCGGCCTGGTTGGCGACGGCGACCAGGGTGCCGGCGGTATCGAAAAAGTCAACGAACAGGAAGGTTAAGGCGACCGCCAGCATATCCAGCGTAAAAATTTGCTCCGGATGGCGGATGATCGCCTCGATCGACGCCCCGAAGGTAGGGGCGATGCTGGGGATTTCCCCGACGATTTGCCTCGGCGTATCAATCAGGCTGGCGAACATCCCGACGACGGCCGTGATCACCATTCCGATGAAAACGGCGGCATTCACCTTTCTCACCATTAAAATGACGGTTACGAACAGCCCGAAAATGGCGAGCAATGTATTCCCGTTGGAAAAATCCCCCAAAGTCACCAGCGTGGAATCGTGGTTGACGATGATCCCCGCATTCCGGCAGCCGATGAAGGTAATAAACAGCCCGATCCCGGCGCTGACGGCATACTTCAATTCCTCGGGGATGGCATTGATGATTTTTTCGCGGATCCCGGATAATGTCAGGATGATAAACATCAGGCCGGAAAACATGACACCGGTCAAGGCGTTTTGCCACGGGATGCCCATCGTCAGGACGACGGTGAAGGCGAAAAAGGCGTTCAACCCCATTCCCGGTGCGAGGGCGATCGGGTATTTGGCGATGATCCCCATGAACAGGGAACCGATGGCGGCGGACAAGGCGGTGGCGACAAACACCGCTCCTTTGTCCATGCGCATGGCGTCCGGGAAATCCTCAACGGAAGACAGGGAAAGAACCAGCGGATTGACCACCAATATGTAGGCCATCGACAAGAACGTGGTCAGCCCCCCGATAAACTCCCGGCGATAATTGGTACCCAGCTCGTCAAACATGAAATATTTCCGCATGAATGACCTTCCCTTCCTTTTTTGATGGTTTGCGGCGAATGAAAGCAATAAAAGAAGCTCCGTGAAACTACCGGAGCTTGACGAGAGGGTACGCGGAAAGAAGGGCATGATCCGCCCGTCCCGCTCCCCCGCCGGGAAAAAGAAAACAACGGGGAAGGGCGGCGTCATCCCGTTCCTCTCACGCATCTCCTCGTAGTCAAGCTATTTACGGTAGCTTGGTAGAGACTTGCGGGCCATATTCCCGCAATTATACGAGTTTTCGATTCAGTTTTCTTTAGAATACAAAGAAATGGCCGGAGTGTCAATACAATAAACGAACTATTTTAACATAAATTGCAAAAAATGTTCGTTTACTTTGGCGTGCCCTCCGCTGAAACGCAAAGGGGGATCATCGCGGACAGAGGCCCGTTTCTATCCCGGGACGCGATGCAGGCCCATGCCGGTTCTCCCCGGCCAGACGCTTCCATCCCTCCGCAAAAACCGGAACCTCATTCCCATTCGATGGTCGCGGGCGGTTTGCTTGTGATGTCGTAAACGACCCGGTTCACCCGTTTCACTTCATTGACCAATCGCGTTGAAATTTTCTCCAAGACGTGCCAAGGGATCTTCGCCCAGTCGGCGGTCATCCCGTCGACGGAGGTCACCGCCCGGATCGCCACCGTGTAGTCGTACGTGCGCTGATCCCCCATCACGCCCACCGTCCGGATCTCCGGAAGGACGGTGAAATATTGCCAGATTTCCCGGTCCAGCCCCGCTTTTTTTATCTCTTCCCGCAGGATGGCGTCCGTCTCCCGGACCAATTCCAGCTTTTCCTCCGTCACTTCCCCGAGGACGCGGATCGCCAGGCCGGGCCCCGGGAAGGGCTGGCGCCAGACGATTTCGTCGGGAAGCCCCAGTTTTTTCCCCAATAGGCGCACTTCGTCCTTAAACAACGATTTCAGCGGCTCCAGCAGGGAAAAATTCAGGTTTTTCGGCAATCCGCCGACGTTGTGGTGGGATTTGATCGACGCGGAGGTTTCCGTGCCGCTCTCAATCCAATCGGAATATAAAGTTCCTTGGGCCAAAAAAGGAATGTCGCCCATGCGGCCCACTTCATCCTCGAACACCCGGATAAATTCCTCGCCGATGATTTTTCGCTTCCGCTCCGGATCGGTGACGCCTTTTAACCGCCGCAAAAACCTTTCTTTGGCGTCGACCATGCGGACATCGACGGAAAACCGGTCCCGGAACGTCCGCATCACTTGTTCCGCCTCTCCCTTTCTCAACAGGCCGTGGTCGACAAACAAACAGACGAGCTGATCGCCGACCGCTTTGTGGACAAGGGCGGCCGTCACCGACGAATCGACGCCTCCGCTCAAGGCGCAAAGCACCCTTTTGTCCCCGACGGTCTCCCGGATCCTTTCGGCTTCTTCGTCAATGAAGCGGTCCATCGTCCAGTTTTTCCCGCAGCCGCAAATATGGCGGGCAAAATTTTCCAAGATTTGCAGGCCATATTCGCTGTGGCTCACTTCCGGATGGAATTGGACGGCGAAAATCCGCCTTTTTTCGTCGCTGATCGCCGCCGTGATCCCGTTTTCGCTCACCGCATCCGCGGAAAATCCTTCGGGAAGGCGGCTGATCACATCCCCGTGGCTCATCCATACGATTTGCTTCTCCGGCGTATGTTCAAAAAGGGCCGTTTTCCTTTGGCAAAAAATCTCCGTTTTTCCGTACTCCCGGGAAGGCAACGGACGGACCTCCCCGCCGAACCGATGGGCGATCAGCTGCATGCCGTAACAAATGCCCAAAATGGGGATCCCCAAGTCAAAGATTTTTTCGTCGCACCGGTATGCCCCCTCATCGTATACGCTCTTCGGACCCCCGGAAAAGACGATTCCTTTCACCTTCCGTTTCTTGATTTCCTCCGCGGATAAATGATGGGGATGAAGTTCGCTGTACACGCCGATTTCCCGGATCCGCCTGGTAATCAGCTGATTGTATTGGCTTCCGAAATCCAGGACGATGATCATATCTTGTTCCGGCAAAAAAATCCACTCCCTGTTTCGTCTTGTTATCGGCCGGATCATGCGGAATGATCCTGAGAAAATAAAAAACTAGAATCCCGCGAAAAAGGCAGAATTCTAGTATGTTTCCAAAAAAAGACATACAGGATCTGCCTTCATAGTCAAATCATTTCCGGTGATTTGGTAGAGACTCCCGAACCGATTATCGGGATTATATGAAGGTGATTGGACAGCCTATTCAGTTTTTCTGCGGCGGATCGATGACCGCCGCCTTTGGCGGTTCTTACAAGATTGGAGCGCCCATTCCGTTTTTCCGGGTTCCGGAAAAATCCGTTCCCGGTGATAAAATGCTTTGCATTTAGTCTATCAACATCGGGAAACAGCGTCAAGCTAAATTTTTGCAGCCGAAACGCATTTGTTGAGTCACCGAAACGATAAGACCGGAGGCGCTCCAATCCAAATTTTCGCAGCGGAAACCCTCACGCCTCCCGGGACGTGCGGCTGTACCAGCGATAAATTTTTTGCAAATCCCCGCCGTCCAGGTTGTTTCCGCGGCCCGCGGCAATGCCGATCCCCGATTTGATGTTCGCCTGGATGTTCCCCAAATTCCGCCGCTTTTGGAAAAGGTTTACGGATATCTCCAGGGATTGGATGCGATGCCGGAACAGGTACGCGGTCCGGGCGGTGACGAACCAGCTTCTCAAGGCGAGCTGGTCTCCGGTAATATTCCATCCCGAATGTCTGTAAGCCAGGTGGCCGAGCCACGCGGAAAGGGGAACGAGCACCAGAAGGACCCATCCCCAAGGCCGGAAAAACCAGACGGCCAGGCAAACCGGAAGGACGGAGACAAGGACCGGTTTGATGATGAACCGCCATCTCGCCCGTTTCGGCGCCGGCCGGAACCCGATTTCAACCGTATACTCGGGAAGGCAGGCCCGGATGAAGCGGCCGATTTGATTTTTCCGGATGAGCGGGAAGATGACGATCTCTCCGCTGACCTCGTACTTGTCTTCCCCGCTCGTTCCGGCGCTGACGAGAACGACGGTGGCATAGCCGAACAGTTTGCGGATAATATTTTCTTTCACCATGATTCCCTGCACCCGGTGGGCGGGAACGGATAACTGCCTTTTTTCCAGAAGCCCCCTGGAAATGAAAAGCTCCTCTTTCCCCCGTTTCACCGTAAAATGGGCGTATTTGAGCATCGTCTGCGCGATGGCCGCCAGGTAGGCGGCAAGAAAAACGAGGATGACGAAGGTCGCAACAAGGAGGATGTCCTGATGGATGAAAAACAGCGCTTCACGATAGATCCATTGAAAGGAAATGAAATCATCCAATTCCTGGGCGAAGGCCAAGAGGGCGGCGATCACCCCCCACACTCCGCCGCTGGTAACCGCAAGCAGAAAAAGTTCCCGCATGTTCATCGTAAAAACGGTTTCCCATTCCTCGTCTTCCGCATGTTCCAAATCAGGCTCCCCGTCTTGGGAAACGGCTTCGCCAAGAGCCGGATCCTCCGCTGTTTCCTTCTCTTTTTTCCACCGGATCTCCTTCTGCAGTTTGACCGCTTCTTCTTTCGTGATCGCGGTCAACTCCGCATCCGCCTTTCCGATCTCGTTGGAACCGGCGGTTTCCACCCGCACCTTCGCCAGCCCGAACAGCCTTTGCCACAGGCCTTCGGAAACGATCACGGATTGGATCCGCTCCAAAGGGATATACCTCTTTTTCCGGATGATGACGCCGTATTCCATCCGAAGTTCCCCGTCTTCCATCCAATAGCGGAACGTCAGCCATTTCAGAAAACCGAAAACGGCCGTGAGAAGGACGATGAGGAGGGGGAGGAGCAAAAAATTGGTTTTTATATTCCCTTTGGACCCGTTGAAAATGAGGACGAGGACATAGGGAAAGATCATATCTTTTATCCCTTGCAAGGAAGATATGAAAATGGCGACGGGATGCAATCTCTTTTTTTCAGACATCTTCCCTTACCACCCTCACCAAATAGGAAATCGTTTTTCGGAGCTCCTCCGCCTCATCTTCGTCAAGGGCCGGGATTTCATGGGTCGTGGCCGCCGAGGAAATCACGACGGAGGCGAGGCGGTATTTTTTCATGATCGGCCCCTGGTTCGTGTCCACGTGTTGGACGCGGATGATCGGGATCAGCGTCCTTTTTACGACAAACAGGCCGTGCTGCAGTTCGATTTCCTGTTCGCGCAATTCGTAGCGCCATCTTTCCCAGCGGATTTTCGGCACGAAAAAGACGGCGATCAAAAGGAAACAAATATCGACAACGACGAGGATCGGTATGATCCATTTCGGCAGATCCAAAAGAAAAACGGCGACCGTTGCGGCGATGGAAAGGGCGAAAACAATTAAAGATAAAATGGCGCCGTAAATTTTCCAAACCTTCAACGCTTTCGGCGAGATCCTTTTTTCCGGACTGGTCAGCATGCGAATCCTCCCTTATATTGCCCGCTTTTTCAAATGACAGCAAACTCCGACAATTTTTACGGAAGAAAGGCGGAAAAGATTCACCTCCCTCTTCCCGGCGAACAGCCTCATTTCACCGATCTATTTATTCGCAAAAATTTTCTTCACCACCCGGACCGAAGCCCAAATCACAAAACCGGCGAGGATCTGGACGGGCCAGCTTACGGTGACGGACGGGCCGAAATCGGGGAAAAAGGCGGTAAAGGCGATCATCAGAGCGCCGCCGGTCCCCACGATGAAAAAGATTTCCAGGGAAAACTTCTTTTCCGACTTTGCATTTTGCAAATAGACGGATTTTTTGATGAACCGGAACACGACCGCGGCCAAGGCGAGAGACATCGACAGGTTCACGAGGAAAACCACGAGTTCTTTTATCAGGAAAATTTCCGGGTCCACTTCCCGAAATTGGGAAACGATGAACAGGATCAGCCCGGAAATCATCAAAACGATCCCGAGGAGATCGGCGGCGACGACGGCTATGAAGGAAAGCCATCCGGTGAGCTTTTCCTTCGGCAAAAGCCCGAGAATTTCGTCCGCGTATTCCTTCGGATTCTTCCCGAATATCTCTTCCGCCGTCTTTCCCTCCCTTTGCCCTTCCAGCAAGTGCTCCAATATCTCCAGCAGGATTTCCTCGGTCGCCCGCTCGGAAACCGACATGTTGCTCCGGATGTAGATCAGCAAATCGGAATAATATTTTTCATTTTCCTCGGTCAAAAGCTTCCTTTTGCGGTTGTTGATTTCAATTAACGTTTTCGCGCAAACCATCATTGTCCCCTCCGTCAAACTGAAACACGGACATGTGACATTTTTTGCGGCCGTTTTTCCGGATGATGTTCTCCGTTTCGCGAGAGAGCGGCCCGGGTTAAACGCCGGAACCCGATTTTCCCGGATCATGTTTTCCCTTCACCCGGCGCCGGGCCGGCCCGGCCGTGCGGGCCCCGGCTTTCCCCATTTTCCGCGCCTTCTCCCTTCCGGCGTCACGGCTTGAATGCGCGGAACAGCCGGTCGACCGGCCGGGAAATCTTGTTCCATTCCTCCATAATTTCAACGAGGGCTTTCCGGCCTTCCTCGGTCAAATAATAATATTTCCGGTTCGGTCCGTACATGGAGGGATGCATCTCCCCGCGGATCATCCCATTTTTTTGCAGCCGGAGAAGGATCGGGTAGACCGTGCCTTCGCTGACGTCTTCCAATCCCGCTTCCCGCAGCTTTTTGGACAATTCATAGCCGTAGACCGGTTGTTTGCCGATGATGGCCAGGACACATCCATCCAATACCCCTTTTAACAACTGGCTGCGGATCGACATGTCACATCCCTCCGTTGTTTCCGTCGGCTTTTTTGCGAAGCAAGGCAGGTGCAGCCCAAGGCCTTCCATTTCCGGAACCGACTATTTGGCAATACAAGATAGATGGGTAAAATAAAAGGTCCCGTTAAAGAACAACGTCGCTCATCTGATAAATCGAATGGAACGCTTAAAAAACGGGGGTCCCTTGCCGAATGGCCGGCAATGAAACGGAAGAACCGAAAAGGGCAAGACTATTTCTGCCAAATCTTTTGAAATAACTTGGCATAGGTTAGGGCAAGTACGGATTGCAAGATGATGAAGAAAGATAAAATAACCGTTTGCCCGTTATGGTTTATCGCGCCTGCGACTGCCATAATCATGCCGAACAGGATAAATAGAACACTCAGGAAAGGCATTGCCTTAATCAATAGTTCAAGTGTTTTGTTCACCGCAGCGATTCCCCTTTGCATTTTCCTTTGTCGGCGGGTTCTTAAAGACATTAAACGGAACCAAGCCGCATTCCGCTCTCGTCACTTTTATGTTCCGCCGAGGAACATTTGTTTGCTTTAACCAATCACATGGACAAAAAAAGAATGCAAGTATCTTGCATAACAAAATACCTGCATTCATTATAAGGCAATCCCTTCCATTTTGTAAAGGAATTTGTTGGGAAAAGGGGATGAAACCTACCGCAAGATCTTCAACAGCCGTCTCCAGCTCAATTGCCATTCCGCCGATGCATCAAACGAAGCCGGCGGATAATAGACGACCCTTTCGTACAACCGGGTCAGCCGTTCCATATCGCCGGTGGAGAAATACCGGTCGATCCGTGCCGCATATTGGCGCAGCGATTCCCCTTCGTCCTTTTTCATCCCGCTTCGCTCCAATTGTTTCAAAAGGGCGAGATAGGCGCCGGCGAAATTTTTCGCGTCCGTTTTCCTTCCGTATCGGGCAACATACCAAAAAGGCAGCCATTTCCGGCGGAACTTATAGGTAAGAAAGGCGGCCAGGAGGAGGGCGATTCCGGAAGCGCTGAGAGAAAACAGATGTTCCTTCATCCATTCGGAAAGATCGGTTCCCTTCCTCCCGCCATTTTCCGCGGCGGAATTGTCCGGCCCCTGTTCCGGAACATTGTTCCTTTCATTCGGCCGGTTTTGTTGAGGAGTCTGTTCCTCTTCCGGCTCCGGCGTATCCGAACCGGCATTTTCCTGGCTGTAGACGAAATTCGCCGGGTTGGTGAACCCTTTCGTCGGTTCGAAGGGAACCCAGCCCACCTCCGGAAAATAGACTTCCGGCCAGGAATGGGCGTGAGAATTTTTCAACTCGTAAACCCCGATCCCGCCTTCTTCCGTATCGACCAGTTCCCCGGACGAATACCCTTTGACCCATCGCGCCGGAATGCCGACGGAACGGAGCAGCACGACCATGGCCGTCGAAAAGTTGTCGCAATACCCGGTTTTGCTTTCAAACAAAAATTGGTCCACATAATCTTCGTCCACATCCGGAAAAGGGACATCGGCGGTGTCATAGGTGAATTCCGGCCCCTTTAAATATTGTTCGATCGCCTTCGCCTTGTCGTACCAGTTATCATAAGGGGCGGTGATCTCCGCCGCCAAATCCGTCACCCGCCGGGGAAGGTTTCCGGGAAGCTGGGTATATCGAAACAAAAATTCGAACCCTTCCCGGGAACTGCGGAAAGAATTCACACCGGATTCATCGTTAACGGCCCTCAGTTTATCGATCTCATAGACCGGTTCCCGGTACCCGACGGTATAGTCATCCTCGAATCCCGCGACGACTTTTTCCGTGGTTTGATTGAAGCCAAAGACGCCCCCGGAAAAATCGAAGTATTCAAATCCCCGCGGATAAATGATGTGGGGGTAATAGGTGGGGAAGGCTTTAATTTTCGCCCTGTGGATTTCATATCTCCGCTGAAGCACACTCGTATAGATCGGAAGGGATTTTTGGCTTACCAACTCGGCGGAAGCGATATCCCGCACCGTGGGAGAACCGGAAAAATAAACGATCTGGTCCGCTTTGCCGGTTGCCCATCCCTTTCCGGTATAATAATCCTTCGTTTCCACGACCCAGTAATTCCGCATAGGCGTTTTCACCCGGAAAACCAGGCCCTCATCCTGGGCGAAAGGCCCGCCCAAAAAGAGGTCGTCCGGATCATATCCGACCCTTGACATGCCTTTCCCCTTTCCCGGGCCGCCATCTCCGGAAAGGGACTGGATATAGGGCACCGGATCCGGCCAGATCGGGTCCGCCTTCGGCATGATATAGGCGACGGCCGTGCTGAAAAAGACGAGAACCGCCAAAGAAAACGCCCATTTCGCCTTCAGCCCCGCTTTCAGGCGGACCCCTTCCCTTTCCGCGCAGCGGTCCAAAAACAGCATCCCCATGCTGAAGAGGCCGAAAACGACGGTGCGGATCATCGGCCATTTGCCGTCATAGGGCATGAAGGTGTCGAAGACGGCAATGTAAAGGATGGTCATCAACAGAAAGAAGAGAATCTTTTTCCGGACGACAAACCAATAATGGAGCAAGTAAACCATCAGCCAGATTAACAGAAAAAACTCCAGCGTCCGGAAACTGTCGCTTTGCCCGGTCCATTCCCGGCGGAACAGGATTTTCACGTTCGCCGCGACATCCTGGACGAACCACCCGACCCATTGGAAAGTGAAAAAAGGTTCATGAACAAAGGTCCGGTTCAGCACATAAAAAATGTAAACCGAGCCGGCGGCCAGCTGGACAAGAAAGGGAACGCGAAAGAGGAAAAACAGAAAGCAGAGGCCGGTGAACACGAGGAAAACCGGCATATTGTGAATGCCGCCGATCGTTTCCAAGGGGCGCATCCATTCCCAAAGCAGCAAAAAACCGGCCGCACAAAAAAGAATCGTGTTTGCCCGCAGCGTTCTCATCTGTCCATCCCCCCGCCAAAGGCATTGGCAAAATTCTCCTCCCGCAGGATTTGTACGAATATTCCCCGGTTTTTCGCCAGATTCATCAATTCCGTATCCCCGGGAGAAATTTGTTCATCGTTCCCTTTTACGCAGACCAACAGTTTCGCCCCCCGCGGCGAAACATTTTTGCCGATGGCCTCGATGTCCTCTTCCCGCAAGGCCGTCGTGACGAAGATTTTATTGATGTTCTGCAAAAAAATCACCGGATCGTTTTCAATCTGCTTGTGCCATGGGATGGCCGATTCGTCCTCCACCTTTGCCAAAAAGTAAAACATCGCCTGTTTATGAAAGACTCCCCCTTGGACGGGGAAATAGTGCCGCTCCTTTTCGCAGGCATACAAACCGGCTTGGCCGCCCTTTTTGATCACCGCCTGGATGAGGGAGGCGGTAAATTTCACCGCCAAATCAAAGGTGCCGCTCGGCGAACAATCAAGAACGATCATGATATCGTTCGTTTGCCTTTGTTCAAACTCTTTCGTCATCAATTCGTTCCTCCGGGCGGTGGCCTTCCAATGGATCCATGAAAACCGGTCGCCGGGTTGGTAATCCCTTAATTGGACGGCCATGGTGGAATCCCTTTTCACCTGGTCTCGCACCGCCGCCATCCCCTGGTCGAAATAATTTTCAAAGGGCCGGTAAACCATGTCCACAACGGCGGGATAAACGAGAAAAGAATCTTCGCAGGGAATCCGCCTGCTTTTTTCGACGAATCCGAACCAGTCGGCCACATATACCCGGACGGCGGGAAACACGTATTCCCCCCGGGTGATATTCGGGATGGCGTACTGAACGGCCAGCTCTTTTTTAAAGAAGGCAAACAGCAAAGTCTTGTAAGGAGTTCTCCCCCTTTTGGCCAGTTTCTCCGGCATTTCGTCCGAAAGGGTGAGAAAGAAAAGGGGCGAACGGAAGGGCAAACGGACGGTCATTTTCATCCGGACCGTTTCCCCTTCGGAAACATCCGTCTTTGCAATCTCCCGCATCACTTGAATTTTTTGAACCGGATAGAACAGGATGAAAAGGGCGTACAGGGCAAAGGGCAGGATGCTGAAAAAGAGAAACCAGGAGACAAAGCCGCCTTGAAACATTCCATAGGAAAAGGCCGCAAAGAACAAGAGCAGGAAACCGATGATTTTCGCGCCGGCGATGACATGGCGATTTACCGCTTTCATTTTCATTATTTTCCGTACCTCTGGATCGGGACTTTTACGGTTCGGACGACATCGTTGACCAATTGCTCCGCCGTGATGCCGTTGTATCTGGCCTCCGATTTTAAAATGAGGCGATGGGCGAATACGTAAGGAGCCAAAAACTGGATGTCATCGGGGATGACGTACTCCCTCCCGTGGAGGAAGGCGTAGGCCTGGGCGGCTTTCATGATGGCGATGGATCCCCGCGGGCTTACCCCCAGATAAATGTGGGGATGATTCCGCGTCCTTGCGACGATGTGGACGATATATTCCTTTATCGTTTCATCGACAAAAACGGACCGGATTTCCTTTTGATATTCCTGCAATTCATCGGTGGTGATCACCGGTTCCAGTTCTTCGACGGAAACGTCCGCCTGGGCGCGGGTCAAGACTTCCACTTCTTCCTGAATGGAAGGATAGCCCATTTTCATTTTCAGCAAAAAACGGTCCAATTGGGCTTCCGGAAGGGGATAGGTCCCTTCGTACTCGATCGGGTTTTGCGTGGCCATGACAAAGAACGGTTTTTTGAGCGGATATGTGACCCCGTCGATGGTGATATTTCCTTCCTCCATCCCTTCCAGCAAGGCGGATTGGGTCTTCGGGGAAGTCCGGTTGATTTCGTCGGCCAAAATAATGTTTCCCATAATCGGGCCGGGCCGGTATTCGAACTCCATTTCCTTCGGATTATAGATGGAAACCCCCAAAACATCCGAAGGCAGCAAGTCCGGCGTGAACTGGATCCTTTTAAACTGGGCGTTGACAGATTTCGCCAAACTTTTTACCAGCTTCGTCTTCCCGACACCGGGCACATCCTCCAGCAAAACGTGCCCGCCGGCCAACAGGGCGGTCAAACAGAGCACCGCTTCCTTTCGTTTTCCGATCATGATTTTTTCGATGTTTTCTATAATATCGCCGAGCTTGGGATGCAATGTTTCCGTAATCACAGGGTCCCCTCCAAAATAAAGATCGCAACGTATTCATTCGACAATCGACAAAAGGATTCCTTTCTTTAAAAATAATCAAAATTATGGAATAATGCAAACTTTATTTCCTGTGATCCGGCGTTTTAAGAAGAACTGGCCGGGAAAAGTTTGCAGGGGAAATGCGGCCCCTGTTCCCGCCGCCGGGTTCAAGAATAATCGGAGGTTCCATCCATGTCCCGTCTCTGCCCGCTTTTTTCCCGCTGGCGGGTTTAAAAACAATCGGCCCTGAGACGGGGCGAGACCGGATCGGCACATGTTTCGCTTCGCCGGAAGGCAGACGGGGAATCCGCCGTTTTTTGCCGCGGCCCATTCATGATTTGCAGGAAGATTTGCGGACGGATGGACCGCCGCAGCTGAAGGCATTCTACGGCAATTCGAAAACGGGATCGGCGCCGGACAATGACCAATTGGGACCGGATTTTGGACATATCGCGGACGATGATGGACACCGGGAGCGATGATGGACATTTTTTGTCCGGTGATGGACATTTTTTCAGGATGATGGACATTTTTCCTTTCATGACGGACAAATTTTTTCCCATGTTGAACATAAATGTGAAAATGATGGACCAATCATCGAAAATGACGGACAATCGCATACGGTGCCGGACGGTTTTTTTATGATATGGAACGATCCGAAGGAAATGGCGGATAGTCCCCCGTAAAGCCAAAACATAGGTTGAACGTTTTACCCAAGATATTGGACATACCAATCTTTTATTGCACTTTTTTGCAAAAATGTCGGACACTTCCCTTGATGCCGGACCATCCTTCCACGGCGGAAACAGGGATGTTGGACATTCCGGTCGGGCAAAAACCGCACGTCGGACATTCCTGCGCCGCGCCGAACAATCCGCCTTCCATGCCGGTCAACGAAGGACAGGCGGCGAACCGAATCCATCCGATATGAAAAAAACCGACTGCAATGAAACGCCCCTCGGAATTTCCCCCATCCGCAGCAAGCATCGGCCGCGATTCAGAAGGGGGGCTTGCCTGAACGGGAGCCGGTCATCAAGGAATGACGGCATTTCAAGATGCGGCGTTTCTTCTCTCCTCAATGAAGCCCGGCGTCTTCGCAACTGAAAAAATGGCACGGCTCAGCCGTGCCATTTTTGCTCCGCATCTTTTATGTATCCTGAACAACATAAGGATTTTAAATTTCGCGGATGATCTCCGCCGGCAAACCACCATCCGGCGGAACCACCCACAAAGAAATATTGATCCATCGAACCTCAATACTGCTTCAAATATTGCTCCAGCTCCCACGGATGCACCTGCACGCGGAACATATCCCATTCGATCTCCTTCGCTTCGATAAACCGTTCCAAAATATGGGGGCCGAGGGCATCCTTGATGACTTCATCGGATTTCAGATTTTCCAATGCCTGTTCCAAAGTGGACGGCAAATCGACAATGCCTTCTTTCAGGCGTTCCTCCTTCGTCATCACATAGATGTTCCGGTCGACGGGATCGGGCGGCGTCAGCTTGTTTTTGATGCCATCCAGCCCCGCCTTCAGGATGACCGCCATCGCCAAATAGGGATTGGCGGACGGGTCCACGCTCCGGATTTCCAAACGGGTGCTCATGCCGCGGGACGAAGGGATGCGGACGAGGGGGCTCCGGTTTTTCGGCGACCAGGCCACGTAGCAGGGCGCTTCATACCCCGGCACCAGCCGTTTGTAGGAGTTGACCGTCGGGTTCGTCACCGCGGTGAAGTTCGGCGCGTGTTTCAATACCCCCGCCAAAAACTGGTACGCCGTTTCGCTCAATTGGAATTTCCCCTTTTCGTCGAAAAAGGCGTTTTCCCCGCCCCTGAACAGGGATACATTGCTGTGCATGCCGGAACCGTTGATCCCGAACACCGGCTTCGGCATGAACGTGGCGTGGAGGCCGTGCTTTCTGGCGATCGTCTTTACCACCAGCTTGAAGGTTTGGATGTTGTCACAGGCGGTGACCACATCGGCGTATTTAAAATCGATCTCATGTTGGCCGGGGGCGACCTCATGGTGGGAGGCCTCAATTTCAAAGCCCATGTTTTCCAGCTCGATGACGATGTCCCTGCGGCAGTTTTCTCCGAGGTCCGTCGGGGCCAAATCGAAATAGCCGCCGGCATCATTCAGTTCCGATGTCGGTTCCGCTTTTTCATCCAATTTAAAAAGGAAGAATTCCGGTTCCGGACCGAGGTTGAAACTGGTAAAGCCAAGTTCCTTCATTTCTTCGAGAACCCGTTTCAAATTCACCCTCGGGTCTCCGATGAAGGGAGTGCCTTCCGGCGTGTAAATGTCGCAGATCAGGCGGGCAACTTTTCCGTCGCCCGTCGTCCAGGGAAAAACCACCCACGTGTCCAAATCCGGATACAGATACATGTCCGATTCCTCGATCCGCACGAAACCTTCGATGGACGAACCGTCAAACATAATCTTGTTGTCCAAGGCCTTCGGCAGCTGGCTGATCGGGATCTCGACATTTTTAATGGTCCCCAAAATGTCGGTGAATTGGAGACGGATAAATTTGACATTTTCCTCTTTTGCCATTCGTTCAATATCTTCTCTCGTGTATTTGCCCATATGCAAAATCCTCCATGACATGGATTAATGTAAAAATCTGGAAAGTTCCCCTTGGCGAATGGAAAACTGGTAATTTTTCCCGAGATGCAACGTTTCTTCCCGGAGTCTTTTTCTCAGTTCGTTTTCGGTGATTTCCTTCTTCTCTTTTTCGATCCGGTCCAACTTTTCCTTTTGCTCTTCCTTCAAGGAAAAAACTTCCTTGATCCCGGCGATGTTCAGTCCCTGATTCAACAAATCCTTGATTTCCAGCAGCTTATCGATGTCGTTCAAAGAAAACAGGCGGTGCTTGCCGTCGCTCCTGGCCGGAGAAATCAGTTGGTGCTCTTCGTAATAGCGGATCTGCCTGGCGGAAAGGCCCGTCAGCTTCATGACCGTACCGATGGAAAACAACGGCATGGATCGGCGGATCTGGCTCTCCTTCAAATTCACCTTCCTCCCTTCCAACCTATATGATGATTATATGCAAATGTTATATTTTTTGTCAATATTATGTTAAAAATTCTTACATATAATGATCGGGCATTAGGAATCATAAAAAAGCTGCCATCAGCCATCGGCGATGGCTTTGATGACAGCCTGTCATTCACCCATAATATCCCCATCTTCCCTTCGTCACAGCACTATGGAGAAAACGATGGTTTTATTTCATTTCCACCAGTCATCAAACATCGTCGCGGGCAAACGGCGTTTATGTTCCGTCCGCAAATAGATCGCCTCGATCTTCTCCTTCACTTCCGGCGGGACTTCCTTGCCTTCCAGGTAATCGTCAATATGCTGGTACGAGATCCCCAATTCCGTTTCATCCGCCTGTTGGGGGTTTTCATCCAGCAGGTCGGCCGTCGGGGTTTTCGTGTAAATCCGTTCATCCGCCCCCAATTCCTTCAGCAGGCTTTTCCCTTGCCGCTTCGTCAGGCCGCTCAAAGGCAAAATGTCCGCACCCCCGTCGCCGTATTTCGTGAAAAATCCCGTCACCGCTTCGGCGGCATGGTCCGTGCCGATCACGAGGAGCCCTTCCTGGCCGGCGATGGCATATTGGGCGATCATCCGCATTCTCGCCTTCACGTTTCCTTTGTTATAATCCGTCAGCTTTTCCCCCGTCGCCTGCAAATAATGGCCGTCAAAGGCATCGACCGCATCGGAAATGTTGTAGGTGACCACCTTGTCAGGCTTGATGAACGATAAGGCCAGCCGGGCATCCTCTTCGTCCTTTTGAACCCCGTACGGAAGCCGGACGGCGACGAAAACGGCTTGATAATTTTCCTTCCGCAGCTCTTCCACCGCCAGCTGGGCCAGCCGTCCGGCCAGGCTCGAATCCTGTCCTCCGCTGATCCCCAAGACATATCCTTTCGCTCCGGTCATTTTCAAGTATTCCTTCAAGAAATCGATCCGTTTTCGGATCTCTTCCTTCGGGTCAATGACCGGGCGGACGTGCAAAGCCTCCATGATTTGGCGCTGCAGACTCATCCGCGATCCCTCCTTGAAAATGAATCATTCTCATTTTACATTTACTACTTTTTTCCTTCGCCGGTCAATCGATTTCTACAGGAAATGGAAAAAAGGAACGTGACGGCCGGGAAAAGAACCGGCAGAAACGCTGTCACCGCGAAACCGGCGTCGGCCGCCCACTTGTTTGAGACCGGGAAATTCCGAATGACATATGACATATGGCCATGGCTCCAGAAAAAATTTTTCCATTTATGCCACTCCAAGAACTTGAAAGTTTGTAAAACTTTTTGCAAATCCGGCCCGAAAAAACGGCAAACATTGTTGAATTTCGGCAAATTTTGTCGAATATAAGAATGTCAAGCGATTTTCAACCCCATTCCCAGATCCCGGAAAGTTTTCCGGAAGATTGATCCGCATAGGACGGCCCACTGAAGGGGATTGCATCCGGCAAGAAAAAAAGACAGAAAGGTGATTTCCATGAAGCGCAGGTCCTTTTTCGGCTTTTTGTCATCGATCAAATCAAAGCTGATCTTTTTTTCCGTTCTATTCTTGACCGTCCCCGTCGTTATTTTTTCCGCATTTACATACTATAAGGCCTACAACAGCCTGAATGAGGTCGGGAAAACCAATTTAAAAAACAGCGTGAGAATGACGATCGAAATGATTGATGCCTTAAATGATGAAGTGGAACAGGGTAAGATTTCCCTGGAAGAGGCCCAGGAAAAAGTGAAAATCGCCATATTGGGGGAAAAAGATGAAAACGGCATCCGGCCGGTCAACAAAAAGATTGATTTGGGAAAAGACGGGTATATCATAGCCTTCGATCAAAATGGGGTTGCCGTCGCCCACCCCGATAAAGAAGGCCAAGACTTTTGGGACAGAAGGGATTCGAAGGGCGAGAAATTCGTCCAGAAGATCATGAAAGCAGCGAAAAACGGCGGAGGTTTTGTTGAATATTATTATCCCCGTCCCGACGATGAAAATAAAATTGAAAAGAAAATCGCTTACGCCGAAACCGAACCGAACTGGGGATGGACGATCTGCGTCAGCACATATATCAAAGATTTTAACAGACCGGCCACCGACATCCTTATTTTCATAATCATTACGGCGGGAATTACGCTGCTCGTCGAGATTTTGATCATCTGGAGATATGCGGGCACCATTTCCAGGCCGATTCAACAAGTGACAGAAAAGATGATCCGCCTCGCCGACGGGGATTTGACCCAGGAAAAAATCGAAATCCGGTCGCGGGATGAAACCGGACAATTGGCTGAAGCGGTAAACATCATGGCGGAAAAATTAAAGGAAATGCTCCGCAATATTTCCAGCGCATCCGTTTTAATCTCCAGCCACAGCGAAGAATTGGCCCACTCGGCCAATGAAGTGAAAACCGGGGCGGAACAAGTGGCGCAAACCATGGAGGAATTGGCCGCCGGTTCGGGCAGGCAGGCCAGCAGTTCCAGCGAAATGTCCGAAAAGATGAAGGATTTTGCGGCAAAAGTCCAAGAATCCAGCCTTCACGGGGAAAAAATGGAGCAGTCCTCGAAAGAAATCCTGGAAATGGCCGGCGAAGGCAATCAATTGATGGACGCTTCCGCCAAACAGATGGAAAAAATCGACCGGATCATGAAGGAAACCGTCGACAAAGTGCAGATGCTGAACAGCCAGGCCCAGGAAATCAACAAACTCATCTACCTGATCCGGGACATCGCCGATCAGACGAATTTGCTCTCCTTGAACGCCGCCATTGAAGCGGCCCGGGCGGGAGAACAAGGAAAGGGATTCGCCGTTGTCGCCGACGAAATCCGGAAACTGGCGGAACAGGTGGCCGTCTCCGTTTCCGAGATTACGGAAATCATTCAAAACATCCAAAAGGAATTCCAAAATGTAACGGACGAGTTGCAGGAAGGTTATCAGGAAGTGGAAATGGGGACCGCCCAAATCGAGATTACGAAAGAAAGATTCCACAGCATCAACGAATCGATCCGCAAAATGGCCGAAAACATCCAGACCATCTCGAAAAATCTTGCCGATATTGCCTCCGGCAGCCAGGAGATCAACGGATCGATCCAGGAAATCGCCGCGATCGCCGAAGAATCGGCGGCCGGCATCCAACAGGCTTCGGCATCCGCCGAACAAATCTCCAGTTCGATGGAAGAAATCTCGAAAAGCTCCGATCAGCTGTCCAAGCTGACCGAAAACCTCAACGGACTGGTCGGCAGATTCAAGCTGTCGTCCTGAGCTCGTACAAACGGGATGCGGGGAATGTTCCGCATCCCGTTTGATTTTTACGGATCTCTTGGGCCCGCCGCGGAAGAATAGCGGCATACAAATGCCCTTTAATCAAAAAGTGAGGGCCCCCGTTTTCCATTAAAGCGGATTATGAAGAAGATTGCGGCAAAAAACCGAAAACCATGCCTCAAAAATCCCGCGGGCATTTTCCTGCATTCAACGGGGGAGAAACCGGGTTCGTTCATCAAAGATTTTGACGGCGGTTTCGGCCAAATCTTCGGCTAGAATAAAGCGACGCCCCATATTTAAGCGTCGCTCCGTTGATCGATCCCATATTTTTTATTCCTTTATGTACCACCTTTTGTCGAAGTTTAAGTTCAGCATCTCGCCAAATTTGATGGAAAAATCAATAAAGGCCGGTCCTTTGGCGGTGATGAGATTTCCGTCGATCACGACAGGCGAATCCAAATAATGTGCGCCGTTAAAAGTCCCGAGGAATTTTCTTTGATCGGCGGTCAATCCGGTCGTATACTTTCTCCCATCCAACAAACCGCTCATCGATAACAGATACGGGGCGCTGGATATGGCGCCGATCACGATGTCCTTTTTCCGGAATTTCCGCAGGAAGCCGGTCAAATCCGGATGATCGACCAAATGCGCAAAATCATCCACGCCGGGCAGGACAAGACTGTCCAGTTGACGGATATCCACCTCATTCACCGTCGCCTCTGGAACGCACGGCAGCCCCGACTCTCCTTTTACCGTTTGATCATTCAAACCAATATATACCGTCGGTTTCTGCCCCTGCTTCAGCACGGACAGCAACACGGATAATTCATATTCACTGAATCTGGGATACAGTAATATTCCTGTATATATGATCAACACCCCCATTGAATGGTTCAAAAATTGGCCTTCTGGATCGAGCATCCTTTCCTTTCGATTTGTCTTCCATGAAATCCTTCCTTTTTGGAAAACAATTGGATTTTCTTCCGAACCGTTTCCCGCATGTTTGGCGGGAACGGCTCCGGAAAGCATAAAATGTCGGCAACGAGAAGGCGCCGCTGCGACAATCTTCTCTGCTGTGAATCTAAAAATCTTTTTCCCAAAAGGGCTTAAAGCGAATACGTTCAAAATGAACTTTCCCATGAATGGGGCTTGACCAAAATTTTGCAAAAACGATATCGATTTGAAATGTCCCCACTATGATTCCCCGTTATTCCGGGTTACAGGCAGAAATCAGCCAAATCCAACAATTCTCTGGGGCTATATACGATTTTATCAGGAAAGACACGGGAATCCGGCATATCCCTTTTTCGGTGGTTCATCCATATCGCCTTCCATCCCGCTTGTTTTGCCCCGATTACGTCATTTTCAAATGAATCTCCTATATATACGGCTTTTTCTTTCTTCAATTGGAGCTTTTTTTCCACATAAAGAAAAGCAGCCGGATCAGGCTTGGCACATCCGATCGCACCGGAGATGAAGATATTTTCGGCCGGGATCCACTTCGTCAAACCCAACTGTCGGACCTTCATCAGTTGGTGCTGATGCGGTCCGTTGGACAGGATAGCCAGCTGTTTGTTTCTTTGACAAAGCCGTTCCAATAACGTAATTATTTCAGGAAAAGGCGCAATCTTTTTTTGCTCTTTTTCGTAAGTTTGTTGAAACTTGACCGCCTCTTCATATTTTATGTCAATGCCGAATTCTTCGCAGGCGGCCATGATTCGGTAGGTGTGCAGCTCAAGCAAGGATACGGTTCCCGCTTCGCTCTTATGGAATAATCTGTCGCTGTGTTTTCGGCTGGAAAGATAAAGTTTTTCTATCGGAACATCGGATAAATGTTTAAAATGAAATAAAAATGCCTTTTTAAAAGGCTGAAGCTGATCATATAAAGTATCATCCACATCGAAAATTACCGCGTCCACGAACCGTTCACCGCCGTCACATAAGATGCTCTTTCCGTTCATCAGTATTATAGCATTTCAACATTCGGACGATAATGCCGAAAGTTGCAACAATGATGTTGCAACCGGCTGTTATTTAATTCTCTCCATAAAAGCGTTTAGAATAAAAATGCGGGAGGAAGAAAGCGCTGACAAAGATGATCATTGATTTCCGGGTTGGAGGCTATTGTGAAAATCCAAAAGGAGGGAGGGGTAAATGGTAGAAATATCCAAAAGGCAACAGCAAATAATAAAAAATATGCTCACCAATCAGCATTATAAAACCGTTAAGTATTATGCGGACATCATGCATGTTTCGCAGCGGACGCTCCACAACGATTTAAAAGCGCTGGAAATCTTTCTCGGCAATTTTGGCCTGATCCTGGATAAAAAGCCCGGCTTGGGCATCAAAATCAGCGGTGACGTTAACAGAAAGTTGCAGCTGTTGGAATATTTGAATACGCAAATGGAAAATGGCAAGATGAATGATCTGTCCCCCACGGACAGGCAAATTCAAATCGCCAAAATGTTATTAATTGATGAAAAAGTATTGTCATACCAAAGTTTATCCGATCTTTTCTTTGTGAGCAAATCCTCAATCGCTTTAGATTTCGAGACCATCCGTTCCTTCTTAAATGATAACACCGTCAAAATCAAAGGCGATCATAAAGGAACCTATATCATTGGAACGGAATCGCAAATCCAGTACTCGTTAAAATTATTTAATGAAAAAATCTTTAAAATAAAGAGCCGACAAAGCGATTTGGAGGGGATCGACAAATTCGCGGACATCATGAGGCCATTCTATCCGGAAGAAATGACGGAAACGGTCCTCCATATCGTAAAAAAAATAGAAAAACGATCAACAAAACCGATTGCCGAATATTATTTGACCACTTTATTCAATACGATCTTAGTCCTTTGCTTTCGGGCCTCCAAAGGGAAACATCACTCGAAAATGACAAAAAACTTGATTTTTGATGAGGTAAAAAATCTGAAAACCTATTTCATAGCCAAAGACATTTTAGATGAAATGAACCAAAAATTATCCATCCATTTTACGAGCGAAGACATCGTTTATTTAAACCAACATTTAATCGCCATCGGATTTGAACCTCATTTTCACGCGTCATCCATAACGAAAGAATATAAGGCCATCGTCAAAGAGATCATCCGGAAAATGAGCAGTGTCCTGAAAGTGGATCTGACCAATGACCGGCAACTGTATGAAGGACTCATTGCCCATTTAACCCCGATGATCTATCGGCTAAGAACGGGAATTACGGTCAAGAATCCTTTAATCAAAGAAATAAAAGAACAGTATTCCGTTATGTTAGGCGTCAGTTGGTTTGTCGCTTCCATGATCGAAGAAAAATTTGACGTGAAGTTAACCGAAGACGAAGTAGGGTTTATCATGGTTCATTTCCAAGCGGCTCTGGAAAGGAACATCAAGTCAAAAAAAGTCCTCATAGTCTGTCCCACCGGATTGGGAACATCAGAGCTGATCGCGAATAAAGTGAGACAGATTCTTCCCGCACTTTGCGTCATTGAAGTTGTGCCGATCGAAAAGCTTTATCAAAGCAACATCGACAATGTCGATTTTATTATATCAGCCATTCCGATCAAAATTACTTCGAAACCGGTAGTCTATATTTCTCCATTAGTATCTAATACGGATATTAAAAATGTTCTTCATTTTTATTCCGACTTATTTTTAACGGAAAAAGAAGAAAAAGACATCAACGGCCATCATCCGAAATTGGAATACTTGTCAAAGTTTATCGACGAAGACTCTGTTTTCATCAGGAAAAAGATGCGAAACAAAGAAGAGGTATTGGATTTCCTGATTCAAAAATTGAAAGATAACAACGACATTTTGGAAGGCTTTGAGGAATCGATCTATAACCGGGAGAAAATGGGATCTACCGCATTAAATACGGGAGTGGCCATCCCCCACGGAATACCGAAATATGTGGTGAATTCAAAAATATTGATTTTAACCAATGAGAGCATGATTGAATGGTGGGGCGGGAAAAAAATCGACACGATTATCCTCTTGTGCATCTCGACGCAGGACTTAAAGAACGTCAAAAACGTATTAAGCGAAATCTATCATTTGATCGAGACGAGAGAAAACGTAAAAAAATATTTTATCGACAACACCAGCGAAGGCATATTGCAGTTGATGAAGAGGTGACATTTTTGATCGAGAAGGAATTGATCTTCCTGGATGATGAACTTACGAGCCGTGACGAAATCGTCAGGAAAATGAGCGAAAATGTCCGGAAATTAGGGATGATCACGGATGTCAACGCCTATATGGAGGCGGTTTTAAAAAGAGAAGAGAAAATACCGACTACGGTGGGTTTAAACGTCAGCATCCCTCACGGCAAATCAGAAGCGGTTCAACATCCTTTTGTTACCTTTATGAGAACGAAAAATCCGATCGTTTGGGATGAACGAAGCGACGAAAAAGTGAAATTGATCTTTATGATCGGCGTTCCCATCGAACAAAAGGATAAGCTGCATATAAAAATATTGGCGCAAATCAGCAAGAATCTGATTGATGAAACCTTCCGGAACCGTCTGCTGGAAGCATCCTCCACCGAAGAAGTTTACCGGTTACTGAAACAAATTGAAGATCATATCTATGCCGAAGGAAAGGAGAATGGAGAATGAAAATTGTAGGAGTCACAGCTTGCACCACGGGAGTCGCACATACTTACATGGCGCAGGAAGCGTTGGAAAAGGAATGCAGAAAAAGAGGCCATGAAATCAAAATTGAGACCCAAGGAGGGATGGGGATCGAAAATGAGTTAACGGAGGAGGAAATCGCCGAGGCTGACGCAGTTATCTTGGCGGTTGCCATCGGTATCGAGGGCGATGAACGGTTTGATGAAAAACGGGATCAGGGAAAGGTTTTAACTTTCGACCCGTCCGTCGTGATTAAAAATGTCAGCGAGGTCGTCGATCAGCTGGAAAAATTGTAAGATCATCACCGTAACGTTCCGGATGTTCCCGAACGCATAAATATGCACATATTTACCAAAAAAGTTCCGCAGAAAGGAGGATCAGAAACCCAATTTATTAAAACCAAAATATCTTTTGTTGCATTTTCACCAAATGTTCCCGCAACAGAAGGCCACTATTCGCACAATTTTGTATATTTATGTATATAATAGTATATTTATACAATCAATCGGTGAAAGACAGGACTTTTGCCGAACAGCTTTCCGCCGAATTTTGTAATCCATGGATAGGAGGAAAATATATGGCATGGAACAGCAAAAAAATTGGTGAGGAACTAAAAAAGGCTTTTAGCACAGGCGTATCTTACATGATCCCTTCCGTCGTCGTCGGCGGGATCTTTCTGGCCATCGCCTTGGCCTCCGGCACGCCGACGGATGAAGGAATGGTGGTCAAAAACTCTTTTCTGAAAAACTTAAATGTCATCGGGTCCGCCGGTTTTGCCATGATGATTCCGATTTTAGCCGGGTATATTTCCTATTCCATCGCCGGAAAACCGGGATTGATTCCGGGCATGATCGCCGGTTATATTGCGAATAATCCCGTCGGAGACAACGGGGTTTCCACCGGGTTCCTCGGAGCGATGATTCTCGGGATTTTTTCGGGGTATTTGGCGAAATGGGTAAAGTCTTGGAAAGTGCCAAATACGATTAAAACGATCATGCCGATCCTAATTATTCCTATCATCACAACCTTCGTTGTCTGCATCGGGTACATTTATATTTTGGCGCAGCCTCTTGCCAATTTTGTCGACGTCATTACATCTTTCTTGTCTTCCCTGCAAGGCGGAAGCGCTTTGATTCTTGGCTTGGTGCTGGGTGCCTTTACCGCGGTGGATATGGGCGGCCCGATCAACAAAACGGTAACCGCCTTTACCCTCGCGTTAATGGCTGAAGGGGTTTTTGAACCAAACGGCGCCCACCGTATCGCGGTCGCGATCCCGCCGCTGGGCGTAGCATTGTCCACCTTTATTTCAAAGAGAAAATATACCGAGGCCGAACGTGCCATGGGCGTCAGCGCCGGCTTCATGGGATTAATCGGCATTACCGAAGGGGCGATTCCTTTCGCGGTCAAAGATATGAAACGGGTCCTGCCGGCCATCATTATCGGAAGTGCGATAGGCGGCGGCATCGGAATGCTGCAAGGAGTCAAAACCTTTATCCCTCACGGCGGATTAATCGTGATCGGTGCCGTGGAAGGAAAACTGTGGTATTTCCTCGCGATGTTAATCGGGACCGTGATCACCGCGCTCATCTTACACTTCACCAAACCGGACTTGCCGGAAACAAAACCGGTTAAAAAGGAAGACGCTTAAACCCTTTTCATCGCAATCGCAAAGTTACTTACTTGAAGACCAGGAGGCAAACAAGAATGGCAAAAATCCCTATCCAATCCGCAGTCAAAGCTTTATTGGAATTGCAAGACGAAGGAAAAGGCGGGACATTATTGGGGATCGGCCCGATGTCAACAAATGTGTTGCAGGCAAGTTTCGAATTGGCAAGAGACTATGATTTTCCGTTAATGTTCATCGCAAGCCGCAATCAGGTGGATTTGGACGAGTTAGGCGGCGGTTACGTGAATGGCTGGAACCAATATACCTTTGTCCAAGCCATCCGCGAGATGGCGGAACTCACCGGCTTTGACGGACTCTATTACGTCTGCCGGGATCATGGCGGCCCGTGGCAAAGAGATAAAGAAAGGAACGATCACCTGCCGGTGGAAGAAGCGATGGCGTTAGGCAAAAAATCCTATTTGGCGGATATTGAAGCCGGATTCGATTTACTGATGATCGATCCGACAAAAGATCCCTTTGAAATCGGCAAAGTGATTCCCCTTGAAAAAGTAATTGAAAGAACGGTAGAATTAATTGAATTTTGCGAAAAAGAAAGACAAGCCAGAGACTTGCCGGAAATCGGGTATGAAGTCGGAACGGAAGAGACAAATGGCGGATTAACGTCGACTGAAACGTATGAAACATTCATTCTCCGGTTGCAAGAAGAGCTGGGCCGCAGAGACCTGCCGATGCCGACGTTTATTGTCGGGCAGACCGGAACGCTTGTCAGAAAAACCGAACAGGCCGGCCGTTTCAGCTTTGAAAATGCCGCCGATTTGGCGAAGATGGCGAAAAAATACGGTGTCGGGCTTAAAGAACACAACGGCGACTATCTGGACGATGTGATTCTTTTGGCCCACATTCCCTCGCAAATTACGGCGACAAATGTCGCTCCCCAATATGGCACCGAAGAAACGAGGGCTTTGCTGAAATTGGCCAAATTGGAGGAAAAGCTGAAAGAACAAGGCCTGATCGGACAACCCTCGAAAGTCAAAGATGTCCTGTTATACCATTCAATCAAAAGCGAACGCTGGAGAAAATGGATGGTCGGTAGCCAAAGGGAATTATCCGTCGAAGAAATTGTAAAAGATGAGGAATTATCTTCCGAAATTTTGGACATTGCCGGGCATTACACTTTCAATATTGACGAAGTTAAAGAAGAAATAAACAAGTTATACAGGAACTTAAGCAAAGCTCATATTGACGGGCAAAGATTTGTCGTCGACCATATCAAACGGTCGATCCGCAACTATGTGGAATGCTTTAACTTAAAAGGATTGACTTCAAGAATAAAAGAGAAATTGAACGGATCCAAAAACGCTTAAAAATGCGGGGAGAGCTTTCTCTCTCCCTTTTTCTTTAAGCATATGGCGATGTTTTTGGATGGTTGCCGGAAGCAGCCACCTTCCTCTGTTTCGCCGGTCGACCGCGCAGAAAAACTATGTTGAATTTTGGCGAGGATACTTATATGGCAAGGATACTTATAGGAAATTTGAAAATCATAACGAATTGGAGGCAAAAACCATGAAATTTTTCCTCGATACGGCAAACGTGGAAGAAATCAAACGGATCAATCGACTCGGATTGGTGGACGGCGTTACGACGAATCCGACCATCATCGCAAGAGAAGGCAGAGATTTTGAAGAAGTCATCAAAGAAATATGCGGCATTGTCGAAGGCCCGGTCAGCGCGGAAGTGATCGGACTGACAACGGAAGAAATGGTGAAGGAAGCGAGGATTTTAGCAAGCTGGGCGCCCAATGTGGTCGTGAAAATACCGATGACGGAAGCCGGGTTGGAAGCGGTGCATCGTTTGTCAAAAGAAGGCATCAAAACGAATGTGACGTTGGTTTTCACCGTGGCCCAAGGATTAATGGCGGCAAAGGCGGGCGCCACATACGTAAGCCCCTTTGTCGGAAGGCTGGATGATATCGGAGTTGAAGGGCTTGATTTGATCAAACGATTGAAGACCGCCCTCGCAAACTTCCACTTTACGACGGAAATTATCACGGCCAGCGTCCGCAGCCTGAAGCATTTGGAAGAGGCGGCCATCGCGGGTGCCGATATTGCCACCATCCCCGGCTCCCTATTCCCGAAATTGTGGAGTCACCCGTTAACGGATAAAGGAATCGCACAGTTTCTGGAAGATTGGAAAAAGGTTCCCAAAAAATCATAAGCTAATCAACAGATAACGATGGCACGCGGCGTGATTTTTTAGCGTTCTGATTGCCAAAAAATCAAAAGCAAACCGGCCGCATCCCCTCCCAGCGAAAAATCACAGGTTGGAAACAAAAAGCAATTGGGGTTTGTCCAATTGCTTTTCTTTCCAACCATTTTATGGCGAATTCCAATTCCGATTCATGGCCATTGCCGGCCTGATTGTTGAAATAATTTGTGTAATTTTTAACATATCCAACCAAAAAAGGAAATAAGGAGGAGAATGAGTTGACCAACCCTGTTTCCGTCGAACAATTATCCATTAACGCCATTCGCGCATTGTCCATCGACGCGATTGAAAAAGCCAACTCCGGTCATCCGGGTTTGCCTATGGGAGCGGCCCCGATGGCTTACGTCCTCTGGACGGAATTTATGAAACAAAATCCCAAAAATTCCAAATGGTTTAACCGCGACCGTTTTGTCTTATCCGCCGGACACGGTTCAATGCTCTTATACAGTCTTTTGCATTTGTCCGGTTATGATGTGTCTTTGGAGGATCTAAAAAAATTCCGCCAATTTGGTTCAAAAACCCCGGGACATCCGGAAGTTCACCATACGGACGGGGTGGAAACGACGACCGGCCCGTTGGGACAAGGAATCGCGATGGCTGTTGGAATGGCGATGGCGGAGGCTTTTTTGGCAGCAAAATATAATAAGGATAACCTCGCGGTTGTTGACCATTATACGTATGCCGTGGTTGGCGACGGCGATTTGATGGAAGGCATCTCTCATGAAGCAGGATCGTTGGCGGGACGTTTAAAATTAGGAAAATTGATTGTTTTATATGATTCCAATGATATTTCTTTGGACGGCGATTTGAACCGTGCATCCAACGATGATACGTTAAAACGATTCCAAGCCTATGGTTGGCAAGTGTTGCGCGTGGATGACGGAAACGATTTGCAAGCGATCCGCCAAGCCATTCTTCAAGCAAAGGAAGACAGCGAACGGCCCACTTTAATCGAAGTCAAAACGATCATCGGTTACGGCTCGCCAAATAAAGCAGGCACGAATAAAGTCCACGGGGCGCCCCTCGGAAGAGAAGAAGCAAAATTAGCCAAACAATTTTACGGCTGGGACTACCCGGAATTTTATATCCCCGAAAGCGTTTATGCCAATTTCCGACAAAAAGTGATCGAACCGGGAAAAGCGGCCGAAGAAGAATGGAAGGAGCTGTTCGCCACATATAAAGAAAAATATCCGCAAGAAGCGGAAGAATTGGAAAAAGCGATCAGCGGTGAACTTCCTGCCGGATGGGACGAATTTTTATCCGCATTTTCCCCGGGTGCCGATAAGCTGGCGACCCGCTCGGCTTCCGGAAAAATAATCAACGCCGTTGCCCCAAGAGTTCCCTATTTTATTGGCGGCAGTGCCGATGTGTCCGAATCCACGAAAACGTATATCATTGGTGAAGCTGATTTTATGCCGGAAAACTATGCAGGAAGGAATATTTGGTTTGGCGTGCGCGAATTTGCCATGGGGGCCGCTTTAAATGGCATGGCTCTGCATGGCGGCGTGAAGGTTTTCGGGGGCACCTTCTTCGTATTCAGCGATTATTTGAAACCGGCGATCCGTTTATCCGCATTAATGAAGGTGCCGGTGATCTATGTCTTTACCCATGACTCGATCGCCGTCGGTGAAGACGGCCCCACCCATGAGCCGATCGAACAATTGGCGGGATTGCGGGCGATACCGAATCTTTCTGTCATTCGTCCCGCGGACGGCAATGAAGTCCGGGCCGCATGGCGCCTGGCCCTTGAAAGCAAAGATCAGCCCACCGCTTTGATTTTGACGCGGCAAGATCTTCCCACATTGGAGGGGACGAAAGAAAAGGCTTATGAAGGCGTCAAACGGGGAGCGTACATCCTAAGCAAAGGCGAAAAAGAAGTGCCGGACGCTTTGCTCATTGCAACCGGTTCGGAGGTGCAGCTCGCCTTACAAGCGCAAAAAGTGTTAAAGGAAAAAGGCATCGACGTCAATGTCATCAGTATGCCGTCTTGGGATCGATTCGAAAAACAGGACGAGACCTATAAAACAAGCGTGCTTCCCGAAAATGTGAAGGCAAGGGTCGCGATCGAAATGGCTTCCCCCCTCGGATGGAGGCAATATGTCGGCGATCAGGGGATCATCATGGGCATTGACACATTCGGCGCCTCAGGAAACGGAAACCAATTGATGGAAGAGTTCGGATTCACCGTCGAAAATATCGTCAAGAACGTGGAAAAATTGCTGGGATAAGAAAGGCAAAAAAGCCCCCGGATATTTCAACAAAAAACGAATTTTTTTACCATTCAAGGAATCAGATTGTGAAGTTCTGATTCCTCTTTTTTAGTTGTTCGGATAATCAGATCCTGTTATCATGCTGAAAAATTTGTTCGTCTTCTTTTGCCGGGAACCGCCTACGGGATGGCCGCTTCGATTGGAAAGCTGGAAAGGGAGTTTCTTCGTATCGGTGAAAGTGAGTTCATAATTTAATTGGCCCGAGCCCTTTTCGTGAGGTTAAAAGGAAATGGAAAAAGTTATCAAAAAAACCGACTGCTTTAAAGTGCCGATCGTTGTTTTTCCACCTGTATGATTTTTGGCTCCATCAGACATCAACTTAACAAGGAGTGTGAAATATTCCTTATCCACTCATGCTGATGTTCCCAACACAGCCACACGTCACGCATCCATTCCCGAAGCATGGCATCCCGATTTTTTCCCGGTTTCTCTTGCAATACATCATTTACAGTCAAGGAATAGGGTTTGTCGGGAACCGGCAACGGCGGCCAGTCAAATTTCCGCCGGCTAAGCAGCATATGCACGCGCTGCACCTGTTTTCCCGTGTAACCACGCTCAACCGCATAATATAATCCGATTAATGAAAATGCGACGGTGATCGTTTTCATGCCGCTCCCCGCATGCTGGGCGCTGTAAGCATCGACAGCGTGCTGGTGGATGAAATCAATGTCTTGTTTGCTCAACGTGTATGCGCTCAGTTCGCTGTATTTTTGGTAGCATTCTCCCGTCGCATGGAAACCGCGAGGCCTTTCCATTTGTCGGTCGGGCAGGATCAGCCCGCAACCCGGGCATATGCTCATTCGGCTCCCCATTTTCTTCCTCCCTTTCCCGTTGCTTTCGCCGTAACCGCCATGGGTTCCTCCAAAGGGTGGCATCTCCTTCTTTCCCCGTCCGCATCGCCAGCCTCTTCCCGTATTTTCCGGCGCGGCACGTATCCGGCAACCGATCGCCTTCAGATCTCCGGCACGAGCGCCCGCTTACCTGGAAACAAACGCCGGCATCCAAGGGTGGCGCGGTTTGCCCATATGAACGATGAGCTAGACGTCCGAAGGCCCCATTGCCGGATTCATAAAAATTATCGAGTAGGAGGGGGGCGGCTAACCCCCGTCCCCTCACACCACCTAGCATGCGGGTCCGCACTAGGCGGTTCGTCAACCTTGACGGAGCTTTCCGCGGGATGAGATTCAGCTCTTGCCGGTCTGTGCTCAGCCCTCTG
>Ga0310826_100234_pt1 | contig 76222 bp, 64 predicted proteins | sample WT_ome_FD_201306 | JGI IMG/M metagenome (GOLD analysis project Ga0310826, IMG submission 201306) | Sorghum-adapted microbial communities enriched on wild type (WT) sorghum from Joint BioEnergy Institute, Emeryville, California, United... ... | reverse complement strand
AGCCTTCCGCGCCATCGCCAGCCGTTACGACAAACGCGAATACATGTACGCCGGAACCGTCGACATCGCCTCAATCAGAATCTGGCTCCGCGACCCAGTCACATGATCCAGCAGACACGCCCTAGTCCTGGGCAGGTGTCAGGAAGGACGCCTTCCTAGGCAAAAAGCGGCAAGAGGGCGTCCTTCCTGACATGTTCCTGGCATGTGGGCGTGTCACAGGCGTCGCTCGATGGGGAGACGACTGCGGGTGAACAGGCCCGCCCCGAGGACCGCGATGCCGGGTACCACGATGAGCGTGATCAGCAGGATGGACCACGGCATCACTGGGGTCGGCGGGGGGTCTACCGGCCACAAGGTTTCGCCGTACTGCCGGGCGTAGACGGCGAGCACGGCCACCGCCGTCCCGATGCCGGCCGCCGTGCCGAGGATCGAGCCGAGGCCGGCGATCACCCACGACTGGCTCACCGACAGGCCGCGGCGCAGCCGGGGTGAGGCGCCGACCGCGGCCAGGGTGGAGAGGTCCTGCCGGCTGTCGGCGGCAGCGAGTGCCGTGCCCACGGCGGCCGCCCCGATGGTGATGATCGCCGATGCGGCGAGCAGCACCAGCAGGATCTCGTCGTAGCGGGGCTGGTACCCGCGCTCGACCTGGGGGAACGCCTCGAACGGCTGCAGTAGCAGGCGGGCTCGCTCCTCGTCGGCGGCGGTCGGCGGCCGGGTGGTCGTACCGATCAGCGCGGATTCATCGCTGTCGAGCCCGAGCCGGGCCACGGTGGCCGGGGTCACGACGGCCGGACCGGGGCCGACCGCGGTGGTGAGCAGGTAGCCGGGGAGCGTGACGTAGTCGACGGTGTATCCGGGCCACACCAGCACTCCGCCGCGGCCGGGGGTGAGCTCACCGGTCCCGCGGGCGAGCGCCTCCGGGTCGGCGTCGGGGTCGGGTCGCAGCACGGCCAGGGTGACCTCGCCGTCGGTGATCAGCAGCGGCGACCGGACGACCACCCCACCGGCGGCCAGGACCTCGCGGGCGGCGCGCAGGTCGTTCCCGGAGGCGCCGGTGAACGCCGCCAGGGCGTCCTCGTCGATCACCAGCACTCGCGTCGTGTCGGAGAGATTCCGGGGGTCACAGGCCGGGTTGTCGGCCGCCGCCCGGCGCTCCTCCAGCGTGGGCAACTCGCCGCTCTGCAAGGCGAGCAGCTGGGGACAGTCGTCGTTGATCAACGCCTGCAGCTCGCACGAGCCCCACTCCGGAGCGCCCTCGGGACAGATCGTGGCGTTGACCGGGTACACCTCGGCGACCGGCAGCGCGGAGCGCATCGACTGCTCGATCGCGGCCAGCGACGGCGAGTCGTGCGGGTCGTCGCCGCCGTAGCCGAAGTAGACGCGGACCGTGTCGGTGGGCACCTGCTGCACGTACAGCCGGCGTTCGTGCGTGGTGCGACTGTCGAGGAACATGCCGAGGGCGACGCTGCCGGCGACGGCGGCCATCACGGCCGAGATGGCCGGGGCGGCGGCGGCACGGTTGCGGGCGGCGTCCCGCAGGGCGATGCGCGGGGCCAGCGGTACGAGCCGACCCACCCGGGCGACCAGTCCCACCAGGGCGGGGGTGCACAGCACCAGGCCCAGTTCGCCGATGACCAGGCCGAAGAGCATGATCGTGGTCTCGAAGGTGACCGTCCCCCCGTAGGTGATCGCTGCGCCCAGGCCGGCCATGGCGAGGCCGACCACGACCCAGCGCTTGCGGGACCGGGTGACGCCGCGGCGTCCGGCCAGCGACGCGACCACGTCCTGCCGGGCCGTGATGAAGGCCGGGACGAGCGCGGCGAGGACGCCGGTCACCACGGCCAGGCCTGTGACCGCGACCAGGGCCTCGGGGAAGACCCGCCAGGCCCCGCCCCGGTGGTGAGCGATGGTCTCCTCGAACCACGGGCGGGCGAGGAAGGCGCCGGTGACGCCGAGCGCGAGGCCGAGCCCGGCGCCCAGCAGGCCGAGCACCACACCGTCGGCGAGCACGATGCGCCGTACGTGGGCGGGGGTGCCGCCGTTGGCCGCCACCAGGGCGAGTTGCCGCTGGCGGCGTCGGGCGCTGATCGCGAATGCGGGGCCGGCCAGCAGCACGACCTCGAGCAGCGCCAGCCCGCTGACCAGCACGGCGATGGCGACGTCCTCCGGCTGCACGACCGAGCCGGTCTCCCACCCGGCCTGCAGCATCGGGACCTCGTCGTCGGCCGGCGGGTGCTCCAGAACGGCCCGCGAGACGACCACCATCCCCAGCCGGTTGAGTTCGAGAACCTTATCCCAATCGATCGGCTCGGGCGTGTCGACCAGCCAGGTGTTCTCCCGCAGCGAGAACCACTCGCGCACCGCCGTGTCGTCGGCGTCGTAGGCGAACAGCAGTACCGAGTCCAGCAGGGACGGGAACTCGACCTGACCGACCACTGTGTACCGTCGCTCCGTCGTCCCGGCCATGACCGTGACCTCGTCGCCGATCCCGGCCTCAAGCCAGCCCATGGCCTGCCTGGTCAGCGCCACCTCCGTGCGGGCGGTCGGGGCCCGACCGGCGAGGAGCTCGACGTAGCCGCGCGTCAGCGGGTGGTTCGCGTCGACCATCACGGCGTCGGGCTGGCCCAGGCCGTATGGCGTCCGGACGACCACGGTTCCGCGCCGCACCGGCACGACCGTGCTGCCCGGCAGGAGCTCGACCAGTTCCTCCTGGGTGCCCGGCCGGTCGGCGTCGGACACCTCGGCCACGAAGGACGGACCGGCGCCGTACGCGTCGGCGAACGCGGTGCCGTCGGCCGGGTCGGGCATCTGCGTCATCGGCCGGCGCGTGTCCCACTGGATGCGGGCGTCGGCGGCCCCCATCCGCTGGGTGGCCTTCTCCGCTCCGGTCAGCGACATCATGTCGGTGGTCACGGCGGCGGCGCTGAGCGCCAGCACCGGCAGTGCCAGCATGATGGCCACCAGGGCCGACCGTCCCTTGGCCCGACGGGCCTCCCGCCAGGCGATGCGCAGGGCCGCGCGCCAGCTCGTGACGAAGTCCATGCCTGCTCCGTACCGTGTCTGTCCTCTATGGATGTATGCCTGTTCTCTGTGGATCCAGGACCGTCCTCTGTGTATCCGGTCGGGATCGGTTCAACCCTTGCTGTGCATAGGTAGATAGGTCGTACGGTTGGCGCTACAGGCGTCGCTCCACCGGCAGGCGACTGCGGGTGAACAGGCCGGCCCCGAGGATCGCCACGAGCGGCACGGCCACGAGGACCACGCCCGGCGTGGGCCACGGCAGCGCCGGCTCGACCGGCAGGCCGGGCCATTCGTGCCGCCGGTACGCCTGGTTGTTCCCCACGATCACCGCGACCGCGGCGCCGATGCCGGCGAGCGAGCCCAGCACCGAGCCGAGCCCGGCGATGACCCCGGCCTGGCTCACCGACGGCCCGCGCCGCGGTCGAGGCGACGCGCCCACGGCGGCGAGCGTGGACAGGTCGGCGCGCCCGTCGGCGGCGACCTTGGCCCGGCGAGCCTGCCGCCAGGCGATGCGCCAGGTTCGGAGAGACGTCATCCGGTGGTCCCCGGGAAGAACGGACCCTGGCCGGTCACGCGGGGTCCCGCGCGACGAGGAGACTCTCCACCTCGGGCAGCGGGCCGGATGTGTCCACAATGGCCCCATCGCGGAGGAAGATGACGCGGTCGGCCCAGGCGGCGTGGCGGGCCTCATGGGTCACCAGCACCCCGGCCGCGCCCGCGTCGACCCGGGCGCGCAGGAGCTTGAGCACGGCTTCACCGGTCTGGGAGTCCAGGGCCCCGGTGGGCTCGTCGGCCAGGATCAGCCGCCGGTCGCCGACCAGGGCCCGGGCGATGGCGACCCGCTGCTGCTGACCACCGGACATCTCGTCGGGGAAGCGGTGGGCGAGATGGGCCAGGCCGACCTCCTCGAGGGCGGCCAGGGCGGTGGCCCGGACCTGCCGTAGCCGTACGCCGTCCAGCTCCAGCGGCAGGCCGACGTTCTCGGCGGCGGTCAGGCTCGGCAGCAGGTTCAGGTCCTGGAAGACGTACCCCACGCGCCGCCGGCGCACCGCGGCGAGCTCGCGCCGGTTCAGGCGGCCCAGCACGACGCCCTCGACCACCACCTCACCGCTGGTCGGCGCGTCGAGCCCGCCCGCGAGGTTGAGCAGCGTGGACTTCCCCGAGCCCGACGGCCCCATGACGGCCACCAGTTCGCCCGCGCGTACCTGCAGCGACACCCCGCGCAGGGCGTGCACGGCCACCTCGCCCTTGCCGTGGATGCGGGTCACGTTGCGCAGCTCCAGCACGACGTCGCTCATCGCGTCCCCCGGGCGACCTGAGCTTGATCGTCGACTGTGGACTCGGCGGCCAGCTCCGATTCCGGCGTGGCCACCAGCTCCGGTTCCGGCGCGGCGGCCAGGTCCGATGCGGGCGGGGCCGCGTCGGGCGGCTCCGGCGTCGCGGCGAAACGGGCCAGGGTGGCTTCGCAGTGGTCGAGCCACCGCACCTCGGCCTCGGCCTGGAAGACCATCGACTCGAGCACGAGCCGCCAGGCCAGGTCCTCCCGGCCGCCCGGGTCGCGCCCCTTGAGCCGGGTGAGCTCCTGCAGCGTCCGCATCGTGGCGGTGCGCTGGGTCTGCACCACGGCTCGCACGTCCACCCCGGGCGTGGTGAGCGCCAACGCGAGCTTGATGGCGAGCTCGTCGCGGGGCCGGTCACCGCGCTCGATCGGGCTGGCGAACCACAGCGCGAGCTCGGCCCGGCCGGCCGGCGTGATCTCGTACGGCCGCTGCCCCCCGTCGTTTTCCGGCAACGCCCGGACGAGTCCGTCGCGCTCGAGCCGAGCCAGGGTGGTGTAGACCTGCCCGATGTTCAGCGGCCAGGTCCCGCCCGTGGTCCGCTCGAACTCGGCCCGCAGCTGGTAGCCGTAGCGGGGGCCCCGCTCCAGCAACGCCAGCAACCCGTATCGCACGCTCATGGCTACGCAGTATGCATACCTCGTATGTACGACGCAACCGCGGGGTCGCCCGGCCGACTCGGCACGTCATCCGGAAACGGTCGGCTGGCCGACCCGGGGACGGCTGCCTGGCCGCTCGGCGACGGTCGGCTGGCCGTACTCGGCGCGTCCGGGGGCGCGCCTTCCACGGCGATGTGGCGGCGCTGCGGCACCATATTGGCGTGACGCGATGGGAGTATGCGCGGCTGGAGTACCGCGCCACGGGATCGTTTGGTACCGATCAACACGTGGACTGGAGCGCCACGTTCCATCACCCCGACGGGCCGCAGCACTGGGGCGTCGATGAGCGTTTCGACGACCTGCGTCACCTCAATCGGGCCGGGGCCGACGGTTGGCAGGCGTACGACCGGCACGCCCGCCTGATCGGTCAGCCCCAACGGCTCAACGCGGTGACGTATTCGCTGCGGCGGCCGATCGAGTGAGATCGCCACGATCCGCCCGATCCGAACGGTCGGGCGGATCGTGACGATTTGTTATAGGGAAACCCCTTGTTACGCTTGCGTGAGGCGACGGTCACCGGTAGTCATCAATTCATGGTTCCGGCGGCACGCTCGGTTCGCTCCTCGCTTGCTGGGATGCTCCCTCGCGCCGCCGGAGAAATCGACATCAGGCCGCATAGCTATGGGCATATTCGTGCCGTTCTTGCGGCCCAGCCGGTCTGTCACCGTGAGGGGGTGGCCCGTTGTCCCATTGGACAGACACCGGGCCCGGCCACGCGTCGGGTCCATTGCACCGTCGTGCAACGCCCACCAGCCCACCGGGCCGTGCGCGTCATCGTTCCCGTCGGCGCCTGATCGGCACGGTCGCCGCGGTGGCGACGCTGCCGCTGGCGATGCTCGTGTCGACGCCCGCCCAGGCCGCCCGGGTCGAGGACCCCGCGATCCCGCCGCTGGACACCATCGAGCTGGACACGTCGCTGCCGGTCACCTTCAACGGCGAGCCGGTCAAGGTTCCCAAGTCCTACCAGCCGGCGGCTGCCCGCGCTCGCGCCGCCGTCGCGGCGTCGACCCCGCCCGTCGGCACGCAGCGCACGCTGCTGGCGATCCGGCAGGTCGGCGGCAGCCTGTCCCTGCTGCTGAAGACGTTCACGCTGCGCGGGGTGGGGGAGAAGATCGAGGTCTGGGTGGCCGACAACCTGGCCGTCCCGGCCGGCGACTGCCGTAACGCGGTGCCCGGCTCGATCGAGGTGACCGACGAGCGGGTGCAGAGCCTCATCGACGAGTTCGACAACAACATGTACCCGATCCAGACGGCGGCCTTCAGCACCCCGCCGGACCGGGACGGTACGAACGAGCTCTTCTCCTCGCTGTTTGGCATCTCGCTCGATTTCACCGGCGACGGCGACAAGACCATGGCCCTGGTCGACAACGTCCAGGACGAAAACTACTTCGACCTGCCGAATTCGCCGACCTACATCGCGGGCTTCCACTTCAGCCTCTTCAACGAGTTGATGGACCGCAATGTCATGACCATCGACTCGTTTGACTGGCTGCACCGGACGGGCGCCAACCCGCCGAACGACCCGACCGACGACCCGTGCACCAGCCGCCCGGCTCGGCCGCGCCTGTACGAGGGCACGTTCGCGCACGAGTGGCAGCACCTGCTGCACTACTACACCGATCCCGCCGAGACCACCTGGCTCAACGAGGGTCTGTCCGACGTCGCCCAGAGCCTGGTCGGATACGTCGACACCCGGCTGACCATCGACCAGATCGGTCACGACAGCCACGTCAACTGCTACCAGGGCTGGGGCAGCGTGCTGACGCCGGCCAACCCCAACCCGCGCGACTGCAACGGAGCCCAGAACTCGCTCAACCTCTGGGACGAGGGACCGGCCGCCGGTGTGCTGGCCGACTACGGCCACGCGTACCAGTTCCTGCTCTACCTGTACGACCACTTCGGACAGGACATCCTGACCCGGCTGCACAACGACGGTGACCTGCAGGGCCTGGCCAGCGTGGACGCCGCGCTCGACGCGAAGGGCGCCGACCTCTACGCCGTCCTGCACGACTTCCAGGCCTCGACGCTGCTCGACCGGATCGTCGACCACTGGTTCGGCATCGTTTTGGGCGAGCAGAAGAGCAAGGTGACCTCGGCGAGCGTGAACTCGCTGGTCAACCTGGACAACCCGCGCAGCTACGAGCAGCCCGGCGCCGCCCCCAACGGCGCGGACTACATCCTGCTGCGCAAGGCCGACGGCAAGCCGCTGAAGGGCAAGGACCTGCGGTCGCTGAAGTTCCAGGGTGCCAGCACGCTGCCCGCGCAGCCGCTGGCGTGGACGGTGGTCGACGACGACCCCGACCGGCCCGGCAACCCGGTCCTGTGGTCCGGTGACGGCGCGTGGGTCGACGCGTTCGCGGTGACGGAGGTGACCGTGCCGGCGAGCGACCCGACCCTGCGGTTCGTGGCCAAGTACGGCGCCGAGCAGGACTACGACTACTGGTTCGTCTACGTCTCCACCGACGGCGGCCAGACGTACACGAACATCACCGACACGGCGATCGACAACCCGCGGGTGTCGGAGAGCTCGATCGGCTTCGGTCCCGGCATCAGCGGCACCACCGACGGGTTCGAGGAGCACGCGTTCGACCTGTCGGCGTACGCGGGCCAGTCCGTGCTGCTCGGCCTGCGGTACGTGAGCGACCCGCTGGTGTTCGAGGGAGGCCTGCTCGTCGACGACATCACCGTGGGCGACACGCTGGTCAGCGACGGGTCGAGCCTGGACGCGTTCCGCTCGCCGACGCAGATCCGGCCCACGCCGGTGCACAACTTCAACGTGCAGGTGTGGGGCATCGACCGTAATCACCACGTGGCGGTGCGGGTGGCCGACGTCAACAACAAGTACTCGTTCACCCTCGGCCTGCTGGAGACGATCGTCCTGGCGCTCTTCCCCGAGGTCGTGGTGATCGTCGCCTACGACGAGCCGACCGAGCAGGTGAGCCAGTACGCGCCGTACACCCTGACCGTCAACGGCGTGGTTCAACCCGGCGGATCGGCCTGACGCACCAGGGCGGCTGAGCCTCCTGACGCACCAGCGTGGCTGAGCCGCCCGCTGCACCAGCCGTAACCCAAGAGGGCGGCGCCGTCGCCCGCCGCACGGCGGCGCCGCCCACCACCAACCACGCCCCACACCGACCAAAGCCCTGCACCGACCAAGCCCCATGCCGAGACGCCCACCATCACGAACCGAACGAGCAGGTCGTGACAGCCGGGGCATTCGTACGGCCGGGGCATGAGGGCCGTACGACCTCTTGCCGACTGGGGGGCGTCAAGTCGTACAGTGCGGCGAATGAGCGCCGAGATCACCGTGACGGTCGACCCGGACGAGGTCGGCCTGGACCCCCGTCAACTCGCCCGCGTCGACGCCCACTTCGCCCGGTACGTGGACAGCGGCAAGCTGCCCGGCTGGCATCTGGTCATCACCCGCGGCGGTCAGGTGGCCCACTCGTCGGTCTACGGCCTGCGCGACGTGGAGACCAAGGCCCCGGTGACGCCGGACACGCTGTGGCGCATCTACTCGATGACCAAGCCGATCACGTCGGTCGCCGCCATGATGCTGTGGGAGGAGGGCGCCTTCGAGCTCACCGACGAGATCAGCCGGTGGCTGCCCGAGTTCGCCAACCCCCGCGTCTACGACAAGGGATCGACCCTCAAGCCGTTCACCGTGCCGGCCACCGAGCCGATCCGGGTCTGGCACCTGCTCACCCACACCAGCGGCCTGACGTACGGCTTCCTGCAGACCTCGGTGGTCGACGCGCTGTATCGGGCCGCGGGCTATGACCTGCTGCCGCCGCCCGGCGTCGACCTGGCCGAGGCGTGCCAGGCCTGGGCCAACCTGCCGCTGCTGTTCCAGCCGGGGACCCGGTGGGGCTACTCGGTCGCCACCGACGTGCTGGGCCGGCTCATCGAGGTGGTCTCCGGCCAGCGGCTGGACGAGTTCATCGCCGAGCGGATTCTCCGCCCGCTGGGCATGACCGACACGCGGTGGTGGGTCAACGGCGACGATGTCGACCGGCTCGCCGGGCTCTACATCCCCGGCCCCACGGGTGGCCTGGCCCGCTACGACCTGCTCGGGGACGAGGCGCTGCGGGAACCGACCCTGCTCGCGGGCGGCGCCGGGCTGATCAGCACGGCGGCCGACTACCACCGGTTCACCCAGATGCTGCTGCGTGAGGGGGCGTACGACCCCGCGCCCGGCGATGCTGGCGCCGCAAGGGCGTCGAGCCAACCCCGCCTGCTCGGCCGGCACACGGTGCGGTACATGGTGCAGAACCACCTGCCCGGCGGCGCCGACCTGCAGGAGCTGTCGACCGGGGGCTTCGCCGAAACCAACTTCGAGGGCGTCGGCTTCGGGTTCGGCTTCGCTGTACTGCGCGACCCCGTTCCGTCGAAGACGGTGGGTACGCCCGGCCTGTACTACTGGGGCGGAGTGGCGAGCACGGCGTTCTGGGTCGACCCGGCCGAGGAGCTGACTGTGCTGTTCTTCACCCAGCTCCTGCCGTCGAGCACGTACCCGATCCGCCCACAGCTGCGGCAGTTGATCTACCCCGCGCTGACCGAGTAGCTGCTGGGTGAGCCGTCGTGTGACGAGCGAACGACGGTTTGGTTACTCGCCTGTTGCCATCGCGGTCGCCCGCCGCTTAGATGTCTCGGAAGGTTGGCCGAACGTCTGGTTTCGGTTGCCCAAAGGGTTTAGGCGCTTAGCCCAAACGGGTTTGTCGCCCAGGGGGTTCGACGGCGCCGGCCCGACGGGCGTGAGGTGCGGTCAGGTAGGGGGCCGGGGTGAGCGACGCCGGACAGCAGCGGGGCTTGAGCCCGGACCCGCAGGGACCGGCCGACCGTGGTGCGCCGCGACCCGGTCCCGGCGGGTTCGGCTCCGGCGGTTTTGGTCCCGGTGGGTTCGTTCCTGGTGGGTCCGGCCCCGGCCGGCCCGCGGCGGGCGGGCCGGCGCCGGGTGCGTACGGTCCCGGCCCATCCGCGCCCGCCCGGCCGGGGCCGGGTGCGCCCGGGCCTGGCCGGCCGGCACCCGGCGTATTCGGTCCCGGCGCCTTCGCTCCCGGTGCGCTCGGCCGCCCCGGTCCGCCCGGCGGTGGTCGTCTGGGCGGGGGTCGCCCCGAGGCCGGGCGTGTCGGGTGGCCGGCCCTCGGCGCGGGTGGTACGACGACCGGGCCCGGCGGGGCCGACCGCGACCGGCGAACGGGTCGGGACGGCCCGGCGCCCCGGCACCTTGCGCCGTCCTCGCTGGAGGACGGCGCCGTGGGCCGGGTGACGCCGACGCGGCGACGCGGGCTGAACTGGCTGATGCTGGTGCCGGTCGTGATGCTGCTGGTCGTCCCCCTGTACAACCGGGACACCCCGCGCCTGTTCGGCCTGCCGTTCTTCTACTGGTACCAGCTCGCCTGCATCTTCGTGATGATCATCACTATTACATCTGTCTATCTCGGGACCAAGGTCCGGAGACCGCGATGGTGAAGCTGGACACGGCCACCACCGTCTTCCTGGTCCTGTTCGCGGTCATGGTCGTGCTGGCCTTCACCGCGACCCGGTGGCGGCGACCGACGACCGGCCTGCACCGCCTCGACGAGTGGGGCATCGGGGGCCGGGCCTTCGGCAACTGGGTCACCTGGTTCCTCATCGGCGGCGCCGCCTACTCGGCCTACACGTTCGTGGCCCTGCCGGCCTACGCCTGGGGCAACGGGGCGATGGCCTTCTACGCGATCCCGTACGCCCTGCTCTCCACACCCCTGGTCTACTTCGTCTCCACCCGCTACTGGTCGGTGGCGCACGCCCACGGCTTCGTCACGATGGCCGAGTTCGCCCGGGCGCGCTTCGGGTCACGGCCGCTGGCGCTGGTGGTGGCGATCGTCAGCATCGCGGCTACGCTGCCCTACCTCGCGGTCCAGCTCGTGGCGCTCGAGGCCGTCTTCCGGGTCATCGGGGTCGAGGGGGAGTGGCCCCTGCTCGCCGCGCTGGCCATGATCTCGATTCCTACGTTCCGCGGCGGCCTGCGCGCCCCGGCGCTGCTGTCGATCGCCAAGGATGTGCTGCTGGTGTGGCTGGTGCTCTTGGCCGTGCTGGTGGTGGCCATGTCCGGCGGGTGGGGCCAGGTCTTCGACGCGGCCAACCTGCGCTTCAGCCGCGACGCCAACCCCGCCTCGGGCATCCTGCTGGCCGAATCCGATCAGTGGACGTACCTGACGCTGGCCGTGGCCTCGACCCTGTCGCTGTTCGCCTACCCGCACATGATCACGGCGATCCTGGCCGCGAAGGACCGGGCCACGATCAAGCGCAACGCGGCCGCGCTGCCGGTCTACTGCCTGGTGCTGGGCCTCATGGCCCTGCTGGGCTTCTTCGCGGTGGCCCGCAACGTCTTCCCCGTCGACGCGGACCCGGCCGCCGGGAACTTCGGCTCGGACTACAACACGATCGCGCCGATGATCTTCCGGGAGCGGTTCCCAGCCTGGAGCGCCGGCATCGCGTACGCCACCATCGCCGTGGCCGCGCTGATCCCGGCCGCGATCATGTCGATCGGGGCGGCCAACCTGTTCACCCGGGCCATCTACCTGGAGTACATCCGGCCCCGGGCCAGCGCCCGCGAGGAGACCCTGGTGAGCCGGTGGACCTCGCTGCTGGTCAAGTTCGCCGCGGCCGGCGTGGTGCTGGTGCTGACCCCGGCCTTCTCCCTGGACCTGCAGACGATCGCGGGCGTGCTGATCCTGCAGATCCTGCCCGCGGTGCTGTTCGGCATGCTCACCGGCTGGTTCCACCGGTGGGCCCTGATGATCGGCATGCTGGGCGGGCTGGGCTGGTCGCTGTACCTGCTCTACGAGACGCCCAAGGTGGTCGGCGGCCAGGTGGTGGGCGAGCACTTCGGCGGGTCGACCATGCCGCTGTCGCGGCTCGGCCTGGACTCCGACGTGACCGTCTACATTGGATTCGTCACGCTTCTGGCCAACCTGATCGTCGTGGTGGTGCTCAGCGCGATCCTCAACCTGCTGCGGGTGTCGCCCAACGTCGACCACACCCGGCCCGAGGACTACGAGGTCGACGTCGACATGGAGGGCGTGGACCAGATGAGCGAGCTGCTCGACGGCGTCCCCCAGCGCACCGGCGCCCATGCGGTGCGGTGATACTGCAGGCGTGACCCTCCATCTGGCGGGCATCACCGTGCGGTTCGGCCCGGTGGTGGCTCTCGAGCACGTGTCGCTGGCGGTGCCCGACGGCGGCATCGTGGGTCTCATCGGACCGAACGGCGCCGGCAAGACCACGGTGTTCAACGTGATCTGCGGCCTGGTGACCCCGCAGGCCGGCACGATGACGCGCGACGGTGAGCCGTTCCGCCCCAAACCGCACCGGCTGGTCACCCTCGGCATCGCCCGCACCCTGCAGCACGGCGGCCTCTTCGACAGCCTGACCGCGCTGGAGAACGTCATGACCGGGGTGCGCATCGGGGCGCGGCCCGGCCCGGCCCGGTGGCGCTGGTGGCGCGCCGCCCGGGAGGAGCCCGAGGTACGCGAGCGGGCCCGGGCCATGCTCAGCGACCTTGGTCTGGCTGAGTACGCCGGGCAGTACCCGGCCGAGCTGCCCTACGCGCTGCGCAAGAAGGTCGCGCTCGCCCGGGCGCTGGTGGCCCAGCCGCGCCTGCTGTTGCTGGACGAGCCGGCCGCCGGGCTGTCGGCCGAGCAGGCCGACGAGCTCGCCACCCTCATCGCCGGGCTGCCGCGGCAGCGCCGCTGCTCGGTGCTCCTCGTGGAACACCGGCTGGATCTGGTGATGCGGGTGTGCCCGCGGGTCGTGGTGCTCGACGCCGGCCGGGTCATCGCCCAGGGCACGCCGGACCAGGTACGCGACGACCCCTTGGTGGTCGCGGCGTACACCGGCGCCGCGGCGTCGACGGCCGCGGGCGATTCCGGGGTCACGGCGGCGGGCCCGGGCGGTGGGGCCGACTGACGGTGGAGGCGCTGCTGTCGGTGCGGGGCGTCCGGGCCGGTTACCCGGGCGTGTCGGTGTTGCGGGACGTCACCTTCGACGTGAACCCGGGGTCGGTGGTCGCCGTCCTCGGCCCCAACGGGGCGGGCAAGACCACGCTGCTGCGGACCCTGTCCGGGCTGCTGCCGCTGGAGGCGGGCGCGGTGCGGTTCGACGGCCAGGATCTGGCGAACGTGCCGGTGGCCCGGCGGGTGCGGCTCGGCCTCGCCCACGTCCCGGAGGGGCGCGGGGTGGTCGAGGAGCTGACCGTGGCGGAGAACCTCCGCCTGGGTGGGCTCTGGCGTTCCGACCGCGCCGACGTGGCCCGCGCGCTGGCGCAGGTGTACGAGCTGTTCGAGCCGCTGGCCCGGCGGCGCCGGCAGCCGGCGCACCAGCTGTCCGGCGGGGAGCGCCAGATGCTCGCCCTGGGCCGGGCCCTGGTGGCCCGTCCGCGCCTGCTCATGCTCGACGAGCCGTCGCTCGGCCTGGCCCCGAAGGTGGTGGCCCAGCTCATGGGCGTGCTGGCCACGCTGCGCTCGTCGACCGGGCTGGCCGTGCTGCTCGTGGAGCAGAACGTCGGCTCGGCACTGTCCATTGCGGACACAGCCGTCGTCCTGGCCCTCGGTCAGGTGGTGGCCGTCCGTCCGGCCGACCAGCTCCGCACCGACGACATCCTGCACCGCGCCTGGTGGGGTTCCTGGTGACCATGACGAGATTTCTATTTCTCACCATCGATGGGCTGGCCATGGGTGCGGTCTACGCGACGTTCGCGCTCTCGCTGGTGCTGATCTGGCGGGCCGCCCGGATCGTCAACTTCGCCCAGGCCGCGATCAGCGTGGCCGCCGTCGACGTGGCCTGGGTCGTCGGGTCGCGGGTCGGCGGGTGGTGGCTCGGCCTGCTGCTGGCGCCCCTGGTGGGGGCCCTGCTCGGCGTGCTCATGCAGCGGTTCACCATGCGGCGGCTCGGGCCCGAGCGGCATCTCGACGCGATCATCGTGGCCATCGGGGTGGCCATGGTCGTGCAGGCCGGGCTGGGGATGGTGTTCGGCCTGCAGTACCGCCCGCTGCCCGCGCCGGTGTCGCAGACCGTGCTGACGGTGGGTGGGGTACCCACCCTGTCGCCGTACAAGCTGGTGGTCCTCGGCGCGGCCGCGCTGCTCGGGGTCGGGCTGGCCCTGCTCTTCTCCCGGACGGCGCTCGGCCTGCGGCTGCGCGCCTCCGCGCTCGCACCCGAGGTGGCCCGCCTGCTCGGCGTCGAGGTCGACCGCATGACCACGCTGGCATGGGGCCTGGCCGCGGGGGTCGGGGCGTTCGCCGCCCTGCTCGTGTTGCCCACCGGTCCGGGCCTGCACCCCACCGCCATGGACGGCGTGTTCATCACCGCGTTCACGGCCGCCGTCCTCGGTGGCCTGGACAGCCCGGTGGGCGCGGTGGTGGGCGGGTTCGCCGTGGGGCTGGTGCTCAACTACGTCACCGGTTACACCGACGAGCCGAACCTCGCCCCGATCGCGCTGCTCGGGCTGCTGCTCGCGGTGCTGCTGGTTCGCCCGAACGGGGTCTTCGCCGGCCCCACGATCCGGCGGGCCTGACCATGCGGGCATTCGGTCAGCCGACCAGCCCGGGCGCGCGCGGCGCGGCGCTCGGGCTCGTCGTGCTCGCGGCCGGGGTGGTCGCCACGTACGCGCTGCCCGGCCGGCTCTTCGCGATCGGGCAGGTGGTCGCCTGGCTCGTGGCCGCGGCCGGCCTGACCATCCTGGTCGGGCAGTCGGGCCAGCTCTCGCTCGGGCAGGCCGGTTTCATGGCGACCGGGGCTTACGCCGCGGCGCTGACCCAGAACGCCCTCTACGCGGCCGGGTTCACGGTAAGCCCGCCGTCCGGGGCCAGCGGACGGTTCGGGGCCTCCGCCGCGCCCACCGCGGCGCCATGGACGCTGCCGGTCGCCCTGCTGGCCGGGGCGGCCGTGGCCGCCGCGGTCGGGGCGCTGCTCGGCCTGGCCGCGGTACGCATGCGCGGGGCCTACCTGGCCGGCGCCACCCTGGCGTTCGGCCTCATCGTGACGCCCGTGACCGCCGTGGTGGACGGGCTCGGCGGCGAGCAGGGCCTGCGGGTGCACGTCCCCCGGGCGCCGGATCCGCTCGGCACGGCGGTCGGCGAGGGGCGCGTCCGCGTCTGGGTGGCGCTGGTCGCGGCCGCGCTGGTCCTGGCCGTCCTGGTCGCCGCCGTGCGGGGCCGATGGGGGCGCACCCTGCGTGCGGCCCGGGACGACGAGGCGGCCGCCGCGCTGGTCGGCATCCCCGTCGCCCGGGTGCGGCTGGCCGCGTTCGTGGTGAGCGCAGCCACGGCCGGGCTCGGCGGCGGGCTGTACGTCTACCTGACCGGCACCGTGCTGCCGGGCTACTTCGGCCTGACCACCTCGCTGTTCCTGCTGGTCGCCGTGGTGATCGGCGGCGCGGGCCGGCTCGTCGGGGTGATCGGGGGCACGCTGTTCGTCGTCGCCGTGCCGATCGTGACGACCGAGGTGATGGCGGCCGTGAACGCGAGCCCGGCGCTGCAGGCGCGGCTGGCCGGCAACGCCCCGCTGGCCCTGCTCGGGCTGTGCCTCGTCCTGGTCACGCTGGCCCGGCCGGGCGGTCGGCTCGCCTGGCTGCGGCGCCAGGTCGGGGTGCGCCGGGGCGCGCGGGTCGGGAGCCCGGGCGTCCACGGCCCGGGACGGGACGGGACCGGGGGCAAACCGCCCACCCGGCACGTACCAGAATGAGCACCGTCCGGCCGCCACGGTCGCGCCCCGCACAAGAGAGGATCCGATGAGAGCCCCGATCCGCGCCGCTGCCCTGGTCGCCGCCACAGCCCTGGTCGCGGCGTGTTCGCCGACGAACCAGCCGTCGCCGGAGCCGTACGTTCCGCCCCGCGGCGTGGCCGAGACCGAGATTCGCCTCGGCACGCACCAGCCGCTGACCGGGCCGGCGTCCAGCTACTCGCGGGTCGCGCTGGCGATGAAGGCGTACTTCGACCACGTCAACGCGCACGGCGGGGTGCACGGCCGGCAGATCGTCCTGCTGATCAAGGATGACGGGTACAACCCGGCGACCACGCAGACCGTGGTGCGGGAGCTGGTCGAGCAGGACGAGGTGTTCGCCATCGTGGGCGGCCTCGGCACGCCCACGCACAGCGCCGTGCTCGACTACCTCAAGGAGGAGCAGGTCCCCGACCTCTTCGTGGCCTCGGGCGCAGGCTCCTGGAACCAGCCGGCCCGCTACCCGGGCACCTTCGGGTTCCAGACCGACTACACCACGGAGGGCAAGATCGTCGGCCACTACCTGGCCGAGGAGTCCGCCGGTGAGACGGTGTGCGCGTTCCACCAGGACGACGACTTCGGGCGGGAGTTCGTCGCCGGCGTCGAGGCCGGTCTGGGCACCCCGGTCGCGCTGCGCCAGAGCTACATCACGTCGAACACCAACGTCGCCCCGCAGGTGCAGGCCATGCAGTCGGCCGGCTGCACGGTGGTCGTGCTCGCCACGCTGCCGAGCTTCACCGCCCAGGTACTGCGGACCGCCGACCAGCTGTCGTTCCGGCCACAGTTCATCGCCTCCACCGCCGGCAGCGACTACGCGACCGTCGGGGCCATCCTCGGCGTGGACAAGGCCCTGCTCGAGGGCCTCATCAGCACCGGCTACCTGCCGATCGCCACCCACCCCGACGACCCCTGGATCGCGCTGTTCCAGCGCATCCTCGACGAGTACGGCGACGGTGGCGAGGTCGACAACAACGTCGTGGTCGGCATGTCGATCGCCTACCTCACCGTGCAGGTGCTGCAGCGGGCCGGGCGGGAGATCACCGTGGACGGGCTGATCACCGCCATCGAGGAGGGCGAGTTCCGTGGCCCGGGCCTGGTGCCGTTCGCCTTCTCACCCACCAGCCACGCCGGCTACAGCGGCGGCCGGATGTCGAAGGTCACCAACGGGGAGCAGAACTACTTCGGACCCGCATACGTCACCGACGCCGGCTCCGCCCCGGTGACCGAGTACACCGAGCCGGCCGCGGTGCCGCCGCCGGACGGCATTCCGACGCCCTGACGGGTGAAGTGCCGGGCGTGTGGGGCCAATCGGCCCCGGCCGCGCCCGTTTTCGCCCGACCATGACCGGCATGGGCCGTGAACCGAACAACCTGCGCCTGCACTCGCCGCTGGAGACCGAGCCGACGTTCACCCTGACCTTCCGCGGCTACAACCGGCGCGAAGTCGACCAGTACGCACAGATCACCGAGACGCAGCTGCAGGCCGCGATCGCCGAGCGCGACGAGCTCGCGGCGCGGCTTCGGACGCTGACCGACCAGCTGAACGAGGCGCACGCCGAGCTGGTGGAACTGCGGCGCCAGCCGAAGGTCGACGACAAGATCTCGTTCCGCCACCTTGGCCCACGGGTGGAGCAGATCCTGGCCGAGGCGGAGCGCGAGGCCGAGGAGATCCGGCGGGCGGCCGCGGAGAGCCTGGCCGAGGAGCGCGCCGCCGTCATGGCCGAGCGGATGCGGGTCACCGACGAGTTCAACCGGATGGTCCGCGAGTACGAGGAGAGCCAGCAGGCGCGGCGGGCCGAGGAGGAGGCCTCGATCGCCAAGCGCCTGGAGGCGGTGCGGGCCGAGGTGTCGGAGGGGCAGGCGTACGCGCGCAAGGTCCGCGCCGAGGCCGAGGAGATGATCGCGCAGGCCCAGGCCGAGGTGCGCCAGATGCTCGACGAGGCCACGGCCCAGGCGGGCCGGATCAAGGCCGAGGCCCTGGCCGACGCCGACACCATCCGGGCCCAGGCCGAGCAGGACGCGGCCGAGATCTGCCGCTCGGCGGAGGAGTACGCCCGCGAGACCCGCGAGGAGGCGGAGGCCCACGCGCGCCAGACCCGGCAGGCGGCCGAGCAGCGCGCCAACCAGACCCTCGCGGCGGCCGAGCAGGAGGCCACGCTGGTGCGGCAGCAGGCCGAGCAGTACGCGGCGCAGGTACGGGCGGCGGCCGAGAAGCACGTGGCCCGGCTGCAGGCGACCGGCCAGCGCGGGGCGTCCGGGGCCGACGGCGCCCGGCCCGGACCGGACGGTGCCCGGCGCGCGGAGGCGGGGGCCGGACCGGCCGGGCGGAAGCCGGCCGGCAAGCCGGCGGCCGGAGTTGGGCTGTCGGGCGGGCGATCGCCGCGGGTCGAACGATCCTCTGTGGATGGTCGCGGACGGTCCGGCGTGGACGGTGCCGACGGCCGCGGACCGTCGAGTGTGGAGAGCGAGCCGGCCCAGCCCGCAGCCGGTCCGGTGTCGACCCAGCAGCTGACCGGGGAGCCGCCGATCGAGGTGCCGACCTCACCACCGGTTGCGGCCCCGTCGCCGGTCGCTCCGGGGGCGAACCGCGGCTGACGCCGCCCTGCTGTTCGCGGCCCGCCCGAACCGCTTTGTCGCGTCCGCGGTCCGGCCAACCGTCCGCGGCCGGCCCGACCTGCCCCAGTCTCCGCGGCCCGCCCGACCCGCCCCAGTGTCTGCGGCCCGAACCGCACCCGTGTCGACGGCCCGTCCGACCCACCCACTGTCCGCCGCCGCGTGCCATCTCAGGAGGAACCTCGTCGATGTCAACCAAGGCGGCCCCGCCGGAGTCCGGCGCGAGCGATCCTGGCCGGCCCCGCGAACCCCGACCGCCCGCAGGCCCAGCCGGTGAGCCGGCGGCCCCACCGTTCGACTCCGAGGTGCCGGCGTTCCGGGTCGGCTTCCGTGGCTACGACACCGGCGAGGTGGACCGGTGGGCGCAGTACATGCAGGCCCAGGTCGAGGCGGCGAAGGCGGCCCACGAGGAGCTGTCGCGCGAGATGCACCGGCTCGCCGAGCAGCTCGACCGCGCGCGTGAGGAGATCGCCGAGCTGCGCCGGCGCCCGACCGTGGACGACACGATCGCGTTCCGCCACCTCGGGCCGCGGGTCGAGCAGATCCTCGAGCACGCGCACGCCGAGGCCGAGGAAATCATTCGGGCGGCCACCGCGTCGGCCCAGGAACTGCGGGAGCGGACGGAGCAGGAACTCGCCTCGACCCGTGAGCAGCACCGGCGAGCGGTGGCCGAGTTCGAGGAGCAGCGGCGGTGGCTGCAGGAGGAAGAGGAGCGCTGGGCCCGGCTGCTGAACTCGCGCAAGGAGTCGGTGGCGCGGGCCGAGGAGTACTGCCGTAAGGCACGCCGCGACGCCGAGGAGCTGTTGGAGGTCGCGACGGCCCAGCACGAGCGGCTGGTCGCCTCGGCCATGGCCCGCACCGAGCACATGCTCGCGGAGGCCGCGGCCCAGGCGGCCGCCATCCGCGACGCCGCGCGGCGGGCGGCAGCCGAGGAGCAAGCCGAGGCCGCCCGGGCCGAGGCTGAGCGAGCGGAGGCTGAGCGGGCGCGGGTTGAGCGCGGACGGGTCGAGCGAGCGGAGGCTGGCGAGCGGGTGGGTTCCGCCCGGCCGGAGCCCGATGGGCCCGCCGGGGAGTCGGGTCCGACGGCCGAGCGTCGGGATCGGGCGGAGCAGCGGGACCACGCGACGCCGGAATCCTCGGGACGGCCGGGCGAGCGGGGGCCGGAGAGCGCGGACGGCGGCCGGAGCCGGACCGACGTTGAGGCCCCGGCGCCGGTGGTGGGCAGCGTGGCCGCCCGGATGCCGACGCGCGCGGTGGGTCCGCTGGCGTCGTCGACCGTGGTGGCGTCGGCCAACGCCGCGGCGGCGGCCGCTCCCGGCGTGGGGTCGACCCCACCCGCCCCGAAGTCGAGCGCGAGACCGTCTCCGAGCGGAGAGTCCCCGAGCGGCGAGTCACCGAGCGGGGAATCCTCGTCGGGCGGGAAGTCGTCACCGGGCGGAGAACCGCCGAAAGGGGCGGGCGAGGCCGACCAGGCGCAGCCCCACGCGGCCGAGTCGCCCGACGGGCGGCCCGAGCCGGCGCGCCCGGATGGCGCCGTCACGCCGGGACGGGTCCGCGGCGTGGCCAAGGTGGTGACCCGCGACCGGCCGGAGGGCGAGGACGGGCCGGTCCAGCCGGACAGGTCCACTGTGGACGCGCACTGACCCTCCGGGCCGACGCCAGCCAGCGGCCCCGGGAGGCCGCTTCTGTCCCGAGGCGGCTTCTTCGGCCCCGAGGGCGGGGCTACTTCTGGCGCGTGAGCAGGGTCGGGTCGACCGGCACGCTGGTCAGGTGCTTGACCCAGTCGATGTGCTCGCGCTCACCCTTGCCGATGCTCTTCTCCTCTTCGGCCATCTGCTTGGCCAGCCGCGCCTCTTCCTCGGCCCGGGCGGCCGCGAGCTTGGCCGCACGCCGACGCTCCCGCCGGCTCATGGGCCGGGCCGGCTCAGCGGCGGGTGAGGGGCGGGACGGCTCGACCGCGACGACCTGGGCGGGTCGGGCCGTGCGCGGCAGCGTCTGCTCGGGCGACGGCTCGGGCCCCAGCGGCTCGGGACGGACCACCGGCGCGGGCTCGGCGGCCCGACCGCGCTCGGTTCGGCCCCGCCGCTTCGATCGGGACGACGATGCGGCCGGCGCCGCGGTCGCCGGGGCCGCGCCCGCGGCCGCCGTGCTTGCGGCGGCGGTCGTGGTCGTGGCCGCCGTGGGTGCGGCGGTAGAGGTCGATGCCGCCGTCGAGGTCGACGCCGGGGCGCTCGACGCAGTGGCAAAGGTCGATGCGGTGGCGGTCGAGGCGGCGGCACTCGAGGCGGTGGTCGCGGTTGACGCGGCCGGGCTGGCCACCGGCTGAGGGGCCGCAGCCGGGGCGGCCGTCGACGCCGGGGCGGCGGACCAGCGCGGGTACTGGTTGGTCGGGTACGGGTTGGCCGAGTACTGGGTCGCGGCGGGGTACTGCCAGGCCGGGTTCGTTGGTGGGCTGGTCGGCGAGGCGGCAGCCGCCGGAGCCGGGGTGGCCGGCGGGGTGGTCGGGGCGGCCTCGGCCGGTGTGGCCTGCTTGGGGATGCGCTTGGCCCGCTTGGCCCGGGTGCCCTTGGCCTGGGTGCTCTCCGCTCCCGGGTCGGCCGGGGCGGCCGTCCCACCGGTGGCGGCCGGGCTTCCAGTTGCGGCCGGGCTTCCGGTCGCGTCCGGGCTTCCGGTCGCGTCGGCGGGCGTCCGGGCGGCCTCCCGGCGGCGCAGCAGGTCGACGGTCCCGAGCGCGCCGATCACCCCGATCACGGTGGCGACCAGCGCCGAGACGTAGGCGGAGAGCAGCCCGTCGCCCGGCCCCACGGTCAGGTAGATAGCCGCGACGATGCCGGGGCCGGCCAGGCCCGACAGCGCGATCGTGACGGGTCGAGCGCCCAGGCGCCGCGCGGTGATCGCGACCGCCACGGCCACGAAGGCCGCGTAGACGACCATGATCCACGGACCCAGCCACCACTCGCCGGCCCCGATGAGGTGGGGGGCGTCGAGGACGCCCAGCCGTGGGGTGACCGCCGGCCCGTTGGTGGCGATCGTGACGCCGGCCGAGGTGAGGCCGAAGATCCACACGGCGCCCACCCAGGTCGCCACCGTGGTCGCCACCGGGGCCGCGGCCAGGGCCAGCAGCGCGGCGACCGCCCCGATGCCCACCCCGATGCCGGAGGCCACGGCGAGGGTGCGGACGTCGGCGGCGGGCAGCGTGGTGCGGGCCGGCAGCCAGACGAGCACGAACGCCAGGTAGGCCCCGAGGGAGGCGAAGACGGCGGCGTGCACCCGGGTGGCGGCCATGGCGGCCCGAAGGGCCACGTCACGGGCGCGGTGCCGGCCGGTCGTGTCGGTGCGCCGGTTGGCGATGGCGAGCCGGACCGCCCGGACCGACCGTCGGCTGCCGGCGACGCCGACGAGCACGGCGGAGGCGAAGATGAACAGCAGCCAGGTGAGCTGGCGACGCCACTGCTCCGGCGTCGGGACGGTGGTCCACGTGAGAATGCTCAACGCCCCGGCCGTGCCCAGCTGCGCGGCGCCCGCCCCGGCGGCGGCCGCACAGGACCGAAGGGCGATCTTCAGCCAACCAGCCACGACCGAAGCTTACGAGCCCAGGACACCGTTGGCCCAGCATCGCAACTCTGCGTGACTGTCCCTTGTGGGGATACGTCCGTTATGCCGGTGATGTCGGGCTGCTTTCCGGTGGGCGTATCACGGAGAGTCACTCCACTGTGGAGGTACAGGGAGTCGGGGCGTCCTCTGGTGTCGGCCTCGGCTCCCGGGCCGGCTCGGCCGTATTCTCGGTCCGTGACGGTGACGGTCGAGGTGGCGTCCGAGGCCACCGCGGAGCTGGTCGAGGCGTTCGGTCGGCTGCTGCCGCAGCTGTCCCGGTCAGCGGCCCCGCTCGACGCCGACGCGCTCGCGCGCATTCTCAACCACGACGCGAACACGGTTTTCGTGGCGCGATCCGCCGACGGAACCATCGTCGGCACGCTCACGCTGGTGATGGTGCCGATCCCGACCGGGTTGCGGGCCCGCATCGAAGATGTGGTGGTCGACGAAGCGTCCCGGGGTCAGGGGGTGGGCGCCGCACTGACCCAGGCGGCGATCGATGCGGCCCAGCGCGCGGGGGCGCGCACGCTGGACCTCACCTCGCGGCCTGACCGGGACGCGGCCGGGCGCCTCTACGAACGCCTCGGCTTCCGGGTGCGCGACAGCCGGCTCTACCGCTACTCGGGGGAGTAGGTCCGGGGACGGTTTCGGAGCGAGCCGGAACCGTACGCGGGGGAGTAGGCCGTACGGCGGCCCGGACGGTCCGGCCGCGAACGGTACGGACCCGAACCGCACGGCTTTGTCCGGTACGGCCGAGCGACTCCCGGCCGTGCGGTCCGGTCCCGTGAGCGGGTCGGAGCGGGACGGATGGCGAAGCCCGGCGTCGTGGGCCGACGCCGGGCCGGTGTCGTCACGACCGGGGCCAGCGGGCCGGGACCGCCGATGGGCGGTCAGCAGAGGTGATCGCTGATCGTGAACGTGTTGCGCATCCACGGGCCGTCGCCGGCGTACATGACATCGACCTGCTTGTTCTGGTTGAGCACGAACAGGATGCCGCGCCCACCGAAGGTCTGCACGTAGAACGCCTGGGTCGACCCGCGGGACAGCTCCTCGTTGACGACGCCCGCGTAGATGGTCTTGAGATCCTCCAGCGGCGTGCCGAGGTAGGCCCCGGACGGCGTGGGCAGGGCCAGCGATCGGTTCTCGGTGAGGTAGAGTCGGCCGTCGGGGCGGAAGTGCAGCACCACGTCGCGCCACGGTCCGGTCCCCCGCCCGATCATGTTCCCGGGGCAGTCGGGGTCGGGCCCGAGCTGCTCGACGCCCGGGTTGGCCTGGAGCTCGGTGAGCCCCCTGCCCAACTGGTACGGGCCCGCGCCGTCGGTGGTGAACTCGAACAGCGTGGTCGGCGTCGACGTGGGCGTCGGCGTGGCCGTCTCGCTGGGTCCCTCGGTCTCGGTGGCCGTGGGAGCCGCGGTGCCGGGGTCCTCGGTCGGGGTGGCGGACCGGTTGCAGCCGGCGGCGGCGAAGACGACGGCGAGGGCCAACGGAGCAATCAGCGGGAGGACGACTCGCTGGTTGAGTGTCGAGCGACGTGTCATGCCGCCAGTGCACCTGATGCATGCAACTGCCGGCAAGACAGCACGCCGACCCGGGCCGGCGTCAGGGCGGGCCGAGCTCCCGCGCGGCGGCCTCGGCGGCCTGTTCCTGGGCGGCTGAGCCGCGCCGCAGCGGCAGCTCGGGCAGGAACCAGACGACCACCAGTCCGACCAGCACGATGGCCGTGGCCACGAGGAAAGCCACGTCCATCGACTCAGTGAAGCCGATCTTGAACGGGTGGGCCAGCGGCGCCGCGAGCCCGGTGAGGAACGAGGTGTCGTCCAGCCCGGCCCCACCCCCCGCGGCCTGCGCCAGCATCTGGGCCTGCTCCGGCTGCTCGCGGACCGCCGCCTGGAACGCGGGCGTCGTGGCCGCCTCGGTGTAGGCCGCGCGTACGCGTTCGGGCAGCAGCGCGAACAGGATCGACAGGAACATGGCGGCGCCGACCGTGCCGCCCATGGACCGGAAGAAGGTCACGGCCGAGGTCGATACGCCGATCTCGTGGGGCGACGCGGCGTTCTGGACCGCCAGCACCGTGGGCTGCATGGTGCACCCGAGGCCGAACCCGAGACCACCATGACCGCCATCGCCAGGCCCACGGGCGTGTCCGCGCCCACGAACGACCACAGCAGCAGGGACGCCGCTAGCAGCGCCGTCCCGGCGACCGGGAGCACCCGGTAGCGCCCGGTCCGGGCCACGAACTGGCCGGAGAAGACCGAGCCGGTCATGATGCCGGCCACCAGCGGGATCAGCTCCAACCCGGCCCGGGTCGGGCTCGATCCCCGTACCACCTGCAGGTACAGGGGGATCAGCAGCATGCCGCCGAGCATCCCCATGCCGATGATGGCGCTGCTGGCGGTGCCGATGGCGAACGTGCGGCCCCGGAACAGCCGCAGCGGCAGCAGCGCTTCGTCGCCGTAGCGACGCTCGCAGGCCAGGAACGCGAGGAGCCCGACCGCCCCGATCGCGTAGCACAGCAGGGCCCGTCCGGACGCCCAACCCCAGGAGCGCCCCTGCTCGGCCACGATGAGCAGGGGAACCAAACCGACCATGAGCGACAGCGCCCCGGGCCAGTCGATGCGGTGGTCCTGGCGGGTGTGCGGCACGTTCAGCACCTTCGTCACCACGACGAGGGCAGCCAGCGCGACCGGGACGTTGATCCAGAAGATCCATCGCCATCCGGCGATGCCCAGGATGCTGCTGGCGCCCGCGAAGAAGCCGCCCACCACGGGACCGACCACGCTCGCGGTGCCGAAGACGGCCAGGAAGTACCCCTGGTAGCGGGCGCGCTGACGCGGCGGGACGACGTCGCCCACGATCGCCAGCGCGAGCGAGAACAGCCCGCCGGCCCCGATCCCCTGCACGGCCCGGAAGATCGCGAGCTGGTACATGCTCTGGGCCAGCCCGCACAGCGCCGAGCCCACGATGAAGACGCTGATGGCGAACAGAAAGAAGGGCTTACGCCCGTAGATGTCGGACAGCTTCCCGTACAGCGGCGTCGCGATCGTCGAGGTGATGAGGAAGGCGGTCGTGGCCCAGGCCTGGATCGAGAAGCCGCGCAGGTCGTCGGCGATGACCCGGATCGAGGTGGCGACGATCGTCTGGTCGAGCGCGGCGAGGAACATGCCGAGCATCAGCCCGACCAGGATGGTCACGATCTGGCGGTGCGCCAGTTCGTGGTCCGCGCCGGCCCCTTCGGCGGACGCGCGGACCGGGGTGGCGGGCGGCGCCTGCGGTCGGCGGCGCCGCCCCGCCCTGGTCACCGGCTGGCCTGGCTCGCGCACGAGCCGGGCCGTCGTACCAGAGTGCTCACGATCTCCCACCGTATATCCGTCGCGGCCAGCCACCGGCGGTCCGACGCGGACCTCCGGCTTTGGTGACCCCGACGATTCGGTTGGATCGCGTCGCGCGTCAGTCCCGCCGGCAGGTGGGCACGATCACGGCCCGGGCCAGCGTGTGCCCGAACATGTAGAAGCCCTGCACCGCGGGGGTGTTGCCCGGCTCGACGCCCAGCGTCTCCACGTCGAGCGCGTGCACCACGATGAAGTACCGGTGCGTCCCGTGCCCGATCGGCGGCGCCGCCCCCACGTAGTGCTCGAAACCACCGTCGACCGGCAGCATGATCGCGCCCTCGGGCAGGGCCTTGCGCTCCGGGCTGCCGGCGCCCGTGGGCAGCGAGGTCACGTGGGCCGGGATGTCGTGCACCGCCCAGTGCCACCAGCCGCTCGGCACCGGCGCGTCCGGGTCGAACATCGTCACCGCGAAGCTGCGCGTCTCCGGCGGGAAGCCGGACCACGACAGCTGCGGGGAGATGTCCTGGCCGCCGGCCCCGAACACGCCGCTCATCTGGGCGAGCGGCAGCGGCTGGCCGTCGGCGACGTCGGTGCTCGTCACGGTGAAGGACGGGACCGGGGGGAGGTGGGCGTACGGGTCGCGCATGGGTGAATTGGCCTCCTCGTCGTCGACGATGACTGGGTGCCTGTCTCGGGTGCGTACGGTACCGGCCGCGAAAGCGCCCCGTCACCGGCGCCCGGCGTGCTAGGGTCGCGGGAACAAGTAGTTGTGGGTTCCCAACACAGCCCCGTTGGCTGGCATCCGCTGGCCGACGGTGACAGCGCCTTGGGCCGTAGCTGCCCGGGCGCTTTTTGCTTAAGGGGGCGGGAACCCGTCGGTCCGCCGGGTGCGGGCCGGAGTGTGCACGCAAGGAGTAGCACGTGGTTGTCGGCACGGTGAAGTGGTTCAACGCGGAGAAGGGGTACGGGTTCATCACCCCGGACGGGGGCGGTAACGACGTCTTCGCCCACTACTCCGCCATCCAGACCAGCGGGTACCGCAGCCTGGAGGAGAACCAGCGGGTGGAGTTCGAGATCACCCAGGGCCCCAAGGGGCCGCAGGCGGACAACATCCGCCCCGTCTGAGAAGATCCATCCGCTCCGAAGATTTCTCCCGTTTCGGGGTAAACGTCCCCGTATGTCGGGATCAGTTCTCGGTGAATGGACGAGCTGAGCGAGGGTCGGCAGGTGCGCCCACCGGGCGTCCGGCCGGCCCTCGTTTCATTCCCATCGATACGCCCTCGGTGGGTGACCGGCCCGACCTACGGTGACCAGGAACGCACCTGGCATCAGCCGTGCGGGGGAGGAGCGAGTCATGAGCAAGGCACGAGAGGTCATGCATCCCGGAGCGACGTGCATCGGGGAGAACGGCACGCTGACCCGGGCCGCCGAGATGATGCGCGACATGAGCGTGGGTGCTCTGCCGATCTGCGGCGAGGACGGGCGGCTGCACGGCATCCTGACCGACCGGGACATCGTGGTGCGAGCCATCGCCGAGGGGTACGACCCCGACACGATCACGGCCGGCGACCTCGCGGAAGGCACGCCCGTCTGGGTGGACGCCGACGCGGACACCGACGAGGTGATCGAGATCATGGTCGAGGCCGGCGTCCGTCGGGTGCCTGTGCTCGAGGACAAGCGGCTCATCGGCATGATCAGCGAGAAGGACCTGGCTCAGTACCTGTCCGAGGACCAGCTCAAGCGCTTCTCGGAGGCGCTCTACAGCGCCGCGCCGAACAACTAGGGCAGCACCGCACAAATAGGGTCGCTGCGGTCGCCTAGTCTGGCCGGCGTGAGGTTCTCCCGCATTGTCGTCGGGTGGGCAGTGGCGGCGCTGCTGCTGCTCGCCTGCGGCATCGGGACGGGAGGAGACCAACCGCGTCGCCTGTCGGGCCAGATCACCGACGAGGTGGGCGCCCTCGCCGGCCGCACCGGCGAGGTGGAGGCGGCGCTTCGCCGGCTGCAGGACGAGACCGGGCTCCAGTTGTTCGTGGTCTTCGTCCGCTCGTTCGGGTCGTTGTCCGGCCCCGAATGGGCGGGCGAAACCGCGTCGCGGTCCGGACTGGGGGACCGGGACGCGCTGCTGGCCGTGGCGACCGGGGACCGCGTCTACGCGTACGTCGTCGACGACGCCTTCCCGCTCAGCGACGCCCAACTGGCCGAGGTCGCCCGGGTGGCGATCGAGCCGGCCCTGAGCGCCTCGGACTGGGCGGGGGCGGCCATCGGGGCGGCCGACGGCTACGGGGCCGTCCTGGCCGGCCAGCCGGTGCCCCGGCCCACGATCGTGCCGGGCGACCCCGATCCTCAGCCCGGCCGCGGGGTGAACGGCGCCGTGGTCTTCCTGTGCCTGGCCGCGGTCGGGGCCGTGGCGGTTGTCCTGATCGTCGTCTATCTTCTGCGTCGCCGCGAGCGCTCGGCCCGGCTGGCGGTCGACCCGAACGATCCGTACCCGGGGGTGAGCACCCAGCAGCTTTCCGCCCGGGCCAACAGCCTGCTGCTCGAGGTCGACGACGCCCTGCGCACCAGCGAGCGGGAGCTCGTGCTGGCCGAGGCCGACTACGGCGAGGCCGAGGTCGCGCCGTTCCGGGACGCGGTCGCCCGGGCCAAGGCCGAGCTGGCCGAGGCGTTCCGTGTGCGACTGGAGCTCGAGGACGGCGAGCTTCTGGCCGGCCCGCCGTCGGAGGGTGCCCGCCGGCGTGGGGCCGGGGACGAGGTGGCCACGCGACGTCGGCTCGCCGCGATCATCCAGCACGCCGAGGCGGCCGACCGGGCCTTGGACGAGCAGGCGGCCGCGTTCCGCGAGCTGCGCCAGTTGGAAGCCACGCTGGAGCAGACGATCCCGGCGCTGAGCGACCGGAGGGCCCGGCTGGCCGCCCGGCTGCCCGAGACCACCGCGGAGCTGGACCGGCTGCGCGGGGAGTTCACCGGCCCGACGCTGACCGCCGTGCTCACCAACGGGGAGCAGGCGCAGCAGCGGCTGCGCTTCGCCACGGCGACGCTGGCTCAGGCCGGCCAGGAGGCCGCGGCCGGGCGTCGGTCCCGGGCCGCCGTCGCGGTCCGGGCCGCCGGTCAAGCGCTGGACTCCGTCGACGAGCTGCTCACGGCCGTGGCGAAGGCCGGAGCCGACCTGCGCGCCGCCCGGGACGCCATTCCGGCGCTGCTGGCCGAGGTCACCGCCGAGATCGAGGCGGCTCGGGCCGCCCAGCCCAGCAGTCCGGAGCTGGCCGCGGCCATCCGCGGCGGCGAGGCGGCCGTGGAGAGCGTCGAGGCGGCCCTCCGACAGTCCACCGTGGACCCCCTCGCAGAGCTGCGGCGGCTGCGGGAGGCCGACGCCGCGTTGGATGCGGCGTTGGAGCAGTACCACACCGCCCGGCAACGGGCCGAGCACGCCCGGGCCGTCCTCGGGCCCGCGCTGGCGGCGGCCCGGGCCGAGGTGTCGGCGGCCGCCAACTTCATCAACACCCGCCGCGGCGCCGTCGGCACGAGGGCGCGGACGCTGCTGGCCGAGGCCCAGCGGCTGCTGGCCGAGGCGGAGGCGCACGCCGAGTCGGACCCGGTTCGGGCCCTCGACGCGGCCCGCCGGGCCGACTGGACGGCCGAGCAGGCGGTCCGCCAGGCACAGTCCGATGTGGACTCATGGGTGGGTCCCGGCGGGTACGGCGGGCGGGGCTCGCCGATGGCCGAGGGCATGCTCGGGGCGATCATCGGCGGGATCCTGGTCGGCGGGGCCCGTGGCGGCGGCTGGGGCGGCTGGGGTGGCGGCTTCGGCGGCCCGGCCCGTCGCCCGGGTGGCTTCCGGGTCGGCGGCGGAGGGTTCGGCGGCGGCGGCTTCCGGGGTGGGGGCGGCAGCTTCGGCGGCCGGTCCCCGGGTGGTTTCGGCGGCCGACGAGGCGGCGGCGGCCGGTTCTGATCAGGTGGGTGGTGGTGTCAGGAAGGACGCCTTCCTGCGCTTTTTTGCCCAGGAAGGACGCCTTCCTGCGGATCGGGGGTGAGGCGGGCGGCGATCGCGGCGCAGATGTCGTGCAGGGCTTGGACCTGCTCCGGGGTGAGCGCGTCGAAGACGCGGCGCCGCACTTCCTCGACGTGCCCGGGCGCGGCCGCCACCACGACGTCGTAGCCGGCGTCGGTCAGCACGGCGACCTGGCCCCGGCCGTCGTCGTCGGCGCGTTCCCGACGCACCCAGCCGCGCTCCTCCAGCCGGGACACCAGGTGGGACAGGCGGGACTGGGACCCGTGGGCCAGGGCGGCGAGCTCGCTCATGCGCAGAGCCCGGTTGGGGGCCTCGGAGAGCATCGCCAGCACCCAGTACGCGAAGTGGGTGAGGCCGGAGTCGCGCTGGAGCTGGGACTCGAGCGCAGACGGAAGCTGCATGAACACCGCCGCCAACTGGCGCCAGGCCCGCTGTTCCTCGTCGGTGAGCCACCTGGTCACACCGGCGAGGCTAGCAGCTTATTGACGGTTCAACTACTAATCAGTACGGCCGGATGGTCGGCGACCGCGCGGAGCTGGTCGCCGGACCGCACAGAGCCGCCGTGCCGCGCGGAACCGGCCGGACCGCGCGGAACTGATCGCCGTGAGGCGGAGGTCCTTCGGGCGACCCGTGATCGCCTCACGGCGATCACGAGCAATGATCACGGTGAGGCGATCATGGCGAAGCACGTACGGAGTGCCTCACGGCGATCATGGGCGCGAGGTGGTCTCCAGTCGGCGCTCGGGCGCGAGGTGTCCAGTCGGCGCTCGGGCGCGAGGTGTCCAGTCGGCGCTCGGGCGCGAGGTGGTCTCCAGTCGGCGCTCGGGCGCGAGGTGTCCAGTCGGCGCTCGGGCACGAGGTGGTCTCCAGCTGCGCTCAGGACCAGCGACGCCACCAGCGCCGGGACCGGGTCGGCGCCACCTCGATCGTGGGCCGCGACTCGGACTGCTCGGCGGTCGGCGGCTGCGGCTCCGCCCACGGGATGGGCCGCTCCGCCCCGGCCGGCATGGTGGGCCAGCGGTCCTCGGCCAGGTTCGGCCAGGCCGACTCCGACCACGTCGCCGCCTCGGCCTCGCCGGCCGACTCCGACGGGGAGGCCGAGGCGCCGACCGGCAGGGTGCTCTCCACGGCCTCGATCAGCTCGGGGGCGAGCGGGTCGGTGAGCGGCCGGAACCGGGCGGCCACCGACCCGTCCGGCCGGACCAGGAACTTCTCGAAGTTCCACCGCACGTCGCCCGCCACGCCGTCGGCGTCCGGCGTCTGGGTGAGCCGCGCGAACAGGTCGTGGCGGTCGGGGCCGTTGACGTCCACCTTCTCGGTGATCGGGAAGGTGATCCCGAAGTTCACGGTGCAGAAGTCGCGGATCTCGCTCGGGCTGCCGGGCTCCTGCGCCCCGAACTGGTTGCAGGGCACGGCCAGCACGACGAAGCCCCGGTCGGCGTACCGCTCGTACAGCCGCTGCAGGCTCGCGTACTGCGGCGTGAGCCCGCACTTGGACGCCACGTTGACCACGAGCATCGCCTTGCCGCGATACTGCGCGAGGTTGGCCGGGCCGCCCTCGAGGGCGCCGATGGCGACGTCGAAGATGGACACGCCGAACAGCGTAGCCGGCCGGATAGGGTGTGTCTCCCCGGGCAGGGGCGAACCCGTCCAATGTAGACAAAGTCGGAACGAACGGACGATTGCCTCGGCCTGCTAGCTTGCCGGACCATGACTGAACTCAACCCGGGCGGTCCCGAGATCCCGCCGCCCAGCGCTGCCGACGTCTACCGGAGCCTGGTGGCGGAGATCATCGAGGGTCGCGAGTCCGCCGAACCCTATCCGCCGGGCGCGCCCCAGCTCGCGATCGTACGCCACCATCGACCTCGCTCGCTGGACGACCTGGCTTCCGACGAGCTGGTCCAACTGCACGCCGCCCTGCAAGCGGGCCCGTACTCGGTCGGGAGCGAGCCCTACCTGCGCGAGATGTTCGCCCGGGCGGCGACGGTCCCGCCGCGCTGAGGGGATCAGGCGCGCTGAGACCTATTGCGCCTGAGGCTCAGCCGCGCCGAGGAGCAGACGGCGCGCCGGCTCACGCCGGCTGGCGCGCCGGACCCGAACGTACGGTCAGGACGCGGAGCCGGACCGCAGCCACGACCGGGCGTAGGCCGGGTCCTCGACGGCCCGACCACCCGCCCCGATCTGCAGCGGGTAGAACGTGTCGACCATGACCGCGAGCTCGTCGAAGTACTCGACCCCGATCGACGCCTCGATCGCCCCGGGCTGGGGGCCGTGCACGTGCCCGCCCGGGTGCAGCGACACGGAGCCGCGGCCGATGCCCGAGCCCTTGCGGGCCTCGTAGTTGCCCGCCACGTAGAACATCACCTCGTCGCTGTCCACATTGGAGTGGTAGTAGGGCACGGGGATGGCGAGGGGGTGGTAGTCCACCTTGCGCGGTACGAAGTTACATATCACGAAGTTGTGGCCCTCAAAGACCTGGTGCACCGGGGGCGGCTGGTGGACCCGCCCCGTGATGGGTTCGAAGTCGGCGACGTTGAACGCGTACGGGTACAGGCAGCCGTCCCAGCCCACCACATCCAGCGGGTGGAACGGGATGGTGTGGACGGTGCCCACGATGCCGCCCGGACCGTTACCACGGTGCTTGATGTAGATCTCCGACTCCTCGGCCGGGTCGGCGCCGATGTGCTCGGCCAGCAACGGGCCGGCGGGCCCGCGCAGGTCCCGCTCGCAGTAGGGCGCGTGCTCGAGGAGTTGGCCGAACCGGGACAGGTACCGCTTGGGCGGGGTGATGTGGCTGTTCGCCTCGATGCAGTACGCCCGCAGCGGTTCGGTCGCCTCCGGCAGCCAACGGTGGGTCGTGGCCCGGGGGATCACCAGGTAGTCGCCCGGCCCGACGTCGAACGCCCCGAACACGGTCTCGACGCGGGCCCGCCCGGCCTCGACGAACACGCACTCGTCGCCGATGCCGTTGCGGTACCACGGGCTGGCCGCGCCGGCGACCACGTACGACAGTCGCACGTCGGCGTTGCCGAGCACCAACCGTCGCCCGGTCACCACGTCGGTCCCGGCGACCTCGGCCGGGTCGAAGAGGTCGTGCAGCCGGAAGTGGCGGGGCAGCAACGGCTCGTTCGGCACCGTGGCCAGATCGCCGACCGACCACGACCGGGCGTCGCCCACGGTCGACGGGATGTTGCGGTGGTACAGCAGCGACGAGTCGGACGAGAAGCCCTCGGCGCCCATGAGTTCTTCGAAGAAGTACGGGCCACCCCGGTAGCCCTGCTCGGGCTGCGGGTACCGGGTGTGCCGCTTGGCGGGAACCTCGCCCTGGCTGCGGTAGAACGCCACGGTCTGCCCTCCTCGGTGCGGGCACGGGGTCCGAGCCGGTCACGCCCGGTCCGCCGCGCCGACGGGCGTCCGATTATCGGACACTTTCGTCACAACGGCGCTGCTAGGATCGGCCCCCATGCAGGCGCTGTCAAGCGATCGGCTCGGCCAGGAGGCGCTGTTCGCGTCGCTCATCGACGACGCGGCGGTGTTCCCGCCCCGCGCCGCCCGGCTGGCCGACGCGATCCGCGAGCACGCCGAGCACCGGCGCGGCCGCCACGCCGCCCTCATCGGTCCCCTGCTGGTGCCGGTGGCCGCGGCGGCCGAGGCGGCGGACCGGCTCGCCGGCTCACCGGGATTCGCGGTCAGCCTCATCGCCCGGCCCGGGGCGCCGGTCGACGGGATACCGGCCGCGCTGGCCCGGCTGACCGACACCGGGGTCGACGTGGTCGGCGTCGAGCTGGGTTGGTTCGAGGGATGGCGTGACATCGATGTCCAGGGCCGGCGGGTGGCCCTGGAGGTCGGCCGGCCCGGTGACCCCGCGGCGCTCGCCGCGATCCTGGCCGACATCCGGCGGGGCGCGGAGGCGGCCGCGGCGCGACCCGGGGCGGCCGCGACCGCGAAGTTCCGCACCGGCGCCACCGACACCTGGGCCTGGCCGGACGAGGCGGAGCTGGCCGGCTTTCTGCGGGCCGCGGTCGACGCCGGGGTGAGCGTCAAGCTCACCGGCGGCCTGCACCACCTGGTCCGGGCCGAGCATGACGGCGAGCCGCAGCACGGCCTGCTCAATGTGCTCGTGGCCGTCCACCGCGCGGTCGCGGGCGACGCCGTGCCCGCCCTGGCGACGGTTCTGGCCGAACGCGACCCGCAAATCCTGGTGGATACGGTGACATCTCTCGATTCCGATCAGGTGCGGGCCGTACGGTCCGTCTTCGTCTCCTACGGGTGCTGCGACGTCCGCGATCCGATCGGCGAACTGGTCGCGCTGGGGCTGGTGGCCCCGTGACCGCGACCGCGAGCTGGCTCGACCTGCCGCCCGAGCATCCGTTCGGTGTGGCCACGCTGCCGTACGGCGTCTTCGTCACCGGGTCGGCCGCGCCGCGCGTGGGCGTACGGATCGGCGAGCACGTCCTCGACGTGGCCGCCGTGGCCGCGGCCGACGGGCGTGTCCCCGAGCTCGCGACCGCGTTCGGGGCGCCCACGCTCAACCCGCTGCTGTCGCTGGGCCGGCCGGCCTGGCAGCGGGCGCGGGCCTGGCTGACCGAGCTGCTCACGCAGCCCAGCCACCGGGCCACCGTGACGGCTCACCTGATTTCGTTGGATCAGGTCCGGCTCGTGTTGCCCATCGAGGTAGCCGACTACGTCGACTTCTACGCCAGCGAACACCACGCCACCAACGTGGGGCGCATCTTCCGCCCGGACTCGCCCCCGCTCACGCCCAACTGGAAGCACCTGCCGATCGCGTACCACGGACGGGCCGGCACGGTCGTCGTCTCCGGCACGCCGATCGTCCGGCCCCAGGGTCAGCGCCGCCCACCCGGCGCGCCCACGCCGACCTTCGGCCCCAGCCAGGCGCTCGACATCGAGGCCGAGCTCGGCTTCGTGGTGGGGAAGGCCACCGAGCTCGGCACCGCGGTGAGCGTGGACGAGGCCAGCGACCACCTGTTCGGCGTGGTGCTGCTCAACGACTGGAGCGCGCGAGACATCCAGGCGTGGGAGTACGTGCCCCTGGGGCCGTTCCTGGGGAAGTCCTTCGCCACGAGCATCTCCGCCTGGGTGGTGCCGCTGGACGCCCTCGCCGCGGCCCGGGTGCCCGTGCCGGGGCAGGACCCGGAACCCCTGCCGTACCTGCGGGGCACGCACCCGCCGCAGGGACTCGACATCCGGTGCGAGATCGAGCTGAACGGGACCGTCGTCTCCCGCCCGACGTACCGGGACATGTACTGGTCGCCCGAGCAGATGCTGGCCCACATGACCGTCAACGGGGCCCGGCTGCGCGACGGCGACCTGTTCGGCTCCGGCACGATCTCCGGTCCGCGCGACGACAGCCTCGGCTGCCTGCTGGAGCTGACCCGCCACGGGACCCGGCCCCTGCACCTGCCCGACGGCTCGACCCGGGGTTACCTGGCCGACGGCGACCGCGTCACCCTGCGCGCCTGGGCCCCGGGAGCGGACGGTGCCCGGATCGGGCTGGGCGAGGTGACCGGCACCATCGCCCCGCCCCGCTGACCGCGCGGGTCGTCGCAACCGGCCGAGGACGAGGCAGCGGCCAGTGTTCCGCGGGCGGAGCGGCGATGACCACGCGGCGACGGTACTGGTGGCGGTACGGGGCGGCGAGCGTACGGGAGCCGGGCCGTCAGCGCAGCGCCGCCGCGATCTGCCGGGCCGCCGCGAGCACGTGCGGCTCGACCTCGGCGAGCGTGAGCCGGTTCAGCGAGACGACACCGACCGATCCCTCGATCGGTTCGACTCCGACCAGGGGAGCGGCCACGCCGTGGGCGCCCGGCTGCAGCTCGCCGTCGGTCGCCACCGCCCCGTGCTGCCCGCGCCGGCCGCGCAGGATCGCCTTGCCGGCGGCGCCGCGGGACAGCTCGTGGCGGGAGCCGACCCGGTACGCCACGTGGAAGCTCGTCCAGCTCGGTTCCACGACCGCCACCGCCACCGCCTGGTCACCGTCCACGATGGTCAGATGGGCCGTGGCCCCCACGGTCTCGGCGAGCTCCCGCAGGCTCGGCAGGGCGGCGGTCCGCAGTCGGGGCAGCAGCGCGGTGGAGAAGCGGGCCACGCCCAACCCGATCACCAGACGCCCCTCGCCGGTACGGGTCACCAGGCCGTGGGACTCCAGTGTGGACAGCAACCGGTAGACGATGGTCCGGCCCACCCCGAGCCGGTCGGCGACCTCGGTGACGGTCAGGCCGGCCGCGTGCTCGGGCCGGGCGAGCAGCTCCAGCATCTGGATGCCGCGGTCGAGGGTCTGGGCGCCCGACGGCGTCGCCGACCGCGTCGCCCGGGCCCGCGCGGTGCGACCCGAGCGCGGAGCGGCCGGCCCGCGGACAGAGGCGTCGAGGCTCACGGGCCCATCCTGTCACCTCGGCCGCCCCGGTGGCTCGGCTCACCGCGCGTCGTCGCCGGGCCCGGCCTCGGCCCGGCCAGCGCACGCCCGCACGGCCCGCCGACGCCCTCACCGCCGACGCCTCTCGACGGCCCGCGGAGGCCCGACGGTGGATCAGGTCAGGGCGTCCAGCGCCCGAAAGATGCGAACGGCCGAGATCGGGTACGGGGTGCGTAGCTGCTGGGCGAAGAGGCTGATCCGCAGTTCCTCGATCATCCAACGGATCGCCACCACCTCGGGCGCCTCGCGCCGGTGCGGGGGCAGGCTCGCCAGCACCGATTCGTACTCGTCCCGGACCTCGTGCACCTCGGCCATCCAGGCCCGGTCCCGCTCGACGTTGCCCGGCAGGCGCTCCAGCCGCACCCCGATGCCCCGCAGGTAGCGCGGCAGGTCGGCCAGGCGGTCGACCCCGGTGGCGGTCACGAACCCGGGCCGGATGAGCGCGAACAGCTGCCGGCGCATGTCCTCGATGGCAGGCGCCAGGGCCGCCGGCGCGGGCGCGGCCAGCGCGGACCGTACGTCGTGGGCGGCCGCGATGACCTTCTCCACCGCCGTCACCACCTGGGCCGTGGTGTCGGGCAGCTCGGCGCTGGTGGCCTCGCGCAGCCGGGCGTGGCCGTCGTCGTCGAAGGCCGGGCCGCCGTGCCGGGCCACGATGTCGTCCACCGCGGCGGCCACGCAGTCCTCCAACAGGTCCGGCACCTTGCTGTAGGGGTAGCGGGTCAGGCCGAGCTTCACCGCGGGCGGCAGCCGCTTGGAGAGCACGGGGATGGGCGTGGGCACCTCCAGCATGAGCAGCCGGCGCGTCCCCGCCGCCATGGCCCGGGCCTGCTCCTCGGGCGAGGCGAAGACCCGCACGCCCACGCTGTCGCGTTCGTCGACCAGGGCCGGGTAGGCCGTCACCTGCTGCCCGGACCGGCGGCGCTGCACCACCCGGGCCAGCGTGCCCGGATGCCAGGCCCGCAGCCCGGACCGGGTGACGTCGGCGGTCGCCTCGGCCAGCTCGCGCTCGGCCTGGGGCGCGAGCTGGCGGCGCAACGCGTCCAGATCCTTGCCCTCGCCCACGACCGCGCCGTCGTCGTCGGTGATCCGGAAGGTCATCCGCAGGTGGTCCGGCACCCGGGTGATGTCCCAGTCGGACCGGGACACCTCGATGCCGGCCAGGCGCCGCAGCGCCGCCCCGAGCGCGTCGACCAGGGCCCCGGCCGGCTGCGGCGGCAGGGCGTCGACCAGGGCGGCCGCGTAGTCGGGCACCGGCACGAGCTGGCGGCGGATCGGCTTCGGCAGGCTGCGCAGCAGCGCGGTGACCAGATCGCGCCGCAGCCCGGGCACCTGCCAGTCGAAGCCCTCGGTCCGGATCTGCGGCAGGCTGGACAGGGGAATGTGGACGGTCACGCCGTCGTCGGCCCGACCCGGCTCGAACACGTACGAAAGCGGCAGGGTGAACGAGCCCTGCACCCACTGCGCCGGGTAGTCCTCAGGGGAGGGCAGGTCGGCCGTGATGAGCTGCTGCCGGGTCAGCGTGAGCCGATCCGGGTCCTCCTTCCGCGCCTTCTTCCACCAGGCGTCGAAGTGTCGGGCCGAGACCACGTGGGCGGGGATGCGGGCGTCGTAGAAGGCGTACAGGGTCTCGTCGTCGACCACGATGTCGCGGCGGCGGGCCCGCTGCTCCAGCTCGGCGACCTCGGCCAGCAGGCGTCGGTTGGCGTGGAAGAACTCGTGCCGGGTGTCCCAGTCACCCTCGACCAGGGCGTGGCGCAGGAACAGCTCCCGAGCCAGCGCCGGGTCGATGCGTCCATAGTGGACCTTCCGACCGGTGACGAGCGGCAGGCCGTAGAGGGTGACGCGTTCGTACGCCATCACCGCGCCCCGCTGCGCGTCCCAGTGCGGCTCGCTGTACTCCCGCTTGACCAGGTGGCCGGCCAGCCGCTCGGCCCATTCCGGCTCGATGCGGGCCACCATCCGCGCCCACAGGCGGGAGGTCTCGACCAGCTCGGCCGCCATGACCCACGTGGGGTTGCGGCGGTGCAGCGCCGAGCCGGGGAAGATGGCGAACCGGGCCCCGCGGGCGCCCGAGTACTCGACCGGGGTCCGGCCGCGACTCGAGGGCGTTCCCCGACTCGCCTTGGTCAGGTCGCGGACCCCGATGTGGGACAGCAGGCCGGCCAGCAGGGCGGTGTGCACGCGGGCCTCGTCGACCTCCTCGGGCAGCTCGTCCGGGACGGGGATGCCCATGTCGGCGACGATCTGGCGCAGCTGGCTCTCCAGGTCCTGCCACTCGCGCACCCGCAGGTAGTTGAGGAAGTCGTTACGACACAGCCGCCGGAACTGGCTCGACGACAGCTTCTGCTGCTCGGCCGCGAGGTAGCGCCACAGATTGAGCAGGGTGAGGAAGTCCGACTCGGGGTGCCGGAACCGCGCGTGCTTGGCGTCGGCGGCCTCTTGCTGGTCCAGCGGGCGCTCACGAGGGTCCACGATGGTCAGTCCGGCCGCGATGACCAGGACCTCGCGGACGCAGCCCATGCGTTCGGCCTCGAGCACCATGCGGCCCAGCCGGGGGTCGATCGGCAGCTGGGCCAGCCGCTCGCCGAGCGGGGTGAGCTTGTCCTGGGCGTCGAACGCGCCCAGCTCCCGCAGCAGCATCACCCCGTCGCGGACGCTGCGCCGGTCGGGCGGGTCGACGAACGGGAACGTGGCCACGTCGCCGAGGTTCAGGGCAGCCATGCGCAGGATGACCGAGGCCAGGTTCGTACGCAGGATCTCCGGATCGGTGAACTGGGGCCGGGTCCCGTAGTCGGTCTGGCTGTACAGGCGGATGCAGATGCCGTCGGAGGTGCGGCCGCAGCGGCCGGCCCGCTGGTCGGCCGAGGCCCGCGAGATCGGCTCGATGGGCAGCCGCTGCACCTTGAGCCGGTGGCTGTACCGGGAGATGCGGGCCGTGCCGGGGTCGACCACGTACCGGATGCCGGGGACGGTGAGCGAGGTCTCGGCCACGTTCGTGGCCAGCACCACCCGCCGTCCCGTGTGCGGGGCGAAGACCCGCAGCTGCTCGGCCGTGGAGAGGCGGGCGAACAGCGGCAGCACCTCCAGCGCGCCGGCCCGGATCCGGTCCTCGTAGCGTCGCCGCAGTGCGTCGGCCGTGTCCCGGATCTCCCGCTCGCCGGAGAGGAAGACCAGGATGTCGCCGTCGCCCGCGGCGGTGAGCTCGTCGACCGCGTCACAGATCGCCTCGATCTGGTCGCGGACCTCCTCCTCGGCACCGTCCTCGCCGCTGTCCTTCGTGGACTCGTCGGAGTCCACTGTGGCCGGATCGAGCGGCCGGTAGCGGATCTCGACCGGGTACGTACGCCCGCTCACCTCGATGATCGGCACCGGCGCGTTCAGGGCTCGGCTGAAGTGGTCGGCGAAGCGCCCGGGGTCGATGGTGGCCGAGGTGATGATGAGCTTGAGGTCCTCCCGGCGGGGCAGGAGCTGGGTGAGGTAGCCGAGCAGGAAGTCGATGTTGAGGCTGCGCTCGTGCGCCTCATCGACGATGATCGTATCGTACCCGAGCAGGCGGCGGTCGTGCTGCGTCTCGGCCAGCAGGATGCCGTCGGTCATGAGCTTGACCAGGGTGTGCTCGCCCACCCGCCCCGTGAACCGCACCTGGTAGCCGACCGCCTCGCCCAGGCGGGTGCCGAGCTCACTCGCCACCCGTTCCGCCACCGTCCGGGCCGCGATCCGGCGCGGCTGGGTGTGCCCGATCATGCCCCGGACCCCGCGCCCCAGCTCCAGGCAGATCTTCGGCAACTGGGTGGTCTTGCCCGAGCCGGTCTCGCCGGCCACCACCACGACGCGGTGGTCGCGGATCGCCGCGGCGATCTCGTCGCGCCGTTGGCTGACCGGCAGCTCGGGCGGGTAGGTCACCTCCGGCACCAGCGCACGGCGGGCCGCGATCCGCTCCTCGGCTGCGGCGATGCGCCGCTCGAGGCTCGCCAGGTCCAGCGGGCGCCCGGGGCCTCGCCGGCCCGCGCGGCCCCGCCGGCCCCCGTCGAGGATGCGGGCGAGACGGTGCTCGTCGACCAGGGTGAGCGCGCCCAGCCGCTCTCGCAGCTCGGCGAGACGGCTGGGGTCGGCGGTCGGCGTCGATGGTCCGGCGGTGGGCATGTCGGTGAGCAACTGTAGGCGGCCCGGCGGTCGAGACGCCCGTGAGTTACCGCCGCCGTTGCCCGGGTACGGCGACTACCCTGGCCCGGCGACCGCCGCTGGCCCGGCGACCGCCGCTGGCCCGGCGACCGCCGCTGGCCCGGCGACCGGCCATGATCACGGTGGCTGGCCATGATCACCGTGAGGCGCTCGTGGGCCACAGACGCCGCGAGTGCCTCACGCCGATCACGAACCATGATCACGATGAGGCGACGGCGGGCCGGAGAGCGCCGTTACGCCTCACGGCGATCTTGGTGGGCTGGGACGGGCCTGTGCGCCTCACGGCGATCTTGGCAGGTCGGGACGCCTCAGCGGATCTTGGCGGGCTGGGAACCCCATGTACGCCTCAGCGAGTATTGGCAGGCCGGGAAGGCCGAGGCGGGGTCTGGGCGAGGTCCGGGCGGGTACTGGGCGGGGGAGGAGGCCTCCGCGGGTTTCTGAGGCCGGTGGGGCCGATGATCCGTACGGCCCGGACCGGATTCGCGGTTTGCGGCCCATGCCCGGCCGGGCGGAGAGACGATCCCTGGAGAACCGCTGGCCACCGGACCGCGGCACGAGGCCGTGGGAGACCCCGGAGGCCCGCCCCGCCAACCGGCGGGGCGTGCGGTAGCCCTGACAGCTCAAGATCGCATGGGGGCGAAAATGACCAGTACCAGGGCACCAGGAACCCGGGGACCAGGGGCACAACCGGGAATGAGTCAGTCGGGCAAGGGCCAGTCGGGCGACTCGATGCTGGCTCGGGGCGGATCGCCCCTGGCCGCGTCGCTCATGATCCTGCTCGGTCTGTTCCACTTCCTCTCGGGGATCGCCGCGTTCGCCCGGGACAACTTCTACAACGTGGGGGGGAACTACCCGTACCAGGTCGACAACGACGCCTGGGGCTGGATCCACGTGATCGGCGGTGTGCTGGTCGCGATCTCCGGTCTGAGCCTGTTCGGCCGGTCGGCGGCGGCGCGGTGGATAGCGATCGTGCTGGCGTCGGTTTCGTTGATCATCAACTTCTTCTTCCTGCCGTACTTCCCGCTGTGGGCGCTGCTGATGATCCCGCTGGCGATCTTCGCCATCTGGGCCACGGTGCGTGACGGCAGCGAGCAGCGGCAGCGCGAGGAGGAGAGCCAGCGCATGGCCGGTGCGTTCGCCGTTCCGACGGGCCAGACGCAGCGCCAGGGTGAGCGCCAGCCGGCCGCCACCTACGGCGGGGCCCAGTCCGGCCAGCGGTGGCCGGAGAACGTCGGTGCCCGCGAGGGCCAGCAGGGCGAAGGTCGCTGGTCACCGGCCGACGTGAAGGAGAGCGCCAGCCGGTCCGGCGAGAAGATGCAGGAGCAGGCGACCGCCCAGGCGCGGAGTGGCCAGCAGCAGGCTCGCAGCGCAGCCGAGCAGGCGGCGGAGCGGGCCCGGCAGTCGGCCAACCGCGACTACCGAGCGGGCAGCTAATCCCGCGCCGACCAGTCCGGCGTCGACTGATCCGGCGTCGGAGCCCGGTCCGACGAGACCTCACGCTCCGACGCGTCGGGTCCACGCGACCCGGGACCGTCCACTGGGCGGTCCCGGGTTTGCGTCTGGGCGCGGCGGCGTAGCACGTCGTCGACGATGATCACGTAACCGACGAGCCCCGCCACCGTGAGCGGCATCATCCAGGTGTCATCGTCGGTGAGCCAGGCCACGACCGGCGCGTAGGCAGCGAGCAGCAGGAACCCGAGCCAGGCGAGGCGGCGCCGGCGCTGTCCGAGAATCCCCTTGTGCACCCGGGCCAGTCTGCCGACCGGTCCGGTCCGTCGGCCGCTCGGCCGACGGTGTTCTCGACCACACGGGACGGTCAGCCGACCGAGGCCGGGGTGGGCTTGCCCCAAGCGGTGCGCATGGCGTGCTCGACGAGGCAGATCAGCGCGTCCCGGGCCGACTCCCGCTTGCGGGCGTCGCACATGATCACCGGCACGCCGGGGTCCAGGTTGAGCGCCATCTGCACCTCGGCGATGTCGTACTGGCGGGTCCCCTCGAACTGGTTCACCGCCACGATGAAGGGTAGGCCCCGCCGCTCGAAGTAGTCCACCGACGGGAAGCACTCGGCCAGACGCCGGGTGTCGGCCAGCACGATCGCGCCGATCGCCCCCGTCGACAGCTCGTCCCAGACGAACAGGAACCGGTCCTGCCCGGGCGTACCGAACAGGTACAGCACGAGGTCGTGGCTGAGCGTGATCCGGCCGAAGTCCATCGCCACGGTCGTCGTGTGCTTGGACTGCACCGCTGAGGTGTCGTCGATGCCGATGCTCTCGTCGGTGAGGTACTCCTCGGTGAGCAGCGGTTGGATCTCGCTCACGGCACCGACCAGGGTCGTCTTCCCGACCCCGAACCCGCCCGCGATGAGGATCTTCAGGGCGACGGGGAGCATCTCCTCCCCGCCCGTGTCAGAGGGACCGTAGGCCATCGAGGACCGCCTTGAATACGCGCTCAGTGGGAAGTTGTGCCGCGGGTGCCGGCGAGCGGGTACGGATGTACCCGCGGTCGAGCAGATCGCCGAGCAGGACCCGCACGATGCCGGTGGGGAGATCCAGGCGTGTGGCCAGCTCGGCCACGGAGACCGGGGTCTGGCACAGCCGGATGATGGTGGCCAGCTCCGGCTGCAGGGTGGGATCGATCTCGCCCGGGGTCTTCGTGGCCAGAATCAGCGTGATCAGGTCGAACTCGCCCCGACGGGGCCGCGTCCGACCGTGCGTCATCGCGTAGTGGCGAACGACGGGGCCGGCCTCCTCGTCGATCCATTCCGGCTCGGAATCGGGCCCGGCGGCCGGCTGACGCTCGTCGCGTCGCGGGAAGGCGCCGGGTCTGGGCGGACGTTCCGGTGCGGACATGGGGACCCACTAGCTCTCCGCGGTCGCTGCGGTCGCGGCCGATCGGATCGGGGTGGACAGGTACTGGCCGACCCGGGCCACGAGCATCGCCATCTCGTACGCGATGAGACCGACGTCGGCATCCTCGCTGGCGATCACGGCGATGCACGCGCCGTCACCGCCGGCGGTCACGAAGATGAAGCCCTGCTCCATCTCGATGATGGTCTGCCGGACCGCCCCCCGGTTGAACCGCCGGCCGGCACTGCGAGCCAGGCCGTGCAGGCCCGACGCCACAGCCGAGAGGCTCTCCGCCTCCTCTCGGGAGAGCCCGGACGACTTGGCGATCAGAATCCCGTCGTGGGAGAGCACCACCGCCTGGTGCACGTGGGCCACCCGGTCGACCAGGTCGTTGATCAACCAGCTGATGTCGACCGCTGCGCTTGCTCGCTGCGCCCCCACTGGGTCAGCCTCCCTCTTCCGTCTCGCGCGCCTGATGCGTCCACTGTGGTGAGTCAACTCCCGGCCACGCTGGTGGCGGGGCCTGCATGGGTGGTGGTTCCGGCGGTGCCGGGGCCGGGGTGGCCGGCTGCGCACCAGCCGGGGTCGCCGAGGGCCCCTGCTCGCCGATCAGCCGAGCGGCGTCGCTGCGACCCCGCAGGGTTCCGGACCGGTAGGAGGACATCATGCTGCGGGTCACGTCCGGATCCCGGACCGCCGGCCCCGGGCGCGTCGGCGTGTCGGCCGCGCCGCCGGAGGCCGTGGTCTCGGGGCTGCGGCGACGCTGCCGCAGGGGCAGGCCGGACGGCGTGAGCTTCGGCGGCTCCGCGGGCGGCGCCGGTGCCTCGGCGGCCGGTGCCTCGGCGGTTGGCGCCTCAGCGGCCGGGGCCTCGGCCGGTGTCTGGTTGACCGGCGTCGACGGCTGTGGAACCTCGGGACGGGAGATCACGGGTTGCGGCTGGGTCGCCAGCTCGGCGAAGTGGGGCCCGGGCTCGTGGCCGTTCGCCGTCGCCGTGACCGCCCGGTCGGCGGCGGGGTCGCGCACCGCCACCGCGGTGGCCGCTTCGGCCCGCGCCCGGTCAACCGTGTCGGTCTGCAGACGATGCCGACCGCCGCCCGTGATCTGGGCGGGCCGGTAGCTGTCGAGCTGGCTCGCGTCGATCGGCGCCCCGCCCTCGCCGCTCTCATCGACGATGAGCGAGCCGGGGAGCAGCACGATCGCGGTGATACCGCCGTACGCCGACTCGGTGAGGCGGACCCGGATGCCGTGCCGCTCGGCCAGCTTGGCGACGACGTACAGGCCGAGCCGGGCCGTGCTGGTCAGCCGGAACTCGGGCGGGTTGCGCAGCTGCTCGTTCGCCGTGGCCAGCTCCTCCGGGCTCATGCCGAGGCCACGGTCCTCGATCTCGATGGCGAAGCCGTAGCCGACGACCGAGCCGCCCACCCGCACCGTCGTCTGGGGCGGCGAGAACGACACCGCGTTCTCGATCAGCTCGGCCAGCAGGTGGATCACGTCACCGACGGCCCGACCCACCAGCGACGCGTTGCCCACCGGCATGACAGTCACCCGGGTGTAGTCCTCGACCTCGGCCAGCGCGCCCCGGAGCACGTCCACCATGGGCACGGGCTTGCGCCACGCCCGGCCGGCCGTCGCCCCGGCGAGCACGATGAGGTTCTCGGCGTTGCGGCGCATACGGGTGGCGAGGTGGTCGATGCGGAACAGCTCGGCCAGCTCCTCGGCGTCGGTGGCGCGCCGCTCCATCTGGTCGAGCAGCCCCAGCTGGCGGTGCAAGAGGGCCTGGCTGCGTCGGGCCAGGCTCAGGAAGACGTCGCGCACGCTGCGCCGCAGCTCGGCCTGCTCGACCGCGACCCGGATCGCCGTCTCCTGGACCTGGTTGAACGCCTCACCCACCTGGCCAATCTCGTCGTTACCGAACTCCAGCGGCGGCGCTTCCTGTTTGACGTCGACCTGTTCACCTTGCTGGAGCCGTTCCACCACGCGCGGCAGCCGGTACGAGGCCAGGTCGCGGGCCGCGTTGCGCAGCCGCTGCAGCTGACGGACAAGCTGCCGGGCCGTGGTGATAGAGATCACGATGGAGGCGATGACCGCGGCGAGACCGAGCACACCGAGCAGCACGAGCCGGGCGGCCGTGCCGATGGCGACCGGGGTGGCCTGGGCGATGATCGCGTCGACGTGCGCCACCTCGAAGTCACGCAGCGCCCGGATCATCCCGTCGGCCGCGGCGCGCCAGGTCTGTCGGTCGATGCCGGGCGCGCCCGTGGGGGCGCCCATGATCTGGTTCTCGGCCGCCTCGAACTGCTGCCACGCCGGGCTGGCCAGCACCTGTTCGAACTGAATGCGGACGTCGCCGGTCAGCCGTTCGTGGGCGGAGGCGTGCAGGTAGCGCCGGGCGCCGACGACCTGGCTGAAGGCCATCCGGTCGGCCGTGGTGATCTCGCCGGTGGCGAGGGCCCCGGAGACGATGGCGTCCTCGCGGATCATCAGCTCGCGGGCGTAGACCATGTCCACGAGCGCCCGGGTGGCCTGGGCGAGCGCCTTGTCGTCCCAGGTCGCCAACGATCGGTTGACCACGAAGGCCGAGTCGATGATAGTGGTAAATCGTTCGACGACGTCCAGGCTGCCGGTGGCGCGTCGGTCCACGGCCGCGCGCAACTGCTCGAGGTCGGCGTAGGCCTCCTCGAACTCGGCCAGGCTCCGGCGCAGTTCGTCGGACTTGACCCATTCGACCCATCGGCCCGCCGACTTGGTTCGCAGCTCCGCGACGGCGGCGTCGGCCTTCGCGCGCGCCTCAGCCAGGTCGGTCTCCATGGATGTGTCGCCGCTGACGTAGAGGGCCGAGTAGTGCCGCTCGTCCTCGAGGGCGTCGGTCAGCTCGCTGAGGGGATAACCGACCTCGTTCGTCGTGACCGTGACCCACAACATGTTCAAGCCTTCGCGCACGGTCACGTACGCAGCGAACGCCCACAGCGCCGTCAGCGACACCAACAGCGCGACGACCTTTGAGCGCACACGCGTATTGCGGGATTTCATTGCCCTCGTCCTAACATGGCCGACTTCTGCTCAGCCAACGCCGCGCCCACCTCGAAGCCGGTGGCACGCTAGCAGCGCGCGGCCGACTGCCTCAACCATCCGCGGCATGGAGCGTAGCCGATGGCGGCCCGTGCCGAAACGCAGGGGGGACGACTCCACCACTCTCCGTGGTGCAGCTCGCGGCGTATGTCCACTTTGGTCAGCATTGCCCGCCGGTCCGACGGCCCGTTTGACGGGACGCTCCCCCCGCACTGCGACGTCCGCGTGCTAAGACGGGATGACGCGCCGAAGTGGCGGTGTCGCTGTCCGGTCAACGGGAAACCGGCCCGGATGGTGACGGCGCGTCAATAGTCCATAGTGGAGCGTCTGTGACCGGACGCGGACGGGGAGGCGTCATGTCCGTACGGTCAGCGGAGCTCGCGAGCCCTACGGCGGCGCGCGGGCCGGTTCATGCACCCAGCACACCCGTGACCTGCTCCTGCGCCAGCGAGGCGAAGCAGCTGCTCGCCGCCGTGGCCCGGGACGGACTGGGAGCAATCTCACCGTCCGTCTACGAGACGGCGCGAGTGGTGGCCACGGGGCCCTGGCTGCCCGGTCACCGGTCCCGGATCGAGTACCTGCTGTCCACCCAGCGGCCCGACGGCGGCTGGGGCGGGCCGGAGGCGTACGCGCTGGTGCCGACGCTGAGCGCGACCGAGGCCCTGCTGGGCATCGTGCTGGAGCCGGGGCGGCTGCCGGCCCCGATGGTGGACCGCTGCGTCCGGGCGGCCGGGAACGGGCTGGCCTTCGCCCGGGCCCAGCTGCGGTCGCTGCGCGTCGCCGACCTGCCCGACACGCCCGGCATCGAGGTGATCGTGCCGTTCCTGGTCGGCCGGTTGAACGACGGCCTGGCCCGGCTGCGCACCAGCGAGGTCAGCGGGCTGGACGCCTGGCGCGGGCGCGGAGTCCGGCTACCGCTGCCCCGGGGCCTGACCGACAAGACGCTGCGCGCGGTGACCGCCGTGCTGGCCGGCGAGCGGAAGGCGCCGCTGAAGGTGCAGCACAGCCTGGAGGTCGCCGGGGAGCTGGCCGCCGGCATCCGAGGCGTGCCGCGCCTGTCGACCGGCACGGTCGGCGCCTCGCCGGCCGCCACCGTCGCGTGGCTGGGCACGCCCCCCGTGGACCGGTCCGGCGAGTACACCCGGTACCTGCGCCGGGTCATCACGCAGCTCGGCGGCCCGGTGGCGTGTGTGATTCCGATCATCAACTTCGAGCGGGCGTGGGTGGTGAACAACCTGGCCGCGGCCGGCCTGCCCCTGGCCGCGCCCCGCACGCTCGCGGAACGGATGGCCGCGGCGCTTTCGCCGCGCGGGCTCGCGGGCGGCGACGGCATGCCGCCGGACGTCGACACCACCTCGTCCACCGTGACCGCCCTGCGCCACCTGGGTGTTCCGATCCGCAACACCGTGCTGCGCCGCTTCGACGTGGGGACGCACTTCTGCGGCTGGGTGGGGGAGCGCACCGTGTCGTCCACGGCGCACGCGCACGTGCTGACCGCGCTGGTGACCGGGCCGGAGGGCCGTTCCGCTTGGCGGACCTCGGCGATCGACCGAGTGACCTCCTGGCTGTGTGACGCGCAGGAGCGGGACGGCTACTGGACGGACAAGTGGCACGCGTCGCCGTACTACGCCACGGCCTGTGTGGTCGCGGGGCTGCGCGACGCCTGGGCGGGTGAGATCCCCGCGCGGCCGGCCGCGGCGATCGACCGCGCGGTCGCGTGGGTGCTGGCGAGCCAGCGGCGGGACGGCTCGTGGGGACGGTGGTCGGGCACCCCCGAGGAGACGGCGTACGCGCTGCAGATCCTGCTCTACAAGGCACCGCTGGACCGGCGGATGCGGGCCGCGGCCCGACGGGGCTACGCCTTCCTGGTCGCCGGGCAGGACCGGGAAACGGTTCCGCTGTGGCACGGCAAGGACCTCTATGACCCACCGCTCATCGTCCGGTCCGCCCTGGTCGGCGCCCGGCATCTGGCCGAGACGACCCTGGGCCTGCTGACCCCGGAGGACACCGCGTCGGTGGTCGCTCGGATACCCCGACAGCGTCGGATGATCATGTCCGGTTAGGCCGCGAGCCCAGACCACTTGGCGGAATCCGGAAGATCACCACGCGTGCCACCATGGTCACCGCGTGCGAGACGTAAGGGGCCGCGAGACGTAAGGGCACCGTGCGAGAAAGAGGATGACTGTGTCGGACTTCGTGGCGCGTGTCCGGTCGCACTTCCCGGAGGGCCTGACCGGAATCATCGGCGTCGGCGGCACCCGGACCAGCTTCGTGCTCGAGTCGGGCGGTGTTCCCGGGCGGGCCCTCGGCGCCATCGACGTGGCGCGGTACGTCGAGTTCGCCTCCGACCGCTACCTCGACCTGCTGCGGATGTTCTTCGACCTCGGCGGGCAGAACCTCATCGTGCCGGTGCTGTCGTACCAGGCGTTCGCCAACGAGCGCGGGCCCGAGTACACCCGGGAGGTCACCGGCTTCCTGCGGTGGCTCGCCGACGAGAAGTTCCAGAAGGCGTACCGCGAACTGGACGTCGACCCGTACTTCTGCGGCATCGACACGCTGCTGCACCTGCCCGAGGACGACCCGGCCCACGCGATCGGCCGGACGCTGCACGACTTTCGCGCGAGCTGGTCCGACCAACCCGGGCGGCGCAAGGTGATCTGGGAGATTGCCCCGATCCCGCTCTACTCGTTCTGGCGCGCGGTGGCGGATCTCGATGCGGACCAGCGCCGGGCGTTCGACGCGGAGCTGGCCACGGTGACCAACCTGGACGAGCTGTACCGCCGGCTGTTCCGGTTCTACGCCGCCTCGGCCTTCGGCACCGAGATCCCGGTCCCGCACTTCTACCTCGGCACCAACCGCAACGGCGACCTCAAGCTGCGGGCCCCGATGTCGCTGTCGATGCTGTGCGGCGGCGGGTTCCGCGTGTTCTTCACGCCGTACCCGACGCTGTTCCTCACGATCGACGCGTTGCGGACCATCATCGAGGACCTGATGAGCGGGGGTGGCCTGCGCTCGTTCCGCAAGGACTACGAGGGCCAGTACACCGAGGAGCTGCTGCGCCGCGAACGCGACCGCGTCTTCGCCCTGCGCGACGACCCCCGGTCGACGGTGGGGCTGCTGCGCCGGATCGACGCGAGTTGACGCCGTGTCCGCCCCTACGCCCCGCCGGAACCCGGCACCGACCCCCACGTACTGCCTGCTCGACTTCGACGACACCCTCGCCGTCGGGCCGATGACGTGGGGGGTCGAGCAGTTCCTCCCCGACCTGATGGCGCGTCACGGCCTGACCGTCGACCCCGACCGCCTCGACGCGGCGCTGCTGCGCGCGCAGCAGTCGGCCGCGGCCCGGTTCGACGAGAGCCGTATCCTCGTCGACTTCCTCACCGACCTCGGCTGGCCCGACGCGCTGCAGGCCGAGCTAGCCGCGGCGGCCCGGGCCGACTTCGCGTTCACCCTCTACCCCGACACGGTGTCGTTCCTGACCGGCCTTCGAGATCGGGGGATCCGGATATTTGTCGTCTCCAACAACAACCGCTCGCCCCGGATCGCCACCGAGCTGGGCATCGCCGACTATATAGAGGCATTCTTCACTCCTCGGATGGATCCGACCTGGCGGCCCAAGCCGGACCGGAGCCTGTACGACGCGGTCCGGGCCCGGGTGCCGGAGATCGGGCCGGAGAACACGGTCATGGTCGGCGACGACCCGTGGTCGGACGGCGCGTTCGCGGCGGCGGCCGACCTGTCCTGCTGGATCGTCGACCGGCGCGGCCGGTACGGCTCCCTGGCCCTGGCGCCCCACATCGTCCGGGTGCCCAGCCTGGCCCAGGTGCTGGCGGCCCCGTCGCCCGCGGGTGACGGGGCACCGGTCACACAGACGCCCGCCGGCGACCCGACGCCCGCCGCGGGGTCGCCCGCCGGCGACGGGACACCGGAGTACCACGGGAGCCGACGATGAAGTTCCTGCGCGACACCTGGCTGATCCTGCAACGCCAACTGCAACTCAACATCCGCCAGCCGGTGTGGGTACTCGTGGGCATATTTCAGCCGATCATGTTCCTGCTGCTGTTCGCCCCGCTGCTGAAGCCCGCGCTGGCGACGCTGGGGGTGGCCAGCGACGTCGAGGCGTACCGCTTCTTCGTGCCCGGTCTGCTGGTCATGCTCGCCATCTTCGGCGGGCTGTTCCAGGGCTTCGGCCTGATCGCGGAGCTGCGGGCCGGCATCATCGAGCGCTCCCGGGTCACCCCCGTGAGCCGGGTCGCCCTGCTGCTGGGGCGGGCGTTGCGGGACGTGGTGGTGCTGCTGGTACAGGCGGTGATCATCACGGGCCTGTCGCTGGCGTTCGGCCTGCGGGTGGCGCTGGGGTACCTCCTGCTGATCTATGTGCTGCTCGCCCTGATCGGGCTGGCCACCGCGGCCATCTCGTACGCGGTGGCGCTGCGCCTGCGGGCCGAGGACAGCCTGTCGAACCTCATGACCGCCCTGACCCAGCCGATCCTGCTGCTGTCGGGAATCCTGCTGCCGATGTCGTTCGCCCCCTTCTGGCTGCAGCGCGTCGCCGAGTGGAACCCGTTCTACTGGGCCGTGAACGGGGCGCGAGCCCTCGCCGCCGGTGACGTCTACCACGACCACGTCTGGCAGGGGATGGCCGTGATCGGGGCGCTGGCGGTGGTGGCGCTGCTGTGGGCCGTCCGGGAGTTCCGTCGCAGCGTCCGCTGACGTCGCCGTGAAGAAGTCCGGAGTCGTGAGAGAAACCCGGGATCGTCGCCTGCGGACAGTCGCAGCCCGACCGGGGTCGTGGGGGAGGGACGGGTGATGGCGCACTTCCTGTTCGCCGAGTGGGACGGGGGCGGCGGCCTGCCGGCCGAGCTCGCGGTGGCCCGGCGGCTGGTGGCGGCCGGGCACACGGTCACCGTGCTGGGGGAACCGGTGATGGAGGCCGAGGTGCGCGCCGCCGGCGTCGAGGACTTCCGGTCGTGGGTCGAGGCGCCCCACCGCGTCAGTCGCCGCCCGGAGGACGACTTCATCCGGGACTGGGAGTTCCGCAACCCGGTGGCCGAGCTGGACAACATGTACGCCCGGCTCATGGTGACGCCGGCCCCGCTCTACGCCAAGGAGACGCTGGCCGTCATCGACGACGTTCACCCGGACGTGGTGGTGTCGAGCTTCCCGTTGTTCGGCGCCCAGCTGGCCGCCGAGGCGCGCGGCGTCCCGCTCGCCCTGCTCGCCCCCGGCATCGCCGGCACCATCGCGGAGCGGATGCCTCCGCCCGGCATGTTCCCGGCGAAGGGCCCGCTGGGCCGGCTGCGGGACCGAGCGCTCGACACCGTCATCGACCGGCTGCTCAACCGGGGCCTGGCCGGGCTGAACGCCGCGCGCAGGGATTTCGGCCTGTCGCCGCTGCGCCGGTTGCGGGACCAGTACGGCCGAGCCGACCGCATCCTCGTGCTCACCTCGGCGGCGTTCGACTTCCCGGGTCGGCTGCCGGCCAACGCCCGGTACGTGGGCGCCCAACTCGACGACCCGGCGTGGGCTCAGCCCTGGGAGCCGCCGACCGACGACGACCGGCCTTTCGTCCTGGTCGCGATGAGCACCACCTTCATGGACCACGTCGAGCACCTGCAGCGGGTGGTGACCGCGCTCGGGCGGCTGGACGTACGCGGGCTGGTGACGACGGGCCCCGCCATCGATCCCGATCAGATCCGGGCGCCGGACGGCGTACAGGTGGTCCGCTCGGCGCCCCACTCCGCCGTGCTCCCGCACGCCGACGTGCTGGTGACGCACGGCGGCCACGGCACGCTCATGAAGGCCCTGGTGGCCGGCGTCCCCGTCGTCTGCACCCCGGTCGGGCGGGATCAGCCCGAGAACGCGGCCCGCGTGGTCTACCACGGCGCGGGGGTGCGGGTGACGAAGAAGAAGGCGTCCCCGGCGACGATCGCGGCCGCGGTGCAGCGAGTCCTCGGCGACCCGTCGTACCGGCAGGCCGCGGCCCGGCTGGGCGAGCGCATCCGGGCCGACGCCGAGGCCGGCCTGGTCCTCACCGAGTTGGAGGCCCTGGCCCATGCGACCCGGCGCTAGCCAGTCCACCGTACGGTCCGGTCCGCCCGGGGTGCGGGGCGCTCAGGCAGCCCGCCGGTCAGCGTCAGGCAGCGGGTCAGTCTCAGGCAGCGGGTCAGTCTCAGGCGGCGGGTCAGGGGGTGGCGCGTGAAACGGCGCGGCGCGGCCCTGGTCATCGGGGTGTTCTTCGTCTTCATGCTGCTGCACCAGACCGACCGCTACCTGATCGGAGTGCTCACCACGCCGATCATGGAGACCTTCGATATCAACGAGGCCCAGATGGGCGCGGTCATGACCGGGTCGGTCATCGTGGGCCTGGCTCTCCTGCCGGTCTGGGGTTACCTGTTCGACCGGTTCGCGCGGCCGAAGATCCTCGCGCTCGCCGCGGGGCTGTGGGGTGGCACGACCTGGTTGGCCGCGGTCGCGCCCACCTACCCGTCGTTCGTGGCGGCCCGGGCGAGCACCGGTATCGACGACGCCGCCTACCCGGGCGTCTACAGCATGGTCTCCGACCTGTACCCGCCGACCCGACGCGGCCGGATCCTCGGGTTCCTGCAGATCACCGGACCGATCGCCTTCATCGCGGCGACCGGGCTCGGGTTGTCGCTGAGCGACTCGTACGGCTGGCGAGGGGTCTTCCTGCTGACCGGAGCGCTCGGCCTGGTCATGGCGGCCGTGTTCCTGCTCGCCGTGCGGGACGTGCCGCGGGGGCGCTCCGATCCGACGGTCGGGGCGGCCGCCGACCAGCTGCGCCTGCGCTTCGACCGGCGCGTCGCGGCCCGGCTGCTGCGCCGGCCCACGCTGCTGCTACTGGTCCTGCAGCAGTTCGTGCACCTGTTCCCGATCCAGGCCCTGGTGGTGTGGTCGATCCGGTACTTCCAGGTCGAGCGGGGCTTCGACGACAACCAGATCTACGTGCTGTCCGGGTCGCTCGTGGTAGTGGGCATCGGCGGCTTCCTCGTGGCCGGGTGGCTCGGCGACCGGCTGTTCCAGCGGATCGCCCGGGGACGCCTGCTGCTCGGCACCGCCGGGGTCGGGCTGGCCGCGGTGACCATGACCGGGGCGTTTCTCACCCCGACCGACGACACGGTCTGGTTCATGGCGCTGTGGGCGCTCGCATCCTTCTGCTACGGCTTCTCCAACCCCACGGTCACCCCGTCCGTCCAGGACGTCACCGAACCGGAGGTCCGCAGCACCGCGCACGCGCTCATGAGCTTCGCCGAACAGGGCGGCTCGGCCCTGGCTCCGCTCGTCGTCGGCCTCCTCGCCGAGAAGGTTGGCCTCGGCACCGGACTGACCGCCGTCGTGGCGACCGGGTTCTGTCTGTCGGCCTTCCTCCTGATGACGGCGAGCCTGCTGATTCCGTACGACATCCGCAGGGTTCGGGCCCGGCCCGTACCGTCGGCGAGCGGGGAGGAGCCGGCGCTCGCGGCCGGACGGTGACGCGGCGAAGACGCCGGGGGCCCGGACCATCCGCCCACGGATGGCCCGGGCCCATCACCCAGGGAGAACGTCTCCCCCCCCCGCGACAGAGGGGGCGGAACAGGCCGACCGGGCCCGAAGGTGGCTCGGGCTCAGGAGCCGAGCCGGGTGGCCGGGTCGGCCGCGGCGGCGTAGAGCATGTCCGGCGGCACCGCGCCGGCGAGCAGGCGGCCGTCGTCGGTGAGGAGCACGGAGAACAGCCGGGTGGTCAGCAGCCGGCCCGAGCCCCAGTCGCCGCTGACCGGGGGCAGGAGCCCGGCCAGCTCGCCCAGCCGGCTCTCGCCGTCGGCCTTGTCGGGCACCCCCGGCAGCCGGACCGCGACCACCGTCGTCCACCCGCGGCCGATCAGGGCCAGCGGCGGCCGTCCGGACGACTCGGCGTCGAACCACGGCGTGTCCAGCTCACCCGGCGCCTCGCTGGGCGACTCGGTCGCGTCCGCTCCGGGCGTACCCCGATGGTCGGACGGGACGAGCTCGTCGGCCTCGACCACCGTGGTACCCGGCGGCGGCCGGAACTCGAACTGGGCCGGGTCGGGCCGGGTCAGGCGGACCTCGGTGAAGGCCACCTCCAGGGCCGGCGCGCCGCCGTCCCGGGCCAGCACGGCCAGCCGCAGCGGGATGCCCGCCTCGGCGTCGACCGCGATGACGATCGACTTGACCAGCGCGCGCTGGTCGCGCGGCGCGAGGGTGAGTTCGTACGCCCGCCGGCCGGCCACCGTCGCGTCGCTGTTGGTCGTCACGTCGGTCTCGAACGCCTCGAGGAAGGTCAGGGCGAGCGACGCGAGCCTGGCCGGGTCCAGGCCGGCCGGGGTCGGCAGGACCGTGGCGTTCGGGCGACCCGCGGCCCGCGCCGTCTCGGCCAGGTCCGGCAGGGACGACCCCGCGGGCAGCCCGGAGCGCGGCCCGCCGATCAGGGCGCCCACCAGCCCGGCGATCCCGCCGGACGGGAGCTGCCCGTGCAGCGCGGTCTGCTCCCGGCTGGACCAGACCCACACATCGGTTCCGTTGGTGATGATGTCCGTCTCGCTGTCCCGCCCGAGCAGGGCCAGCCGGACCTGGCCCGGCTTGGCGTACCAGATGCGCAGCGTGTGCGTCCCGGTCACGAGCGAACCCAGGTCGGCGCTGCCGAGGCTCGGCACCGGCAGGGGCGGCAGTCCCAGGTCGGCGCGGAACGTCACCGTGCCCTGCAGGCCGTCCACCTGCGCGGTCTGCAGGTCGACCAGCAACTCCTCGGCGCTGCGCGGTGGCAGGGCCGAGTCGGCCGCGTTGGTGACCACGCCGATGGCGACGCCTCCGCCGACGACGGCGAGCGCGGCCGAGGCCGGAACGAGCCACCGGCGTACGGTGGCCGGGACAGCAATGGACATGACGGACACCTCCGGTCCCCAGTCTGCCTCGCCGCGGCTGTGCCGGCGCTGAGGGTGACCGCCCGACCACCGGGCTGGCTGAGGGCCGGCTGAGCACCGGCTGAGGCCCGCGGAGGGCGATCTCGCCCGGACGTGTCAGTCTGATTCCGTGCGGGTGCTCGTGGTCGAGGACGAGGCGCGGCTGGCCAGTGCCCTGCAACGCGGCCTGCAGGCGGAGGGCTACGCGGTCGACATCGCCTACGACGGCGTGACCGGGTTGGAGCTCGCGCGTCACGGCGGCTACGACGCGATGATCCTCGACGTCATGCTGCCCGGGCTCTCCGGCTACCGGGTCGTCCGGGCCCTGCGGGCCGAGGGTCACTGGCTGCCGGTCCTCATGCTCTCAGCCAAGGACGGCGAGCACGACCAGGCCGACGGCCTGGACTGCGGCGCCGACGACTACCTCACCAAGCCGTTCTCGTTCGTGGTGCTGCTGGCCCGGCTGCGGGCGCTGCTGCGGCGGGGCGCGCCCGAGCGGCCGGCCGTGCTCACCGTGGGCGAGGTGACCCTGGACCCGGCCACCCGCCGGGTGACCGTGGGCGGGCAGGAGGTCACGCTGACCACCCGGGAGTACGGCCTGCTGCAGTACCTCATGCGCCGGGCCGGGCAGGTGGTCTCCAAGACCGAGCTGCTCGACCACGTGTGGGACGCCAGCGAGCAGACCGCGCCGAACGCGGTCGAGGTGTACATCGGCTACCTGCGGCGCAAGCTCGGCCGCGAGGTGGTGGAGACCGTCCGCGGCGCCGGCTACCGTCTGGTCGGCGCCACGTCGTGAGTCGGTCCGATGATCGCTGTCGCCGGTCCGATGACTGCGGAAGCCCGTGCGATGATCGCCGGGGCGGGCCTCATGGCTGCTGACGCCCGCCCGTTGATCCCCCGACCCGTCCGATGATGACCGAGCCCGAGCGATGATCCGGCTGCTGATCCAGTGGTGGCGGAGCCGGACGCTGCGGGCCCGCCTCATGATCATCGGCACGGGCGGGCTCACGCTCGGTTTCGTCGTGGGTGGGGCGTCGCTGGCCGGCGTGCTCGGGATCGCGCTGCAGCGCTCGGTCGACGCCGAGATGGACGCCACCGCCCGGCAGGTCGCCACCCTGGTGGAGACCGACGCGCTGCCGGTACCGATTCCGGTGCCCGCCGGGCATCTGGTCCAGGTCATCGATGCCGAGGGTCACGTCCGGTCGGCCTCGCCCGAGGCCGATCCGCTGGTGCCGATGTTCTCAGCGACCGTCCTCGCACGGTTGCGGGCCGGGGAGCGCCTGACTATCTACAATGGACTCTTCCTCGAGTACGACGGGCCCGTGCGGGTGGTCGGCGTTCCCGCGGACTACCCCGATGACCCCAAGACCGTGGTGGTGGCCCGCTCCATCGGAGACGTGGACCGCTACCAGGGCCTGCTGCAGTCCCATCTTCTCGTGGTCTTTCCCCTGTTGCTGCTCGCGTCGTGGGTCGTGGCCTGGCGGGTGATCGGGGCGGCCCTGCGGCCGGTCGAGCAGCTGCGGCGGGGTGCCGAGGAGATCACCGCGTCGGGACTGCGGGCCGACGCCCGGCTGCCGGTGCCGCCGGGACGCGACGAGATCCACCGGCTCGCGGTGACGCTCAACAGCATGCTCGACCGGCTCGAGGCCGGCCGGGCCCGCCAACGGGAGTTCGTGGCCGACGCGGCGCACGAGCTGCGCTCGCCGCTGGCGAACATGCGCACCCAGCTCGAGGTGGCTCGGCACCTCGGCCCGGCCGCCGACTGGCCCGCGGTGGGGGAGGACCTGCTCGCCGACACCAAGCGCCTGGCCCGCCTGGTGGACGACCTGCTGCTGCTGGCCCGGGCCGACGCCGCGCCGGCGCCCGCCCGGCTGGACCCGGTGGACCTGGCCGCCGTGGCCCGCGACGTGGCCGGTCGGTTCGGCGAGACCGTGCGCGTGGTGGCCGACGATCCGGTGTGGACGGTGGGGGACGAGGACGAGCTGCGGCGCGTCATCGCCAACCTGGTGGACAACGCGGTGCGGCACGCGGCCACGGGCGTCGAGGTCGGGGTGGGCCGCGACGGCGTCACGGCGGTGCTCACGGTGACCGACGACGGTCCGGGCATCCCGGCCGCCGACCGCGAGCGGGTTTTTGAGAGATTCGTACGTCTCGATCCATCTCGGGCCCGGCTCCGGCCGGCCGACGACGACGGACCGGTCCCGGGCAGCGGCGGGGCCGGCCTCGGCCTGGCCATCGTCCGCGAGCTGGTGCGTCGCCACGGCGGGACGGTCACCCTGGCCGACGCCCTCCCGGAGCCGGACGCCGTCTCGGCGCCGGAGGCCGGGCCGGGGGCCGAGGCCGGGCCGGGGGCGACCGACGGGGCCGCCGACCCGGCCGGGAGCGACTCGGCGGACGGGTCCGCGGGCGAGCGCGGTCGCGGACCGGGCCTGCGGGTGACCGTCCGGCTGCCGCTGGCCGACGAGGAGTGACCGTCCCGCGCCGTCGGGTGCCTCAGGCCCGTCCGGCCGTCGGGACCGTACGGCCGTCACATCCCCGGGCCGCCCCCATGGCCGCGGCGGCCGGGAATGGTAGACATGGGCGATGGACACTGAGGCCACCGACGAGGTGGTCCGGATCTGCTCGGAGCTGATCCGGATCGACACCACCAACACCGGCGACCCCGCGACGACGACCGGCGAGCGCGCCGCCGCCGAGTACGTCGCCGGCCTGCTGGCCGAGGTCGGTCTCGAGCCCACGGTGCTGGAGAGCGCCCCCGGTCGCACCAGCGTCATCACCCGCTTCCCGGGCGGAACCGGGAGCGAACCGGCCCTGCTGGTGCACGCCCACCTCGACGTGGTGCCGGCCGACGCGAGCGAGTGGACCGTGCACCCGCTGTCGGGGGAGGTGCGCGACGGGTACGTCTGGGGCCGGGGCGCCGTCGACATGAAGAACGTCGATGCGATGGTGCTCGCCACCGTCCGCCAGATGCGGCGGGAGGGCCGGGCCCCGTCCCGGGATCTCGTGCTCGCCTTCGTGGCCGACGAGGAGACCGGCGGGGCGTACGGCGCGCAGTGGCTGGCCGAGCGGCACCCGGAGCTGTTCGAGGGGTGCACCGAGGCGATCGGTGAGGTGGGGGGCTTCTCGTTCACGGTGGCCGAGGACCGGCGGCTCTACCTCATCGAGACCGCGGAGAAAGGGCTGACCTGGCTGCGGCTGCACGCGCGCGGCCGACCCGGCCACGGCTCGATGGTTCACGACGACAACGCGGTCACCGCGCTGGCCGAGGCGGTGGCGCGGGTCGGCCGCCACCGCTTCCCGATCACGCTCACCGAGCCGGCCCGGGCGTTCCTGGTCGAGGTCGCCGACGCGCTGGGCTTCGAGGTGGACCTCGACAACCCCGAGCCGGCGCTGGCCAAGCTGGGCACGCTGGCTCCGATGATCGGGTCGACCCTGCGCAACACGGCCAACCCCACGCGGCTCGCGGCCGGGTACAAGGACAACGTGATCCCGAGTCGGGCCAGCGCCACCATCGACTGCCGGACCCTGCCGGGTGAGCACGACCGGTTCCTCGAGCAGCTCCGGGAGCTGATCGGCCCGGATCTGGACATCGAGATCGTCGAACGCCTGCCGCCGATTCAGACGACGTTCGACGGACCGCTGGTCGAGGCCATGAGCGCGGCCCTGCGGGCCGAGGATCCGGGGGCGCGGCCGGTGCCGTACATGCTCTCCGGCGGGACGGATGCCAAGGCCTTCTCGACGCTGGGGATCCGGTGCTTCGGGTTCGCGCCGCTGCGCCTGCCCCCGGACCTGAACTTCTCGGCGCTGTTCCACGGCATCGACGAACGAGTGCCGATCGATGGGCTGCAGTTCGGGGTGCGGGTGCTGGACCGGCTGTTCCGGACCGCGTGACCACCGGCGGGCCCGGATACGGTAGCCTGCCACGAATCCGTGGGAGGGAGCTGAAATGTCGGACCGCACCGCCGAGGTCGAGGCTGCGCTGGAGCGCGTGATCGCGGCGGCCCGGGACCATCTCGCCGTGGTGGCCGCGAGCAACGGCGCGCCGGACGACGAGGCGGTGTGGCGGGCCTACGTGGCGCTCAACAACGCGGCGTACGACTATGACCGTCTGCTGAGCAGCGTCTACGACGAGGTCACGCCGTTCGACGTGGAGAAGATCGTGGATTCCTCCGCCGACGGGCTCGTCGTGGCGTCCGGGCTCGGCCCGCTCGAGCCGACCGAGGGCGACCCGCATCCGCGTGTCATCTCGGTGCGCCAGCGCCGCGACTACCGGGTGCCGAGCGTGGAGGCGTTGCTGCGCCTGGCCCGCGAGGCCCGACCGGTCACCGAGCAGGATGACGAGCCGATCGGCTCCGTGGGCGAGGCCATCATCGAGCTGCTGGAGGCCGGGGACGGCTCGCTGGGCATGCTCGACGTGCCTGAGCTGGAGCCGCTGGACGGCGTGGTCATGGTGGCCGAGGTCGACGCGGCTCTGTCGGGCGAGGCGCTGGAGGAGGGCAGCGCCGACGACGCGTTCCGCCTCGCGCCCGGGGAGACCGTGCTGGCCCGGCTGCACGAGCACGCCCCCACCGAGGACGAGTAGCCGACCGGGCGTACCACCAAACGGCCCGTCCGGCGTTGGCCGGACGGGCCGTTCGTCTCGGTGCCCCGGGGCCATACGGGCAGTCTCGCTCCCGCGAGGCCGCAGGCGTGTCCACGTCCCTTGAGGGGCGGACCTCAGGTGGCGCTGATGACGTTGAAGCTGAGCAGCCCGATGACGGCCGCGCCGAGGCCGATCCGGTACCACACGAACGGGATGATCGAGTTCCGGGAGACGAAGCGCAGCAGCCAGGCGATCGAGGCATAGGCGACGATGAAGCTGACGACGGTGCCCACGATCGTCGGGGTCCAACCCACGTGCACCGTGATCTCGTCGCGGGTCTGGACCGCCTCGAAGACACCGGCCGCGACCAGGGCCGGGATGCCCAGCAGGAACGACAGCCGGGTGGCGGTCACCCGGTCCAGGTCGCGCAGCAGACCGGCTGAGATCGTCGCCCCGGAGCGGGAGACGCCCGGGATGAGCGAGAGGATCTGCACGGTCCCGATGATCAGGCCGTCGACGAGCCGGACGTCGCGCTCGCTGCGCTGGTGGGTGGCCGCCCGCTCGGCGAAGACCATGACGCCCGACCACAGGATCAGGGCGACCGCGACCACCCACAGGCTGCGCAGCGGGCCGGAGATCACGTCCTTGAGCAGGTAGCCGGCCACGGCGATCGGCATGGAGCCGACGATGACCGCGCAGGCCAGGCGCCACTCGGGGACCTGCCGCGCCTCGGCGTTGAACACGCCGCGCACGAAGGCGACGACGATCGTGACGATGTCCTTCCAGAAGTAGATGACCGCGGCCGCGATGGCGCCGATCTGGATGATCGCCGTGTACGCGGTGACGGCCACGTGGTCGACCGGCAGGCCGAGCAGTTTCTCGGTGATCGTGAGGTGCCCGGTGGAGGAGACCGGCAGGTACTCGGTGAGCCCTTCGACGATGCCGAGCACCACCGCCTGCCACAGCGCGATCCCGTCCATCTACCGTGCCGCCTCCTGCTCCGTGTCCGCTGGTCCGTCCGAGTCCGTCGACGCTGGTTGAGCCGATGCTGGTTGGGCTGTGTCCGCTGCTGATCCCACCGAGGCCGCCGGTGCGGTCCGGTCCGGCGTGAACCCCGCGTTCTCGTACGCCTGCACCGCCGCGCGTAGCTGTTCCAGCGACGTCTGTCGATCCAGTCCGAAGAGGGTCAGCGACAGCGTCGTGACCCCGGCTGCGGCGAAGTCGCGCATCCGGGCCGCGATCCGGTCCACCGGGCCGAGCAGCGAGGTGGCGTCGATGAACTCCAGCGGCACGGCGGCAGCCGCCTCCTGGTGGCGCTTGGCCAGGTACAGGTCCTGGACCTGGCGGGCCGCGTCGCCGAAGCCCATCCGGACCGCGAGCTGGTTGTAGAAGTTCTGCTCCCGGCTGCCCATCCCGCCGATGTAGAGGGCGGCGTAGAAGCGCACCAGCTCGGCGCACTCGGCCACGTCGTCGCCCACGACCACCGGCACGGTCGGCACGATATCGAAGCCCGTGAGGTCCTTACCGACCCGGGCCCGGCCGGCCGCGACCCGGGCGAGCGACTCGTCCGCGTGCGCGGGTGAGAAGAAGACCGCCAGCCAGCCATCGGCGATCTCGCCGGCCAGTTCCAGGTTGCGGGGGCCGACCGCGGCCAGGTAGATGGGGATGTCCGCGCGGAGCGGATGGAAGCCCAGCTTGAGCGCCTTGCCCGGGCCGTTCGGCAGCGGCAGCGGGTAGAGCTCGCTGTCGCTGGTCACGACCTCGCGGGCCAGCGCCCGGCGCACGATGCGGACGTACTCCCGCGTGCGAGCCAGCGGCTTGTCGAAGCGCACCCCGTGCCAGCCCTCGGAGACCTGCGGGCCCGAGACGCCCAGACCGAGGCGGAACCGGCCACCCGAGAGCGTGTCGATCGTGGCCGCGGTCATGGCGGTTGCGGCCGGCGTCCGGGCGGGGATCTGCATCACCGCCGAGCCGACGTCGATGCGGCTGGTCTGGCCGGCGATCCACGCCAGCATGCTGGGCGAGTCCGAGCCGTACGCCTCCGCCGCCCATACGACCGATACGCCCAGGCGCTCGGCCTCCTGGGCCAGGGCGAGGTGGTCGGCGGGTGTGCTCCACGGCGTCTGGTAGCCGAGGTTCAGTCCGAGTTTCATGCACGCGCTCCCTGCCTGGCCGGCTCGTGCCGGCCGCCCCCGGCAGCCTACGGTCCCGGGCTCGGGCCGGCCCGCACCGGGCGGTCGTGGCGCGACCGCCGGGCCGGGGTCTCGGGGTCTGAAGGCCCGTCGGCGCCGGGTCTTTGGGGTATGGCCCGGCCGGGCAGGTTGGGGCAATATGACGCGATGGACTACGAAACCGCACATCTGCGGTTCCCGCCCGACGTGGATCGGGTGACCGCAGCCGAGCAGCTCGCCATCGCCGCCGAGTTCTCGGGCTGGGAGCTGGCCCGAGTCCTGCTGTTCCGTGACGGCACCCGCAAGGTGGTGCTCCGCCGCCGACGGACCACCCCGGGACTGCCCGCGCTCACCTACTGACGCACGCCGCCCGTCGCGTACCGACGAGCCCAGCCGGTCGCGTACGGACAAGCCCTCGCCGCCGGGTGCGGCCAAGTCCAGCCGTGTCGCGGTACCGACGAGCGCCGCCGTCGACGGACGAGCCCCCACCGTCCCCTGAACAACCGACCCACCACCCCTCACGAGCCGGCCTGCGCCGACCCGTCAGCCGCCGGTGTGCCCGATCGGGCGGTTACGCTCAGCGCGTGGCCACCGTCCTCCTCCTGCGGCACGGCCGGACCACGTCCAACGCCGGCGGAGTGCTGGCCGGCCGGACCGCCGTCGAGCTGGACGACGTCGGCGTCGCCCAGGCCCGGGCCGTGGGCGAGCGCCTGGCCGGGATTCCGCTCGCCGCGGTGGTCTCCTCCCCGCTGACCCGCTGCCTGCAGACGCTGGCGACCGCGCTGCCGGACGTCACGCCGACGATCGAACCCGACCTCATCGAGTGCGGCTACGGCGACTGGGAGGGGCGGCCGCTCAAGACCCTCGCCAAGGATCCACTGTGGCGCATCGTCCAGCACCATCCCTCGGCGGTCACGTTCCCAGGCGGCGAATCGATGGCGGCCATGGCCGCGCGGGCGGTCGCCGCGGTCCGCCGGCACGACCAGCGGGTCACCCGCGAGCACGGCGACACCGCCGTCTGGCTGGCCTGCACCCACGGTGACCTCATCAAGGCGATCGTGGCCGACGCGCTCGGCCTGCACCTGGACCAGTTCCAGCGCATCGTGGCCGACCCGGGCTCGGTGACCGTCATCCGGTACACGCCCGCCCGGCCGTTCGTGGTCCGCCTCAACGACACCGGCGGATCGCTGGCCACCCTGGTGGCGCCGCCCCGGACCCGGCGGCGACGGGCGACGGCCGCGTCCTCCGACGCGCCGGTCGGCGGGGGCGCGGGTAGGGTTTAGGCCGTGACCCAGGTGTTCGCGTTCGAGCCCCCGGAGCGGTTCGTTGCCGGGACCGTCGGCGTGCCCGGGGAACGTACGTTCTTCCTGCAGGCCCGAGGCAACGGCCGCCTGGTGAGCGTGGTGCTCGAGAAGGTACAGGTGTCGTTGCTGGCCGAGAAGCTCGAGGAGCTGCTCGCCGAGGCGCAGCGTCGGTTCGGCGTGGTCGTGCCGGAGCCGACCGAGCCGGAGGACAACGCGCCCCTGGAGACCCCGCTCGACGAGGAGTTCCGGGTCGGCACGCTCGGCCTGGCCTGGGACGGCGAGACCGAGACCGTGGTCATCGAGGCGATCGCGGTGGGCGACTACGAGTCCGAGGAGCCCACCGAGGAGGAGCTGGCCAAGCTCGACCGACTGCGGGTCCGGCTGACTCCGGCCGCCACCCGCGCGTTCATCGCCCGGGCCAAGAAGGTCGTGGCCGCCGGCCGGCCGCCGTGCCCGCTGTGCGGGCTGCCGCTGGACCCGACCGGGCACCTGTGCCCGCGGCACAACGGCTACCGCGGCCGGTAGCGACGAGGCGCCTCGGATCGCGCGTTGTCTAGCTCGGCACGGCCCCGGCCCCGTTCCGATCTGCCGGTCGACGAGGCCGTACGGCTGCTGGAGCACGGCGACCTGGAGCTGGAGGGTCGCCTGCGGGGGGCCTCGAACACCACGCTCCGCGCGGTCGTGACGCTCGACGGCGTGGCGACCCGCTGCGTCTACAAGCCGATCGCCGGGGAGCGTCCACTGTGGGACTTTCCCGACGGCACCCTGGCCGCCCGGGAAGTGGCCGCCTACCTGGTCTCCGAGGCGACCGGCTGGAACATCGTGCCGCCCACGGTGCTGCGCGACGGCCCGCTCGGCCCGGGCTCGTGCCAGCTGTGGGTGCCGACGCGCACCGGGGCGGACGCGCTGCGGGTGGGGTTCGTCCCGGCCGAGCGGCTGCCGGCCGGGTGGCACGCGATCGCCGACGCGGTCGACGCCGACGGCGGCGAGTACCTGCTGGCCCACGCCGACGACCCCGGACTGGCCCGGATCGCGCTGCTGGACGTGGTCATCAACAACGCCGACCGCAAGGGCGGGCATGTGCTGCCCGCGCGGGACGGCACGCTCCGCGGCGTCGACCACGGGGTGACGTTCCACGTCGAGGACAAGCTGCGCACCGTGCTGTGGGGTTTCGTGGGCCGGCCGCTGGCCGACGACGACCGGGCCACGCTCGAGTCGCTGCGGGCCGCCCTGGCCGGCGAGCTGGGGGAGCGGCTAGGCACTCTGCTGACCGGCGAGGAGGTCGAGGCCACCGTGGCCCGGCTCGACCGTCTGCTGGCCGCCGGCGTCTTCCCCGCCCCCGACCCCGACCGCTACGTCATGCCTTGGCCCCCGATCTGAGGTTCCTGTGCCTGTGCAGGAAGGACGCCCTCTTGACGCCTGGTGCACAACAAGGACGCCTTCCTGACACGAGGGGTGGGGCGACGTACGGAACGCGGGGCCCAAACGGTCGTTACGCTGGGCCGCATGGACGCGTGGCTCGCCCCTGCCCTGCCCCGACTCCCTGAGCGGGGTGGACCCCTCGCCCTCTACGACACCGCCCGGGCTGCCGTCGTCCCCGAGACGGGTGACGGGCCGCGACGCATGTACGTGTGCGGGATCACGCCGTACGACGCGACCCACCTGGGACATGCGGCGACGATGATTACCTTCGATCTAGTCAATAGGTACTGGCGCGATCTCGGGTACCCGGTGACGTACGTGCAGAACGTCACCGACATCGACGATCCGCTGCTGGAACGGGCCGCCCGGGACGGCGAGGACTGGATCGTGCTGGGGATGCGCGAGACCGCCCTGTTCCGGGAGGACATGGAGTCGCTGCGGGTGCTGCCGCCGGAGCACTACGTGGGGGCGGTCGAGTCGATCCCGTCGATCGTCGAGCGCGTGGCCGAGCTGCTCGACCGCGGGGCGGCGTACCGGCTGGCCGACGGTTCCGGGGATGTCTACTTCAGACTGTCGGCCGCGCCCCGGTTCGGGTACGAGTCGCACTATCCACGTGAGCAAATGATGGAATTGTTCGCTGAACGCGGCGGCGACCCGACCCGCACGGGGAAGGAGGATGCGCTCGACCCGTTGCTGTGGCGGGGCACCCGCGAGGGTGAGCCGGCGTGGGACGGCGGTCCCCTCGGCCCCGGCCGGCCGGGCTGGCACATCGAGTGCGCCGTCATCGCGCTGGACCGCCTGGGACCGGTCATCGACGTCCAGGGCGGCGGCAGCGACCTGATCTATCCGCACCACGAGTGTTCCGCCGCCCACGCCGAGGTGCTGACCGGACAGGCGCCGTTCGCGCGGTACTACGTGCACGCCGGGATGATCGGGCTCGACGGCGAGAAGATGTCCAAGTCCCGGGGAAACCTGGTCTTCGTCTCCCGGCTGCGCGGCGACGGTGTGGACCCCATGGCGATTCGGCTCGCGCTCATGTCCGAGCACTACCGGTCGGACCGTTCGTGGACCGACGACCTGCTCAAGGCGGGGCAGCGGCGGCTGGCCCTGTGGCGGGATGCGGTGGCGAAGCCGGCCGGTCCGCCCGCGGCGCCGGTGCTGGCGGCCGTACGGTCGGCGCTCGCCGACGACCTGGACACCCCGCGCGCACTGTCGCATGTGGACGCCTGGGCCGAGGCGGCCCTGGCCGGCGGGGGAGCGGCCGATCCGGACGCGCCCGCGCTGGTGTCGCAGCTGGTCGACGCGCTGCTGGGCGTACGCCTGTAGGTCCGGCCGACTTCACCGCAGGTGGCCGTGGTCCGGTGGTGCGGCCAGCAAATGACCTTGCCGGTGCGGCCGGCCACGGGTAGCGTGGCCGGTACACGGGAAGGGAGGTGGTCCAGGCTTGTATACATACCGGACTCGTGAGGTGCTCGTCCGCTAGCGTGCTCGCCTCCGGCGCCCGCCCGGCGTCGGGTAGCAGTGCTGCCGGCGACCGCTGGCGAATACCAGCGATCACCGCGACCCCTGGGGTGTCCAGCCTTGTCCGACTGGACCACGCCATGCCCCAGGGGTCGTTTCTTGTTTGCTGATCGGCGATTGTCGTCACATCTGGGCCGTGGAGCGATCCCGCCTCGATCACATCGAGGACTCTTTCGCCTCGGCGGGCGGTGTGTGGGGATGGCGTGGCTGTACGGCCGGCCGTACGGCAAGTAGCTGTGTCGATGCCTGATTGTGTGGGTCGGTCTGAGATGCTGGTTTCGTGACTCAAGCGGAGCGTCGGGTCGACTTCTTCATCAGTCATGCCGGCCGTGATCGGGCGTGGGCGGAGTGGGTGGCCTGGCAGCTGATCGAGGCTGGCTACTCGGTTGTGCTGGACGTCTGGGACTGGTCGGCCGGTGACAACTTCGTGCTCCGCATGAATGATGCGTTGAGTCGTTGCGATCGGATTATCGCGTTGTGGTCGGAGGCCTACTTCGATCCGGCCCGGTTCACGACCGACGAGTGGACCGCCGTGGTTGCGGCGAGGTTGCGGTGGGTGCCGTTGCGCATCGAGGCGGTCTCGCCTCCGCCCGTGCTGGCGCCGGTGATGTACGGGGATCTGTTCGGTTGTCCCGAGCAGGCCGCGGTGGAGGTTCTGCTGAGGGCGGTCGGTCACTCCGGGGGTCGGCCGCGGTCGGCGCCTTCGTTTCCCGGCCGTGCGGCCGATGATGACGCTGGACCGCGGCTGCCGGGAACGTTGCCGCCGGTGTGGAACGTGCCGCCGCGATTGGTCGGTTTCACCGGCCGGGACGAGCTGCTGGTGAGGCTGCGTGAGTCGCTGCAGGCGGGCGGCCGCGCGGCGGTGTATGCCCTGCACGGGACGGGTGGGGTTGGCAAGACGGCGTTGGCGTCGGAGTATGCGTACCGGTTCGCCGGGGACTACCGGCTGGTGTGGTGGGTTAACGCGGAGCAGCCCGCGTTGGTCGCGGAGCAGTTGGCTGGGCTGGCCGTGGCGTTGAGTGTGGCTGGCAGGCAGACGGATACGCCGACCGCAGCGGATGCGGCGCTGGCGTATCTGCGCGCGCACGATCGGTGGCTGGTTGTGTTCGACAACGTGCCCACTGCGGCCGAGGTCAGCGCTGTAGTGCCGTCCGGGCCGGGACATGTGATCATCACGTCGCGTAGCCCGGCGTGGGCTGGGGCGGCGGCCCCGTTGGCGGTGGACGTGTTCACTCGCAGCGAGTCGGTGGCCATGCTGACGGACCTGATCCCCGGGCTCGACGAGGGCGAGGCCGGCCGGTTGGCGGAAGGTCTGGGGGATCTGCCGCTCGGGTTGGCCCAGGCGGCGGGCGTGCTCGGTGAGACCGGGATGACGCCAGACACCTATCTGCAGCAGCTGTCGGCCGCGGTCGACGTGCTGGGGGAAGGCGTGCCGGCCGGCTACCCAATTTCGTTGGCTGCCTCGGTGCGTCTGGCATTGGACAAAGTGGACGCGGTGAGCGTAGCCGCCGGGCAGTTGATGCGCCTGTGTGCCTATCTGGGGCCTGAGCCGATCCCGCTGTGGCTGTTCGCCCACCCCGAGGTGCTGCCCGAGCCGTTGGCCACGGTGGTTTCCCAGCCGGTTCGCCTAGGGCAGTGCGTCGGCCTGGCCGGACGGTTTGGACTGGTTCAGGCCAGCCGGGAGATGGTGACCATGCACCGGCTCACCCAGGCCGTCATCCGCGACACGCCCCTTTCGGCCACCGACGCCATGCCCGTCACGCGGGCAACGGCCGACGCGCTGCTGGTCGCCGCCAGACCCGACGACGTGGACAACCCGGTGTCGTGGCCGCGGTGGGCGCACCTGCTGCCACACATCCTGGCGGCCGATCCCGCCAACACCACCAGCCGCGACCTGATGCGCCTGGCCAACGACGGGCTCAGGTACCTGTACAACCGGGGTGACTACCGCACCGCGCTGGAGTTGGCCGAACAGATGCGCGACCGGTGGCGGCAGCGCCTCGGCGACGATGACGACATCACCCTTCGGGCGACCATCATCCTCGCGGCCGTCTATATCGCCACCGGCCGGCATGAGGAGGCCCTGCGCATGGACCAGGACGTCTATGAGCGGCGGCGTCGGGTGCTCGGTGACGACCACCCTGACACGCTCACCTCGGCCAGCAATCTGGCCATAGGTCTGAGCGAGTTGGGTCGGCATGAGGAGGCGTTGCGCCTGAACCAGGACGTCTACGACCGGCACCGGCGGGTGCTCGGCGACGACCACCCCGACACCCTCAGTTCGGCCAGCAACCTCGCCGTCACGCTGAGCCAGGTGGGTCGGCATGAGGAGGCCCTGCGCCTGGACCAGGCGATCTATGAGCGGCGGCGTCGGCTGCTCGGTGACGACCACCCTGACACGCTCACCTCGGCCAGCAATCTCGCCATCGACCTGAACCGAACGGGTCGGCATGAGGAGGCGCTACGCCTGAACCAGGACGTCTACGACCGGCGGCGTCGGGTACTCGGCGACGACCACCCCGACACCCTCACCTCGGCCAGCAACCTCGCCGTCACCTTGAGCCGGGTGGGTCGGCATGAGGAGGCGTTGCGTCTGGACCAGGAGATCTATGAGCGGCGGCGTCGGGTGCTCGGTGATGATCACCCTGACACGGTCAGTTCGGCCAGCAACCTGGCCATAGGTCTGAGCGAGTTGGGTCGGCATGAGGAGGCGTTGCGCCTGATCCAGGAGATCTATGAGCGGCGGCGTCGGGTGCTCGGTGATGATCACCCTGACACGGTCAGTTCGGCCAGCAACCTCGCCGTCACCTTGAGCCGGGTGGGTCGGCATGAGGAGGCGTTGCGCCTGATCCAGGAGATTTATGAGCGGCGGCGTCGGGTGCTCGGTGATGAGCATCCCGACACGCTCCGTTCGGCCAGCAACCTCGCCGTCACCCTGAGCCGAATGGGTCGGTACGAGGAGGCGCTGCGTGTGGATCAGGACGTCTACGAGCGGCGGCGTCGGGTGCTCGGCGACGATCACCCCGAAACGCTGCGCTCGGCGAAGGCGGTCGCCATCGATGTGCAACTGCTTGGCCGGGAGATGGAGGCCGCGCCGTCGAAGGCGGAGGTCGCGCAGGTCGTTCGACCCAGCCATGATGCGTCGGTTCCGTCGCCTCGCACCGACAGCGAACCGCTGACCGCTGGGAACGGTGGCCGACGTCGTCGCTGGTGGCGTCGGCGCGATTGAGGCGTGTACGCGTTGGTTTCAATCGATCACAAGGGTTTGGAGTTCAGGCAGGGAGGCGATGGGACGTGACGCGTCGCCACCGACAGCGACGAGGGAGCGGACTTTTGAGTCAGGCGACCCAGCGGCCCCGCTCCGCATCGTCAGCGACGGGCAGCCCGAGCCGCTGATCGACGCCACGCCCCGAAGTCGTCCTTTCCTGAAGGTCAGTGAATGGCCTGCTTCCGGTGCGCTTCGGCCCGGCGCGGTGTTGGGTCCGTCCCGTTGGCGGTGGGTGGCGTACTTCGAGGCAGGACCGTGAGGGCGATGACGACCGCCCCGACCAGGAGGACGGCACCGAGTGTCAGGCCGAGGGCGTAGCCGTCGGTGAGGGATTCGGGTGTGGCCAGCTGGCCCGTGCGGTGTTGGGCCGCGGTGCTCAGGGCGGCCAGCCCGAGGGAGCCGCCGATCTGGCGGGAGCTGTTGAGCAGTCCCGACGCGGTGCCGGTTTCCTGCGAGGCCACGCCGATCGTGGCGGTGGAGACCACCGGCCCGAGGCAGAGCCCGAAGCCGATGCTCGCGACGATCGACGGACCCAGCACGTCGGTCACGAAGGTGCCATCGGCGTCGATGAAACCGAACCACGCGAATCCGGCCGCGGTGAGCAGTCCACCGAGGACCAGCAGCGTCCGTGGGGCGAGACGGTAGCCGAGCTTGACGGCGAGTGTCGCGCCGACGACCACGCCGAGGGCGAAGGGCAGGAACTCGATCCCGGTCAAGGCGGCGCTCGTGCCAAGAACGCGTTGCAGGTACAGGGATCCGAAGTAGAACGCCGAGGCCATGGCCGCGCCGAGCAGGAGGTTGTAGGCGTTCGCGCCCGCGACCCCACGGTTGGCGAACAGGCCCAGCCTCAGCATCGGCTCCCGGGTGGTGGTTTGCTCGACCAAGATGAATGCGGCCAGCAGGACGGCCGCGATCGTCATTGTCGTCGCGGTGACCGGCGAGGTCCACGAGTACCGTTCGGTATTGACGATACCAAATACCAACGTGGTCATGCCCGCAGTGACCAGGACGGCCCCGAGGACATCCGGACGGCCTCGGCGCACCCGCGGAGCGTCGGCCGCCACGGCGCGCCGGGCCAGAGCCAGCGCCACGGCAGCCATCGGTACGTTGATGAACATCACCCAACGCCAGCTGGCGTACTCGGTGAGGAGGCCTCCGGCCACCACGCCGAAGGCGCCACCGGCGGCGTTCATTGCGCTCCAGACCCCGAACGCGCGCACCCGAGCCCGTCCGGTCGGGAACGTCGCGGTCAGGAGCGCGAGAGCGGCCGGAGCCAGGGCCGCGGCCCCGATGCCCTGGACGGCGCGCGCGGCGACCAGGTGGCCGGGTTCCGTGGCGAACCCTCCGAGGAGCGAGGCCAGACCGAAGAGGCCGAGCCCGAACAGCAGGATGCGCCGATGACCGTACGCGTCAGCGATCTTGCCGCCGAGCAGGAGGAGGCCGCCGAACGTGAGCGCGTACGCGTGAATGACCCAGGTCAGGCCGACCGCACCGAAACCGAGGCTGGACCCGATCTGGGGGAGGCCGACGTTCACGACCGACAAGTCCAGCGACACCAGGAACTGCGCGACGGCCACCGCCGCCAGGGTGAGCCCCGGCCGAGCGCTGAGCGACGAGCCGGGCGGGCTCCCAGACTTTTCGAACATGTTCCGAAAGTAGCGCGGCCGCCCGACGCCTGTCCAATCCGGGGTCCCCCGGCCGACATGGCGGGGCGCGATCCGAGCGATGCGGGAGGACGACACCGATTGCGGGATGATGGCGACGTGTCGCAGTCTCAGGCCTCGCCCAGGCGCACCGGTCGACCACCGGTCACCACCCGCGCGCAGATCCTGGCCGCGGCCCGCACGATCATCGATCGCGACGGCTGGGAGAAGCTGACGATACGTCGGCTGGCCGCGGAGTTGGGCATCGGCGGGACGACCCTGTACCACCACGTGCGGGACCGCGAGGATCTGCTGATCCAGCTGCTGAACGAACACGCCGAGCTGACCCTGCCGACCGAGCTCCCGGCCGAGCCACGCGACCGTATCGTTGCCGCGGCTATCGCCATCCATGACTCGCTGGCCGGCTGGCCCTGGGCGGCCGAGGTGTTGACCAGCGACGGTTTCCTCAGCCGGCTCGGCGCGCCGGCCGTGTCGATGGTTGAGGCCATCGTGGCGGGCGCCATCGAATGCGGCTGCACCGCCGAGCAGGGCGTCGACGTGTTCCGCAGCATCTGGTACTACACGGTTGGCGAGATTCTCGTTCGCGCGCACTCCAAGCGGGGACGAGCGGACCGCCCTCGCGTCGAGGTCGGTGACACCTTCTTCCGTGACCTCGACATGTCACGGATGCCCCACCTGGCCGCCATTGGCAATCGATGGCCGGCGCTGGCCGCACGCGACATCTACGCGCAAGGACTGCGGGCTTTCGTCGACGGACTGCTGGCCCAGGCCACGTCGACCACGCACTAGCCAACGATCAGCCCACATCATTCGATGCATGGCAGTACGTCCGGCGACGGCTGGCGAGTACCAGCGGTCCCCGCGACCCTGGTGGCCTCCTCGGCAGAGCGCGACGAGCCTACGCCGGTCGTTCCGCGACGACGCGCAGCCCGGACGGCTCCGCGGCGAGCACCGTGGGTACGAGCTCGCCCGCGGGGCAGGTCGAGGTGAGGACGGCCTGCTGCAGGTCGTCGGCCCACCCCGAGTCCTGCCGGGTCACCAGGATGGTGTCGGGATCGGGCAGGCCGACGAGCAGTCGCGTGTCGCCCAGGGCCGTGGACATCTGCGCATGGAAGTCGGGCAGGACCACGGCCGACGACGTGTGGGTTCCGTCCCGCCGCAGGACCAGCAGGTAGCCCCGGTCCGGCTGGTCCGGGTCCGTGTACCCGTCGACGCGCAGCCCGCGGGCCAGGTTGTGACCGCTCTCGGCCAGCGCATCCTCGAACGACCGGTCGCCGAGCCCGGCGGCCGTGAGGTGGACCATGCCGATCGTTCCCTGGGGCGTCGGGGCCACCGTGGCGACCGTGACGTACAGCCGGCCGGGCACCACTTCCCGATGAGGTAGAACCGCGAGCATCTCCGCCTTGGGCGATGACCGGCTCCACAGCACCGGCAGCATCTCGCCCGTGCTGTTCACGTGCTCCACGGCGTCGGCGGCGTGCTGAGCCTCGACGTCGGCGGCCGCCTGCGCCATCACCTGTCGCGCCTCGGCGAACGCGGCGTCCCACCCGTCCGGGCCCGGCCGCGGGAAGGTGTAGGTGACGTCGGCGGTGGGGAACGTACGCCGGATGAAGTCCGCGTCCGCCGCCGACGGCTGCCACTCGCTGTAGATCCGGGTGACTCGGCCGGCGTCGACCCCGTGGTCGACCGGCAGGGCAAACCAGGCCCGCTGGATGCCGTCCTCGGCCCGGGTCGGCGTCTTCACCACGTACGGGTCGGGATCGCCGAGGTCGAAGACGACGAGGTTCTCTGCGGGGTCAATATTCACGGGGCCTCCTTGTGCCGGCACGGTCGGCCGAGGCTACCAGGGTCCGCCGCCCACCGGTGCCCCGGCGCGACCAACCGTGCTCAGCGACCCTGCAGGGCGTCGAGCGCCACGGCCATGGCGATCACCAGCCGCCGGTCCAGTTGCGGGTTGGTGATCCGGACCAGGTAGGTGTCCCGCAGGCCCCACTTCTTGTCGACGGAGAACGAGGGCGCGCCGCCGGTGACGAAGTCGAAGTGGTACGGCAGGAAGTCGATCTCGGAGAACCGCCGCAGCAGCGCGACGACGAGACTGCGCTCCGCGCCCGTGGTCGGCGGCAGGCCGGGCTGCTCCACGTGCCACGTCGACCGCAGCAGGGAGCGGGCGAAGTCCTTGCGGAACAGGCCGATCGGCGCGCCGGCACCGTCGGTGACGTCGTAGGTGGCACCGAGGTCGATGATCTGACGGGCCTTGAAGCCACCCAGGACCCTGGTCTTGGATTCGTCGGCGTAAATGGTGACCTGTTCCCGCATGGCCATACGCTTCTGCTCGACGAGCCCGATCATCTGGGTCGGCGTGCCGGCGGGGTCGGCCGCCCAGACCTCATAGCGGTTGATCATGAGGGTGATGCGCTGCTTCACGACCAGCGTCGTGAGCGATTGCAATGCGGCGAGATCCATCAGTGCCTCCCTGTTCTGTCCGGCCGACGGGTGGCCAGGGCTGAACCGGACGCTGGATTCTGTCACGCCCGAGCAAACCCGGGCGAGGTCCGGTGGGCGCGACGCGCCGGAGCCACAGGACGCGGCGTCGGGCCGACCGATCGGCGGCCGTCAGTCGAGGCCGATGGCCGGGTCGGTGTCGGGTAGCGGCCCGGGCACCGGATAGGTCTCGACGAGCGTGGTCACCGGCCCGGGCCAGGTGGCGGTCGCCACCTCGATCGGCCGGCGGTCGGCGTCGTATCCAATGTGGACCAGGTGCAGCACGGGGGTGTCGGGCCGGATGCGCAGGGCGGCGGCCTCCTCGCGGGAGGGCAGGCGGGCGGTGAGGCGGTCCTCGGCGGTGACGTAGCGCCGGCCGGTGGCCTCTTCGACCTCCTGGTACAACGGGCGACCGTACGGCCGACGCTCCATAATGGACGTACCCGTCACGTCGGCCGGGAGGAACCAGGAGGCGCCGACCTCGACCGGCTGGTCCTCCTCGGTGCTCACGAGGTGCCGACGCACCACCAGGGGCGTGTCGGCCGGCACCCCGAACGCCTCGGTCACCTCGGCCGGGGCCGGCACCACGCCGACCTCGGTGAGGGTCTGGCGGTACCGGGCCGCGAGGTCGACGTGGTAGCCCCGCCGCGGGCCGTAGCGGGCGCGGGCGAGCCGACTCAGCCGGCGCCGGGTGCCCCGCACGTACGTGCCGCTGCCCGGCCGGGTGATCAGCAACCCTTCTACCCGAAGCTGGTCGATGGCCCGCTGGATCGTCTGCTTAGCCACGCCGTACGCCTCCGCCAGCGCGGGTATCGACGGCAGCCGTTCCCCGGGCGCCCACTCGCCGACCCGGATGCGGTCGCGCAGGGACGCGGCGATCTGGCGGTGCGGGTGCTCGGCCGCGCCGGGGTTCACACCGACGCCGGCCAGGGCGTCGGCTCGGGTCGGGTCGGTCACGGCAATAAGCCTAGCTTCCTAGGACAGCGTAGCCGTGGTGACGCACCGCACAAACGTCACGGTGGGGCAGCCCGAGCGCACCGAGGGCAACCGAAATCGCACACCGAGTCCGTCGACCCCGGCGCTGGCCGGATGAAAACCGCCGGAAAAGGCCTGGCGGAAAGGCGACGAGGGCGCCGGCGTCCCGGGGAGTGGGAGCGGTACGGATAAAGGGTGCAGAGGCTGATCGCGGGCGGCTTAGGCTGAATTGCCATGGAGGTCACCCAGTCGGCGAAACTGGCCAACGTCTGTTATGACATCCGCGGCCCGGTCATGCGGGAAGCCAAACGGATGGAGGCCGACGGTCACCGCATCATCAAGCTGAACATCGGCAACCCGGCGCCCTTCGGCTTCGAGGCGCCCGAGGAGATGCTGCAGGACATCATCCTCAACCTGCCGAACGCCCACGGCTACGGCGACTCCAAGGGGCTGCTGTCGGCCCGGCGCGCCGTGGTCCAGTACTACCAGGAGAAGGGCATCACCGGCGTCGACATCGAGGACGTGTGGCTCGGCAACGGAGTGTCCGAGCTCATCCAGATGTCACTGCAGGCGTTGCTGAACAATGGCGACGAGGTGCTCATCCCGTCCCCCGACTATCCACTCTGGACTGCCGCGGTCACCCTGTGCGGGGGGACCGCCGTGCACTACCGCTGCGACGAGAGCGCCGACTGGCAGCCCGACCTCGACGACATGGCCGCGAAGATCACGCCCCGGACTAAGGCGATCGTGGTCATCAACCCCAACAACCCCACCGGCGCCGTCTACGACCGGTCCACGCTCGAGCAGATCGCCGAGCTCGCCCGGCGGCACAACCTGATGCTGTTCGCGGACGAGATCTACGACAAGATCCTCTACGACGGCGTCACCCACACCTCCGTGGCCGCGCTCGCCCCGGATCTGCTGTGCCTGACGTTCAACGGCCTGTCCAAGGCGTACCGGGTGGCCGGCTTCCGGACCGGCTGGATGGTGCTGTCCGGGCCCAAGCAGCACGCCACCAGCTACATCGAAGGGTTGGAGATCCTCGCCAACATGCGGCTGTGCCCGAACGTGCCGAGCCAGCACGCGGTGCAGACCGCGCTCGGCGGCTACCAGAGCATCAACGACCTGGTGCTGCCCGGCGGCCGGCTGGCCGACCAGCGCGACACTGCGTGGCGCCTGCTCAACGAGATTCCCGGCGTCTCCTGCGTGAAGCCGAAGGGGGCCCTCTACGCCTTCCCGCGGCTGGACCCCGAGGTCTACCCGCTCAAGGACGACGAGCGGTTCGTGCTCGACCTGCTGCGATCCCAGAAGATCCTGGTCGTGCAGGGGACCGGCTTCAACTGGCCGACGCCGGACCACTTCCGGATCGTCACGCTGCCCCGGGTGGCCGACCTCGAGGAGGCCATCGGCCGGATCGCCACCTTCCTGCAGACCTACCGCCAGGACTGACCGGGCCCGGCCGAGGGCTCGTACGGGGGCTGAACGACCGGAGCGAGATGGCCGGGTCGCCTGCCCGTCTCCCTGGGTCGCGACGGGCCGCCGGCCGGCGCGAGCCCTCGGTCGCACGTCGCGAGGCGCCAGGACGGCGCGTTGGCGTCGGGTGAGCGACCGGGCGTCCGGCGGGATCGCTAAACGCGGTGGTTCGCTGGTGGGCGGCTGACTCGACGGCCCGGTGGAGCGCTGGCCGGGCGGTACGGTGGGATCGTGCGTATCGGCAACGTGGAGATTCGCCCACTCGGTGGGGGACCAGGCTGCCTGCTGATGATCATCGGCTCGATCCTGGCCTCGGTGATCCTCACCGTGTTGCTGAACCTCTTCCTGGGGCTCTTCTGGGGCCGGTGACTTCGGCCCCTGCCCCCCGTTGATCTCCCGACCCCCGTTGATCTAGGGCGTAGAGTGGTGGTTGAAGATCAATTCACCACTCCTTGCCCTAGATGTCGTGTCCACGGAGGTTGGTGACGCGGCTGATGGGTGGTTTGCCGCCGAGCGCGGTGTGGGGCCGGTGGTGATTGTAGATGTGCTGCCATCGGGTGAAGGCGCGTCGGCGGGCGGTT